>Ga0209102_1000319_pt1 | contig 32904 bp, 33 predicted proteins | sample ConPoolayeHmetaG_FD_185483 | JGI IMG/M metagenome (GOLD analysis project Ga0209102, IMG submission 185483) | Hot spring microbial mat communities from California, USA to study Microbial Dark Matter (Phase II) - Cone Pool mat layer H metaG... ...
TATATCCTGTCAGATATGAGCATAGGCGGCAGTATTCGTTTGGAAGCACTAGGACGTTTGGATACAGTGCTTATGTAAATGGTGTTCCAGTTATCTTTACGATATTTCGAGCTTTGAAGTACATTATCTTTGGCATTCATACTCCTGTTAATGCTATCTCAATTCCTCTGGGACAATTGGAGTATATGATTAGAAAACCTGAGAAGCTGGACTGCGCTGCTTATGTAAACAATGCGTATAAGTGGAGGATAAAACAATTTCTGGCAGGTATTCTGCATGACTAAAATTATAGACGCTAAAATAGCCCATTTTGGCAATCTTGCTAACGACGCTTTTCCCATTGTTAAAGCTCTCCGAGACAGCCAAATTGAAGCTGACTTGTTTGTGTATCGTCCATCCCACGTATGTAGCTTACCTCAGTGGGAGTTATGCGATCTAGACGTTAATGACATCGGCAATCCTTATAATCCAAACTGGGAAATACTTAACAAAGATTTCATTCAGCCGCCATGGATGCATGTTTTAAGCCTTAGTCAAGGACTTTTCTCGAAACCTCAGAGATTTTGGCAAGTCATTCGCGCTATGAGAGCGTATGACCTTATAATTGCACATACTCCATTTCCCATATATGCACAATTCTCAAACAGATCGTATATCTCTTTTGATGCTGGTGCAATTCGCTATTTTGACGCCAACAATCTTCGTACAAAGCTGTTTGAACGAGGTTATTCAAAATCAAAAGTAATAATTGTCACAAACCCTGATACTATGGACTTGTTTGATAGATACGGTTTCAAATATCAATTTGTTCCTTTTCTAATTGATACGGCAAGGTATAGATACAAAAAGACGGAAAAGGACTTACCCTATGAGTATGTCTTTTTCATGCCTTCAAGACAATACTGGAAAGAAAAAGGAAACAACATATTTATAGATTCCTTTTATCAGTTTCATAAGGAACATAAAGATTCTGTTCTCGCAATTACTGAATGGGGAACGGATCTCCATAGGACGAAGGAACTTGTAAAAAAGTTGGATATCGAAAAATCTATTATTTGGTTACCGCTGATGTCGAAGCCTAGGTTGATCAAGTGGTATAACCTTTCAACCGCCATTGCTGACCAATTCGTTCTGGGCTCTTATGGCACAACAGCTCCAGAGGCGATGGCCTGCGAAAAGCCCGTTATAATGTATCTTTCTGAAGAACATAACCGGAAAGCATTTGGCGAACTCCCACCTGTTTTGAACGCAAAAAACCAAACAGACATTCTCAATTACTTGTTGTTTTGTACAGATTCTAATTTCACTCGCCGTGTAGGGGAGCTTTCAAGAAAGTGGGTAGAAAAAACTCACGGGTCTGAGGTGGTTATAAATAAACATTTAGCGATTTACATGAAAATCATCGAGAAATAAAGTATATTTGGACAGAAAGGTGAAGAGTGAATGAAAGAAATTCTTGTGACTGGTGGGGCTGGCTTCATTGGCAGTCATCTTGTTGACGAATTGGTTAAACTTGGTCATAGTGTTACGGTTGTTGATAACCTAAGCAACGGAAATCTTCAGAATATTAATTTGGTGCGAGACAAGGTATGTTTCATTCAGTGTGATGTTTCTAAACCTCTTCCAGTTCAAGGGGATCATGAGGTGATTTTTCATCTCGCCTGTTTTCCTAGAAGCCAAAGTTTCATGAATCCTCAAAGAGATGTTGAGGTGAATGTTATTGGAATGGTGAACGTTCTTGAACTAGCAAGGAAAAATGGTGCTAAGGTTATTTTTAGCTCGAACTCTGGCATTTACGATACATCAAAGATTCCAATAAACGAGAGCACACCTGACAATCCAAAGACACCTTATGATCTGGATAAGCTTCAAGCCGAAAATTATCTTAAGCTCTACAACAAAACATATGGGGTTAACTATGTCATTTTCCGCTTTGCCACTGTTTATGGGCCAAGACAAAAGGTTTCGCAAGAATGGAAACCCATTATTATGGAATTCATCACCAAGTTGAAAAATGGGGAGACGCCTACCATCTATTGGGATGGTGAGCAGACGAGAGATTTCATCTACGTGAAGGATGTAGTTAGTGCCTTAGTATTGGCGATTGACGTTGATGATGCAGAGAATGAAACCATGATTCTAGGCTCTGGAAAGGAAATAAGCATAAATGAGCTTTATCGCACCGTGTCGAGGTTAATGAACGTGGATATCGAGCCTAAAAGGGGACCTATGCAACTCGGCGATATTAGACGAATGCTGTACGACTGCAAAAAGGCCCAAAGAATATTAGGGTGGCGACCTGAAGTCACACTTGAGCAAGGCATAATTGAGATTCTAAACCAAGCAAAATAGAAAAGATTGCAACACGTAGTTTAAATACTTCTTTTGTCTCGTTAAAGACAGAAAAAGAGTTAAATTAACTAGTTACGATTTAGGTTCGGAAGTGTTTGATTTGGCTGAGACTGAGCAAAAGCAGTCTGCGATTCTTTATCAGTGCATGAAGTGTGGTGCGACTGTAAAGTCTACTGATCTTGAGCTTGGGGTGAGATGTCCCTTTTGCCGTTACCGTGTTCTCATGAAGGTCAGACCTCCAATAGTGAAGAGAATCAAGGCTCGATGACGCGAAATCTCTTAGAACACACATATCTTTCCAAAGTTATCACGTGCTAGTGGCAGTACATCCACGTACATTCGTTCTTCTATAGAAAAAAGTGGACACATAGCCATCGAATGAAATTATGGAAAGCTTATTCTCCGCTGACATTTAGAAGGCAGCTTCAGATAAACAGCTGGTACTTTATGGTAGGACTTTAATGGCGCATTTCGTTTTTATATAGCGGGCCCGCTGGGATTTGAACCCAGGATCTCCGGCTTACCTCAGCTCGTTGGTGCTTTAGAGGGCCAGCGCGTTATCCTGGCTACGCTTCCCGAACATGGCCTTGTTAGGCGTTGTTTCACGGGCCCTTTTCTCATCCCAGCTGGGCTGTCTAAATTTGGTGTTTACCTTAATTTAAGTTTGATGTTGGTATTGTCATATTTTTTGACAAAGAAACAAAAGTATGCATACAAAACCATCTCAATAAGCAATTAAGGAGCCTGTGATGTCTTCTTAGAGGTTAAAGCAAAGATATTCCTACAATTCTGCCGGTTCATTAATCCGTGGAGTGCCGGGATTTTTGAGTAGGCAAACCTTTTTCACAAACATTTAGGCATTTATTTTGCAGATGCCTTTTTTCTTAATAACGTGGTTATCATCATTCCAGATAAGGCAAGAATTATGGAGATGTAGAAAGCAGGTAAGTAAGTTCCTTGGTAGGTTCTGAAGTAGCTTGCCATCATCGGTCCGAGGATGCTGCCGGCGCCGTATGCTGTAAAAACTATGCCGTAATTCACTCCTAGGTTCTTGCTTCCGTAATAGTCTGAAGTTAAAGCAGGGTATAACGCTAGAAAACCGCCAAAGCACAGTCCTACTAAGCAGATCCCTACAAGGAAGATTGTTGGCTGCGAGACTGTACTAAGGATGAGAAGAGCAACCGCGCATAACAGAAAGCCCATCGACAGCACTTTTTCTTTTCCAGCTCGGTCTCCTATGAATCCCCAGAGAATCCTGCCTACGGCATTAAATCCTCCAAGAATGGAAACAGCAAAGGTTGCCTCTAGATCACTCATTCCCGCTATTTCCTTTGCAATCTGTTTAGCTTGACTTATTGTCATTAACCCAGCGTTGGTGCCAAACCAGTAGCTCACCCACAAAAGAACGAACGGTAAAGTCCTTATCATCGCTGATGGTTCAAACTCAACATTAGCTTTTTTGCTTTTTTCCGGCGGGTTCCAACCTGCTGGTCTATAGTCTTTTGGCGGATTTTTCAGAATTTGAGCTGCTGCTATGGTTAACACCATAAAAAGTACGCCTGAAACCAGAAAATTGGTGCGCCACGAATAGTTTTGTATAATAAAGTCCCACAAGGGCGCGAACAATATTGATCCCCCGCCGAAACCGAAAACAACAAGTCCTGTGGCAAGTCCCTTTTTGTCTGGAAACCATTTGTTGCACGTAGCAATTGGGGCGCCATAGGCGAATCCTACTCCGAGACCGAGGAGACCGCCGTAGCTAAGATATAGCCAGACAAGAGAGTTCGTGTAGCTGGACAACATCATTCCTAGTCCTATCAGGATTCCGCCTATTGTCACTGCGGTTCTTGGTCCCTTTTTGTCTTGAAGTCTTCCAGCTGGCATCATGGAAAGGGCAAACGTAAGCAACGCAATTGTTGAAGCAAGGGAAGTTTCAATTCTTGTCCAGTGAAATTCCGCCTCAAGAGGAGGAACGAGAATGCTGAAGGCGTAAACGGCACCTAAGCAAAGGTTAATCATCACTGCCGCAGCAACGTATTTCCACCTTGCAAACCCACTGGGGTTTAACACTACATTTGAGCCTGTCATATTGGCCACCACTTTAACTATGAAAGACCATTCAACATGAGCTTTAACATATAAAGGTTAGCCTATCATCTTGGTGTCCTAAACATTCCACAGCGCATTATCGTCATGGTCATATTATGCAGATGTATCTTAGAACCCGAATGTTTCACATGGAACTCGAATCTTTTAGGCTAAAAAGAAAACCATTAAAACAATAAAAGGCCATTCTCCAATAACAATAAAATATTATACGACATAATCCTTTTACCGGCTGGTTGTGGTCTAATGGAGTTAAGATGGGATCCCATAATGGCCCAGTGGATCATCGTTTCAGGAAAAAGGGGAAAACGTCCCTTGCTGCCAGAAGGCTATTGCCCGTTTTGTCCAGGCTCCAAGGAGGTTCCTGAGAAAGGTTGGACGGTTTTAAGCTTACCAAACGCTTTTCCTGCTTTAAGCCCTAATCCGCCTCTGCCAGACGTTGAAGGCGACAGGTTATATCGTTCGATGCCTTCGAAAGGCGTTTGCGAGGTCCTAATTTACACGCCTAGGCACGATGCTTGCTTAGCTGACTTAACGGTGGAGAACATTAGAGCTGTTGTTGACCTTTGGACTCAACGGTTCGAGGAGCTCGGCAAAATAGACTATGTGAAGTACGTTTTCATTTTTGAGAACAAAGGCAGAATAATCGGGGTTACGCTTGACCACCCGCACGGTCAGCTTTACGCTTTTCCGTTTATTCCACCTATTATCAGAAAAGAATTGGCAAACAGCCGAAAATACTGGAAAAGAACTGGTACCTGCCTTTTCTGTAGAATAATAGAAAAAGAACTAGAGGAAACTTTGCGCATAGTTTGCGAAAATGAAGATTTCGTTTGTTTCTTGCCGTTCTTTGCACATTGGCCATATGGCGTTCACATTTACCCAAAAAGACACGTTGCGGCCTTAACGGACTTCGAAGACAAAGAAAAAACGTCGTTTGCTCAGATTTTGAAAACGGTTCTTAAAAAGTTTGAGAATCTCTTCAACATGAGCTTCCCGTACATGATGGTTCTGCACCAGAGACCGACGGACGGAAAATCGTATCCTCATTACCACTTTCACGTGGAGTTTTATCCACCATTACGAGAAAAAGACAAGGTGAAATTTTTCGCAAGCGTCGAAAGTGGATCTGGAACCGTGACGTTCGATTATACTCCTGAAATGAAGGCTCAGGAACTCAGAGACACACCTACAACTTGATGATGAAATAATTCATGTTACCTTAGGATTCGTAAAATAATCAAACGAGGTTTGGATGTATGAATAAAGTTGTGGTTTCGTCGCCTGGTCGGGCGGACTTTCTAAACACACATCAAGACTACAAAGGCTTACCTGTCGTGCCTGTTGCTATTAACCTAAGAATGTTTCTCACTGCAGAGCCTACAAACGACGGCGTCTTCACAATTAGGTCGCTTGACCTCGAAAAACTTCACGAGCCTCATGCTGACAGCTTCGAAATTGGAATTAACGAGATGCTAGAAGAAAAGTTCTTTGGCAACTATCTCCGCGGAGTCATAAATGTGCTTGTCAAACGAGGCTTAGAAGAAAAACTTCGTGGCATGAACGTTACAATAAGAAGCAATATACCTGTTGGCTCGGGGCTTTCAAGCAGCGCAGCCCTCGAGGTTGGTTTCGCGGAGCTGCTGAACTTCGTCTTCAACCTTGGCCTTTCGAAACAGGAAATGGCTGAGGTAGCATTTGCGGCTGAAAACCAGGAGGTAGGTGTTCCCTGCGGCAGACTTGACCAGTATGGCGTAGCTTTCGGTGGAATAATCAAGCTTGAGTGTGTTCCGCCTTACGTTGTTGAGCCATTACCGTTTAGGGATTTGACCTTCGCCATTGTCGACTCTGGGATTAGGCACTTCACAGGCGGCATCCACCCGAAAAGGCAAGAGGAAATAGATAGGGGACTCAAGGCACTTATGGAGAACAAGGATGTTCCTGAAGCGTTAAAGGCGAATTTGGGATACAGGTTCAACGAGCCAAGGTGGAGCAAACTAAGCGAAGGCGAAATCGAAAATTACCTTTCTGTTATGGACGAAATTTCAAGACGCCGCATACTCTTCACTTTAAGGATGCAGAAATCAACTGAGTTCGCCTTAAAGGTTCTCCGTCTGAAAAAAATAGACGACTCAGAAGCCGCATCAAATCTTGGCAAAGAAAAGTGGGAATCCATAAAGAAGGGGCCAGCCTCTGAAACTATTCACCGAATTTTGGGAACCATCATGAACGAGCAACAGGCGTTGCTTAGAGATTTATACGATGTTAGTTTACCAAAACTCGAAAGCCTGTGCCAACAAGCGTTGGACGCCGGAGCTTACGGAGCGAAAATTTCAGGAGCAGGAATGGGCGGAAGCATAATAGCCCTAGTGAAAAACGAAGAAACTGGCAAAAAAGTCATCGACGCTTGCTTTGCAACAGGCGCCAAAAACGGATGGGTCTCAAAAATAGGAGAAGGCGTAAAAGTAGAACAGACATGATTAACTAAATGAAATCTTTCTACTAAAAAACATATAATAAAAGGGTTTAAAAGAAATTTCTAACTTGCTCAATCTTGTGTGGTTCTAGGTTATGGTTACAAACCTGCCGGCTGAAGCTAAAAACAAGTGGGCTCAGGTTGCAGCCTGTCATTCTACTCCTGAAAAGATTAGGTTGATGCGGGAATTCATCTCGTTGGTTCCGAAACATAAGGGAACCGCTAAGCTTTTGGCCAATGTTAGGCGACGTATCGCAGTCCTTGAGGATGAGCTTGAGAAATCTAAAACTCGCAAAAAGGGGGGGCACGGAGGCTTCTCTATTTCCAAAGAGGGGGCTGGACAAATCATCATTTTAGGTCCAACCAAAGTTGGGCGAAGCAGCCTCTTGTCTTCAGTCACAAACGCCAAGGTTGAAGTGTCGCCAATACCCTTTGCCACCAGAAAACCCGCCATAGGTATGCTGCCTTTCAAGGACATTCAGTTTCAGCTTGTTGAGGCACCAGCCTTAGTTGAAGGCGCAGCTGAGGGAAAAATGAACGGAACCCAAATTCTAGGTCTTGCAAGGAACGCGGACGGCTTAATCCTAATGGTTGATTTACTCGACAACCCAAAAGACCAGTACCAAATGATGCAGTCTGAACTGGAAAAATCAAGCATAACGATTGAAAAGCCGACAGGTGAAGCAGAAGTTATCCGACGAAGCATAGGCGCAGGCGTACAAATCATAGGCGGTGGAGTATTAGTTGATTGTACACCTGAAGATGTTCGAAGAATGCTTGAAAGCTACCGCATTAATTCTGCAATAGTTCGAATCAAGGGAAAAGTTCGCTTAGAAGACATTGAGGACTCGCTTTTTTCAAGCACCGCATATAAACCGGCATTAATTGTCGCGAACAAGATGGATACACTTGGAGCGGAGGAAAAACTTCAGCAGCTTAAATTGATGTCTGAAAATGCTGGGATTCCGGTTGTCGCAGTTTCATGTCACACAAAACAGGGACTTGAAAACCTTGGAGAACACATTTTTGAAATGTTAAACATAATTAGAGTCTATACTAAGGAGCCTGACGAGAAGGCGCCATCTCCAAAACCGATCGTCGTCAAAAAGGGAACAACTGTTCTAGAAATCGCAAAAGAACTTCACAGTAGCCTTTACAAAAGTTTTCAGTATGGACGAATTTGGGGATCCAGCGTTAAGTACGCTGGCCAAAAGGTAGGCTCAAACCATTTGCTTAAAGACGGTGACGTATTGGAGATTCACTAGCAGGAATTTGCTGACCCCCGTTTTTAGTCATCTAAACCAATTGTTGAGACCTGTAAAGCTTTCAATATCATTTTGCAGCCTTCAAAAGTTGCCTTGTTTCCCCACATAACCTCTTCTCTCGTCGGTTCAATGATGAAACCCTTGTATAGCCCCGAATGGTTAAGTACGTAGAAGGCTTGAACCACGAAAAGTAATAAGTTAAGGTCACGGCTTGTCAACGATTTCTCTAGTTTTCTGCTTTGCGGTTCTGTTAAGTGCACCCTTTCACGTAGAGCCTCCATCAACCCTTTTTTCTCCTCATCCATTAGGCTAAGCAAATCTGAAAGCGTAATGCCTTGTTCCCTCAAGTAATCTTTCAACGCCTTTCTTAGAGGTATATAGTCGGTTCCTGGCGGCATAAGGGCCAACTCCTGTTACTAAAGAATGCTTACTCAAAAAAAAGAATTTACATCAGCATTAAATATATACTACGCATTCATCTTACTATAGTCTAGGAGGCAGTCGCTTGTCAGATCTAAGTGAACCACGAGTTCGATGCCCAGGATGCGGCAAACTTGCTCCAGCAATGAAATACTGTATATACTGCGGCGCAAAAATGCCTGAATCTTCACCTTCAACAGTTAAGCCCTCTCAACCTACTACTCTTCCTCCATTGCCACCTACTATTCCACCTCCCGCCTATGGTTCTCCACGTGTTACTGCTACTCCACCAACGGTGACGATGAAAGACGAAATTACAAGTCTCATGTCAGGAATCGAGGCTCTTTATGAAAGAAAAATTGCTCTTCTCAACCTTTTCCGATCTGGGGAAGTCTCGGAAGGCGTATTCCGAAAGCTCTACAACGAATATGATGGCAGACTGTCTAGTTTTCTTAAGGCCCGAGAAACAAAGCTGGCTGAGCTTAAAGATAGGCTGGAGGAAAAAACTAAGCGGCTTAGCGAGATTTCTATGAAGCTTGAAGAGCTTGAGGTACGTCATAAAGTAGGCGAGGTCGACTCATCTCTTTACACGCAGCACGCAGACAGTCTAAGAGCGGAAGAACGCGACATTATTGAAGTATCAAAAACCTTGAAAACCAGCATCAATAATTTAGAGAATCTACTGTCAAACAAAAGACCGAGTCAAATCAGAGACTTAGAAAATAAACTGAGTGCCTGTCTAAGCGACCTTGAAAAGCTCGTAAGCGAAGGAAAAATCACAGAAGAAACTTTTAATGCAGTTAAGCCTGACATAGAAAAAACTCTTGCGTTTTTCGACTCTCTCATTAAGGAAGTTAAAGAAAAAGACCGAACCTTAAGGGAGCAGCTGGAAACTCTTCAAACAAGATATAAATTGAATGAGTTATCCATCGAGGAATTTGAAAGAAAGAAACATGAGATCCAAACAGAAATTGACAAAATCTGGGCATAATTCTTTCATAAAGCAATAGTAACTACTTTTTCCCAGTGTTTACCCAAAAGTCGAGATAAACTTAGAGGTCAATATCTGAAAGGTTGAGTCTCAATGCTATTCCAAGCATTAACGGAACATTGCGAACAAATATCTGCAACGACCAAACGTAATCAGATGATTGAAAACGTAGCGGACTTCCTAAAAACCCTTGACGACAATGAGGTTGAACCTGCTGTTTCAATGATGCTTGGGCGTGCTTTTCCAAAATGGGATCAAAGAACTTTGGATGTCAGCTGGGCGACACTAAGCAACATAATTGAACGGCTAACAGGAACAGATTGGAAAGAATTTTCAGTAGCTTTTAAAAAAACGGGCGATGTAGGTTCAGCCGCACAGGTTGTCTTTGAAGTAAATAGGGTTCATAAGCAAGCCGCCCTTTTTGAAGAGCCGTTAACAATTCTGGAAGTTAGAAGAGTCCTTGAAGCAGCAGCTGAGGCAACTGGGCAAGGCGCCCGAGAACGGAAAGAACGGCTTATCGAATCATTGTTTGGAAGGGCAAAACCGCTGGAGGCCAAGTATCTGGTCAAAATTTTGACGGGAGAGATGCGAACAGGCTTCCACGAAGGGCTGATGGAATTAGCTGTCTCCAAAGCATTCTCTGTTCCGCTTAAAACTGTTCAGAGAGCCACGATGTACACTGGAGACATTGGAGAAGTAACAAAAATATGCAAGAAACAAGGAGCAGAAGGTGTTTTAAACCTTAGCTTCACAATTTTTAGGCCAATTAAGCCTATGCTTGCGAAGATGACTGAAGACCTTGATGAACCATTAAGAGAGTACGGAGGGAAAGTAGCTTTTGAGTTTAAACTTGATGGCGCTCGGATTCAGATTCACAAACTAGGAAGCGAGGTAAGAGTCTTCAGCCGCCGGCTTACAGACGTAACTCGTAGCCTTCCAGAAGTTGTGCGTCAAGTCCGTCAAGAAATTAGAGCGGGTAGAGCTATTTTGGAAGGCGAAGTTATTGCCATAGGGCAGGATGGTGGTCCCCTTCCTTTCCAACATCTTATGAGGCGGTTTCGAAGGGTTCACGGCATAAACACCATGCTTGTGGAAATTCCAGTCAAACTGTTTCTGTTCGATGTGCTGTATCTTGATGGCGAAAACTTGATCAGTTTTCCATACTTAGCCAGAAGGCAAAAACTGAAAGATGTATCTGGAAATATTCCTCTCACAGAACAGATTGTTACTGATGACATAGACCAGGCAAAGCAGTTTATGCGTAAGGCAGTTGATCGAGGACACGAAGGGTTGATGGCGAAAAGGCTTGATGGACCCTATACGCCTGGGGTTCGGGGAAAACACTGGTTCAAAATTAAGGAAACGTTAGAACCCTTAGATCTTGTAATTATTGCTGCAGAGTACGGGTATGGCAGAAGACACAAGTGGCTTTCAGACTATCACCTTGCAGCCAGAGATGAAGAAAGCGGAAAATTTCTCATGTTGGGAAAAACTTTCAAGGGGCTGACTGATGAGGAGATGGATGACATGACTCAACGTCTACTGGAGATTGCCGTAAGACACGATGGTCATAGAGTCTTTGTTCAGCCAAGCATCGTTGTTGAGGTCGCGTACAACGAAATCCAGGAAAGCCAAACCTATGAGTGCGGAATGGCTCTAAGGTTTGCTAGGATAACGAAAATAAGGGAAGACAAGAGCCCAGATGAAGCTGACACCATTCAAAGAGTCAGACAAATATATGAAAAACAGTTTGAAAAGAAAGCAAGGCTTAACAAGCAGCGATATTGAGAGAGACGAGACAATGGGAAAATACATCAGTAATTATAGCCTCTTTGGATAGGGCATTAAGCAATCTTCCCGAACTGGCTCTGCTGCTGCGGGATTTGAGAATAGAAAATGTAATCTTGCCTTCATTAAACCTAATGTTTACGGTTTGTATTACCCATCAAGTGGTCTTGTTTCCTCAGTAATAGCTCTTTTAAATGGTTTTGCGAACGAGATTCTAATTGGCGAGTCTGAGAGCATGGTGCACAGCCCAGAACAGCAATTCCGAAAACTTAGGATCGCTCAGCTCGTAGAAAAAATTGACAGAAATGTTAGAACCATAAACCTTTCCTATGACGAGACTGTCAATGTGAAGGTGCCTAAACCACATGTACTGAAAAAGCTTAGGTTGCCAGCTTCTGTCGCAAAATCAGAAGTCTTAATTAATGTTCCAAAGGTTGGCATCCACGAAAACATAAAGTTTACGTGTGTTATGAAGAACCTTTTCGGTCTTTTGCCAGAAAAGCGAAAATACGATGCATACCATGTTTTGGGAATAAATAACGTAATAGCCGACGTTGCGCAGGTTGTGAAACCAGACCTAAACATAGTAGATGCAGGCGAAAAAGTCGTAGTTGGGGTCGACTCATTGGCTGTGGACATAGTCGCATGCAAATTCGTAGATTTAAACCCAACAGAGATTGAACATCTTAGAATCGCTGCAAAAGATAGAAATGAAACTATTCAATCTTTGATGAAAACGACACAGATAATAGAGTGTTGAGCCTACTGAAACATATTAGTTGAAACTTGGTACCCGTCACAATCTTTTTAGCCTAACACACCCACAATCAATTAAAAAAATGTGCGGTGGCATTTGTGTCTGGCCAGACCTTGAAAATTGCTGAGGCTTTGATGCGTTCAGGCGCCTTAAAGTTTGGAAGCTTCAAGCTAAAATCAGGCGTCACAAGCCCGTACTACATTGACTTAACTTGGCTTTTGTCTTCTCCAGAAGATTTCCATTCAGTCACAACTATTATTGCAGAGGAGATAAAGCCCATAATTCATTCTTTGAACATTAACAAGCTAGCCACAATTGAACTTAAAGGCGCGTTACTCCTTCCAAGCGTAGCTGCCATGCTGAAATTGCCTTGTGTAGTTATTAGGAAAGAATCGAAGACATACGGGTTGACTGACAGAATAGCTGGCGGCGAAATCCGTAAAGGCAACCGCTTCGTATTTTTTGACGACGTGATTACATCAGGCGCTTCTAAACTTGAGGCTGTAAAGCCAATTGAAGAAGCAGGCGGAAAAATCGAGGCCATAGTAGTAGTCGTTGACAGAGAACAAGGCGGAAAACAAGAACTGGAAAAACGAGGTTATCAAGTGAAACCCATAACAACAATCTCAGAAATCGTCAAAATACTCGTGTCAACCAAAGCCCTAACCCGTAACCAAGCAGAAAAAATTCTAAAAAACCTTAAAGAAAAAAGCTTAACTCCAAAGTAGGCATTCATGATTAGCCCACCAAGTAGATGGTCAGAAAAGCTGACCCGACTATATATACCCCCCTCCCCCTCAACAACATGCACAGCAAATACCAACTTGTCTAAAAAGAAACATTGAATAAACAATAAGGGAATATTATGGCAAAGAGTCAAGACATAGCGACTAACGGTGACACCAAATGAGTACTAAGCCTAAACTAATATCAAAAGGCGAACCAGTCCTCATAGTGATCGATTTCCAAGATAAACTCTTCACGCACATAGCAGAAAAGGAAACTCTCTTAGAAAACCTCGAAAAGCTCATAAAATTCATGCACATCACAAAAATCCCCATAATAGTTACCGAACAGTACCCCAAAGGGCTAGGACCAACAGTACCAGAAATAAAAAACCTCATCTCAGATTTTAAGCCTATTGAGAAACTGGAATTCAGCTGCTTTGGCTCGCAAGAATTTAAGAAGGCTTTAGAAAAAACAGGTAAAAAGACACTCATATTAGCTGGAATTGAAACTCACATTTGTGTTACCCAAACAGCAATTGAGGGACTCGAAAATGGCTACAAAATCTACGTAGTCGAAGACGCAACATCTTCCAGAACTCTCCAAGACAAAGCAACAGCGATAAAAAGGATGAGACAAAACGGAGCAACCATCGTTTCGACGGAAATGCTCATCTATGAGATACTCAAAAAAGCAGGAACCCCAGAATTCAAAGAAACCCTCAAACTCGTAAAATGACAGATCTTATAGTTTACCGAAAACAGCTCCAATACTGCTTCAAAATCTTTTTCACTTCACGGACAACCGCCTCGACCTCTTTAAAATTCTGATGCGGATCCTTAGGAGCAGGATAATAGTCCTCAATCCTTTTGCCCTCAAGATCATATTCAGAAATTCCAGCCGCAAGGGCGTACCAGCAATATGGCAGCACAGAAATATTATAGCCACTAGTAACGAGAAGCATAGCCCTTCCACCGCACACCCTATTGGAAACCTCACCAATTATCCGTGAAATCTCAAAGAAGCCATGAGCAGTCAACCCGAGACTTCCAAGATGGTCAGCGAAGTGAGCGTCACTTCCGCCGTTTGCCACAATTATGTCTGGCCTAAACTCTTCAGCAAGAGGAGGAAAAACCTCTTTTAACGCATAAAGATATGCTTGTTCACCTGTTCTTATAGGGAGTGGAACATTAACGTTGAATCCCTCCCCTTCGCCCCCGCCAATTTCGTAGACGAATCCTCTACCCGGAAAAATCGTACGAGGATCCTGATGCAGCGAAATAAACAAGACACTGGGGTCTGAATAGTAAATGTCGCTTGTTCCATTTCCAAAATGAACATCGTAATCCAACACGAGAAAACGGCGTAACCCAAATTGTTCCCGAAGCCATTCAATCAAAACTGCAATGTCGTTGAAAAGGCAGAAACCTCCCCCATAGTCCCTGCCCGCATGATGAAAACCGCCTCCTAAAGCCACAGCTCGATTCGCTTTTCCATCAAAGATAGCTACACCAGCCTCAACGACACCGCCAACGATGTACATCAACCCATCGACAATGCCTCTGGAAACAGGAGTGTCAATGTCATAATGTTTACCCAGCTCCGCCAAACGAAAAATAAGGTCAACATATTCCTCAGTGTGAACCTTAGTCAAAAATGTTCGGTCAACAGGATTAGGCGTAATGAAAAAAATATTCGGCGATTGCGACAATCCTTTTTCATCGAAAAAGGCTTTAGCCTTAACAAAACGGTCGCCTCTGAACGGATGGTTAACTCCAAGGTCATACTGCTGAAATTTAGGGTGATACGTAATACATGTTTTCAAAGCTGTGAAACACCTGCAAAGATGCGAGATAGACGAAAAACATTGATTTGCACAATATTTAATACTTTACAACAAGTTATTAGATTTAAGCCAAAATCTTCCGAAGAGCTGCGGAGAGCTTCCAAGATTGAGTGTTCCACTAATTCAACAGACAACTTCGACCACGAAAGAAAAAATTGTAAACAACAATCTCAAGGTTGGAGCTGCTCTCCTCACATTCTCACTGATTGTCAGTTGGTTTCAGATAAATCAAAAAGAAACACCAAGGTATGACATTGGAGGATACTGGGGAACAATCAGATACACACCCTTCGGAATAGGAGTTTCCACAATATTTCATCAAATTGCAGATGCCTCAGCAACATCTCTTGTTGACATACTAGGAGTTTTGCTCAATCTATGCATCATCATCCTAGGTCTCACAGCATTATTCAATACCATCAAACATGATGTAAAAACTCTCAAATACATGGCAACAGCACTTTTAATAACTTACATCACCAGTTTCGTGATATCTTTTATTCAGGGAGCAACAATCAACAACTGGCTTAAAATAACAACATCATCATTTTACATAAGATTTGGCGACCTTCCAATGGGTCTCGCAATCTTTATTTTCCTAATAGAATCATTCACAGTGCAAGATGAAACAGTGATGAACCAGCCTAAAAAACTTCTTCCGATTACCTCAAGTATGCGAGTTGTACGGTGTCACATCTGCCCTTTAAGAGAAGTCTGCAAGGAAGCAAACGTGAAAGCAAGCCTCAGACTTGACTATCCACTAAAAGCAAAGTTTGAAGAAAATCTATACGCTGAAATGCAAAGAGTCACAATGAACTGCCCACTGAAGAAAAACATTAGCTAAACCCAACTATATTAGACAAGTTTAAAACAATTTCATAAAAACGCCAAAAAAGAAAAAAGAAAGTCGGATTTTAATATTCTCCTTCTTCAGGTGTTTTACTTGGACCTTTCTCTTCTTTAGGCTTTGACGCAGCCACTATGTCGTCGATTCTTAGAATCATCGAAGCTGCTTCAGCCGCGGATTTTACCGCATGCTCTTTGACACTGACAGGTTCAAGCACGCCTTCTTTATACATATCCACGATTTTTCCAGAGAAAACATCAACTCCACTAAACTGTCCATTAGGTTTCTCGTGTGCTGCCCTAAGGTTCACTAGGACGTCAATGGATTCTAAACCCGCATTGTCTGCCAGAGATTTTGGAACAACCTCTATTGCATCCGCGAACGCAGAGATGGCTATCTGTTCTCTTCCACCAACCTTTGAAGCGTACTTTCGCAGTTCTTTAGCAATTTCAGCTTCTGTCGCTCCGCCTCCTGCAACGATTTTGTTCTTTTCGTAAACGTCTGCGACAACTGACAGCGCGTCCTTCAATGCTCTTTCAGCCTCATCAACCATTCTTTCAAGCCCAGCACGTATAAGCAGAGAAACGGATTTTGGATCCTTGCATCCTTCGACAAAAACCATTTTGTCGTCGCCAATCTTCCTTTCCTCAACGAGGTCAGCGTGCCCAAGGTCTTCAGCTTTCAAGTCGTCAATAGTCATTACAACTTTTCCACCTGTAGCTCTTGAAAGCTTCTCCATGTCCGACTCCTTTGCTCTTCGAACAGCTAGAATTCCATGTTTCGCTAGGAAATGTTGAGCCATGTCATCGATGCCTTTTTGACACACAAGAACGTTTGCACCAGTAGCGGCAATCTTCTCAACCATTTCTTTAAGCATAGCAGTCTCTTGATCTAAGAAAGCTTTAATCTGAGTTGGGTCGCGAATTCTGATTTCCGCACTAATCTCAGTTTTCTCAACCTCTAAAGCTGCATTAAGCAGTGCAATCTTGGCATTCTCAACGCGCTTAGGCATGCCTGGATGAACGACTTCCTTATCGAGAATTATGCCTTTAACGAGCAAGGTGTCCTGTATGCTTTTGCCCTCCTTCTTGATAAGCTGAATGTTGTCAATGTCAGCCAACACGCTTTCTCCTCGTTTCTCTGCAATTTGCTTTACAGCGTCAATGGCTATTTCTGCAAGGAACTCTCTTGACGGTCCCACGGTTTTGCTCCTCATAGAAGTCATTGCTACCTTTTTAAGAGTTTCTCTGTCTTCTAAATCCACGGTGACGGCAACTTTGTCAAGAACCTCCATGGCTTTTTGTGTTGCCTTTCGGAAACCACTGACAATTACGGTTGGGTGTATGTTCTGATCTAGAAGCTCAGATGCTTTCTTTAGCAGTTCACCGGATAACACAACTACAGTCGTTGTGCCATCTCCGACCATGTTATCTTGGGTCTTGGCAATTTCAACCATCATTTTCGCAGCTGGATGTTCCACATCTATCTCGTTAAGTATAGTAGCTCCGTCGTTAGTTATTGTAATGTCGCCCATGCTATCAATGAGCATCTTGTCCATTCCACGTGGCCCAAGAGTAGTTTTTATAGTCTCAGAGATCACCACAGCAGCCATAATGTTGTTTCTTTGAGCTTCTTTTCCTCTACTTCGAGAGGTTCCTTCCTTCAAAATTAGTACAGGTTGTCCTTCTTTGGTTGTTGTAAGATATGCCACTTTCATCCCTCCACTTTTTATCAGAGACACTAAATTAATAGAAAAAAATGGCAAACAGCAAATTATAAATTTTACTGAAAGCAAAAACCAACAACATCCATTAAAATAAAATAATATAATAAGAAATTTTTAACAAATAGCATCAAAATTCAATTTTCACGATTTTTATCAATGTACTATTTACATGACTTGTTTAATCAAAACAAAGCCATCGCAGTTTTTAGGTGGACTGAAGGTCTAGACCATTGGTTCACAAGCCAATTAATCCAAAATTCAGACCCATAATTCATAAAAACAGTAGGTTACGATCAAAAATGAAAAAAGAGTTTTGGGCAATTGGAAGATGCAGGAAAAAAGACGGCTGGATACTCAGTATTTATAAAAAAACCGAGGAACAACAAGACACAATAAAGGTTAAAAAAATATAAAAAAATACCGTTTAGATAACAAGATTAGGAACCAACAATTTAGCCTTTACTTGTTACCCTTGACTAAGCAACAGAATAGCTTGAGCTAAATCACCACCTGTTTGCTCAAGTGCAACTCTTGCACGGTCCAGAGACACTTTTGCCTGTTGAGCGACCAGTTGCACGTCTTCCTCTGGGATAGCTAATTTCTTTTCTAAAGTCTTTTCAGTTACGTGTCCACCTGTGATTTGATAAATTTTTTGTCCCTGCATTTCAAGGACTGCAACTTCGGGGGATTCGATTGTTATTTCTTTGTCTTTTGTTTTCAGAATCACCTCTTCTACTTCTAAGGGATTCATGCTTAGGCCCATACGTTGCATCATCCGTCTAGCTTCTCTGGGATTAAACCTTTTCAATCAATGTACACCTTGTTTACTTACTAGGTAACTGCTGGATTTTTAGTTTTTCTCTAATTCTCCCTTACGCACCTTCACTGCGACTCCCTTTTTGAAAACTTTCATTTCGTCTCCAGAAAGTATCGCCTTCCCCACGGCTATTACCCGGAATTTTTTATCTAACACGATTACTTCTTCAAATGGTCGAATTTCGCAGTCAGCGTCAATAACGTGTTTTGCGAACACATCTCCCCCCTTCTGTACAAATTGTGTTACTTCGTCTTTTACTTTAACCCATTGTTTTAACGGGTTCATACGATCAACAAGCCTTTGAGCACCCATGATTGTCAAGGAAAAAAAACCGACAGTAGGCTTAAATGTTGCAAGAAGTTTGTCACTTAAATATATGTATCTGACTTTCTTTGTCCTTTTCGAAAGAACTATTGACACCTCGTTTGGAAAAAGGGCATCACCTGCTCCTTTACCAAACTGATAATCTGCAATTTTTCTTATCACACATAACAATTCAACATTTTTCATCATTAACGAACCAACATCATTTTTTTGTTAATCCTTTTTATAAATCGATGCCTCCTTATATCTAGTGAACGAACCTTTAACGTCACACTTAAGTTAGGTTCGAAGTCATTAAATTAATGGTGTTAATAGCATGGATTGCGAAGTTTGCGGACAACCCATAATAGGTAAGCCTTATCGTGTGATCATCGAAGGAGCAAAAATGACAACATGCTCAAGGTGTGCAGAATTGGGATCAACAGAATGGAACCTACAGCCACCTAGCAAAGAAGCAATTAATTTGAGAGAAAGAGAAAGAATCGGAACAACTTTTTATATTAAAAAAAGGGGAACAACAAAAGTTTCCGAAGACATTGTAATTACTGAGGGCTTCGGGTCACTTGTACGAAGAGCAAGAGAAAAAATGGGATTAAGCCACGAGGATTTGGGGAAAAAGATTGCTGAAAAGGTATCCGTGATCAAAAAAATTGAAAGTGAGAAAATGGTGCCTGATCAAAGAGTTGCAGAAAAATTGGAACATTTTTTAGGAATAAGACTTCTTGTACCGCTAATCGAACCAAACATTTCCTTACCTTCCACTCCAATGAATAAAACGGTTACATTAGGAGAAATTGCAAAGCTAAAGGACGCTAAACGGAGGAACCAAAAGAACGAAAGCGATTATAGTAAATCGTAGAGACCAGTTTGAAAAATCGCACATAGACGAATTAAAAAATCTCGCAGAAGCTGCAGGATACGAAGTAGTCGGATCGCTTGAACAGGTCACTCGGCCTTATTCGCACTTCCACATTGGCCGTGGAAAAGCAGCTGAACTTGCTGAGATGGCTAAAAAACTAGAAGCAAAGAAAATTATTTTTGGAAACGAACTGAAGACAATTCAAACCTATAATCTTGCAAAGGTTACAGGCGTTGAGGTAATCGACCGGCTTCAGCTCATACTCGAGATTTTTCAAAAAAGAGCCTCAACAGAGGAAGCAAATCTCCAAATTGAACTAGCAAGGTGGCGGCATGAGCTGGCGCATGCTAGGGAAAAAGTGAAATTGGCCAGATTAGGCGAACAGCCAGGTTTTCACGGACTAGGCAAATATGAGGTTGATGTCTACCACGAAAGTGTCAAACGACAAGTTCACAACATAGAGAAAAAACTTGAAAGCATAAAAAAAACAAGGCAGTTGCATAGAAACATAAGACGTAAAATGGGTTTTCCAATAGTTTCGTTAGCTGGCTACACTAATTCTGGAAAAAGCACATTGTTCAATGCGCTTACAAGGGCAAATGTTCTTGTTGATTCGAATTTGTTTACGACTCTTTCTACGACAATCAGAGCTATTGAGGTTGAAAATGAAAAAATATTGGTCATCGATACTGTAGGATTTATTGATAATCTTCCATTAACTCTTGTTAAAGCCTTTCATTCAACATTGGAGGAGACAGCATTGTCTGATCTAATTTTATTGGTTGTTGATGTAAGTGAACCTCCAGAAGAGATTGAGAGAAAATTGTCTTGCTGTCTGGATACTATTAGAGAAATAGGCGCAAGCGGAATCCCAACAATAACAGTGCTAAACAAGATCGATTTAATCTCAGAAAAAGCACTTGATGAAAAAATAAAAAATTTTAGGCTGCAAATGCCAAGTATTGTGCCTTTGTCTGCACTTTACGGAAAAAATCTAAATCTCCTGATTGAGGAAATGAAGAAATATCTACTTCACCACTTGCGTTCTGTTTTTACATTGCCATTAACTGAAAAATCGTTTCCTTTTCTTTCTTGGGTTTTTGACCACACTTTAGTGCAAAGCATTGAATACGAAGAAGACACTGTTCGAGTGTCTTTTAAAGCACCGCATCAAATTACAAGTAAGGTCAAAAACGACGTTGAAAACCTAGGTGGAATTTTTAAATTTGAACAAATGGAAAATTTGGGTTCTTAGACTTAATCACAGACCTATGCGAGATAAAAGAGTAACAACACATCTCTTTTTAACAGCAAGAGCATTTGGAGCAGAAGGGGCTTTTTACAGTGGAGAATACGACGAAAAAGTAGAAGAAAGCCTTAGAAAAGTCAACAAATCTTGGGGCGGAAAATTCAGCACCATTTTTTCAAAAGAATGGAAAGACGTTATTCACAAATGGAAAAAAGATAACGGAGAAGTTATTCATTTAACAATGTATGGACTACCAATCCAAGACGTTATTGGCAAAATAAGGCTGTCTTCACCCAAAAAGCTCGTTATTGTTGGAGGAGCTAAGGTTCCCAGAGAAATTTATAACCTCGCAGATTGGAACGTTTCAATAACTTCTCAACCCCATTCCGAAGTAAGCGCACTAAGCGTCTTTTTACATGAATTGTTTGAAGGAAAAGAACTTACAAAAAATTTTGACAATGCAAGCCAAAAAATTGTTCCACAATCAAAGGGCAAAAAAGTGATAAAGGCATTCTAAAACTACTTTTTCATTGCTTTTTGCGATTAGTTTAAGTTTGATGTCTTACATTATATTATTAACATTTGGACAGAAGTACTGGTGGTTCCGGTGGCTCTTGTGAATAACGAGACCCTGATTAAAGTCGCCAAAGTGCTTGGTGGTGAAGAAGCAAAGGCAATTGTTGAAGTTCTTAGCCAAGTAGACGAAATTACAGATGAGGAGATAGTTGCCAAAACTGACATCAAACTTAACACTGTTCGAAAACTGCTTTACAGACTATATGATCATTCTATCGTAGGCTTAAGAAGAACCCGAGACAAAAACACGGGATGGTTTATCTTCCACTGGCGGCTTCAACCAGACCAAGTCGACGGCTTCTTAACAAACCAGAAAAAACACATCCTCGAAAAACTTGAGGCTAGGCTTGAATACGAAAAAAACCATGATTTCTATTACTGTCAAACACAAAGCTGTAAGAGACTTCCTTTCGAAGAAGCAACAGAATACGTCTTTAGATGTCCTAAATGCGACAAGCGGCTCATGCATTTTGACAATAGTAAAATCGTTGATTTTCTCTCCAAAAAAATTGAACAAATAAGGAGCGAGCTAAGTGAGTGAAAGGCTTCCTTCTCCAAAGGAAGCTATGAAAATCCTCATAGAAAGTGGATGCTCTCTCAATGTCATCCGACATTGCAAAGTTGTTGCACAAATCGCTGTTCAAATTGCTGAAAAATGTGTTAAAAACGGAGCCAAAGTTGACATGGACCTTGTTTACATCGGGGCTCTTCTCCATGACTTAGGTCGATCTGAAACTCATAATACTGATCATCCAATCATAGGAGCAAAAATTGCACGTTCAAAAGGATTGCCAAAAAAGATAATTCGCATTATTGAGAGGCATCTTGGTGGTGGTGTAAGCGCTGAAGAGGCTCAAAAGCTCAATTGGCCCAACGGGACATACATTCCTGAAACTTTAGAAGAGAAAATTGTAACTTACGCTGATAAGCTGGTTGAAGGCGAACGTCTAGTGCCAATTGAGATGACAATTCAAAAACTCAAAGACAGACTCGGAGAAACACATCCATCAATCAAACGAGTCCAAACTCTTCACGACGAAATATCCAAACTATGCAAATAAAGCCATCTCGAGGTAACTATGATCATAATTTTTCCACATTAAGCTCAGCCTTGACTGTAAATGAAAGTTTGTGATAAACAGTTTGAACTTCTGTGTTCTCGTTTATTCTCATCGTGGCACTTTCTGAAAGCGATAAAACGTCGTGCCAAATCCCTTCATTCAGAACAACTGGCTTGTCAAGAAGGAAGGCTTCTGGGCTTTCAGGACTCCTATTAGCAGCTACTATTAAGATTGGTACACCTGAAAGTGGCTCAAAAGTTTCCTTCGTATTAGGATGATTCTCGACAGCATCTGTAAATCTTTTAGAAACAGTGAAATGAGCCATCATCCAGCCTTTTGATTGAGCTCTTTCAAGAACCAGATAAAATACTGGTTGATTTTTTCCTTTTTTACTTTCTTCCTCTGTAGGAATCAGGATTCGCCCATACTTCTCAAAATTCTTCGCTGTAAGAACCTTAATCTCTAGACTTTTCAACATTCATCACTGTCCCATTAATCAATGGGAAGGGCTCTTAAAATTTATGTTAGCAGTTTTCATATTGAAAGGCTATAAATCAAAATAGTTCTTAATTGCTTCGACTTTATTGTGTGTTTAATAATGCAACTCATAGATACTATAGTATTCATACTTCAAATAGCATATTGTAAAGACGTATTCTGTCAAGGTTATAAGTAAAAAATAGGGAGAAAACGTTTTTTATTCAAATTTGTAAACTCGATAGTAATTTGAAAACATCATTGTTGGGAATACTGTTCTGTTTCCACTTGTGAAGCCAGCTGGTTCCATCCTGAAAAACCATTCGCCACCTGGCATCAAGGCATGCAGTTTTGCGTCTTTCTTGTTTATAACTATGTTTATTCTAGTCACATATGGAAGGAAAGACTGAGCAATAAAAGTGTTATTATCATACACGTAAAGGCATACTTTACTAGGACTTTCCAGCTGAACAGGCAGATCCTTCATAAAGACGCTTTTTATTTGTGTCAGTATTTCCTGTGGCAATGCATAGAGGTCGCTGAAATTGTCTGGAACAGCAAAAATATAAAACATCCCTTTTGCATAACGTGTCTCAAGTAGAAGCGGATAACCATTAGCCTTGTCTAATGCTGTAACAATTTCCCAGGCGTCGTTCGTAGCATACTTTATTTGGGGAATCATGATTTCCGTGTCTGAACTATGGACGTCCATAAATCGCATAAATTCCTTCACTAATGCTTTTTTATCGGTGCATTCAACTTCGATGATGTCCTCAATACCTTTGCCCTGCAATGCTTTGAACAATCCCGAAGTTACGATGACAGTCTTGCCTTCGCTTAAGTGGTTCCTTATTTTGTCAACAATGTTTTTGTCGAATTTCGCTGACTCCGTGAGAAAAATGGTGTTGCTGTTACTTGGAAATACGGGTGTTAAATCGATTGGGACACCTAACATGCCAATGAAATTATGTAGAAAATCCTCCCCAGAAGAATTATATGGTTTGTAGCTTGGAACACCAATTGGGTTGCCAAGGTATTCAAGAAAAACGTCTGCCTCTTCAAAAACGTTTCCAGCAACTGCAGCGAGAACGCTTGTGAGTTTTTCTGTGCCATCTCTCTGTTTTATTGATTCAAGCAAGGAACCATAACAGAACAGCGTTACCTCTTTTGGCTTGTCAAACAATGTAAGTAATATTTGTTCTCCCCACCGGTCAAGGTACCTTCGAGCATAAGGATCAATCCAACCTCCACCATTCTTGCCGGGTTTCACATTGTCCAAGTATCTCATAATTTCATAGCTTTGATATTGCTGTAGATGTTGCTGTGTGTATTCTGGGTCTCTCGTTTCGGTTCCAGTGTAAATCATGTCAAACATTCTTGACTCAACGTCAAGATTGTAACCCATGTACTGATAATGTTCGTACCAGTTTGGATATTTTATGATTAGGTTAACATTTGGATTGGCGTTTCTAGCAGGTTCGATAATCAACGTCTTTGCTGCCTCTTCGAGCTGTTTTAAACGGAAATCTGTCCAGCTCATGTTGCCTTTGGTTTTTATGCACAGTTCGCATCTGCAGCTCGTAAAATAGTAATCATCCAGTATAATCTCGTCGAACATTTGAGCTGTAAATTGCATGATTTCCTTTACTTTTTTTCGTTCTTCAGGGTTTGAATAGCAGAAAGTTCTGGAAAGCATGCCCTCACTGGCAACAAACGCTACGCCTCCAGACGTCTTTACCCCTTTGCTTTCAAAAAAAGTCTTGATTTTCTGAATTAACTCTTTTTCAGGAACAATCATGTCACGATGAGTTTCAAGATATACCTTGTTTATTTTTAGATATTTTTGTAAAACATTGAAGCTTTCCTCAAGCCATTTTGAGTCCGCCATCTTTTGGACATCATAGATCCGGCAATAAATTGCCACGCCAAAATTCTTGTAATAAGTAACATTCATACTCATCTCATCTCTTCTATTGTTTTTATGATTTTCATAAATTCATTTTTGCTAATATAATACTTTTGTAAAAAACACCGAGTTCTGACATAAAGAAACGAAAAAAGATTATGGCAAAAAATTAGAATTGCCGTAGCTGCCTATTGGTTTCCGGCCTTGTCTATTATTTGATTAATAACTTCTTTGATGGACACTGTAAACGTATTTCCCCTTATATGGAATGACGACTGGCTTTACGTCTGTAATGTCTTTGAATAATTTAACAAAGTTTTGCGGATCTATGGTTCTATCACTGAAACAATCATAGTGGCACGGAATCACAATTTTCGGTTTAACAACCATGGTGAATCTAAAAGCGTCTTCTGGTTTTCGTTGAGGCGTGTCACCGATAATAGGGAACATTGCAATGTCAGGCGAAACATCTGCAATCCCTCGAAGTATTGATTCCGGGTTTTTTACAACGGACTGATATGTGTCTCCCATGTTGTAAATTTTTATGCCATTAATCTCGAAGACATAACCAAAGTGGGTCGTGTCAGCCTCATCAGGCGGAACAGAATAGTGAGGTGTAACAGTAAAGTCTAGGAGCGTATAACTGGTTCCAGGTTGCAAGCACATTAGATTCTTCTTTTCTACACCTAATTTAGTAAGATGCTGGCACGATTCATTTGAGCCTAGAATAACTGTCTCAGGAAATTTTTTTGCAATGATTGGAAGAGCAATCGGGTCTGTATGATCCCAGTGATCGTGCGTGCAGAAAATGTAGTCTACCTTAAATTCTTCTGGTTTGATGGGAGGCTCTGAGTGAATGTGGGGGATTCGTTTGTCTCTTGACAAATAAGGATCGATGGCGATAATTGTTCCTTTAGAAGTTTTTAGCACATAGGAATTTTGTCCCAGCCAAAATATTCCAACCTCGCCCTTTTTGAGCCTTAGACTGTTGACTGACTCCATAAGTTCATCACTTTATCCATATTGTTTAGGCTGTTTAAAAATTTAAATCAATCCTATATTAGGTTTCAGCGAAACAGCTGACTAATATATTTTTGGTTGTTCATATTCTTTCAAAATGATTTTAGGAAAAATTCATTGTTGGGTAATGGATACTTTATGTAAACTTTGTGATAGGAGTTTTCGGAACGAAGATTGATATTCCTTTGAAGCCACCAAAGGAAACCGAGTTCCTGTCTTACGTTAACTGGTTCTTAAGCAATATTCTGGTCCCTTACCCTTTGTACATTATTACGTCAATCGACAAGAACGGGGTTCCCAACGCTCAACCCAATAGTTGGGGTCTACCTTACGGTTCAGGGAACATAAACATGTTTTTATTCTCTACTTGGGCTCAGCATCATACTCCGCAAAATTTTTTTGAAACGAAAGAATTTGTTGTTAATATTACATCCAGAGACGTAGTTAAACAAGTAATGAAGACCGTGGAACATTTCCCAGAAGTGTAGATGAGATAAAAGCTTCTGGCTTGACCGCTTTTCCTTCAAAAATCATTAAAACGCCGAGGATAGCTGAGTATAAAGCGCATCTTGAATGTAAGTATCTTTGGAGCTGTGCTGTAGGATTTCAGATGAGGTAACAGACGTCGTGATAGCAGGGGAGATTGTTGTTGCTTCAGCTGATGAAGACGTTCTATACGGTACTGCGGAAAATAAGTTAGAAGCCATGAAAATTCCTTACATCACAAATCGAAGTGTCGACGGTAAGGATTGAAAAATTAAAGATTCTCAGATGTGTGGCATTATTTCATAGTTAAAGGATTTTTGGGAAATGCTACGCTAACTCTAAAAAGATTTTTTAAAAATTAACGGTATCGAACTGATTATTCCTTATATATTTGGTTATGTCATGGATAAGATTTAAGTTTAGATACTGCATTTCTTATATCCATGCCTTCATACACAGAAGACGAAATTAGACTGCGTATTTTGCAGTTGCTTGCAAAACCACCGAGAAAAGGAGCTTCAGTCTGGGGAGTCCATAGAAGCATCATCCGAGAAGCAATTCCAGTCCCAGAGAGAGACCTAGACGTAAACATATCTTATTTAGCCAGAAACGGACTTGTAAAGCTCGTTCAAGTCCACGGGGCAGACTGGCTTTGGGCAAGAATAACGCCCGTCGGTTTGGACGTGCTTCAAAATCCAGCACGGTATGAAGATCGATACTCATTTGTGTCTGCAAAGTAACAATCGCTACTGAAGCTTCTAAAAATTGAAAGATGTTTAAGAAGAGGGGATTATCAACAATCAAATCCTAGTTAATTGTTTATTATGTCAAGAGACATTACGCGTTAACTGTCAAACCAAATTCCAATGTTCATAAATCATTCTTTTCTACTGGTCATTCGACGCCTTCGATTGTGCATAACAAATAACTTGATATTGCGCGTTTCCAGTGTAAATCGTTATGCTTACTGCTCTTCCCACGTCGTTAACCGTAAGATTGTCTGGGTCCTTAATATAAATGGCAATTGTGTAACCTGAGGGTATTAGAATGTAGCTTGACGCTTGTGTGAAGTTTGCGATTTTGCCAGGTGTATATTCGAAGTTTGTCCAGTCTTGATTGCCATTTTGTGGACAGTTAAGTAAATCAGTTATAATCAAGGTAGTCTTGTAGTAATATATGGTTGACCAGGGTGCTTCCACTCCTCTGACTTCTATTTTGTCAACCAGTACGTCTCTTCCACCTATATTGTCAATTTCCAGAGCTGCATACGACGACCCATTATCAAAAATCCAGATATGCTGCTTTGAAATTGTTACGATTTCTATTTGTATCTCGGAACTTATTAGTTGATAAGCGTACATTGCCACTCCTCCGCTAAGCATCACTGGTATAACTAACAGAATCATAGTTGTCACTGTTTGGCTAAGGGCTTTCCGATCTTTTAGTGGATTCCTCATTGTCATCGAAAAATCATCATCACGGGTTTAGATTAATGAGTTGTGAAGACTATCTTCGTAACAAAACGATTAAGACCTAATTCAGAATCTTGTTTCTAAAATTCCTTATATCTTCCATTTTAAAAAAATTTAAGGATCTGCATTTGATATTAATTTGAGGGATCAAAATGCCGATTAGTGTTTCGAAATCTTTAGCGGTTTTATGCATTGCTGCAATAACCTTGTCCAGCATTAACAGTTATCTAATATTCAATAACATCCAAGCTCAGCAAAAACTTGCCACCGAACTCTCTAAACTAGATGAGATGTTAGAAGATATTAATCAAACATCATTAGCAAATGTAACTGAAATGAGGTTGTTGATTGACCAGCTTTCATCTCAGGTTGCAAATTTACAAAAAAATATTTCAAACTTTATAAACCAGACGCCTGCCAGCATTTATCAGTCAACCTACAAGTCTGTTGTTGTCATAACGACAAATACAAGACTAGGTTCAGGGTTTCTTTTCAACAGTCAAAATATGATTCTCACAAATTGGCATGTAGTTGAAGGGGAAACTGATATTCAAGTTCAGTTCTACGATGGAACAAGAAAACCAGCTTCAATCGTAGGAATGGATCCCTATTCCGATGTTGCATTATTAATGGTGCCTAGTTCTCCTTCAGACGCAAAGCCTCTGCGGTTAGGGAACTCTTCTAACCTATACATTGGACAACAAGTTGTCGCTATTGGCAATCCCCTAGGTCTTACTGGAAGCCTTTCATCAGGATATGTCAGCCAAGTAAATGAACTCATCGACCTAATGGATGTGCCAATAATAGTGCCTGTAGTTCAGTTAGACATATCTTTGGCGCCTGGAAACTCGGGAGGTCCGCTTTTAGACACGTCTGGAAACGTTGTTGGAATAACAAATGCTGGAACCTCGTATGGTTTCAACTTTGCGATTCCTTCTAACATCGTAAGCCGCGTTGCAGCATCTTTGATTGAGAAAGGCTACTATAACCATCCCTTTGTCGGGTTCTATTTGCTTGAGCTCACACCCGAAGTGATAAAACAATATAACATCATTAATGTTGAATCTTACCAGATGGGTTTACTGGTTTGGGAGGTAATTGATAATTATCCAGCGAAAGAAGTTGGTCTACAAGGCGTTGTAAAAACCACGGATTCACGTGGACAAATTGGCTACATGGCAAAAGACATAATACTTGCTGTTGATGGGCATCCAACTAGAACAATTGCTGAATGGTCAGTTTACGTTGAAGAACATGTCTCGCCTGGACAAACAATAACTTTAACAGTTTGGAGGTCTGGAGTGACAACCACAGTGAATGTGACAGCTGTAATTAGGCCATCATATGACTAGATTATTCTTTTTTGGGCAAAAGTTGAATTGTGGCAACTTGGAGCTTGGTCGTTGATTTGTGAAAGATATATGAAAGCTATATTTCGATCAATGTTTGCCCTTTGTTCTGTATCTAAAAAATAATATTAAGGTCACCTTCATTTCATGATTTAAGCGATTAGAAGTGTCGTGAGTATGAGTAAAGCTGCCGGCTTAATCAAGCTTCTTCGTCCAATTAACGGTTTAATGATGAGCTTAGCAGTCTTAGTTGGCGCATCCTTAGCTTTGATGAAGCCGTTTTCTATAGATGTTGCTGTTAATCTTTTGCTGGGGTTTATCACTGCATTTACGCTTACTGGTGCATCGATGGCGATAAATGACTATTATGATTATGAAATTGACAAAATTAACGAGCCGAACCGACCAATTCCAAGTGGAGCCATAAAACATGAAGAATGCATGGGTTTTGCTTTAATACTCATCGTCACTGGTTTAGTTGCTTCTATGTTAGTTGCTCCATTCTCACTTATGCCTTTTCTGGTATCTATAACCTCCCTTTCTATGTCTGTCATATACGCAACAAAAGGAAAAAAGACTGGTTTAGCTGGAAACTTTTTGGTCAGCGCATGTGTAGCAATCCCGTTCATTTACGGAAGCTATGTTGTAAGTCAAAGCCTATCATTAAAAGTGCTGTTTTTCTCAGTTTTAGCTTTTCTGTCGAACACTGGACGTGAAGTGACAAAAGGAATCGTAGACTTCGAGGGTGATAAAACAAAGGGGATCAAGACCATAATGGCCGTTTATGGCAGCAAAACAGCATCCATTGTTGCGACATGCTTCTTTCTTTCAGCTGTTATTCTGAGCATACTTCCGTGGTTTCTTGGAATAGTCTCAATGTGGTATCTTCCACCTATTGTCGCCACAGACCTTGGCTTTACGATTTCCTCCGCTATGCTTGTCAAGGATCCTTCCAGAGAAAAAGCTAGACAAATAAAAAACTTGGTTTTAGTATGGATGCTACTTGGAATGATCTCATTCTTTACCGGAACGCTTTGAATTTTTTATTCCCTTTTTATTCTCTTTCCCCACGATTGATGCTACTTTAATTCTAATAATCTGTGTGGGATTTGCCATTTCTGGACTTGTTGTGCTGTTCGCTTCCTTAAAGTATTTCCTTAAAAGCATATTCAATGCTTTGACTTTATCTTTTGGACTGTCTATGAACGATGCTTTACCAAAAACGATTACGCTGCGGTATGCTACATCACAGTTGCATGGCGATTTATTTAATATAATTTCGAACATTTGGTCAATTTCAAAGCAAACATTGGGGTTTGCCTTCATGATTTCTATCTTTTTTCCCTTTTTTGAGCTATGAATGTATATCGCGTTTGTTTCCGCATCGTAGACAAACAACACGGGAACAACGTAAGATTGATCGTTTTGACAAACCCCTAACCTTCCAACTTTAGCTTCTTGAAGAAACCTTAAGGCATCATCTTTTCTCATTTCCCTTTCCTTTCTTAGCATTTGAAAATTGCTCAAGTGCAACCACCCAAACTGAAGAATGATACTATGCTTCGAAGACATCCTATGCTTCTTTATCTAAGGCATAAAGGTATTTATGTAATGACTAAGTCTTATCATTTTTCTCTTTTTCATGCAGTAAGGAAATTATTTTCACAATTTTTTCTGGAGGAATTCTTTCAGTGTTTATTGCCACATCAAAAGGCGGAAGCTTCGATATATCCACTCCATAAAGGCGTTTCGTGATTTTTGCAACTTCTCTGTCTCTTTCCTCAAGCTCTTTTAAGGCAACGAACTCTGGCGCATGAATCTTTTGGGTTTCTCTGCGGATCCTTTCGTCTTTTGATGCGACTAACAAGACCACGACTCCCTTGTCTTTTTCTTTAGCTGCAAAAATCGCTGCTTCTCCTTCGATTACTGAGGCTGTTTTCATTTTTGACAAAGTCTCACTAAGATAGTCTTCTTTTGTCCCTTGTTTTTTATTGCCAAAAAACTTAAATTTGAAAAGAGACTGCGGTAGTGACTGCTTTTGGTCAACGCCTTGTTGGTCAACAATCTCGTATGCCAATTCTTTATGCATCAATTGGGCAATTGAGGTTCTACCAGATGCGGGTAAGCCATAAACGATGATATGTGGCCCTGGCGGTTGAGGAGTTTCTGAGACCACCAAGGTTTCAGGTATGAGACAAATTAAAATCGGAAGTCTTATCAAACCATCAACAAGAAATGCGCATAAGAAAGGAAGCTTCGGATCTATACTCCAAAGTAATCCGCCGAATATGCTTGCAGGGATCGTCATCGCCCTCCACAGAAAATCTCGGATAGCTTCCCATTGACTCTGCAGCTCTTCGGGTACAACTTCTGTCGAGGCTGCAATCCACGAAGGTGAAGAAGAGTCACCTATTGCTCGAAAAATCCATGCCAAAAGCGGAAGTAAAGGTGTAAAAGGTAAATCTGGAAATATACCACCGATTAAAAGTGTTATGACACACAGGTATAGAAAGGGTCGAACGAGCAAAATAACTTTTTTTCTACCTTTCCTATCTGAAACTTCAGCCAACGGATATAAAAGCAATGCTGTTGTAAGGCTGTAAACCGCTGGCAGAAAACCTAAGACTAACAAAGAAGACCCACAGACTTCCGCAGCGTATATGACCCAAAATGGCATAACTGTTTCCCAAGCCCAAGGTCCTGTTAAGGCTATGACCAGCCACGCCGTTGCCTTTCTTTCTTTTGACACTTTGTATATATGTGCCATTTGCCCAAAGATTTCTTTGACTGATTCTGTAAGCCCTTTTGGCTGTATGTTTTCGCGTCTGGCTAAACTAGACATTTTTTTGTTTGTATAATGTAACACTAACATTGAAAGAAAAAACTGAACAACAAAAATTGAGCGGATCTCATTTAAGCCTCCGAGTGTTTGTATAAGCAGTGCGCCACATGGTGGAACTACGATATTGACCAAATTGTTAATTGTGCTCATAACTGCGAGAACTCTGCTTCTTGTCCTTTGTTCTGAAGATAAATATAATAACGCGACATGAGCTGGCGTCGAAAACGCTGCGCCCGCAGCTCCAAGCAAGTTCGCGACGATTGTGATTCTCCAATCAGGCGCCAAAGCAAAAATTAACGGATTAGGCAGAGTTAACGCCATCCCGATAAGGAGCATCTTTTTCTTATCATAATGATCAGACATCCACCCTCCTAACAGGATGAAAAATAGAAACGTCGCAGACCACACTGAGGCAAGGAACCCCAATAATACGGAATCAGCTCCTAAAACCTCCTTTACGTAGAGCGCGTCAAGTCCACCAGTTAAAGCTACGATGATGGTTGTGAGCATGTCTCGGACGGTAAGTGCCTTAATATTTCCTTTAATAAGGGTTCGAACGTCCGAACTGAAGGTTTTTAACATGCCCAAAGTCACCTGGCATCGGTTGTGATGCAGAACAGAAGCCAGATATAAACTTCTCTTTTATGCGGGCATATATGTGCAAAAGCAGCTCACATACGCTTGTTGCCAGCTTACAAACGTAACATCTTTATATTTTCATCACATTTACACACTATTTGCAGAGGTGAATTGCATAAAAAGGATTCAAAAAACATGAATCGTACCCAGAATTTTAGCAGAGGTAGCCAAGCTAGGTCAAAGGCGCAGGCTTCAGGAGCCTGTCGCGAAGGCGTTCGTGGGTTCAAATCCCACCCTCTGCACTAACTATTTTAGGTTTTTTGGGCTTGTTTTAGGCTTATTTTTAGTGAAGGGGTTGCTTAATTCTTGCTTTTATTTTTGCTTCTGTTTTCTATTGTTTAGGGTTTGGAAGTTGGTTAATGTCGACAAGTCTCGTAGTCTCTTTCTGGCTGCCTTGGGTGATCATAGGCCGTGGAGCGCGAGAGAGGTTGTTAAGGCTGCTGGGCTAGGTGAAAGTGCTGTTTACGGCGTATTATCTCGGTGTTGGATGGGTGGTTTTGTTTTCCGCACTGAGAAGCTGATTTATG
>Ga0209102_1000320_pt1 | contig 32880 bp, 16 predicted proteins | sample ConPoolayeHmetaG_FD_185483 | JGI IMG/M metagenome (GOLD analysis project Ga0209102, IMG submission 185483) | Hot spring microbial mat communities from California, USA to study Microbial Dark Matter (Phase II) - Cone Pool mat layer H metaG... ...
AAAAAAATTAGCATAAAATTTTGAAGGGTCATTTGTGGTAGGTTAACTCCTTTCTTTTCTCCTTTATTTTCAAGGAGTTCCTACCACATTTCTATCTAAAAATCACCACACTTTTTACGGAAGAGCCGCCCTTGAAGGCTCACTTCCAGTGTTTTTGATTCAAACAACAGTATAAGGTGAGCCTCCCTTTTTTTCCTCACGGTTCTTGAGATGCTTCCTATGGGGCCCATACATCAGGGAAACTTTTAACCGGGATTCTTTCTGGTCAAAGGTTTTTTTCGTCCCTGCCTGAAGCTCGCGGCACAAGTCGTCCAGAGGGCTAAAACCTTAAAATTCGCATAGGCGAAAAGAGATTGACGTTCGGCACTACTGGAAGGATCATTAATGGGTCACTCATGTATCTGATGCCGCACAGCCCCGCTTCCGTTTTGGCAGCCTCAATTCTCTTTTGGCCCCTATAGCTACCTCTAAATTGATTTAAAACTGATTAAAATCGTGAAGTCATTAAACTTAGCTAAAAGACCGCTTTCTTATCTTAAGGCTGTTTTTTTATTCTTTGAATGGAAGACAGGCTTAAAAAATCGACGGCATTATGAATTTATATAATTAATCGGCCAGCCGGCCTCGTTCTTAGTTTCTTCAGCCCGCACTAAGTGATTGATATATTCTCCCTTTTTTTATAAAATATTTATAATAAATTGATATAAAAATATCGGAATAAATTTTGTTCTAAAAAAATAGAATAGAGAGGAGCGACGGCGATGGCTAAATTTGTAAAAGAAAGAGGGTGGCTAATTCTCTTTTTTCTGGGAGCTTCGGTTCTGGTTTATTACGTTCATTATCTCATCTTCCATGATATTCATCATATTTTCATTTATCTAATCGGCGACCTCGGTTTTCTTTTTCTTGACGTTATGCTGGTGGTAATTGTCATCGAGCAAATTTTGGTCCAGAGGGAGAAAAAAATCACCCTATATAAGCTTAATATGCTCATCGGGGCTTTTTTCAGCCAACTGGGCCAGGGTTTGATCCGCCAACTGGTCCCTCTTTTTTCCGGCCTGGAAGGTTTAAAACCAAATCTCCTCTTCCAGCCACACTGGCAAAAAAAAGATTTTGACCAAGCGGCGCGAAAACTTATTCCCGCCTCCTTTGATATCAAGGCTGGGCCGGAAGATTTAGCCAGGTTGCGCGCTTTTCTTATGCCGCAACGTCATTTTTTACTCTCTCTCCTGGCCAACCCGAGTTTATTAGAACATGAATCGTTTACTGACCTGCTGTGGGCTATTTTCCATCTCGCTGAAGAGCTTGATTTTAGACCAGAAGAAATGGCTGATTTGCCAACTTCTGACCTCCATCACCTAAATAACGACATTAAGCGAGTGGCCGGTCTGCTCCTTGAGGCCTGGATACATTATGCTTACCATCTTAAAGAAAATTATCCCTTCCTTTTTTCTCTCCTTGTCCGCGTAAATCCTCTTTGGCCACAGTCGACGGCAATTGTCAGCTAAGAGAGTCTGGTTCTTTCTTTGGAGAAGGGTTAAAGGCCTGACTAACCCAGGCTTTGATTTCGTCCCGGACGCGGCGAAAGGCCGCGAGTTTCTCAGCATCAGTGCCGGTTATGGCCGCGGGGTCGGGAAAACTCTGATGGATTTTCTTTCGCCCAAACGGGAAATAAGGACAACTTTCCCGCGCGGAATCGCACACGGTCACGACCAAGTCAATCTCTCGGTCAAGAAATTCTTCCACTGATTTGGAGCGCTGGGCCGAAATATCTATCCCCACTTCAGCCATGACTTTGAGGCTCAGGGGGTGGACCCCTCTTGGCTCAGTCCCGGCACTTAAAGCTTCATACCATTCGCCATATATGGTCCGCAGAAAAGCTTCGGCCATCTGAGAGCGGGCCGAATTATGGGTGCAAACAAAAAGAACTGTTTTTTTCATCTTGACCTGCCTTTAAGTTGTCTATTGCCGGCGGCCTCATTATAATCTTAAGCCAGGAGGAAAAGATGCTCAGAATCATCAGCTTATTATTATGTCTCTTTTTTATTTGCGGGGCGAACTCCTTTGGCCAGACTTTTGAAGAGGATGAAATTCCAACCTCGCAAGGGCCGCTGCAAATTACCTTCATTGGCCATGCTTCCCTGATGCTACGCTGGAATAACCGAATCATTCAGGTTGACCCAGTTAGTCAGTTCGCTGATTATACTCAATTTCCCAAGGCCGATTTGATTCTTATTACTCACGAACACTTCGACCATTTTGACCTCAAGGCTATCGCTACCCTCTCGCACGAAAAAACGGTTGTCATTCTGACGGAAAAATGTGCCGCTAAATTTTCCGCGGGGAAAATAATGTGCAACGGCCAAACCACAACTATCAATGGTATAGCGATTGAAGCTGTCCCCGCCTATAATATCGTCCACATGCGAAGCCAGGGAGTTCCTTATCATCCCAAAGGAGAGGGCAACGGTTATGTCCTGACCCTGGCCGATAAAAAAATTTATATCGCCGGTGATACCGAAAATATTCCCGAAATGAAAAACCTTAAGGCCATCGACATTGCCTTTCTGCCAATGAATCTTCCTTATACCATGACTCCAGAAATGGTGGCGGAGGCAGCCCGAGCCATCAGACCAAAGATCCTCTACCCCTATCATTATGGTGAAACAGATACTTCTCAACTGCTAGCTTTCCTTAAGGACGAAAAGGGAATTGAAGTCCGGATTCGCCGAATGAAATAACCTCGCTAATCTCGCCTATTGTTTTTTCGCCTCAACCAGAGAGATAATTTCTTTTTTTATCCGCTCATTATTTTGACCATCAACTTCAAAAAGAGCCACGTCGGGCCGCAGCCGAATCTTATGGAGAAAAGGAAGGGGAGCTAAATGAATTACCCCCAGAAGACGCCGCGCTGAGTCAAGCGTCGCTAAGACAGCCTCCTGGAAGCGGACAGAATAAAGTTCCATCTTGCCAATCTCGTCAATTACCACTATTTCCTTTTTGGCTAAAGCCTTATAAATAGCTTCAACCCCGATTTTTTCTAAGCTCTCCACATCGACGCCATAACGCCCTACCCGGTAGGGACTGGAGAGATGAATCGAGGCCAGAATTCCCAGGCGACCATCCAGGGTCCGGAGGCGAAAACCCAAGCGCCGTCCTTTCTCGACTATTTCTTCGGTCAGAAAACCCCCGCACCGGTCTGGCCAACTGGCGACAAACTCCGCTATCAGCGTGGTCTTGCCAGTTCGCGGTTGTCCGGTGATTAAGATATGAGGCCGAGTTGAAAGCGGATTCAGGATTTTATCTCGCACCTTTTCTCTTCGATATGATGTTTTATGGTCTTTCCTTTAACTAAATAGATAACGTCTTCACCAATGTTGGTAGCATGGTCAGCGATGCGCTCTAAATGCCGGCCAATCAGGATAAGGTTGACGGCCCGTTTTATCGTCGTGGGGTCTTCAATCATATAGGTTAAGAGCTCGCGAAAGATCTGGTCATTGAGACAATCGACTTCATCATCTCGTTCGCAGACAGCCCGGGCTAATTTTTCATCATGGCTGATGAAGGCATTGATCGAATCCCGGACCATTTCTTGAGCAATCTCGGCCATTCGCGGGATATCAATCAACGGCTTAAGCAGCGGATATTGAAGAAGCTCATCGGTCCGCTCGGCAATATTTACCGCTTGGTCTCCCATCCTCTCCAATTCCGCCGCAATCTTCATGGCGGAGGTGATAAAACGAAGGTCACTGGCCATGGGCTGGCGCAGCGCCAGCAATTTCATGCAAAGTTCGTCGATTTCGATTTCGATAAGGTTCACCCCTTCTTCTCTTTTCAGGACTTCCTGAACCAACTCCTGTTGTCTGTCTTTTAAGCCCTTGATGGCCATAGCAATGGACTCTTCAACCATCGTCGCCATGCGCAACAGCTTTTCGTTTAACTCCCGCAATTCCTCGTCAAACTTTCTCTCCATTCTTCCTCCTTAAAAAAGAAGCCATATTCAGTATAAAAGCCTTATCTCTTTAAAATCAAGCCTTCTTGGCCAAGCAACTGGTCAGACCTCAGTAATAATACACAATAGGCTTTAGAGCTCCTTTATTCTCCTAAGTCTTCCTTACTTTTCGGCTGTTTCTATTTCTCTACCATCTTGTTTAGCTTAAAAATAACTAAAGCCGCATTCCTGGTCAGGAAATTCAACAAACATCATAGCTCATATTTTTTAAGCCTGTATTAATTTTTTTTTAATTTTTAATGGTTCCTTTCCATTTTATATGGGCAGGTTTAAGGCTAAGTTTGGGAGGGCAGAATTGACCATGGAAGGTTTAGCCTTCCCCTATCCCCACCGGGGATGCCCGGGCCGCCGAAGAACTCTGGCTCTAAACCAGACAAGGCGAGAAGTATGAGAAAAGTAGAAGGCGGCAAAATAGATTAGGATTAGATAACTTCAATTATCTGCAGGGTGAGTTCTTTAGTGCCCAGAAAGGTAACGAAAAAATGGCACGCCAAGCTAACATAGATAGAGAGGTCATGGCGAACAGATCAAGGCCAAATCGTTTCAGGATAGAAAACCGGTTATGCCGACTTTCTTGTGGGCAAAAATAAGATACATGAATGCTCCCTTTGGAGAATTCGCCTCGAGTGATTTTTATATCCCTGAGGCTAATTAGATGAATAAAATGAGATACGGTAACGACCCAAGAGACTTTCTTCTAAAACTCTGCGCCGAAGGGCTGCCTTCAGGCTTTATAGCGCCTTTAATTCCCCAGGTTTACCCGCACAAAACCAGGAAGTACCAAAAAGCTTTGTTCCCGGCGTCAAAAATTTATCCTTCAGTTATCAGGATAGCAACGACAGTCAATATTTAATTTTCGTACCTAATTCTTGTTGAAATTAATTAGTGGTGACCAAAAATAAATTCCAAGACTGGTTGAGGTGAACTGAAGAGCTAACCTTAACGCAAGCTGGGCTTCCTTCCATCTTTTTATTATCAACGGCTAAGACAGCATAAAAATAACTCCGATTAAAATATATGCCCCGTCGGAAATAACTGGTGTTTTTAGCCGAAACTTCGGCGATTAGTTGGCGCTCGCCCAGGGTAACATCATAGATCCTATAGCCAGAGATAGAGAGTTGGGAAAGCGGCGGGTCCCATTTCAAATAATGACCGAACTCATTAAGAAAAAGCGACCGGTTTTCGATGACCTGACAGGATAAATTCTGAGGTGCCGGCAAGTTGTCGTTAGGAATTGAACCGGCTAAAAAGCAGGCATAAGCTAAGGAGCTTAGCTCATCTTGAAACTGGCTGACTTCTCCGGCTGAAGGCAAGCTCTGCCTCCAGGATTCAAGACGACTCCAAGTCCTGTTAAAAACCCAATCCTCAAGAGGCAAAGTATAGCCAAAAATACCGTGACCTTGGCCGTCATCAAGAACTCGAGTATTGAGATATTCCTGATTAGTCAGAAGCGGGTAACAAAGGGCTTTCTTAATGAGGGCGGTATCACTAAAAGAGGCCGTCCCTGCGCCGTCCAATTCCTGAGGAACCCTTCCCGCCAGCAACCAAAGGGGCAAAGCCACGGCGCAAACTGGCTCGCCGAGCAAAACCCACATGGTGGTAAGCCGGGGGTCTTCTCCGGGACGAACTCCCTGAAAAACAACTGCGGAGCGAGTCCGATAACGGTTTATCGAATTGGCCGTGCGGATAAACCCGGCGGGCAAGCCGTCCTGACCCCCAGTATAAGGAAGCGGATAAGGATTAATAACGTCATTAACTAAGTCGCGGGCACCCTGGCGCAGGATAAACTGAGGATTAATAAGACCATTCAAGACAGCTTGTTTAATTAACTCCACCGCTCGATTATAACGAAAATATCCCGAGCCCGTTCCATTTCCGGTAAAGGCGAAGTTAGTTCGGACCAAGAATCCAGTATCCTCGGCGTCAAAGCGAGCAAAAGTATGGTTACCGGTCTCAAAGTAAGCAACTCTCCCCTCACTATCAATCACCCCATAATTTGCTCTGGTCAACCGGCCCGGGGTATTAGTCTGGCGTAAGAGAATTTCAAACTCCTCGACCGAGCGACAATTGAGCAGAGCCAGCTTTTGGAAGGAACCATTCTGGGAACTGGAAGTGCCTTCCAAGTCGTCGGAAACAGTATTAATAATGGCCAGGCCGGCTTCGTTGACTCCCATCCAAACAGAATTGAGGCTATCGGCATTGACTAAAGCTAACGCCTTAAGAGGCCCTTCGGTTAGAAAGACAATTTTATTGTCGATATTATCGGTATCACGATTTTTCCAAAGGAGAGGTCGGCCATCTGGAGTCACCCAACTGGCCACTACGGCGCTGGTACACTCTTCCAATAGCTGAGGCGAAGAAACAGGGCTTATCGGCGCAATTAAAAGCCCTACCCCAACTAAAGAAATAAAAAACCCAACCAAAAGAAACGATTTCTTAGCCTCCATATTGTTTCCCCGCCGGAATGAGATTGGAATTATTGAGCATTAAAAAATTTAGCCTCAAGAGCCTTCAAAAATCAGTGCGCCTGATGAAATTTGCCACTAAATCTGAGCTTCTGTTTTTTGAGATTGAATTAATTTTATTTATGCCAACCAAAATAATTTTACCATCTATTTTCCGAGCTTGCCAAGCTTGCCTCATTCTTTATTAAATTTTCCGCCGGCATTTTAATTAAAAGGGGCCATACTTGAAAAGAACCGGCGGAATCAGGACGACCAAACTAAAAATGATAAGAACCAACATCAGCGGCAGAAACCACTTTGCCCACTTTTCCCAGGGAATACGGGCCACTCCCAGCACTCCCATCGTGACGGCCGAGGTCGGCAGAACGGGGTTAATGACTTCACAAAGTTGAAAGGCCAGAACGGCTGTCTGCCTTGATATTCCTACCAAATCGCTTAAGGGTGCAATAATGGGCATGGTCAACGCGGCCTGGGCTGTGCCGGAGTGAATAAAAAAGTTAATTACCGCTTGGACTAAAAAGATCAACTGCGCCGTAATGACAGAGGGAACGGCAGCGATCAAGCCGGCCGCTCCTTGCAGCAGAGTATCAAGAACCAGTGCTTCTTTAAGAATGATGAGCACCGCTCGGCCGCCCGATATAATTAAGGTTACGTTCATCATGTCTTTAGCGCCGTCCACAAAATAACGAGCCATGGCCGAGGGCCTCATCCCAGCGATAAAGCCGGAAATTAGCCCGAGCCCTAAAAAAAGCGCCGCAATTTCCTCGATATACCAACCCCGGGCTAAAATGCCAAAAATTAGAGCGGCCACAGCAATAAAAAGAGCGGCAATTATTAATTTTTGGGCTCTCCCCCACTCTTGTTTAAGAGACTGCTTTTCGCTTCCCACTATTCTGGTTTTATCAATATCAAAGACCGGGCTAAGCGCAGGATTTTTTCTGACCTTCTCGGCGTAAATCATGACAAAGGCAATGGCGATTATTGTGGCTATCACCCAGAGAAAGAGACGGTAGCTAAGGCCAGAATAAAGCGGCAGGTCTGAAAAGCCCTGGGCAATTCCGACCGTAAAGGGGTTAAAAAAGGCCACCGCAAAGCCAACCGCTGAACCCAAAAAGGGTATGGCGACGCCGACAATCGAATCATATCCCAGGGAAAGAGCGAAGGGAATGAAAATTAAGACAAAAGGAATTGATTCTTCGGCCATACCATAAACGCTTCCCGCCAAAGAAAAAAGGACCATCAAGACCGGAATAACAAAAATCCGCCACTTTGGCTGACGGGAAAAGAAGCCAGCCAAGCGATGAATCCCGGCTTCAATCGCTCCGGATTGTCCTAAAATGCCAAATGTCCCGCCGAAGATAAAAATCAAGATGATAATTAAGGAAGCATCTTGGAAGCCACGAATAGGAGCAATAAGCAACCATTCTGGCCCCAGCCACTTTTTCGGTAACATTTGGTAAGTTCCGGGAACGGTAATTAGCCTTTTTTGTCCCTGGAAAGTCTTTTCAATCCGGTCGAATTTTCCCGCCGGAAGAAAAAGCCCCAAAATATAAACGGCTATCACCAACAAATAAATCAAAACCAGGGTATGAGGCAGACGGAATCCCTTTTTTTTCATCTTCTCCTCTTCTCTCGCCATTTTCTTCCTTACTTCTGAAACTCACCTTGAGTTGAACGAAGTAACCATTACTTCTGTTAGTTTGTTCTTCGGCTCATTTCCATAGGCAGTCAATGGGTAGCATCTTGTTGGAGACATGTAACCGACCTGAAATATATCTTTTTGAATTTCTCATCGTTTTTTTGACGGCCAAAAAAATAATTGTGGTCACCGCTATTATCTAATCATTTTCTTATGTATCAAACTTAATTGCTTCAGTCAAAAGCCTGGGCGCTCGACCTTAAAAATTCTGGTTGTTCGAGCGGCTTTTTATCATGAATATTTATTTAGACTTTTTTTACCTAAAAAGCGCTTCTCTTGGCGAAAACAGGGGGTTTTTATATGGCCTCATTCAAGCCCCCTTTAAAGGTTTAAATGCTAATAAATCTTCTTTTAATTTTAAAAGCCTCTATGGGTGGCTCAGAATCGGATATCCTTATCTTCCTCTTTTTAAAAGAAATACAGCTGATATAAGCCTAATAAGTCATCAAACTATTGGCCCAAGAGCCAGCCCAGGGCGGACAGATAAAGTAAAAGGTTTGTTTTATAGCCTGTGGCATAAACAAAAAAAACTTATCAAAGCAAAAAAATAAGCTATCCTTTTCTTCCCCTTATTTTTGATAAAAAAGAAGAACAGGGCCCTTTGATTATAAGAGCCCGCCTCTTCGATTTAAATTTTTGGCCTTTTCGGCTTGAACGCTATTTAAATATGCCCTGCTTTTCAGTAGCTTCTTACAAATAGCCCTTCCGTCGCCGGTCTAAAAGCTCCACCTGAGACCCAGACGCACAGAGCGCACTCCGCTTACGCTGTTGATCCGGCCATAGTTTGAATCTAAGGTGAAGGTGGGTGGTGTTTGATAATAATAAATTCTGGTATTGGGGTTCTGGTTTATATTAACCGAGGTGCTGCCAGTGACATTAAACATGTCCACATAAAGACTCAATTTTCCCATGCCTCTAAAACTGAAGCTCTTTTCCACCCGCATATCCAGCCAGGATTCCGAAGGTGTGCGCCGACTACCTACCGGCTCGGCCAGAATACCGACGTAGCTGACTCTGGCGCCAAAATTAGCCGGAAAATAAACCCGCTCTATTGTCCTCGCCCAAGGAGAGCCGCTGCGGAAATTAAAATAAGCACTAACCGCGATATCATAAGGTAAAACATAGGTACCAAGAATCTTTATATTTAGCGGCCGGTCATAGCGAATACGGCCATCGGCATTGATGAGGGAATTAGGGTCATCATAAAGAGCTGTTTCTCCTTCAGCTCCGCCATAATCATGGTTGGCATTCCCTTTAAAAGCGCTGTAAACGACAGAACCACTGAGCTGCCACCGGTTGGACATTCTCTTCTGGAAAGAAAGAATGCCGCCGATATACTCTCTTTTACATCCCGGAGGATTGGAACCGAGGAAATAAGGAGTGGGAGCGTAAGAAGCCAGACCATAGACAGTAAATTGTTTATCGTCGGCTGTGCCCCATTTGCCATCCCAGCCGGGGTCAACAAAGGTATAAGGCAGCCAGATTGGCCGGCCCTGTTCATCTTTTTTGTTAGCGTCATAGCCGTTAACGGCATCGACATCTTCGGTAATGTTTTTATTCTGCTTGTAAATAAACTGCAGGCCGACACGGAAATCTTTCATCAACTCATGCTCCAGGCCGACAATGAGTTCATTCATGTAAGGACATTTAATATCATCAGCATAATATTTAACGTTCGGGTCCTGGACAACGTAGCTGGTCAAGACATAATTGTCACCGTTCGGGTCAAGATACTTGGGGTCAACTGGCCCAGTCCGAGGCAAATCCATGTAGCCATTGCCGTTGAGGTCGTACCAATACCAGTTCATCCCACCAGCGGCGATAAGCTGGGGCGCGTTATATTTTCCAGACCAAATGGGCTCATAATAGCGGGCCAAAGAAAGCTTGACAGCAGTTTTGCCATTACCAAAGACGTCATAGACAAAGCCGATGCGCGGTGAAAGAGTAGTAAATTCAACAGTCTTCCGATAAGGAATATGATGTTCATCAAGCGGAGAAACCTGATTGTACTCAATTGTTGGGTCATGATGATACTGGTCATTAAGGGCTTTAAGCAGGACATTGGGGTCAGCCTGGGCTAAAACAGGGTTCAAGAACTGGGGCCCGACTTTGTAGTTCAGGAGCTGTGGTCGATGCTTAGCCGGTTCATAGGCATAGGAGTAATCAAAACGAAGGCCAAAGTTTATGGCCAGTCTTTTAATTACCGCTGAATCCTGGAAATAGCCAGAAAAACGCCTCGTATTATCATCTCCAGAGACAACTCCTAAATGAGCATAGGGAAGGATATAGAGGCGACCGATCTTGTTCTTAGTATCATAGTAGTATTTGTTCTGCGTCTTAAAACTGTACCAGTAGGTATAATAGGGGTTGTCGCCTGGTTCATAACCACGACACCTGTCTCGAATGTAATAGGTATCTTCCCATTCTCCTCCCGCTTTCATTTCGTGGCTGGCGCCAAAGAGATTATCTTCAAAATGAGTTATCGATCCGGAAAGGCCAGCTCGCTTGCGGTAATAATCGTCAGTTATGCTTGTATTGCCCCAATAAACATTAGCTTCACGGTCGTATTGGGTGTAATTATTGGCTGTTTCCCGGCGCATCATATTGGGGAAATGTCGATTAACATAGTTGCCGACTAATTCGATAAACGTATTCTGGTCTAAAACCCAGTTTAAATGATGGGAAGTAGTATAGACTTTCTCGTGGTCGTTCAAAGCCGTGTAGCCCCAGGCATAAGTAGCTCCCACTCGCAGGGTATAAATCGGCTGATTGACCATGTTGAAATGGAGCATGCCCATATAACGCAATTTTTTGCTCAGCTGGAAAGTCAGCTTGAGAAAACCCAGCCAGTTCTCTTCTGAAAGGTCGTAATGCTGGAGGTCACGGGGGTCAAAAGCCTTGGGGTTAACATCGTAGATTTGCTTAATCCTGTTTTCTGGAGTATTGGGATTGGCCTGTTTCCAGTCCAGATACCGGCCGTTGAGGAAGAACCAAAGCCTGTCCTTGATGACGGGCCCACCCAAGTTAACAGAGGCGTCGCGGTAATCGTTGTAACGGCTGGGAGCGGAGACGTTCATAGATTGAAGCTGCTCTTTACTCCACATATCCTGAGCTAAAGAAGGCAAGAACTTAAAACTCCGGAGGTCACCAGTTCCCGTATAATAGCCTCCAAACCCGCCGGAAAACTTGTTGCCCCCGCTTTTAGTAACGACGTTAATCACCGCCGTGTCAGTAAGGCCGACGTCCGCGGGCAATGCGCCTAAACTAACCTCAACCTCCTCGAACGTATCCACGTTAATGTTAGCTGACACATACAAGGTGGTAGGGTCATTCATGATGGCGCCGTCAATCTGGTAGAGAATACTCCGCAGGTGCCCGCCTAAGACCGAAGACATCCGGGTATATTCCCGTCCCGCCTCGGCCTCAACCGTTCCGGGAAGCGATTGCTGGATGCCGAAGAGGTCGCGAGATTGAGGAAGGCTTAAAAGAAAATCCGAGCCATAATTGATGCTTATTTTGGCTGATTCCACGTCGACGACAGGCGAAGCCGCTACCACCGTAACCTCTTCCGCTACTGGGGCTGGCTCTAAAATAATATCGATTTCCGTCACCTTGCCGACGCTGACTCTCAAGCCCTTTCTGATGTAGGTCTTAAAGCCAGTGAGCTCTACTTTGATGTCATACTCGCCAGGATTAAGGGCGACAAACCTAAATTTGCCTGCCTCAGTGGTCAAATAACTCATTGAGCCCATCATAGCTGGACCAGAAAGAGTCACAGTTACTCCGGGCAGAGGGTTATTTTCGCTGTCCAAAACAGTCCCCGAGATAGTTCCGGTCTGTTTCCCTTGGGCCAGACCCAAGGAAGGAAAGATGAATAAGCCCAGAATTAGTAAAAGAATCAGAGAAGCTGTTTTTTTCATTTTTTTTCCTCCTTAGCTTTCTAATTCCTTGTCTTTCTTCCCTGCCCCAACATATTTTCCCCTTTTTCCATTCTCACCTCCTTTCTGTCTTAGGTTTTTTGCATTTCATAAAAACAGCACCATGATGGCGCTGTAAACCTCCACCCACGAGGCCATTTTTCAACCCCTTGCAACTCGAAGGCTGAATATAAAGACACCCCTTACGCCGCCGCCAAACCCCACAGTCATATCCTCTTTCCTCGGCCCAAAATCTATTCTTATAGGCCTTGATTCTTACTATGTCTTATCATCGCCCTTCCCTTCCCCTGCATCTTTTTTCTCTTTCTTTATTATAAACGAAAAAATGTTTTCGCTACCATTAATATAGATTAATAACGACTTTTTTGTCAACTCCTCGAGCTAGTTAAACTTTTTTTCTTTAACTCCGTTTCTCCTTAAATTGCTTAAATTAATCAGCCTGACCTATATAACTCTTGATTAATTCTTTTGGTTCTTTTTATTTAGCAGGGGCTTTTTTTAACCCTAGATCCAGGATGGCAGAAACGAACCTTCAAGGTCCTGCTTTCCAGAAAAATGGTTAAATAATCGCTGATATCTCACATATTTACCTTTTTTCTCCGTTTTTTTAATTGGCGACAGTTCACATATATCTATTTTTCAGAACGGGGCGACGGCTCAAATATTACTTTTTTGACCTTTTTCTTCCTCCCCTTTTTTGCTGCCCAGCCAAAGAATAATTTTGGGGTGGCAGAAAAAACTATTGCCTGCTTAACCCTCAACCGTACACGGCGGAAGAGAACCAATTTTTTTTTGACAGGCGGCCCGCCTCGATGATAAAATGGTTTTTAGCTCAATTTTTGGAAAATTAACGATAATAAGGAGCTAAGAAAGGTATGGAAAACAAGAAAGACGTGGCAGCGAGCCAGAAAAACAGATTAATTATATGGTCGATATTTTAAACCCCCGAAAAGAGAATTACCAATGAGAAGGAATTTAAAAGAATTAAAGCAGCGAATTAAAAACCGATTAGGAAATTTATCTAAATCGCAAAAAATAGTTGCTGATTATATGGTCGAAAATCCCCAAAAATTCGCCCTTTCTTCCCTTCAGGAATTAGAGTCGGAGTTGCGGGTGAGCAAGGCGACAATTGTCCGCTTGGCTCAGGCCCTGGGCTATGACGGATTTCATAGCCTGAAAACCGAGTTTTTAGAAGAAATCAAAAATAGCCTCGAGCCTATCCAAAGGTATAAAAAATTCCTCTCTATACCGCACGAAAAGATAAATTTTGTCGAACTAACGGCCGAGGAGACGATAAAAAATATTCAGAAAACACTCCAGCTTATCGATAAAACACAATACGATAAAGCTCTCGAGCTAATAAAGAAAGCCGACCATGTTTATTTTATGGGCATGGGCATCTCCAGCTGCTTGGCCGAGATGGCCAACTATCTTTTTAATCGCGCCTCGATCAAATCCAGTTTTATTCCCTATGGCGCATTAAAATTTACCGAGCAGATAATAAACATGGACAAAAATAGCGTCATCCTCGCTTTCAGCTTTCCCCCTTATTCTCGAGAAACAATTTTAGCCGCCCGGTATGCCCAATCCAGAGGGATTAAAACCATTTCGATAACGGACAAAGTCACTAGCGAAATTACCAAATATAGCGACGCCACTATCCAGGCAGCCGTAGAAAGTGTCACTCTTTCCAACTCCATCATGTCAGTCTTAGTTTTGCTTTATTCCATCATTGCTCAGATTGGGAATGAGTTCAAGGCCAGAACCCTGAAAACAATTAAAGCTATCGAGTACGTGAGAAAGGAATATGAATAAGCTTAAACCGAAAAATTGGAACCAAAAAACGAACCTATGAACTTCCCCCCATTGACTGGACAATAAAATAGGGAGTTTTTAGTGCATCTTAGCTCCCGCCCGCAGCTTTTAATTTTAGCCTTTTTTAATAAAAAGACCATTTTCTTCCTTCTCCCATACATCCTAAACTCGTTCCATCAAGCGAAAGCCCTTAGCTCTTCAGCCCGAATAGAAGCCGAGCAACCAAAATATACTTCCTGGGGTGTCTTGTATCCAAGGGCTGAATGTAACCGCTCTCCGTTGTAAAAAACAAAATAGTCTGAAAGCCTCCTTCGGGCCTCCTGAACAGTCTCATAAGAGTGAAGATAAACCTCCTCATACTTTACCGTTCGCCACAGCCTCTCAATAAAAATGTTATCAAAGACCCTTCCCCGACTATCCATCGAGATTCGAATGCCCTCCGCTTCCAGCCTCCGGGTAAACTCCAGACTGGTAAATTGTCTTCCCTGGTCAGTATTAAAGATCTCCGGCTTAGAGATAGTAAGGGCTCTCTCCAGGGCATCAAGACAAAAAGTTCGATCAAGCCAGGTTGAAACCTCCCAGGAGAGAACATAACGACTCCACCAGTCCATCACTACTACCAGGTAAACAAAACCATGAGCCAGGCGAATATAAGTGATATCAGCTCCCCAAACCTGATCAGGTCGACTAACCTCAACATCAGCCAGCAAATAAGGGTAGATCCGATGCCCTGGATGAGATTGGCTGGTCTTCTTCTTAGGATAAACCGCTTCTCGCCCCATTACCCTCATCAACCGCTCTACCCGCTTGTGATTAACCTTATAACCCAGCCTTCTAAGCACCGCCGTCATCCTGGGTGAGCCATAAAAGGGTCGCCTCAGATAATGTTCATCGATGAGCCGCATCAGGGTCAGGTTATCTTCACTCTCGCCATGCCCTCGGTAATAATAGGATGAACGAGATAAACCAACCAGTTCACATTGCTTAGACACTGAAAGCTTCCCCCCAGCCTCAATCAAGAGTCGTCTGTCCTTCAGCGAAGCTGCTGCAATTTTTTTTTAAGCCAGTCATTCTCTACTTTGAGTTGACCTATCTGCCGATAAAGTTCTTCTTCCAGTCCCGGTCGCTCTTTGTTATCATGACTGCTACCTCGGGAAAAAATACCTGGAAGAGCCTCCAGAGCTTTGTCTCGCCATAGGCGGATTTGGTTAGGATGAACCTTAAATTCTGCCGCCAACTGGGCCAGCGTCTTTTCTCCTTTGATGGCTTCCAGGGCCACTTTAGCCTTAAAGACCGCGTCATGCCGGTGTCTCATACCCTGCATTTTACCATACCTCCTTTCTCAAGAAGACGGGGCAAAATACACCTTAAACACCTGTCCAATTTTTGGGGGGAACTTCACTAAAAAGTCAACCGCAGCGCGAAGCGCAGCACTCTTTGACCCAAGAGCAATTTGGTTTGTTGATAATCGGGTAAGAGATATAACTGGCCAGATCGCCCCGCCCCTTCAGCGGAGGGCTGCCAAATATCAACGTCATTTAGCCCGACTATTTCTCTCTTATTGCCGAGCAGGTTAAGGACATCAAGGGTTAACCAAAGATGACTGTTTGACCCGATTCGGAGGGCCTTTTCCAGACGAATATCAACGAAAGAGACGCTGGGTTCGCGACGATTGCCAGCCGGCTCAAGATAGACGGAGTAGTAAATTCTCTCTACCCCTTTTTGAGCGCACCAATCGGCCGGCGGCAGAAGCCGCGCTTTTCTTTCCCAGGGCCGGCCACTCTGATACTGATAAAAAGCGCCTAAGTTAATTCCGTAGGGTAATTCGAAAGTCGCCTGAAGTTTAAATAAAACTGGACGGTCAATTTCGAGCCGCCCCGAGCGATTAATAAAATAATTGGGGTCGATGACCTCAGTCTCCAACCTGGAAACGGGCTCAGCTAAGCTTCCGGCATTACCCTTTGTTTCGCTCAAGACTAAGGTTGCCAAGCCGCCCCAACCCTGCCCCATTTTTTTCTTTAACGTAAACTCCAAGGCCCGGTATTTTCTTTCAAGCTCAGGCACGTTCCGCCACTGAAGAAAGAGTGGCGGCGCTTGTTGGGAGCGGACAAAAATGGTAACAGTCTCGGCGGGAAATTCGCCGTTAGCCGGAATAGTGGTCACAAAAGGAAGCCAGTAATTTTGACCGTTCGGAGTGGTCGGCTCATACCAGGTCTTGCCTGAATCCAGGTCAAAAAGAACGTCAGCCGGAACATTTTTTTCAAGGCGAGAAATATATCTTAAGCTCAGCGAAAGCTGGCGGCCGAAAAATTGTTCCGCGGCCAGCGAAAACTCATCAATCTGGGGCGAACCGATGTCCTCAGCTATCCTTTGGTCAAAATATTTATCCGATAGGAACCGAAAATCAAAAGATTGCGGTGAAAATTCATCCTCAGAATCCGGACGACCGTTGCCGTTGGCATCCAGCCAAAAAAGCTTAATATTTCCGGGATAGAGAGGATGGAGCGGCAAGAGATGGCGGGGCGTGAGGTCATCGTGATAGCGAGCCCAAGAGCCTTTAAGCAAGGTTTTCCCATCGCCCCATAAATTAACTACCATCCCCAGTCGAGGCGAAAGGGCCAACCATGAGATGAAATCCCCTCGGTCTCCAAAGCCAAGATATCCCCATGGATTAAGTCCGTTAGAAAATACTTCCGGGTAGGCCGCCTGAGTATAAGGTTTGATAACCGCTTCGCCCACAAAATAGGCTAAGGGATTGCCAGAGGTCGCTTTACTCGCGGAACTGAACCCACCAGAAACACGGTCAAGGCGAAGGCTCAAATCCAGGGTCAGGCGCTGACCGATAGTTAGAGTATCACCCAGATAGCCACCCAAGCGTTGGGTCTGGCCTCGCACCAAGGTCGTGGTCTTGGCGGCACCGCAGAGCCAAAAGCCAACCAAGCTTTCTTCAGGATAATAATTATTATTCGGCCGGCGCCTATCAAGAAACCAGATAAGGCTATTCTCTCGCCACCAATCTATATAGGCTGTTGTTTGGACAAAGCTAAAACCAGCTTTAAGGATGTGCCTCAGGCCGCCCCAGTTCGAGATGAAACGTCGGGCTGAGACCTCTCCCTGAAGTTGCTCTGTCATGGTCTCGGCATTATAATCGGCGCCGCTTAAAGGTCCGTATTTATCGCCTGTATCTTCACTCCAGAATAAAGAGCGGGCGGCTTCCTGAAGAAGGGAAAGAGAGGTGTGCCGAAAATAAGAAGCCTTAGCTTCGATAATTGTCTTTCGGTCAAGAAAATAATGCCCTGAACCATGCAGACTAAAAGAATTATCCTGGTCAAGAAGATGAGTGGAAAGAAAGGGAATGGAAGGCGAAGGGTCTTCTTCCACCGGCTGGTGAGCAGAGCTAAAATTAACCCAGGCTGTGGCCTGAGCTTCGGCGATTGGCCGCACAGTTAACTTGAAAAACCCAGAATAGAGATTTCGTGACCAGTCATAGCCAGTGTGAGTCTGACCATGAATATCCGAATAAGAGTCCAGGAAAATATTTTGTTGGGAATAACGCTGAAACCGGCTGGCGAGAAAGAACCAAGCCCGGTCTGTCCAGAAGGGACCACCCAAACTGAAACTGGGCTCAAAATTATTCTTTATTCCCGCTACCGATGGTATACCTTTGGCTGCTAATTGGTCTAAAGACCAAAGGTTTTTATTCCAGCTGTCATTGATAAAAAACAGGTTAAGGTCGCCGGCGAAATTATTGCCACCCGAACGAGAGATAAGATTAAGATGCGTTCCGCCGGCTGGAACTTGACCTAAAGACTGCCCGGCATTCCTGACTTCTAAAGCTTCCACGACCGCCAAGTCAAAATCAGCTATCGGCTTAAAAACCAGGTTGTCGGTGATGTTTGTTCCGTCTAATAAATAAGAGCTATTTCGCCAAGAGCTACCCAAAAGAGATAAAGCACTATGACTCTCAACATCCTGGGAAACTACATTAGGACTGGTGCGCAATAAAGAAGCTAAGTTGCGGCCAAGCGGCAGGTGGTCGATGAGCCGGTGCTCAACGTAGGTTATTATTTGAGAGGCATAAATATCGCCGACGGCGCCAACCCTTACCACGTTTATCTCTCCTTCTTTCTCCGCTTTGGCCAGCCTAAATTTTAAAAAAACCGTCCTCTCAGCCTCGAGGGTGAGGTCTTCGACAACGGCACTTTTATATCCAGGTTTTTCGACGGTCAGCGAATAGTTACCAGGCGGTAGGCCTGGAAGGTCAAAAAAACCAGATTTCTCCGTCAAGACTAACTGAATCCCAAGAAGAGAGGGAGAGGCAACATAGATATTAGCGGCTTCTATCGGTTCTCCCGACTCCGTAGTCACAACTCCCTGAAGGGTGCTCTTGATGGACTGAGCAAACGAAATATAGGGGATGACAAGGAAAATCAAAATTATAAATAATGAAGTTTGCCTCAGGATTTGCTTTGGGCTCAACGAGAACCTCCCCTCTTTGAATCTGGCTTCAATGCGACCCCCTCCGTCGTTTTCAAAGTGGCTCTGCCGCCTCTCTCGCCCGTTTTCAACTTTAGCAGCTTGGACGGAGTAGTTTCAGACGGAACGATCGAGAAGGCGGCATCGCTCGTATCAGCCGGGTTGCCATCAGCCGCTTCACTGACTCTTATTAAGCACTGTGAAGAAACAGCATCCGGAACTTCCCATTCAAAAACGCCGTCATTTTCGGTCTCGCTAACAATCTCGACCCAATTAACCCCATTATCAGTTGAATATTCTAGGCGTACATTGCCCACAGCGGCACTGCCTGTGAGCCAGGTTATTTCTTGAATCGAACCAACGGGCCACTCTTCTCCGCCATTCGGAGACGTCACCACGATAACCGGTTCATTCAGCAAGACAAAAACGGAATCACTTATATCTGATGGCACACCGTCGTCAGCTTCACTGACCCGAATCAGGCAGGTAGTCGAGCTAATTTCAGGCACCGTCCAGGTGAAAAGGCCGTCATTTTCTGTCTCAGCAATTATTTCCTGCCAGTTTTCGCCGTTATCTGAGGACAGTTCAATTTTTACCGGCCCGACCTCACCTACACTCCTCCAGATGATATTCTTTTCAAACCCGGAGTACCAGACCTCACCACCGTTCGGCGATGTCACTGTAATCGAGTTTTCGTAAAAGCGGAGGAGAAAAGCATCTCTTTTTCCCTGGAAAGAAAAACCTGGGCCCAATTTTTCAGGGAATGAAAGGCCAGGAGAATAGGTACTTCCGGCCAAATAAATAGTCCCTGACCCCGTCTTTTCTACAGCTATATCCTGACCATAGTCGGCAGCTACGCCGCCAACATAGCCGCAAAAATCGAGCTTGGAGCCGCTCGAGACAACCTTGGCCACAAAAGCATCAAAACTTCCTCCTAAAGAGAGTTCTGGTCCCTCTTTGACGGGAAAAGAATCGGGTTCAGAAGAGGTATAGCCGGTCACATAGGCACATCCCCAATCGTCCACAGCCACACTGTTGGCCACATCATAGCCGGAACCGCCAATATACCCGCAATAAACCAAATATTCGCCTGTGGGCCATACTTTGGCGATAAAAGCGTCATAAAACCCGCCGTTATAACCAAAGTCAGGGCCAAAATTGACCGGGAAACTATTCTCGTCGGAGCTGGTGTAACCAGAAATATAAGCACAGCCAGAGGGGTCGAGAGTGATGGCCGTCGCTCCATCTTCGCTATCACCACCAAGATAGCCGCAATATCGGAGCGTCTCTCCTGTGGGTGCAACCTTAGCTATAAAGGCATCAACTTGCCCGTTAAACGTAAGGTCGGGGCCAGAGGTCACCGGGAAAGAATTTTCGTCGGAGCGGGTGGCGCCCGTGAGGTAAGCACCGCCCTCCGGGTCAACGGCAACACCGTAGCCCCAATCATTACCGGCGCCACCAACATAACCACAATATTCGAGTTGTTCTCCCGAGCCCGTCAGTCGAGCCACAAAAGCATCGTAATCCCCTTTAAAAGTCAGAGTGGGGCCAACTTTTACGGGAAAGCTGAGTTCATTAGACAGGGTGTAGCCGGTAATATAAGCCCTTTTGTCACCGTCTACAGCTACTCCCCGGCCAAAATCGTTATCAGCGCCGCCAAGATAGCCGCAAAACTCCAGAGCAGTACCGGCGGGGTTTATTTTGGCGATAAAGGCATCATAAAGACCGTTGTGAGTCAAATCCGGACCTTTGATTACTGGAAAGGAATTTTCTCGGGAAGCGGTGTAACCGACAACATAAGCTGAGCCGTCGTCATCAACGGCAATATCATAAGCATAATCCCGGTCAGCGCCGCCAAGATAGCCGCAATAAATAATTCTGGAGGTCGCAGGGTCCAATTTGAGGACAAAGGCATCAACATCTCCACCGCTAAAACTAAGCTGAGGGCCGGCGATGCGGGGAAAACCAGAAATGGAATAGGTATACCCGGTTAGATAAACATAACCTGAATTATCTAAAGCCAGGCCATAGGCATAGTCGAAGCTGGGACCACCAAGAAAGGTGCCGGAAACCAGAGTCACGGGGTCGATGACCAATTCCCGGGATGAGTCATAGGAATCAACAAAAAAGCCATAAATAAAATAGCTTCCAGAACCTGTTACGGGTCTTTCTTCTTGGAAATCAAATCCGCCTTCTTCCTTCTCTTGAAAAGGTGGAGACGAGACTTCAGCCAGATTCTTACCTAACCCGGCTTCATCTTTTCTAAACTTTTTTTGCTCAGGACAATCATTCAAGAAGGTTGAATCAAGCACCGCCTGGCTTGTGGAATTTTCATTGGCTGTTAGGTCAAAGACTTTATAGGCGACCTTAACTTCGACCCTTCTCCCGTTTATTTCCTGATAAGCTTGAGGCGCCTTCTCAATAATTGTGCCTTCTGGGGTGATAATAACTAAGTCGTTTTTTTCATTTATCTCTAATTTTTTAGCCCCCGCTACCGCCAGAGCTATCTGAGTCACGTCAGCTCCGGGATGGATAACGAATTGAGACTTAAGCCCATAGGGAGAACGGGAATATACCAGGTCAATTCCTGGCCAGAGGTGGGAATAAGTGATAGCCCCATAAGCTGCAATATCTGTTTTCCAGTCGCTGCTTCGGCCTCGAAAATAGGTAAAAGAAGCTTCAGGTTCACCTAAAGGAATAGGCTCTACTCCAGGCCGGGGCTGAATAAATTTTATTTTTACTGCCCAGGAAGAGGCGACGCCAAAGAAAAAATAGGTCACTTCATCAGGAGCAAAAAAAATAGCCTTATCCCTTTCCTGAAGGCTGAATTTAACAGGCTCAGGGAATTGCCCTTTATTGGCTATAAAATAAACCTGCTGTTTTAAACCCTTGGTTATTTCGGTCAACGACGCTAAAGAAGCAACGCCCTGAGAAGGACTAAGTATTTGGGGCCACTTCGCCAGAATAGTAGAAGGCAAAGACTCATCAGAGGCGGAAGAAGGCACGGGCAAAGGCAAGAACTTTATGGCTGACGAGGTTGAACGCAAGTTTAGGAAGAAAAAAAGAACCATTATTGGAACCAGCCAGGGCTTGAGGACTTTCCAGTTTTTTCGTCGCATTTTAAACTCCTCCGCCTAAAAGAAATACCATTTTAGCGGAAATCGTTGCCAAACCTCAATGCTTTAGCGGCCAAATCTTAGGTCTATCCTTTAAATCTATCTCTTAGCCCCATTTCAACCCGATTAATTTTTCTCAACCTTCATTAATTTTAAGTTTTTTATTTTAGGAAAAAACAACCTAAAACGATTAAAAATTAGGCCGCTTTTCGTTAAGAGTCGTTAAATAATGTCGATTACAGACGAAGAAGATATGAGACCTTTTTTCGCTTTGCTTCCCCCAAATCTTCCCCTCTCAGCTCAACCGATTTCAACCAAAGGGAGAAAGCCAAAAGTTAGAATGATTGAGAGTTGCTTTTTAGCCTTCGAATAATAAGCCTAAGGATAAAACTAATTTAACTGAAGAAGATAACTCTCGTGAAGGGAACGTTTTTTCGGGCTTTGGTTAGGGCCAAGATATTTTCAATTTAGGCTGGCCCCTTTTACTGTCAACTTTTTCCAGGCGTTGATGAATTTGACCGCTTGTTCCACCATATTTTCTACGCTTTTCTGGCCTATATCTACGGAAGCTTCTTTGGGGTCTCTCAGCGACCAGATGCCGTTTGACGAAATTTCGTGACTCGCGCCGCCTTTCTTGGTTTCAACGGGAACACCTAAGAGAGCGTTCCAGACGTTTTCTAAAGACGGGTCTTTGGCGGCCAGCCTTCTAAGTTCTTCTACCTGAGGCGAAAAATGCATTTCCGGTTCTTGCGCTCGGTCCATTCGAACGAGCTGGGGCTGAAGGAAGAGCATTATCGAGGTTTCAGAAACCCCGGCATGCCAATCCATCCCCTCTTCTTCCTCTTCCTTTAAAATTGGTCCGCCATGGCCAATGGCTATGGCTACGCCCGCGGTTGATTGGTTGACCCGGTAGATAAGCTTAGTCTGGATAGCATTATTGCCGCCGTGGTAGTTAAAGAACAGAAACCGTCTAAAGCCATATTTTAACAGCCATTCTACAGCCTCAAACAAGACTTGCTCCAAGGTCTCAGCCCGCAGACTGAGGGTTCCAGGGAAGCCAGAGTGGTAGGGGCTATAACCTACAAGGACAACAGGTGCCACTATAACCCCTGTTCGTTCCGAAATAAGTTTGGAGATACCAAGGGCCTCATAAAAATCTGTCCCCAAGGGCAGATGAGGCCCATGCTGCTCGGTGCTACCCAACGGAATAATGACCATGTCGCTGGTTTTCAAATATTCCTCCACATCCTTCCAGCTCATCTCCTGAAGTACTAACGCCTTATTCGCTGCCTGCAGGGAAAGTAAAGTCGTCACGGCTGAAATCGCCAAGACAATAACAATTCTCCTCAAGTTTCCTGACTTCATTTTAATCTCCATATCCTCTCTTGTAAGCTAATTTTGAAGCCTATTCTTTCAGAAAACTAACCTAAAATCCATTGTTTCGAAAAGGTTAAACCTTTAAAGGTTGTCTCCGCCTTCCCAGACTAATCCTGCTAATTAGTTCAGACAATATGGAAGAGGATTCAGCTCGTTTCACCTAAATGAATCTCTTTTTTCCTTTACCCCAAGTAAAGGCGAAGCCACTATTCTAACACTGGACAGAAGGGCCTCATGCTAAAAAATTGTAATAAAAATTGGCTAAGATAAGGAACTTAAGGTTGACATCCGAGGCTCGCTGAGTTAGCTTAAAAATAGCTTTGACGCATCCTAATTAGATGGCTAATAACCTTTCCATAATATTCATATCAATCAAAATTAATCTGAAAGCTTATTTCGAAAGAACTATTTGAGGATTAAAGAGAAGGGATGCCCCATGACCATTCAAAGGAGTCGACACTTTCCCTGGGTGGTTAGTTTATTGCTACCCAAAAGGAAGCAAGCCAGTTAAGAATGACGATAAACCGAGAATTTAAAGTTCCTAAATCTGCAATTAATAAACTAAGCAACATTAACTGAAAGGATAACCTAAATGGGAAATCTAAAAACAAATAAAGAGACTTGGAGCTATTTAAAAAAGGGGTCAATCGTCTTTTTAGTAATTCTCGCCCTGGTTTTCATCGGTTACCAAAGAGAAGACAAGGCAGCAAAAGAACTGACCACCGCTGTTTCTTTGGACCTGGCCGAGTCTGATTCTGTGTTCACTTCAGCTCAGCCCGAAGAGTCTAATAACTTACAAATCCTCCATGCTTCACCTCAAGGTCCAACCAGTGCCCTCCATGAAGCAGAAAAAATTGTGGTCATTTTTGACCGGCCCATGGTCGCTCTTCAGGCTCTTTCATCTGAAGATAGTTTACAGCCCGAAAAATCCACGCCGACCAAAACAGCCGGCGCCTGGGCCGAGCCGGAAAAACCTCAGACTGAAATAGAGATTAAACCAGCGACTGCTGGCCATCGGCGCTGGGTCGGCAGCCGAACTTTGGTCTTCACGCCAGCCCAGCGTTTCCCCTATGCCACATCCATAAAAGTCACCATTCCCGCTGGAACCACCGCCCTTGACGGTAGCCGACTGTCTTACGAATACAGCTGGAACTTTGAAACGATAAGACCCCGTCTTCTCCAACACTTTCCCTCTGACGGTCAGCGCTGGCTCAAACTTCAACCTGAAATCCTGTTGATTTTTAATCAACCGATGGACAAAAACAAGGCGGCTGAGTACATCTCTTGGGAAATCTCTCCCCTACCTGAAAATGACATTTCGGCGTCTAATAACGCTCGGCGAACTGAGAAAAAAGAAAAAATAAGCTATAGAATAACCTATCCTCCCAAGGACAGACTCAAGGAGCAAGGCTTTGACCTGCCACCAGAATATGCGCTTCTTTTAACTCTCGACAAACCCGCTGAACTCAACCCAGAATCCGTTTGCTTAGTAAAAATAAACAAGGGACTGCCAGGAAAAGAAGGCCCGCTGGGGATGACCAAGGATTATTCCTTTACTTTTGAGACCTTTCGCCGTTTTCGGTTTGAAGGTCTCGTTGAATTTGAGAGCGAGAGACCAGAAGAAGAGGCGGTCGGTTGGCAACTAAGAAAGCCTATCCCGCCCAACCAGCCGCTTCGCTTCAGGTTTTCTAACCCCGTCCTCTATAAAGAATTTGTCTCTAAAATAAAGTTTAACCCTGCGGTTGAGATTCCCGATTATTATCTTGAATGGGAGGAGGCAGAATCTCTTATTTATCTTTCTTTACCGCTCGAACCAGAAACTCGTTATTCAGTAACGATTCCGGCGGACCTCGCCGACGAATTCGGGAATAAATTGGGGCAATCTCAAACTGTGAGCTTTGCCACCGGTTCTTTCCCGCCAGCCGTCACCATGACCACTGGCTACGGAGTAATTGAAGCCTATGCTGAACCCGGCCCTCGTTATCCTCTTTCGGCAATCAACCAGAAGAGTGTCTTCATTCAAGCGGCGCGGGTCCAACCCGAAGCGCTCATTCCACTTCTTTCCCAACCAGGTCTCTTCCGTTCGGATAAACCCTTTTTGCCCCACGCCGGATTTTACAAAGTCGAGCAGGATTATCCGCTTAAATTAACCCGGAACGAGCGAAAAACTGTGCCCATCAATCTTTTCCAGCTCAACCCAGAGTTTCGTCGTGGTTTAGTCTTCCTTCAAGTTGACACCAAAAATCCCGAACAAAGATGGGACCGGTATCTGAAGGTTTTGCTCCAGATAACTGAGTTAGGAATAAGCGCTAAGTTTTCGGCTGAGAATAACACCGTCTGGGTTACCGAACTCAAGACTGGGCTGCCGGCAAGGGGCGTTCGCCTCGAGCTCCGCGATGAAACCAACGTGGTCCACTGGCAAGGGGAAACAGACGCCTCGGGAAAGGCAGAAACGCCCGGCTGGAAAAAACTCGGTCTCCCTTTGGACTCCAAGCGTTACGATTCTCCAAAAATTTGGATATTCGCCCGCCGGGGTGAAGATGTCGCTTTCACTTCATCTGATTGGGATTACGGCGTCGACCCCTTCCGCTTCAACCTCCCGGTTGATTGGCGGCCAGAACCGGCCCGGTTTCAAGGCTATATTTTCAGCGAAAGAGGCATATATCGAGCGGGAGAAGAAGTTCATATCAAAGGCCTAATTCGCGAGAAAATAAAGGGCGAATGGCAAATTCCTGCCAGCGTTCCCCCTCTTAATCTGGAAATTCATAACCCTGTCGGCAAAGTTGTTTTCAAGGGCCAGGCAGCCCTCGATGAGTTTGGTTCATTTCAGGTTGACTTTCCGACAGCTGACGATTCATCCCTGGGTCTATATGAGCTGAACGTAAAACTTCCTTCCAAGACTCCGGGCAAGAAGGAAGCCGAGGCTGAATTCAGCGGCACCTTTCGAGTTGAGGCTTTTCGTCCCGCAGAATTCGAAGTGCTTCTGCGGAGTGCCCAAGAAACCTTCATTTTTGGAGATGAATATAAGGCTACGATTAGCGCCAACTATTTTTTTGGGGGCGCTATGGCTGGGCAGGGAGTTTCTTGGAACCTTCGTCTTAATCGTACCTCCTTCTCCCCTCCCGGCCATAAAGGTTTTATCTTCGGTAACCAAATCGACTGGGACGAAGAAGAAACTTACGAATCCGAAGGTCGACTCCTAAGTTCTGGCGAAAGCAAGCTCAATGCGGAGGGTAAATTAAGCCTCCGCCTCCCTCTTGTGGCGGAAAAAGAAAAGGATTCGGTTATTGCCAGCTTAGAGGCCACAGTAACCGCACCTAACCGGACCTCGATTTCTAACCGCATCCACACTCTGGTCCACCGTGGGGAATTCTATATCGGGTTAAGACCATCAACCTCTTTCTTAAAAAAAGGACAGCCGATTTCTGTGGAGGTCATTGCGGCGGCGCCAGACGGCCAAATCCTCCCTAACCGCAAAGTGACAATTAAGCTAATGCGACGCATCTGGCGTTCCGTTAGACAGGCAAGCGTTGGTGGCCGCTTTCGCTGGCGGAGTGAGCCAGAAGACACCGAGGTGGCATCCCGCGAAATCACAACTGAAGGACAACCAGTTAGCCTTTCTTTTCAACCCGATAAATCCGGCTTCTATTTTTTCCTGGCTGGAGCTGTGGATGATCGACGCAACCCAATTACTACGACCACCTATTTTTATGTCACCGGAGGCGATTATGTTCCCTGGGAACAGCGAGAAGATGACACTATCGAATTGGTCCCAGATGCGGCCACTTATCGTCCGGGCTCAGTCAGTCGCATCCTGGTCAAATCTCCTTATGAAAGGGCTAAGGCTCTAATTACCATTGAAAGAGAATATGTCTTGGAAGCTAAGGTAATCGATATAATCGGCACGGCCAGTTTTATTGAAATCCCGATTCTCCAAGAACACATTCCCAATATTTTTGTGTCCGTCATGCTTGTTCAGGGCCGAACCGCACCTCCCGAAGGTAGCGAAGCCGCCGAGGACCTCGGGGTGCCGGCTTTTAAAATCGGCTATGTCAACCTGGCTGTCGACCCCGCTGAAAGGCGGCTGGAAGTAAAAATAGAAAACCTCCAGCCAGAATACAGGCCCCGAGATAAGCTCAACTTCAAGATAAAAGTGGCTGGTTCTGCCGGCCCGGCTGCCGGAGCTTCAGTTGCTCTGGCCTGCGTTGACCTGGGTGTTCTGAACCTGATCGGCTATGAAACCCCGGACCCTTTTTCCTTCTTTTATGGTCAAAGACCCCTTTCAGTTCGAACTTCAGAAACCAGGATTCATATCGTAAGTCAACGCCAATTCGGAGAAAAGGGAGAAGAGCCTGGAGGCGGCGGCGAAGAGAAAATGATGGCCATGGCTCCTGGTCTGGCCGAAATTATGCTCCGCGGGGATTTTAAATCCACTGCCTATTGGACACCTTCTGTTATTACCGATGATAACGGCGAGGCCACGATAAGTTTTACCCTTCCCGATAATCTAACCACCTTCCGCATCATGGCCGTAGCCCAAACAAAGGATTCACGGTTCGGGCGAGGCGAAGCCACCTTTCGCGTCGCCAAGAAACTAATGCTTCAGCCTTCGCTACCCCGCTTCTGCCGGGTGGGCGATAATTTTGAAGCCGGAGTCGTGGTCCATAACCTGACGTTAACGAAAGGGGAGGTCATCCTAAGTCTCGATGTTTCGGGAATTGGGCTCTTGGATAAAAATAAAGAACAGCGGGCAAACCTGCAACCTGGAGAAAGCCGGGAACTGCTTTTCCGGTTTAAGGCTGAAAAGCCTGGCTTGGCCATTTTTGCCTTTCGGGCCAAGATGGGCCAGGAAACTGACGGCCTCCAAATAAAACTGCCTGTCCAACTTCCTCGACCAACTGAGGCGGTAGGGCTTTCAGGCGAAATTAGCGGTGAAGAAGAGGCTTCTGTCGAGGAGCGTCTGCGAATTCCAGAAAAGGTCTTTCCGGAACAAAGTTTTCTTGAGTTACAAACTTCTTCTTCAGCTCTGGTGGGGCTCAAGGGCAGTCTCGACAGCCTTGCGGATTATCCCTATGCCTGTTTAGAACAGCGAGTGTCTTCGATCCTTCCTTACCTTGTGGCCAAGCGGGTCTTACTTGATTTTAAGCTGACGCCCCTGAGTGAAAAGGACATCGACCAAATGATTCGCCTGCGGCTCAAAGAAATCGCTGCTTACCAGAAAGAGGTGGGAGGTTTTGCTGCCTGGCCAGATGCCAGCCAAACTTCACCTTTTCTCACCTGCTATGCAATGTTTGCTCTGATTAAGGCGCGAGAGGCTGGGTTTACAGTCGACCCAGAAATCTTTAACCGCGGGCTTGATTATCTTCTTTCTTTCCTCCGGACTGACCGCCAGCAAACCCGGCAGCCCTATGGGCTAAAGCCGTGGAACTCAACCCGGGCTTTCGCTCTTTATGTTTTGAGCCTTCTCCGCAAACCCCAGCCGGCTCTAATCGAAAAAATTTATGCAGACAAAGATAAGCTTTCTCTTTTTGGCAAGGCCGTTCTCCTCAAGGCAATCCATCATAGCCAAATTCTTCCCCAAGCCGAGGAAGCCTTAATCAAGGAATTTCTGAACAAAATAAAGGTTACAGCCGGCGAAGCCCATTTTGAGGATGATGAAGGCCGAGATGGAGGCTGGATTTATTCTTCCAACGGTCGAACCACAGCCCTTATCCTTCAAGCCCTCATCGAAACCGGCCAAGAGCATCCTTCTTTCGCCGCTATAGCCCGTTGGTTAGTTAATCGCCAGATGGTCTTAATGAAAGGCTCCTTGGCCTCTACTCAGGAAAATTTCTATCTTTTTTACGCGCTCAATTCTTTTTATTCGACCCGCGAAAGCGTTCCGGCTGATTTCATTGCCCGGCTTAATTTGGCCAGCCAGACGCTCTTTGAGGAAAGATTTACGACTGAGACAAGGGAAATTAGGCAAACCAAGTTAAGATTAAGCGATTTAACGCGGAAAGGCACCATTGTGGCTGGCCGCGAATATCCTTTGACAGTGGAAAAGAAAGGCCGCGGTTCGCTCTATTATGGGGTGCGCCTTAAATATGCGCCTGCGACCGCTTCCGCGGCTCGCGACGAAGGGATAGCCGTCGTTAAACGAATCGAACCTCTCGAAGCAAGCCAAAAGGGTGGTTCTGCCAATGAAATTAAGGCCGGCTCGTTGGTTGTCGTCACCTTAGAAATAGCTGTGCCCCAGGAATATCTTTATGTAGTTGTGGACGACCCACTTCCGGCCGGGTTGGAAGCCGTTAACCCCGCTTTTAGAACTGAAAGTGAAGAAGCAGCACGAAGGCTGGAAGCTTTGGTGGCGGCGGAGACTTCCTCCCCGCGGCCTTGGTGGCAGGGTTTCAATCACATCGAAAGGCATGACGACCGAGTTATTCTCTTCGCCGACTCGCTTACTCCTGGTCTCCATGTTCATCGCTATTTAGCCCGAGCCCTTAATTATGGCCTCTATGTCCTTCCTGGGACCAAGGCCGAGCAGATGTACGCACCCGAGGTTTTTGGCCGCAGCCCAGAAGTAATGATTAAAGTTCTTCGCTAAAGGAGGAACCCCAAGAGGGAAAAAAACAAGGGCCTGAGGAGTGAATGTCGCCGGGGTCGAAAGCAAAGGGTTTTATTCGGGTGTATAGAAAAAAGAGGAGAAAAAGTAGAAATCGAAAGCTCGTTAAAACCTTGATTCAGTAAGGGGGCGCAGTTAGTGAGGGCAATGAACAGATAAATAAGGAGCCTTAAATGTCGGGGGAATTTAAGAGGGAACAAATCGTTGCTTGTTTTTTCCCTTGCGGATGGCCGTTTCAAGTTAACGGATATAATTTTTTGAGTTTAATGAACGGCGATTTCATGCCGCTTTAACCTATCGCCGGTAAAGAAATTAAGATGTGAGATGAGATGAGATGAGATGAGATGAGATGAGATGAGATGAAATAAAATGAAAAAAGGAGATAGATGAAGTACCGCCAACCTTACCACCATAAGCCTGGCCTCTCCTGGCCAAGCTTGGTTCGAGGTGGGGTCATCTTTACATTTTTCTCTTTCTTTCTTTTCTTCATCTCTACTTATATTCCTGTTCCCTCATCAATGCTTAGTCCCCTACCGGTTATTTCTCTCGAAATTCGCGACCGTAACGGTGTCTTACTCCGAGAAGTCCTGTCGGACGCAGGCGGCCGCTGTCGCTGGACAAAGCTGAAAGAAATTTCGCCCTATCTAATCAAAGCAACTATCGCCGCTGAAGATAAGATTTTCCCATCTCATCCTGGGATTAATCCCGTATCTGTCCTGCGGGCCCTAATCCAGAATTTAAAACACGGCCGGGTCGTCTCGGGCGCCTCCACTATTACTCAGCAACTAGCTAAGAATTTGGTACGAGGCCGGCGCCATCTTTTTTCTAAGCTGCGCGAGACGTGGTTAGCTTTAAGGTTAGAACATTACTTATCCAAGGAAAGGATTTTGGAGGAATATTTAAACCGGGTCTATTATGGCAATCAAGCTTATGGCGCTGAGGCGGCCTCCCGGCTTTATTTCGGCAAACCCTGTTCTGAGCTCTCCTTGGCTGAAGCCTCTTTTTTAGCCAGCCTGCCGCGGTCGCCCTCACTTCTTAATCCTTACCGAATGCCGGAGGGCTTAAAAGAAATTAAAAAAAGGCAGGCGACGACCCTTAAGCGCTTAACTGAAATCGGGTTCTGTCAACCAGCAGAAGCGGCTCGGGCTCAGGCTGAGGAGGTCTCGATTATCCCGCCCGAAACCATTTTCCGGGCGCCCCATTTTTGTGATTGGCTGCTGAGCCGGCTCTTACCAGAACAAAAAAGGCAGTTGAGCCTGATTCAGACCACCCTCGATTATTCTTTGCAGACCAAAATAGAATCGCTACTGCGGCAGCATCTGAATTCACTAAGGAGACGAGGAGTCTCTAACGGCGCAGTGATTGTGCTTGATAATGCCACGGGAGATATTCTATCTATGGTCGGCTCTCAGGATTTTTTTGACGCCGAAGAAGGTCAGGTCAACGGAGCCTTAGCCCGCCGCCAACCTGGCTCAACTTTGAAGCCCTTTACCTACGCTTTAGCCCTGGAAAAAGGAATGACTGCGGCTTCAATTATTGAGGATGCTCCCGCCTCCTTTCCCGCCGAAACCGGCGCCTATGTTCCTTTAAATTTTGACCGCCAGTATCACGGCCGGATGAGCCTGCGCACCGCTCTGGCTTGTTCCTATAATGTCCCGGCTGTTTCCCTCGTGAGCTGGCTTAGCCCTGAGCTTCTTTTTCGCCGTCTTAAAGAAACTGGGTTCGATAGCCTAAAAAAGGGGGCTGATTATTATGGCCTTGGACTCACGCTGGGCAACGGCGAGGTGACTTTACTGGAGCTTGTCCGGGCTTATGCTGCTCTCGCCCGTCAAGGAACCTTTTTACCTGAAAGAAGCGTCATCCGCACTTGGAAGAAAAAAATAACGTGGCCTGAACAGCCTTTAATTCAAGATGAAGTAATTGGAACTAAACCGGGTTCCAAGAGTTTATCCTTCCGACAAACAGCTACTGGGGATTTTTCGCTCGCCTCCTCTCGGCCTCCAGAAACTGAGAACGCCGGGAAACTTTCAAAGATAAACCTGAAGTCTGAGCGCCGTGGCGTCTTGAGCTGGCCTGGCAAGCAAACGGGAAAGCAGGTTTTCTCGCCTCAAGTTGCTTATATCATTACTGATATTTTGGCTGACCAGAAAGCGCGAGTTCCCAGCTTTGGTTATGTTACTCCGCTTTCTTTTCCCTTTCCTGTGGCCGTAAAAACAGGGACATCAGAAGATTTTCGCGACAACTGGACCGTTGGTTTTACCTCCCGCTATACAGTCGGTGTCTGGGTAGGAAATTTTAACGGCGAACCTATGGCCAATGTCTCGGGGATAACTGGCTCCGGCCCGCTTTTCCACGATATCATGCTCCTTCTTCACCCCAAGAATACTTGGTCTGACTTCGACCAACCTGAGGGTCTGGTCAAGGTGGTAATTTGTCCGGAATCGGGAGAACTACGGTCGCCTTTCTGTCCTGGTTCAGTGGAAGAAATCTTTATTCAGGGAACAGAACCAAGGAATTACTGCCGGGTTCACGCTTCCTCTCCTTACAAATCTAACTCTGCAGCCAGAAGGTTTCCAGCGGGACAAAAATTTTCTAATTCTGACGAGTCCAACTCAGAGGAAATCTCCTTTTCTTCTCTGTCTTTGCTCCATAAAGAGGCTGCGGGTGACTCTTTCGCCAAGAGACCTATAAGGGAATCTTCATCACGTTTTCGAGAGGCTTTGCCCTCAAGAGAACCGACATCTCTCCGGCAAAAGAGCGAGGTAGCAGTCATTTCGCCTCAGGATGGAGATATTTTCAAAATCGACCCGGTTCTTCCTTCTGCACATCAGCGTGTGAAGTTGAGAGCTTCGGTTTCGTCCATTTTTTTGGATGGAGGAATTTTAGAGTGGTATGTAGATGGCCAAAAAATTGGCGAAACCACGACCTCTTCTGGCTTTTTCTGGAGGCTTAAGCCCGGACTTCATCAAATTAAAGTTCGCCTGCGCTCCGGCTCAAAAATCAGCGAAAGTCAGCCCATCATTGTCCGTGTTTTAGGTCTTTCAAGTTTGAAAAACTGAAATTAATTTTCTTAATTTCCTTTTAAAAATCCAAGGCCAAGATAAATCAAAAAGGCGAATTGATGAAACTTTTTGCTTTTGACGGAAAGTAGAAAATTTTCTAAAATTAGAAAAAAGGGATTCGGAAATATGGTCATGAAAAGATTAATTAATTTAATTATTTTCTTTTTCATTCTTTCCTTAATTGGCTCGAATTTCATCCTGGCGGCCACGTCTCAGAAAATAAAAATCAGAAAGGAAAATGAAGTTGAGGTAATCTATAATCCTAAAAAGCCTGAGCCCCCAGCAGGAATACCCACCCGGCTCATTCTAGAAGAAG
>Ga0209102_1000321_pt1 | contig 32846 bp, 26 predicted proteins | sample ConPoolayeHmetaG_FD_185483 | JGI IMG/M metagenome (GOLD analysis project Ga0209102, IMG submission 185483) | Hot spring microbial mat communities from California, USA to study Microbial Dark Matter (Phase II) - Cone Pool mat layer H metaG... ...
CGGCTCTGCCTCCGATCCTGACGCGGCTTTCATCGGGGCAGTGGCTGCAGCGGCGACCCTGTTGTGAAGTCCTCAGGGATCCCCGAGCCTTCATGGCAGAGTTGGTCCCGGGCCCCAACGAAAAGCTCGCTCTATGGCTTCGGCGCAGTTCGGAAGGGTAGTCTTGAGCATGCTTCTTGCCTTTTCCGTGTTGAGCGACGCGTCAAGGGGACGCGGTGCCCGCCCGGGAGGCAGTTTCTCCAAAGGTACCACCAGGGATCGGTCCGCCCCCGCCCTCTCCGCTACCTTGAGTCCCATCTCAAAGCGTGACAGGCTTTCCAATCCTGCGATGTGGAATATGCCGGAATGGTGGGAGCTCGCGAGTTCAAGCAGGCAGCTTGCGAGCGTCCATGTGTCGATGGGATTGCGGATCTCGTTCTTGGGAAGCGCAAGGACCATCCCGCTTTTGAGCTTGGCCACCGCATCCGCTAGGAATGAGCGCCCCGCGGTCCAGGGGAACCCGAGGACAAGGGTCGTCCGGACAACGGCATTCCGCTCCCCTGACAGGGCCTCCGCCTCCGAAGCGATCTTCGTCCGGGCATAGACGTTGATCGGCCGCGTCGGGTCAGATTCTCTGTAGTTCCCCCTCTCGCCATCGAAAACCGTCGAGGTTGACAGGTGCACCAAACGGGCTGAGAGCTTTTCGGCAGCCGCAACCAGGTTGCGCGTCCCCTCCACGTTCGTCCTCCACGCCACATGTGGATCTCTCTCGCACACATCGATGTCCGCGACCGCTGCCGTGTGGATGATGACCTCCGGTTTCACGCCACGGACGAGCGCTCCAACCGAACTGGCATCCGTTATGTCCAGTTGCCGCCAGTCAACGCCCGCCAACGAAGGCTTGTTCGCATGGAAGGTACCGGTCACCCGCCAATCGCTCGCGGCAAGGGCACACACACTCCCGCCGATGAGCCCGCTGCCCCCAGTGACGAGAAGTCTCTTCAGGCCGAAAACCCCCTTCCCCGAGCCAGCTCTTAGGCCCCTCCGCTCCTGAAAGCTGCCCAAGTCAAGAGGATGGCGACCCCGGCGATCGCACCCGCCGACGCAAGGAGGATCCCCATCGCCCTGCCCTTCTTCTCCTTGTACAGCTCCTCCAGAGCCATCCCTTCATCTATCAGGCTAATGCACCTTGAGAAGTTCTCGTTTGCCCTAGACACATCGAAGTCCTCAAGCGCATCCACGCCGGCCTGGTAGGCCGCCAGAGCCTGCCTGTATTTCTCCTCCGCCTCGGGCGAGAGAAAAGGTTGGCGTTGGACCTCCGCTATGGAGGAGCGAGCCTTCGAGGCGGCGGACGTGGCATCCTCGCGCCTCTGGCCGGGCCAGATCCTGTGGAAGACGACGCCCCTGCCGTCCCTGAGTTCACACCAGATGATATGCAGATCCCTCGTCGTTGGGGATATCTCCAGGGTGGGCGGCCGGCTGTTCTCGCTCGAGACATGGTCGTCGGTCAGTCGCTGCGGATTGCTCCAGATGCCAAGCGGCCACAGCCTCCTGTAGTACAGTTCCACCAAGTCCGACGCCGGGTGGTCTCTTTGATCCTCCCAGACGAGGTGGCCGTTCAGCCCGTCGTCCACGGCGATCGCGGGATTCACGGCAGATGCGGAGGGATCGCTCATTTGGACCGGTTCCTCCCATCCCCCTCTCCACGTTCGGTAGTAGACCACGAAGACATCCCCCTCCCGCTGCGACCACACCAGGTGCAGGTAACCGTTCTTGTCGGCAGCGATAGACGGGTGTGATAGCTGCGTTTGTGAGCCGTCTAGGATCCTCTGAAATGGATCCCAGTCCCTGCCTGCCCTGCGCACAGCATAGTACATGTCGGGAGGCGTGAAGGCATCATACGTCATCTTCCAAACGACGTGCAGCCCGTTGCGTTGATCCACCGTTGCAGCGGGCTCCGTGGAGTAGGCATTCTTAGGGGTGAAGGCGCTCGCCTCCGACCACTTGCCGTTGGAATCGATCAAGCGATGGGAAAGGAAGGTGTTGCCTTCACCGGGCAAGCTCTGCACCCATACGATGTGGACGTTCGGTGCCTGATCGCACAGGACGATCGGGTTTGATGCATCTCCCGAGACAAGGCAAGGTTCCTGCCACTCCTGGCTTGTCGCGTTCCACATCCGGTAGAAGATACGTCCGCCATCTTCCCAGACGCAGTGCAGGTTGCCCCTGTAGTCTCCGGCTATGGCGGCGTTCGCGGCCTGCGCACCCTCGGTGAGCGGTTGGCCGGACGACCACTTGCGCGAGGCGTTGTTGTACTTGTAATAGTACACCTCCTGTCCAGTGGGCCGTCTCTCCACCCACACAACGTGAAGATCCTGGTTCCTTTGCGCGAAGACTGCCTTGGCTGTCGCGGAGGTCGTTGCACAATCCCATGAGGAGCTTATGACCTCGTTGCTGCTGGCCGCCGCTACGGAGACCAGAGATGATGCAAGCGTGGCGATCAAAAACAAAAACACACGTAGCCGCAACCAGAACAACCTTCCGACAACGTCCCGGCCATTTTGCTCCATTTTAACGTTTCCTCCGGGACCCGCCACCAACGATCTACAGGGTCGGAGCGGTCGGCCGATCGCTGGCCCGTTTAGCTTGGCGCAACCAGGCCCCTTCAGAACCCACTCCCAGAAACGTCGCCGGCAAGCCTCGAGGCGGCCCCGTCAGGTCCGAGGGAGCAGGCAGTCCGCCCGGGGCAACCAGACGAGCATCGACGATGGCCCCCTGTTGGCCCAGGCATAGTAGGGTATTGCCAGGATGCTTGCAGGCTTGAGATGGATATTCCTGCTACCCCGGGTCGAGTACAGAGGTACTTTCTGGTCGGCAACGAGCGCATTGAAACGAATGGTGCCGATCCCTCCCAATAACCTAGGCCTGTACTGGAACCTGAACGCCGGCCGTGGCGGGAGGAATAGGTCCTGGACGACGATGCCCGGGTTGTCCACGCTTTCCACGCAGAAGACGAGCGGCCCGCGGCAGATTGCACAGCAACAGAAATCCTCCCGAACCCGGGGGTGGGCCTCAACCAGCCTGACCGGGATATCGAAGGATGTGCTTATCCGATCGCCGGGCGCCCACCTCCGCTCGATGGTGCAATAGGTGCCGGGCTTGGGATTTGGAATTCGGCGACCGTTGAGAGAGGCTCGACAGGCATCCGTCCATCCTGGTACCCTGAACACGATGCCTAGCCTTCCGGACGGGGCTTTGCGGACATGCAACTTAACCTCCCCGTACCAAGGATAGCGGGTCTCCTGCTCCAGGACGATGGTGCCGGATCCAAGCCGATGCTTGAGGCGCGACGGCTGATAGAGGTGAATCCAGACCTCGTCATCCGCGACGCCGTAGATGTAGCCAGGCAGCGAGGCGATCGTCCTCTGAACGTTCGGGGGACAGCACGTGGTTGTGTACCACTCCTTGCGCTCATGGCTCCTCTCGCCCTTCCAAGGCTCCCCCGGCCCGGAGCTCTCAAGCGGGTTGATGTAGAAGTAGGTCTCGCCGGAAAGCGATACGCCCGAGAGGAACCCATTGTAGAGCACCCTCTCAAGCATGTCGGCATACCGACACTCACCGGTGATGGCAAGCATCCTCCAGTTCCACATGGCGTTCGCGACGGCAGCGCACGTCTCTGAATATGCCCTGAGGTTTGGCAGCTCGTACGGCTCCCCCAGGCTTTCACCCTCATAGCGCGATCCTAGCCCGCCCGTGATGTAGACCTTGTGCTCAGCCATGTCGGACCATAGCTTCTCCAACGCCGACCACGTTGGCGCGTCGCCGGTCTCGGAGAAGTAGTCAGCTGCCCCGCAGCAGGCGTATCCCGCCCGAACGGCATGGCCCTGGAACGCAGTCCTTGACGAAAAGCCGAGCTGGTCAAGAAGATAGCGCGCAAACTCGAGGTATTCCGTTCTCCGCGTGCACCTATAGAGCTCGACCATCGCCATCTCGAGCTCCGGGTGTCCCGAGAAGCCGTGTCGCTTTCCGGGCCCGAAGGTGGACGTCAAATGGTCGGCCAGCCTCAGGGCGCAGTCCAGGAGCCTGCGCTTCCCCGTGGCGCGGTAGTGGGCGATGGCCGCCTGGATCAGGTGGCCCGCGCAGTAGAACTCGTGGTTGTGAGCGAAATCGGTGTACCGCTCGCTCGCGCGCTCATCGACGAAGTAAGTGTTGAGGTAGCCGTCGGGTCCCTGTGCGGCCACGACGTCACAGATCAGGCGATCGAGCGTCGAATCAAGATCGGCGTCATTTGACGACTGCAGAACGTACGATGCTGCCTCCATCCACTTGTACAAGTCGGAATCGGTGAACAGCGGGCCGCGTCTTGGAACGTCCTTCCTCCCGGACACCCTCCTGAAGTTGTCAACTATTCCGTGTTCCTCCAACAGTTGGAGCAGCCGAGGGATTCCTCGCAGCCTGTTGGCCTCCATCCGCGGCTTCCAGAACCCCCCCAGCATTGTCACATCTGCAATTGGGACAGCCCTCACTCTGCAGTGCGGCGTCTGCCGGTTATCGATCACCGCCGCTGCGAACTCATCAGCCACCGATCTTCACCATCGCCGGCGGACAAGGGCTCGGCCTTTAATCTGTTGTCTCGAGCTCTCAGCTCTCGGTGTGCCCGTCGAAAAGCGAAGTGCGTTGGAAAGATCGAGATAGATTATTCAAAAGCCCTACGTCAGGGGTGACGTGCCGGGCAGGATTGCGATACTCGACTACGGCGGACAGTACGTCCAGAACATCCGCCGGGCCTTCCTGGAGATGTCGATCCCGGCCGAGATCCTTCCACCGGACTCGAAGTTGGCGAGCGTCGCGGAATGCAGCGGCGTGGTTCTCAGCGGCGGTCCGTACAGCGTCTACGAGACCTCTGCGCCGACGGTTGATGACTTAATCCTCACAAGCGGGAAACCCGTCTTGGGGATTTGCTACGGGCACCAGTTGATCGCCCACCGGATGGGCGGCGACGTCCTGCCGGGGAAGGCCGGCGAGTACGGATTCGCCGAGATGGAGATACTGCGAAATGCCCCGCTCTTTGAGGGGATTCGGAGTCCCCAGATATGCTGGATGAGCCACGGGGACCAGGTTGCTCGTCTTCCCGACGGCTTCGCCATCCTAGCCTCAACAAAGGACTGTCCGTGCGCCGCCATGGCCCACGAGGCCAAACCCATCTTCGGCGTTCAGTTCCACCCCGAGGTAAGCCATACCCCACAGGGCTGGAAGATCCTACAGAACTTCGCCAGCAAAGTCTGCGGCCTTGCGGTTGAATCGTGGGATCCCGGCCCCTACATACAGTCGGCAATCGCCCGCATTGCAGCGGAGGTCGGCAATGGCAGGGCAATGGTCGGGGTATCGGGCGGAGTGGACTCGACGGTGACCGCGGTCCTGGCCCGTAGGGCCCTTGGCGATCGGCTTGTCGCAGTCCATATCGACCATGGCTTCATGAGGGAGAACGAGTCGAAGCAGGTGATCAAGGACCTGAGATCGCTGGGGCTGGATCCGATCCTTGTGGACGCGTCGCAGCACTTCATGGATTCTCTCGCAGGGGTTGAGGATGGAAGTACCAAGAGGAAGAAGGTCGGCGAGCTCTTCGTCCGCACCTTCGAGGAGGTGGCGAACCGGTATGGCGTTACCGCCCTGATCCAGGGAACCATAGCCCCTGACGCGATCGAGAGCTCAAGGGGGATGGCATCCAGAGGGAGCGGAGCGGAGCACGGGGGCATGATAAAGCTTCACCACAACGTCGGGGGCCTGCCGGAGCAGATGTGGATCAGGGTGGTCGAGCCCATCAGAGACCTTTTCAAGTACCAGGTGAGGCTTCTTGGTAAGTCCTTGGGCATCCCGGCCGAGCTGCTTGAGAGACAGCCCTTCCCTGGGCCGGGGCTTTGTGTAAGGATCGGCGGAGCCATCGCGCCGGAAACGCTCCGGGTGCTCAGGAGGGCGACGAGCATCGTCGAAAGATCACTCAGTCCATACAAGCCCGGCCAGTTCCTGGTTTATGCCATTCGCCGTCAGGGGAAGGCCCATGAGGGGGCTGAAAGGATCGCCCGGGATATGCTTGGTGCATCCTACCGCGTCTCCGCGGTCTTGCACCCGAATCTGGGGGTGGGCGTGAAGGGGGATGAAAGGGTGCTCGGCGGGATCGTCTCGTTGCGCATCGAGAAAGATGGCAGGCTCTCATGCGACCGCGTCCCATGGCTGGACATCCTCAGACTGCAAAGCGCAATCACGGGAGGCCTGCGCGAGGTTTGCAGGGTCCTCTTGGCCCTCAGAGAGAGGCCAAGAGGGAGAATGGCGGCGGTGATCCGGTCGGTGGAAACCAGAGACTTCATGACCGCGATGCCCTCCCAGATCCCCTTCGATAGGCTCCTCGCCACCGCGGATGAGCTTCTCGGACTACCCTCCATCGGGGCCGTCTTCTATGAGATCACGACAAAGCCATCCTCGACCATAGAATTGGAGTAGGCCCTTTCGAGACCCGCACGTCCGGGTGGAAGAAGATGGCGTCAAAATCCAAGACGAACGGCCCGCATCAGAGTCTGAGGGGGTCAAGGACTCGCGCCGCCGAGATCCCGCCAGCCTGCCGGTGCGGAGCAGGCCGCGCGCCTCTTGCTCTCCAGCCCACCGACGGCCTATCTCCTCCCCTTCGGCCGTTCCCAACCCTTGATCTCAGCATCCCGGATTTCCTTCTCCTTCTCGGCGCTGACGAACTTGAACCTCACTACGGATCCACACTTGGGACAACGGTCCTTGAGCGGGTCCACCTTCACATGGCACTTAAAGCAGTACGGGATTGCCACCATAGGGAATCATCCCGCACCGCATTACGGGGGAGAGAGATAATGCTTTCGTTCGCTGGAGCCGCACACCAGGATAGGTTGATCTCAAGGCCTCTTGACCCGCCGCACTGTCGGTCGGGGCGTTGGGAATGTTGTCGCGGTAATCGGCTCACGCCCACCTACATGCCGCGACAAACGTCGGGATCCGAGGGGCTCGATGGGCCTCACCGGGTTGGGCTAGAAGACTCTGGGCAAGCACGAGCGAAGAACAGGCAATATTTCTACCGACGCAGAATCTGGAAAACTGTAAGACGCGTGATTACCCCCGGTGGGCCCAGCTGGAGATGATCCGAAAGGGAGGGGCGCACGGCTATATGCAGCTATGTGGTCCGAAGAACGCACCGAAATCGGACCTGTCGCCCGGGGGTCTCTGCCCCACGGCCCGGTTGTCTAACCAGTGCGACCCGTACCCCCCAGGATCGGGGAAAGGGCTCGACATATGCCTCCGGCCTTCCGCAACATCCGCCCATAGACGCAAAGGGCGCAGGCGAAAGTCCAATATCGAGGCCGCGCCACGAAGGTTTCCCCTCGAGGTTCAGGGGGAAGCCGAAGAAAGGTGACGGGCTTGGGTAACGCTGGTAGATGGCCAAGGCCGAGGGTTATCGTCAGCAGATGCCTAGGGTTTGCTAGCTGCAGGTATGACGCAACCACCGTTGACTGTCCGTCGGTCGCCCAGCTGAGGCCATTCGCTGACCTGATCCCCGTCTGCCCCGAGGCCGGGGCGGGGCTTGGAGTTCCACGCGAGCCGATCAAGTTGCTGCTGTCCCACGATGGGATTCGAATGGTGGAGCCCCGGACCGGCAGGGATCGTACCCGTGAGGTCTACCGCTTCTCGGCCATGTTCATCGCCAGCCTGGACAACGTTGACGGTCTCATCCTCAAGAGCCGCTCACCGTCCTGCGCGGTCAAGGACGCCAGGCTGTACCGGGACTCGACTGATCGCGCGGAGGTGGGTCGCGGCCCTGGCCTTTTCGCCAGGATGGCTATGGCGGCATTCCCGTGCGCTGCCGTAACGGACGAGGTCGGACTTGCCGACCCCTCGGTCCGTGAGGAATTCCTTACAAAGCTCTTCACCATCGCAAGGTTCAGGGCCGTCAAAATTGCAGGAGGCGCTGGTGATCTTCGGAGATTCCATGTCGAAAATCGGCTGCTGCTGATGGCCCGCAACCGGAGGCAGACTGAAGATCTCGACAGGCTCTTGACTTGCGGCGAAGCCATGCCATCAGCAGATCTGATCTGCGAGTACGAGCACGGCCTACTCAGGGCGTTCCGCCGGCCTGCAAGACCTGCATCAGCCTTGAAGGTCCTGATGCAGATCGTCGAGCAGCTGGGTCGAATTTTCCCCGGCGAAAGGCCGCGTTTGCTAGAGACTCTGGAAGACCCCGGCAAGGGAAAAGTCGGCCTGGCTATCCCGAGGGAGATTGTCAGGCGTTGGGCAGCCGGATTCGAGGATGACGACCAGGCTCGAAGAACCTATCTCGAACCATATCCCCACGAGCTTGTGCAATAAGGTCTTGCGGGCGGCGTACCCGGCCTAGGAGCTTCCCGCGCACGGGCTATGGCAAGATCAAGCACCCTGTGCCGCTATAGATAGGTTCGGCCTTCGAAGGACAGGGCGGCGGGGCCTCGGATCACGGTCTGCCTCCGGAGAACCACTTCGAGGGAGCCCCCGGGCATCTGAACCCGCCACTCAGCTTGGGACGGCTCCATCTGGCGGGCCGCCACGGCAGCGGCGATGGCCCCGGACCCACATGCCAAGGTCTCGCACGCGCCACGCTCGTGCACCCTCATCCTCAGGTTGCCGCTGGAGATCCTGTTGACGAACTCCGCATTGATCCCGCCGGGTTTGAAGTCGTCGTGGTGTTCGAGCGCATGCCCTATGCCCTCCACATCGATCGATGAGACATTCCGGTTCACGAAGGTCACGGCGTGTGGATTGCCGACGTTCACCAGATGGTAGACCAGCGCCCTCCCACCGGCCGTGATGCGTCTTCGTCCCTCGTATCTTGGCCTGATGTCGGTCACTGCTTCGACGGTTGCCTCCAGCTCGTTTCTGGGTTCAATGATCTTGGTTCTCACGATCCCGGCAGGAGTCGCTATATCGATCTTGTCGGGCCGACCCGGGTCCAGCCTCAGATGCAGGGCAAGTGAGACGCATCGTATGCCGTTTATGCACATCTCGGCCTCTGAGCCGTCCGCGTTGAATATCCGCAAGGACACGCCCTTGTCACGGGGACCTACGAACAGGACGCCGTCAGCGCCGACCCCTGTGTGCCTGTCGCAGCACCTCAACGCGAAGTCCGACTTTTCGGCTTCGTCCACTTGCTCCCCGGCCCTCTCGTCGATAAGGATGAAGTCGTTGCCCAAACCATGCACCTTCAAGAAGTCGACACCGACCATAGTTGGCCCCTAGAACTCAAGATTTTCTATGCGGGAGCAGGCTTCCCTGGTCCGACGCAAGCTCGGCACCAGTGCGAAGCGGACGAACAGGTCCCCTGCCGTTGTGGCCTGCGAGAGTGCCGTGCCGGGAACGGTGTTGATGTGGGCGTTGGACAACAGGTGCTGAGAGAAACGTACCGAGTCGTAGCCCTCCGGTGTCCGAGCCCAGACATAGAAGGTCGCTTCGGCATACACCGATTCAAGCCCGATCGACTTCAGGCTTCGAACTAGGGCATCGCGCTTCTCCCTGTACTGTTGCCTCAATCGCGTGACATGAGCCTCGTCCGACAACGCCGCAACGGCGGCATCCTGAATGAACGTAGGTACGCCTGAGTGAACCTGTGTCTGCACCTTCTTGAAGGGCGAAAGGAGATCCTTCCTTCCGGCTACGAACCCTATCCTGTAGCCCGTCATGCTGCTTCTCTTGGAGAGGGAGTTGAACACAAGGGATACCTCGTCAGCGCCCTGGACCGTCAAAACGGAGGTCGGCCTCTCGTCAAAGAAGATCTCGGAGTAGGCTTCGTCGGAGGCGAGGAGAATGTGGTGGTCGGCACAGAAGTCCACCGCTTCTTTTAGGAATTGCCGGGTGGCGATCTTCGTCGTCGGGTTGTTTGGGTAGTTAATCCATAGGAGTTTTGCCTTCTTCAGCTCGGACGATGGCACGGCCGATAGATCGGGAAGAAACGATCTCCCCTCCTCTAGCGCCAAGTACAAGCACCTGCCCTGCCTTGCCATTGTGCCAGCGGTGTAGGGAGGATAGCCAGGGTCGGGGACGAGCACGACGTCCCCGGGGTCAACGTAGGCGAGAGGCAGGGTGAAAATGGCCTCTTTGGAACCGAGGGTGGCAGTGAGCTCCTCGTTTGGATCTAGGGAAACGCCGAACCTTCGCTTGAACCACCGCGCCACCGCAGATCTGAATTCCCATGAACCCTGGTAGCTGGGGTAGCCCGAACACGCCCTCTTTTCGACGGCCTTCTTGCATGCCGATCTCACGATATTCGGCGTCGGTGAGGCAGGGTCGCCCACCCCGAAGTCGATGATATCAATTCCCCTGCGCTCAAGTTCGTCTTTCGCTTTGTCGATCTCGGCGAATGCATACGGACGCATCTCTTTGATGAAGCTGCTCGGAGCTATCAACGCAACCCACAACCTATGCGTAGAGGCTTGAGTAAGGACGCCTCCCTTTGGGAACAACCTTGGTGAACTGGTTTGCCGCGATTTCCTCGGACAGCCCAAACATCTGCCCAAACTTCTCAATCTGAGCCTTCAGGTACGTCAGGTCCGGCGACTGGAGAGGTGCGACCTCTGCGCCCTCGCCCAGTTGCTCACGGGCAAAGGCGCCGCGTATGTAGATGGTTCCGCCATGGATGCCGGTACCGATGAAGGACATCCTGTGTTTCCGATTGCCCAAACCCAACACAACCACCCTACCGCCAGCCATGTACTCGCCGAGGAAATCCCGGGCAGTCCCGCCTATCACGATTGAGGGAAAGGTCCGCCCGTATTCCTTCATGTGGAGGGCGGCCCTGTACCCGGCATCATCCCTGACCAGGATGGAGCCTGCGACCATCGACATTCCCAGAACGTCCCCGACCCTTCCCTCAACGATTATCTCGCCTCCATGCATGGTGTTCCCCACTCCGTCCTGGGCATTCCCATGAACGAGAATAACATGCCCATCCATGAAGGCTCCGAGATCGTTGCCGGGGGTTCCAAATATCTCGATGCTGACCGGGGGAAGTCCGTTCAGCCTCGTTCCTATGTACCTCTGCCCGTATACGCGCCGGAGGACTATCCTCCTTACCCCTTTGTCGGCGGCAAGCTTGATTCTTTCGTTTAGCTCCTTGAAAGAGGATCCAAGGGCGTCGATCTCTGCATCGGGGAAGTCGTACGATGCCCTAATGTCTCCGAGGATGATCGAGTTTGCCATCACTGTCCAGCTCCCTTCACCCCGAGGACCTCAAGCTCCCAGTCGGAGAGCCCCACGCCGCGGAGGTGTTCTCGATTGCCCCTGAGGCTCTCGATGGCGTTGATCCCCATCCCGCCGAGCATCTCTTTGATCTCCAAGGACCAAGCACACAGAAGGCCGATCAGGCGCCTGGACACTATGTCGGGGTTTATCCTCTTGGATAGGTAGGGATCGGTGGTGCAGATCCCCCAGTTGCAGATCCCCGTGTGGCATTTCTGGCACAGGGTGCACCCCATTGCAACCAGGGCCGCCGTCCCAATGTACACGGCATCGGCGCCGAGGGCTATCGCTTTGACGACATCCGCGCTGCACCTGAAGCCCCCAGCCACCACCAAGGAACACTGGTTCCTTATTCCTTCTGCCCTGAGCCTTGAGTCCACCGAGGCGAGGGCCATCTCGATGGGCACGCCAACGTTGTCCCTTATGACCTTCGGCGCGGCGCCCGTGCCGCCACGGATGCCGTCTATGGCAACCACGTCTGCTCCCGCCCTGACTATCCCGCTGGCGATCGCAGCGGCGTTGTTCACCGCGGCAATCTTGACGGACACCGGCTTTTCGTAGTCGGTAGCCTCCTTGAGCGCATATATCAGCGTCCTGAGGTCCTCGATGGAGTAGATGTCGTGCTGCGGGGCGGGTGAGAGCGCGTCCGTCCCAACCGGGATTTTCCTAGCGGCCGATATGCTCTTGGATACCTTCTCGCCGGGAAGATGGCCCCCGATGCCGGGTTTGGCTCCTTGGCCTATCTTAATCTCCACCATGGCCGAGCAGCGGAGGTAGCCGGGGTCGACCCCGAACCTCCCGGATGCGCACTGCACTACGGCATTGTCGGCAAACTTCCTCAGGCCCCTGGGCAGACCGCCCTCTCCCGAGTTGAAGAGCGTTCCGACGGCCTTGGCCGCCCGGGCTAGGGACTCCTGTGCCTGAGCGCTGACGGCGCCATAGCTTAGCGCGGAGAACATGACGGGCAGCTCGATCCGGACCTGCGGGTCGCCGTTGACGGGCTGCCCATCAACGATCTCCAGTCTCCTTGGCTTGCGCCCCAAGAACGTCCTCAGTTCCATCGGCTCCCTCAAGGGATCGATGGACGGGTTCGTCACCTGCGAAGCATCCAGCACAAGGTGGTCCCAGTAAACTCTCATCGGCTTATCGTTTCCGCACCCCGTCAGCAGCACACCTCCCGACTCGGCCTGGCGTTTTAGGTCCGTGATCCTCTCTCGCGTCCAATAGAAGTTTGGTGCATACGAGTACGGATTGAGCCCGACCGTTATTGCGCCCGTGGGGCACAGAACGGCGCATCTCTGGCAACCGGCGCACTTGCTCTGATCGGAGATCATCCTATCGGCTACTTCGTCGTAGGTGTGAACCCCGAATCCGCACTGGCGGGCGCACACCTTGCACCTTATGCATCTGTCCTCGTCGCGTTGAACCTTAAACTCCGGCAGCAGCTGAGTCGCCAGCGTTCTCTCAGGCCCCCTCCTCCTCGTAGCATATGCCCTGTCCAACCCGGCCGATCACCGGGACGCCGCCTAGAGGCGACCAGACGCGTTCAAGATCCCCGTCCACTAGCCTAATGGGGGCCTCTTCCGAGGCAAGATAGAGCCTGCCGTTGCCCGTCGCGGCTGTCAGAGGCCTCAGCTTGATCCTGTCCGTCAACCCGATCATCTCGCCTTCGCGGCCGATTATCACGGAGAAGGGTCCGTTCAGGAGAAGTCCGGAGTAGCTGATCCTGAGGGAAGAGTAGAGCGCTTTCTTGGACTCGGGCATTCCGTCGATCTTCACCCAAACGGGCGGAGCGAGCACCTTACACGCCATCTCGACGCCAAGGCCGTGGCGCCTGACAAGCAGATCGATGGCGTAGGCCACGACCTCGGTATCCGTGAAGAAGTTGCACCGGTATCCGTAGTCCTCCACGAACCTCTTGTTGGCGCCGTAGCTCGATAACTCCCCGTTGTGCACGACCGCCCAGTCAAGAAAGCTGAATGGATGAGCCCCTCCCCACCATGCCTGCGTATTTGTCGGGAAACGCCCATGGGCAAGCCATATGTACCCCCGGTACTCATCAAGCACGTAGAACTTGGCGATATCCTCGGGAAAGCCAACACCCTTGAAGACCCCCATGTTCTTGGCGCTCGAGAACACGTACGCGTCCTTCACCGTGGTGTTGATGCGGGTGACCTCCCTGGCCACCAGCTCCTGGAATCGCACTCCATCCTCCGAAGGAGGCCTGACGAAGTATCGCCAGAGCATCGGGCCGTTCGTCACGCCGTCCTGTGGGTTGGTGGGGATCTCCTCAGCGTGCACAACATCAAAGTTCCTGGCAAGCTCGGCCTCGGCGAGCTCCTTTCCGTGCGCGGACTCGTACATCACGTGGAAAGCATAGTCCTTGGGACGGCTTGGATAAAGTCCATATATCGCAAAGCCAGCTCCCAGGCCATTTGACCTTTCCCTCATGTTGGACATGGCCTCAAACACGGGTTGCCCTTCGACGCAGCGCCCCCGCAAATCCATCATTCCGAATATGGAGCAGCTCCCGATGACCTTGTCATCGCGGTAGGGATTGCTGCGTTTCTCAAGGTCCAACAACCTTTCCAGCCTCCCTCCACAGCCGTTGCCTCTCCCTTCTGGAGAGATACGCAAGCCCGAAGCTGTCCGACAGCAGGACTCGGTTGAGCCTCTTGACCGGGGTTCGATTTCTCATCATCTGTAGGTACAGTCCGGCCTTATCCGCCGCCCCGACGAGCACGAACCCCTTGATGACCCCATCTTTGGTGACTATCTTCCGATACGTGCCGTCCGCCTCGGACTTAAGCTCAGACCACCCGTCGCCATCGACCGGGTTCACGATGCCTGCGCAAAGAACGGATCGTCCGAAGATACTGATCGAGTTCATGGAAGTGAACCAGCGCGATGACGCCTCGTGCCCGGCCATGTTGCATCCGGCGATCATGCCACCAACGTAGGCAACGGGCCAGATCCCTAACACCCTGCTGCCCTGGTACACAAAGTCCTGCACCTGGGCACAGTCCCCAGCAGCGAATATTCCTGGGACATTTGTCCTCATCCCATCGTCCACAACCACCCCCCTGTCCACCCGCATGCCCGCCTCCCGCGCCAGCTCGACGCGGGGTCTGACACCTATTGCGAGGATGAGCAAGTCGCTATCGATCATCTCTCCGTTGTCGAGCGTCGCCCTGGGCCTCCCGCGGCTTCCCTCAACCCTCGCTATGGTGTGCCCGGTCACCACTCTGACCTGTCGCTCGTCCAGATCCTTCCGAACGATGGCAGAGGCCCTCTCATCAAGAACCGACGAAAGGATCCTCGGAGCCAGCTCCACGATCGTGACGTCCACGTTTCGCCGGATGAGTGCCGATGACGCTGCGACGCCTATCAGGCCACCGCCTAGGACGACCGCCGACGATATCTCGCTGCGGTCTAACCTCGCTTTGATGTCCAATGCATCAGCCAGCGTGGCGAATGTGTGGCTAAATTCGACCAGCCCCGGGATGGCTGGGACTATCGGGGATCCCCCGGTTGCCAGCAACAGGCTGCGGAACCCAATACGGGAGCCGTCATCTAGCTCGATCTCCTTGCCGCTGATGCGGATTGCCACGGCCTTTCTCCCGCCAAGAAACTCCACATTATTTTCTTCGTAAAACGATCGGGGTCGGTACCAAAGCTCGTCCAAGGTCATCTCACCGGATACGAGGTGTCCGATGAAGGGCCTAGAGTAAGGAGGGTTGTTCTCCTCCGCGACGAGACAGATGGATGCGTTGCTGGCCATCCTTGCCAGGGCCTCAACAGCCCCTACGCCCGCGGCGGAGTTGCCCACGATGACACTGTCGTATCTCATTGACCATCAATCTCCAGGCTTATCGCTTGGTTCGGGCAGTGTTCAACACAGGCCGGGATTTCTCTAGACGGGCACAGGTCGCACTTCACGGCAAAACCAGGGCCTCTCCACACCGCCCCGAAAGGACAGACCAGGATGCAGGTCCAGCAAGCGCGGCACCTCGACGTCTCAACCCTGATCACCCCATCTTCGTCCCTCCTCATCGCGCCGGATGGGCATGAGTAAACGCACGCGGGTTCCGCGCATTGTCTGCATTGAACCGGAAACGTCACCGGTCTCCTTTCCTCGACTCTGACTCGGGGCGGTGGTGGTTCGGTCTGGTTAAAGCAGCGGATGAGGTTCTTCGATTCGGAGTGCTCCACCGCGCACCATATCTCGCAGAGGTGGCACCCGATGCAAAGGTGCTCGCGAACCGTAAGCCTTGACATGCGAATTACCGGAGTGGGGACCTAGTTCATACGGTTGGACTAGAGGCCCGAAAACTATTTACGTATGAGACTACGTCGGCATACGGGATGAATGTATGAACCTCCTCGCGCGCCAGGCCCGAGGAGGATCTGCTCGGACATTGCTTTAGGGCAATCATCCCAGGCGAGATGACCGTGCAAGATGTGCTAACGGAATATCGCAAGGTCCAGGTCCTGGGCAGGTCAAGCTACGCCGTCACCCTTCCCAAGTCGTGGGTCAAGGGGCTTGACCTGCACGCGGGATCGGTTGTTGTCGTGACCGTCGACGGCAAAGGCATGCTCCACATATTGCCGGAGAGCTTGCAGAAGCAGAGGGAAGTGCCCCTTGAGAAAGTCCTCGACACAGCGAGGCTGTCGACCCCGGGGGCTCTCGCCCAGGCAATAAGGGCTTGCTACAGGATCGGCTACGAGACGATACGCGTCAGCCATCAAGGGGGAGCATCTGCAGGTGTCGTCGCGCAGATCCACGACGCCGCGGAGTCACTATACGGAACGATCATAGTCAGCGAAACCACAAACGAGACCGTCCTACAAATCTCAATCAATGTGGGAACCTTCACCGTCAGGGCGCTCATATCAAGGATGAACTCCTTCTTTGTCTACCTGACCAATCAGGTGAGGCAGGCCCTTCAGAAAGGCAGCCTGGACGACCCGGCGGCCGTGGCCTACCGTGCAAGGGAGGTCGATAAGGTCTACTCCTTGCTGATCAGGCAGCTGGTCCAGGGAGTCCGAAGCCAGCAGGTGGCATCCAGGGTTGGCCTCCAGGACGTGATCCAGTCTCTTGGATCTAGGATGGTGGCCAAGGCTCTCAGGGATATGAACACGAGCATGATCATGATCTCCCGTGTCGTGGGCGACGCCGCAAGGGGAAAGAAGGAGCATATAGAACAGATGGTGAACCTGATCTCGGAGCTGCAAGACCTGTACAAGAAGGCCTATGAGGCGCTGCTGAAGGAGGACATCAAGAAGGCCGCCGAGGTCCTCCAAGAGCAGGAGCTCTTCCGCTCCGAGGTCGCCCGATTCGAGAGATCCCTCTCGACGGCGCGGGACGAGGGCAGCGTCGTATCGGCCATGGTCTCCGTTGTGTGGGAGCTTCAGAACGTGACCAACTCGGTTGTGATCCTAGCGGAGATCGCGGTGAACCGATACGTGGAGAGGGAGTAGGTCGGCTCACCGCGCTTCGATGATCGCCCGCAGGCACTCAAGAAGCCTTCGGTTCTCCTCCTTGGTCCCAACCGTAATCCGGATGCAGTGGTGGCACAGCCCCGGGACTCCTCGTAGATCCCTCACAAGGATGCCGGCCCGGCAGAGCTTCTCGGGCAGATCAGGGATCTCGGGCGATATCCTTGCCATTATGAAGTTCGCCTCCGACGGATACGGGCTTATGCCATCCATCCGCGAAAACTCCTTCATCAACGCTGACCTTTCGCTAAGTACCTCGTCTCGCACCCTCTCGTAGTCTGGGAGGCAAGACAGGGCGGCGACGGCCGCGGCCTCGGCCACTGAGCTTATGCCGAAAGGGAGTCGGATCTTCTCTAGGTCATCGATGATCGACTCGCTCGCGACCGCGTATCCAACTCTCATGCCCGCCAGGGAAAAGAACTTGGACATTGAGCGAGCGACGATAAGGTTTGGATATTCGCGAACCTTTGGGATCGCTGAACGACCTGCGAACTCCGCGTAGGACTCGTCGAGCACGACAAGCCCCTCGGCCCCTTCCAGTATCCTTTCAAGGTCATCCCCACCCACGGTTCCGCCGGTAGGGTTGTTGGGAGAACAGAGGAATGTGACCCTTGCATCGGATGCCTGGGAGAGGACGGCCGTGGAGTCGACTCTGAAATCGGGCTCCTTCGTTTCGATGGCAACTATCCTTGCGTCTCGAAGCATGCCGAAAAGCGCGTACAGGGAGTAGGAAGGGGAGGTCACGGCGATCTTATCCAGGGGATCCAGGAAGACCTTGCAGACCATGTCTATTATCTCGGCGCAGCCGTTCCCGACGGCGATGTTGTCGACCGGCTGCCCCAGATACCGCGAGAGCGCCTCCTTCAAGTCCCGATACCCTGGGTCAGGGTACCTGTTCGCCGCGGCGGCAGCGCGTGCCATCGCCTCTACAACCGGCTTGGGCGGAGGATACGGGCTCTCGTTCGAGGCAAGGTCAACAATGGCCTCCCCGGGGATGCCGTACTTCTCAGAGGCATCACGGGGGAACATGCCCGGGTCGTATGGCTCTATATAGTCCAACGCGGGCCGATGCGCCCGGAAAGACCTATCCCAGGGTCTCCTCCAAGGATTCAAGTTCGGATTCGATCTCCTCAAGCGTTGCAGCCCTGCCTTCCTTCTCCTGGATCCCTGCGGCGGACCAGAACAGCCTGGCTACGACTAGCATCAACTTGCCGGCGTATCCCGGTGCGTGGACAAGCAGGTCCGATGCAAGGTCCCCGCATTTTTCAAGGGTTTTCGCGTCCAGATCCTTGATCATCGTGCTGGCCTTGCCCAAGATGGATATCCCGGTCCCAAGGGCCTTCTCCCTTCTGACATACGCCCTTGCCGCCTCGCTAGTTATGCGGTGAACTCCCATCACATCACCTCAGTAGTCAAGGTACTTCATTATCTCCCACGGGGTCACGTACAAGCAGTATTGGTTCCATTCCTCGATCTTCAAGCCCACGAACTGTTCGAAGATGTGGTCCCCGAGCAGGTCGACAAGCAGCTGATCGGTGCTCAGATGGTCAAGGGCATCCCTCAGAGTTGTTGGTAGTTCGCCCACCCCGAACCTCCTCTTCTCCTCAGGGCTCAGCTCGTACATGTCCTGCCTCAACGGTTCCCCCGGCTCGATCTTCTTCTTTATGCCGTCCAGCCCTGCAGCGAGCATTGCCGCGAAGGCGATGTACGGATTGCAGCTGGGATCGACGGCCCTGTACTCGCATCTGATGGCCCCCGGGCTGCTGAAGTAGAGGGGAACCCGGATGAGGGCGCTCCTGTTCCTCGGGCTCCAACTTATGTTGATGGGCGCCTCGAAGCCCGGGACCAGCCTCTTGTAACTGTTCACAGTTGGGCAGCACAGCGCAGTTAGGGCCTTCGAATGTTCGATGAGCCCTCCGATGTAGTATCTTGCGGTCTGGCTCAGCCAGTACTCCCCGTCGGGGTCGTAGAAGACGTTCTTCCCCTTGAAGGGTTCTCCCTTCCACAGGCTCTGGTGGGTGTGCATGCCGCTGGCGTTGTCCAGATACACGGGCTTAGGCATGAAGACCGCGATGCAGCCCCGCCTGGCCGCCAGGTTCTTGGCGGCAAACTTGTAGACGTAGCACGCATCGCCAGCCTCGATCAGCGTCCTGGGCTTGAAGTCGAGCTCGACCTGTCCGGCTGTGGCCACCTCGTGGTGGTGGAACTCGATGATGACCTTCATCTTCTCCAGCTGCCCGGCAAGCTCGTTCCGGTAATCGTTCGTGGCGTCCTCAGGAGGGGCCCGGAAGTAGGCCTCCTTGGGCCTGAGCACGACAGCTCCCGGCCTTATCTCGGGGCTTTCCGGCACGACCCTAGGAGGTCCCCAGGAGTCCCCCTTCCCGCCGTTCGGGGACACCCAAAGGTCGTACGTAAGCTTCGTGGGATCGATGCTCTCGAAAAGGAAGAACTCGATCTCCGGGCCGAAAATTGCCGTGTAGCCCATCGACTCGGCCATCTTCATCGCCTTGCTCGCCACGTAGCCCCTGGGGTCCACGTTGGAGATCGTTCCGCCGCCCTTCTCGCCGAAGGCTTCGTAGACATCGCCGAAGACGATCGCGGATCTCTGCATGGGGTCATCTATCCAAGGCACAACTCTGATGCTGGACTGGTCCGGAACCCACACCATATCGCTTTCCTCGATGGACTTGAACCCTCGTATCGATGAACCGTCGAAGCCGATTCCCTCGCAAGCATCTCCCTCTAGGAACTCCCTTGCAGGGATCGTGAAGCTCTGCAGGATTCCCCTCAAGTCGCTGAACATGCACATGATGTTCTTGACGTTTGAGTCCTCGATCAGCTTGACAAGTTCAGGGCTTCGCATCTGCACTCGCCGGGAGTTCAGTCCATGATCTGCAGGATAAGTGTTCGCAAAGGAAAACATGGCGGGATACTGGCAGTACGTATGGGCTCAGGAATGGCAGGGCCCGGAGTCCGTTAAGACTTAAGAGCGATCCTCGACGGAGGGAGGGAGGAGGCGGGCATTGAGCAAGGGAAGGATACGGGTGGCAACGTGTCAGTTTGCCGTCTCCTCCGATATCAGGCAGAACGCGGCCACGATACGCTCGCAGATTCTTTTGGCCAAACGACGCAGGGCCGACGTGGTCCACTTCCCCGAGGCAGCCCTGAGCGGGTATGCGGGGACCGACGTGAAGAGCTGGGATGGATATCCCTGGGATCTTCTGAGGGAGGAGACCCTGGACATCATGAAGCTGGCTGGGGAAAAGAAGATCTGGGTGATCGTCGGCAGCGCCCACCCTCTCTCGCGCAGCAACCTTCCCCACAACAGCCTTTACGCAATAACGCCCAGAGGCACGATCCAAGATCGCTACGACAAGCGCTTCTGCACGGGCCGGGACCTCGAGTTCTACTCGCCCGGGGACCACTTCACCATCTTCAGGATAGGCGGCGTCGCCTGCGGAATGCTCATCTGCTACGACGTGAGGTTCCCCGAGATGTACAGGGAGTACAAAAAGCTCGGGGCGCAGCTTCTCTTCCACTCGTTCTACAATGCGCGCGCCAAGCGGCCGGGCATACACAAGATCATCATGCGCCCGACGCTGCAGGCCAACGCCGCGTCAAACTACTTCTGGATCAGCGCATCAAACTCGAGCGCCTACTACAGCTGGCCCAGCGTCTTCATCCAACCCGACGGGGTGATAGCCGCGCAGCTGCCCTTCAACAGACCCGGCGTTATGGTGAACGTTGTTGACACGAAGAGGAAGTTCTACGACGCCTCGAGGGCTCACAGGGAACTGGCGATGAGGGGAATCCTAAATAGCGGAAGGCTCGTTGACGACCCGAGATCCAAGGACCGCTGGTCGCTCTAGGCCCGGGGCAGCTTGCAGGCACGGCGGACATAGGACACGGCCCTTTTCAGCAAGGCTGGATCGGCGCCGACGTAGGTCTCTCCGCCGATGGCAAGGGTGTAGCCGCCGCCCACCCCGGCCACTTGCACGCAGTGATCGATGCGCGACCTGACGTGTTCGAACGGCGTGCCCACGTAGAAGTCCTTGCAGTTCAGGCCACCGGAGAAACGAACCTTTCCTTTGAGCGCTTCGGCCGCCTTCTCAAGGGAGGAGAACCCGCCTATGTCCATGTCGGTGATGCCCACCTCCTCGGCGAGTATCCTGAAAAGGTGATCGTTCGGACCGTCACCGTGAAGGCGCCTAGATACACGTCCGAACCGGCCATACAGCCTCTTGACATGGGGCATCTCGAACCTGCGATATAGCTCGGGAGTCAGCATGAGCATGTGGTCATCCGCCAGGCCCATGCTTTGGATTCGGCGTTTCGAGATCCTCTCATCGTACTCATGCATCCTGATCTTCTCGTCGGCAAGCTTTGAGAAGAACCTATGCATGAGGTCGGGCTCGGTGTAGATCAGCCTTATAACACGAGTCGGCTCCATCAGGGCGCACGCCGCCGACATGGGCGGGTGAATGCCGATGCCGGCTCCCGCTCGCAGGCTAGACCCGGCGGCCTCGGCCCTTTCCCTCGCCCTCTCCGAGAGTTCTCTGACGTATGCAAGTCCCGGGTGCTCCTCCGGATGGGGTATCTCGGTCCGGATGAACCTCTCAACGTCCTCCTTGGTCTCAAGCTGTCTCACGATCCAGGGTGAGGTGTCGTTGGGGTAGACTATCTTGAAACCGAACAGCACCCCTTCGCCGACGGGTCCAAGCTCCGCACCGAGGCTGCAACCGGTTCGGTCATCCCTCAACTCCTCGAATGCCCATCTGTACCCTTTGAGTTGGACCTCGAAGTCAAGATCCATGTTTGAGAAGTAGTCCCTCAGGTTGTAGTTGGTCCTGTGCCCTCCGTCGTTCAGCTTGCAGAAGAAGCTTCCCCCCACGCTGATGTGGATCGGTATCCCGTCGGGCTCCTCGAATCTATCGCTCGTCTGTAGCCTCCTGCGGGAAAGCTCGATCTGGTCCTTGTATTTATCGAGGTCGAAGTCCTCCATGAGGCGGTTGAGCTCTGCCCTGGGAAGGCCGATCCGTCGTGCCTGCTGCTTCTCCTGGAAGGCTATCCATTCGCGGATATGCTTGTCCGAAAACGGGATCTTTCTGGCCAAGGCCCTCGGCCCCTCGCATCTGGGCCCGCAGATATGTGTTGCCTCGCCATCTTGCTGTCCGCATTAACGCTTTGGGCGACAATTCGGGCGGGCGACATGAGAGCAGCCCGGGTCCGCCTACGTTTGTTCACGCATCATCATCCTGAAGTCTGGCGGGCAAGTCGGTGCGCATCCGACCGCGAAGTAGCCTCGCCTCAGCGTGCGCTGGCGAACGCGTTCACGACGACCTCGGTCAGCGATGGGTGGATGTGGACGGCGCTTAAGATGTTCATCGCGGTCGCGTTGGGGCAGTTCATGACGTTGACGACCTCTTGGACAAGCTCCGGAGCGTAGCGCCCGACGATGTGGCAGCCAAGGATTCTTTGGGTCTTCCTCTCGACGATGACCTTCACGAATCCAGGGGGCTTGCCCATCGCAACCCCCTTGGCCGTATCGGCGTAGTCCCATCTGCCGACCATCACGTCGTATCCCTTCGTCCTGGCCTCCTGCTCGGTCAGCCCGACCGATCCTATCTGGGGGTTGCCGTAGACGGCATGCGGAATGGTGGAGAAATCGACGGCCGTCTTGTGACCATGGCCATGGCCGGGCAGCTCCAAGTGGGCGTTGCTCCAGGCAATGCTGGACTCGTAGTTTGCAGCATGCCTGTACATGTAGACTCCCAACGCATCCCCAAACGCCCATATCCTCGGCTTGGTCGTCTCCAGGTACTCGTTGACCTTGATGTAACCCCTCTCGTTGGTCTCAACGCCGGTCCTTTCGGGATGAAGGACGTCGGCGTTCGATACGCGCCCCGCTGCCACCAACAAAGCGTCGGCCTTAAGCTCGATCAGCTTGTCGCTGGAAAGGTCCCGGGCAGTCACCTTCTTGATCTCTCCCTCTTGGTCGACGTGCTCGACGCGATGCCTGACCAAGACCTGCATGCTCTTCATCATCTCCTGGTGTAGCAGCTGCGATATCTCGGGCTCCTCCTGGGCGAGGATCCTTGGTCCCATCTCAAGGACGGTGACCTCCGTCCCGAAGCTTGAGAAGAAGTGGGCGAACTCGACGCCGACGAAGCCGCCGCCTATGATGATCATCGCGTCGGGCCTGTCGTCCAGGCCGAAGATCGTCTCGTTCGTGTAGTACTGCACCTTGTCTATCCCCGGGATGGGTGGGATCAGGGGCCTAGAGCCGGAGGCAATGAATATCATGTTTCCCTTGATCTTCTCCTTTCCGGTCTTCAGGGTGTAGTCGCCCACGAACTCACCGGTCTCCCTATACCATGTCAGCGCAGGGTGGTGCATCGCCGAGTGCTCCAACGGCTTCCTCTCCTCCCTCACATAGTCCCTGGTCCTCTGCATGATGGACTTGAAATTGGCGGATTCCACCTTGGCGTGGACGCCCAGCTGGTGCGCCTCTTTGAGCAAGGCCAAAATGTCAGCCGGGTAGATGACCATCTTCGACGGTATGCATCCGTTGTTAAGACAGGTGCCGCCCCAGAGTCCGTGCTCCAGGACAGCAACCCTTAGGCCGTGGTTCACTGCCTGGGCTGCAACGTTCATGCCCGAGCCGGATCCGATTACCACCACATCGAATTTCCTCTCAAACATTGTAACCCTCTGCATCGGCTTCGCTTGCGTCTGATAAGTCGTTTGGTAGGTCCCGTTCGTTGCCTGACATGGGACGGGGCCTCTTTGGCCTAATGGGAACCAGGCAGAGTTTGAGTATGCCGACTTCCGGACGCCCCACATAGCTGCACCACGCGCCAGACCGCAAGCAACAAGAACACGGAAACCGCTGAGTCAGGACAAGACTCCCTTGGATCAGACAACGTTGAGACTGCCTGAATATGCGCATATCCAGTGATGGCCAGAGGTATCCAGTCCCTCACCTCGAATCGCAGGAATCAGCCCCCGTGTAGAAGCTATGATTGGATCGTATGTTTCTCGATCATGGACCTTGAGACAGGCTAGGCATAGAGCCCGCATGCCAAGTTCGCCAGTCTCCAGATTTGTTTTGTCCGACCTGGCATCGTTTACCAGGAAGCTTTCGCTCGGCGCTCGGCACGCGGCAGTAAGCTATTTCTCTTGGATTGACGGTCATCAACCTCGACAACGGGGAGCGCAGGGATCCCGCGGAGGCTTAGTCCATGAAAGGCAAAAGGTACAACCATGAAAGGATAGCGAGGCAAGATTCTGCAACCGGCGTTCGGGTGCTCCAGCTCACAAGCTTCCCGACGATGAGCATGACCATCGGCTACACCCAGAACATCTTCTCGCAGGACTCAAGCAAGCTCATCTTCCTTTCCCAGAGGACCCCACAGAGGGATTCTCCATGGGACCTCTTCATGGTCGGCTCAGATGGGTCGGGCCTGGTACAGCTCACCGACGTCGATGACCTGAGGAGCCCTCAGCTCTCGCCCGACGGGAAGACCGCGTACTACATCCGGGGCCCATCGCTTTGGGCTGTCGACACCCAAACCTTCCAGGAGAGGGAGGTGGCAGTGCTCGAGGGCGCAAGTGCGGTGTATGGTAGCCACCTCAGCCCCGATGGCCGCTACTTCTTCATCCCGATGAGCCGGGCAAGAAAGAGCACCGACTGGCAGCAGATGCTCAAGGACAACCTGCTAGTCAGGTTCGACATAAGAAAGGGGGTGGCGGAGCCGATAGCCGAAAACTGGGTGGCGACCGCCAACGACCCCGAGGGCAAGGGGCTCATGTGCATCAACTTCACGGGCAAGCAGAAGGTGTATGGCTTCCTGCGCTACGACGGCGCCCTGGAGGGGATATTCACGACCACCCATGACTTCGCCCATTCGACGCTGCTGGGCCCGACGGTCCGCGTTCAGGGCTGTGCTCTTTACCCGGAGCGGGCCATACTGACCGTGGGCTTGGGCGAGGAGGTACCCAAGCCGCTGGTGAAGGGCCCTTACTTCTGGCATTCCAGCTCCAACCTTGACGGGAGATGGATCGTGTCCGACACCAACTGGCCCAACGAGGGACTGAAGCTCATCTCGGTTGAGAGGAGGTCGTTCAAGACGCTGCTTTACCCGGGCAATTCGGCCGGGCATCCCCAGTGGACGCACCCGCATCCGAGCTTCTCGCCGGATGGGCGTAAGGTGCTGTATAACTCGGATGCTACCGGGATCTGCCAGCTCTACCTAGCCGAGATTCCGGAGGATCTTCTCCTGCCAGAAAACTACGGCACTGCTACCTAAAACGGACCCAGTAAAACCCGACACGGATGTGAGGACTTGCCTAGAAACGCCTACCAACACATGGTTCACGACTACTACGTCGAGAGGGTTCGGGCAATAGGCGCCCGAAGGAGCGAGGAGCTAGGCTCCATCCGCACCAGAAGGGATGTGGTGAGCTACCAGCGCAAGGTGCGGCGGGCAGCGAACCGTGCCTTCAGACCTCGCCCGCCCAGGACGCCCCTCAACCCCTCCACCACCGGGCGGATCGAGCTGGAGCACCTCGACATCGAGAAGGTTCTCTTCGAGAGCAGGCCGGGCTGTCTGGTCACGGGGAACCTCTATCTTCCAAAAGATCTCTCCGGCAGAGCGCCGGGCGTGCTGGCGCCCTGCGGCCATACGGACAACGGCAAGGCCGCGCCGCTGTACCAGCAGTTCTGCCAGAGGCTGGCCAGGGCCGGGTTCGTGGTGCTCATCTACGACCCCTTCAGCCAGGGGGAGAGGGACCAGTACTATGGAGTGCAGGACCCGCTGGTCAGCCAGAATACCTTCGCCCACAACATGATGGGCAAACAGCTGGAGCTGCTAGGCGAATGGTTCGGCATGTGGCGGGCCTGGGACGGGGTCCGGGCCCTGGACTATCTGCTCACGAGGCCGGAGGTAGATCGCAGACGGATCGGCGTGACCGGCAACTCGGGCGGCGGGACCCTGAGCGAGTGGCTCTGGGCGATCGATGAGCGAATCAAGATCGCCGCTCCCGGCTGCTTCGTCACAACCTATTTGGCCAATCTCGAGAACGAGGAGCCCCAGGACAGCGAGCAGTATCCACCCGGTATCCTCGGCGCTGGCTTGGAGATGGTCGACCCGATGATGGTCCGGGCGCCCGAGCCCGTCCTGCTCATGGGGCAGGCCTATGACTATTTCGACAGGAGGGGACTCATCAGGGCCTACCGTGATCTCAGGCACATCTACGAGATCCTCGGAAAGCCCGAGAACGTACAGCTGCAGATCGGCCCTCACGGGCACGGGTTCTTCAGGGAAAACCAAGAGGCCATGGTCAGGTTCTTCGCCAAGCATGCGGGCCTGCCCTCCCCCCCGCCGGTCGAGGATCCCGAGGCCCTGCCAGACCGGACTCTCTGGGCCACGCCGACCGGGAGCACGATCGCCGCGGGAGCCAAGCCCATCTACAAGTACATAGGGGAGAAGGCCTCAGAGCTTGCTGCGCGGAGGAAGGTCCACGGCCTGCGCTGGCTGAGAGCGCGCGTCCGGAGCGTGCTGGGCATCGAACCCAGAAGGAGTCTGCCGCACTACAGGATCCTGCGCCCAGACAACCTCGGCGGCCGGCGATTCGGGCGATACGCCATCGAGACCGAGCCCGGCATCAGGGTCATCCTCAGGAAGTTCGTGCTCCAACCAGAAAGGTCAAACGCGCTCGAGGCGGAGCAGGAGCTAGCACTGTACCTCCCCAACCTCTCTGCGGAGCAGGAGGTCGAGGAGTACGCCTCGGCGTCCGCGCCCCAGCCGTCGTACGCTCTCGACCCAAGGGGCATGGGCGAGTCGATGCCCGAGGGCGGCGTCGACGGCTACTTCCACCCCTACGGCCTTGACTACATGTTCCATGGCTTTGGCCTGATGCTGGGCCAGAGCTACCTTGGTAGGAGGGTTCACGATGTCCTTTCGACCATGGACCTGCTCGGGCATCTTGGTGCACGCAGAATCAACCTCTGTGGCAGAGGGCAGGGATCCATCATCGCGCTGTTCTCAGCTCTTCTCCACCCGCTCGTCAATCGGGTGACGCTGAAGAATGGCCCCCGCTCCTTTGGAGAGTGGGCGCAGGTGCCGATCGTGTCCTGGCCCGCGGCCAACTTCCCTTGGGGAGTGCTAAGGGATTTTGACATTCCGGATCTCATCCGGGCCTTGGGGGGCAGGGTTTCGGTTGTTGAACCGTGGGGGCCGGACATGAAGCCGATGGCCGCCGGAGCAACAGCAACCTAGCTCCGTGGAACGGTATGCTGGTAAATCCAATTGCATCGGTGATCGGGGGAGAAGGCTGATCACTTCAGAATGTGGGATGGCTTGGCAGTTGATCTTGGAGAACCCAATCCCGTCCCTTGCAGGCACTCAGAGAGCCTACGGCAATCACTACCAGGAGCGCCTCTAGTGCTAGGTTCTCTGGGATCCGGAACCAGAGGGAGTTCGAGTAGGCTGACTTTAGGCTTAGCCAGTCCTGGTTGTTCTGGTACTCGGCTGGATAGGCGGAGTGGTAGTACTCGGGCCAAGGGGACTTTGCCGGGTATCGGCCGTTCAAGGTTAGGCAGTAGACTTGAGTTCCTTTGAAGAAATCGCCGTGGTACCTGTCAGCGCTGAGTTCACAGATCCATTCAGACCTGCCATCACCATCGATGTCGCCCCACCAGCCGCCGTTCTCCTGCCTTCCGCCAACACCGATGAACTCGTTGAGATAGAAGGCCTCCAGCTCAGCGGTCCCTGCATCCGTTACGATCGGAAATGGGCCAACCACAACACCTCCAACCTGTCGTCACCATCGATATCAGCTATCAGCTGGTAGGCCGATTCCTCATCGGCTGTCGCCCCCGGCGGGAGCACTCCTTCCTCGGCCAATCTAGTGACGTTCACCTCCCACTTCAGGCCCGGGGCCACGTCACTAATGTCGAGGCAGAACATACGCAAGCTGGACATGATCGCCATGTCCATGCCGCCATCGCCGTCCACATCGCCCATCGCCTGACACATCAGGATCTTCTCCTCCGGCTGCAGATTCCACCTCCAAAGCTCCCTTCCGTAGAAGGTGAGACAGAACACTCCGCCCGGACCCTGGGTGCAGAACACTGCCTCATACTCATGGTCTCCGTTCACATCTGCCACGATGACTGGCTGATAATTCAGACTGGGGACGTTCTCGAAGACCCACTCCTCCCTCCCGTCTCGGGCATCAACACAGTAGACCCTTCCCCCGTTGTTCGCCCAGACAATCTCGAACGCACCGTCTTGGTCGATGTCGCATATCGTAGGGGGACCGTTGTTGGGTCCAGGTCCACCCACAAAGGTCCAGACCAGTTCCCCTTCATGGCTCACCCGATGAATCTCGCCCAGATAGTCGTTCACGAAAAACTCCACGAATCTGTCCCCATCAACATCCAACGCCTGCGGAGGGCCGTGCATATCACATCTGTTGGGATTGTCCCAGAACCAGTAGATCGAACCATCCGGGTTGATCACGTGGAGTCTCCCACCCATCCCCGCCAGGCATATCTCGCATATGCCGTCATTGTTAACATCAACAAGGGACACCTTGCTGGTTGGCGGCCCGGGAAGTGGATCGGCTAGCGCAAAGAGTGACCATGCAAGCTCCAGCAAAGCACTACCTGAAATCGTTGTGCACACCCATCGCTCTAGATCTAGAGAAGCCGCTCAGGCCCAGCAAGCATTTCAGGAACATGTGGCCCCGCAGATGGGACTGGGACCTAGTCCAGCTAAGGGAAGCAATGAGAAGCGGGAGGATGGAAAGGATCGGTGAAGCCAAGTGCGAGATAGTCGTCGTTATGTTGCGTCAAGTACTTACTCGATGAACTTGAGGGCAAAACCCCCAGATCGCCAAGACCGAAGCGCGAACGGGCGCTGCGATGCGGGCGAGACGCGAGGGCTCCACACAATGCCATTGGGGAACCCACGAATGGACCATGTTTTTCCTTAGTACGGTGGAGCTAGAGTGTATGTCGCCCCTCGAGGATCGTTCGGCCCGGGCCCAACGAAATTGTGTTTTCCTGGAAATATTTCGCCCCTTCTTGACCGGGTCCGGGTGGTTCCTCGTTCCTTGGCCCATGTTTTCTGCTCGGATACACTGGCGAGGAGTTGGTCGGAATGGGCAGATGAGGAGGAAGATCCATAGTCGACCCAGAGCTACCATACCTGCAACCTCAACGTTCGGAGTTGATGGGTAGGCATCGCCGGGCCCAATCCCGGCCTTGAGCGACAGGGTCTGCATTATTGACCCCTAGAGGCCCAACATGAAACCGACACCCGCCTAGGTGGCATCATCCCAACTGGGCGACGGAGCCGGGAGCGTACAGTCAAGCAGAAAAAGTGAAACCAGGGGATCAAGCAGGGCGACTCTCCGAGCTGCTCGCTGCTCGATGACGCAGTGCACTATCTCGCCGACTCGACCCGGACTATTCTGCCGTCAACCATGTTCGCCGTCCTGTCTGCCTGTCCTGCGAGCCGGGCATCATGGGTTGCGACTACGATGGCTATTCCCCGATCCTTCTGCCCAAGCAGCGTGTCGATGATCAGCTTGCCGGTGGCACTGTCAAGGTTGCCGGTTGGCTCATCAGCCAGTATGACGGACGGCTTGATGACCAAGGCTCGCGCTATGGCGACCCTTTGCTGTTCGCCCCCCGATAGCTCGGCCGGGAAATGATCACACCTCTCTGAAAGGCCAACCTCCTCCAGAGCCTGCAGAGCGGCATTCTTTGAATCCTTGTCATTCTTACCCGCGAAGAACAGAGGCAGGGCTACGTTCTCAAGGGCGGTCCGGTTGGGGATCAGGTTGTAGAACTGGAACACGAAGCCTATCCTTCTTCTCCTCAGATCCGAAAGCTCCGGGTCCCTGAGGCTTGCAAGATTCTTCGACTCAAAGAGAACCTCTCCCTGGCTGGGGATGTCCAGACCACCCAACAGGTTCAGAAGCGTCGTCTTCCCACAGCCGGAAGGACCCAGGATCGCCAAGCTCTCCCCCCTACGAATAGCTAGGCTCACATCCCTCAGAGCATGTATCTTCTGCCTTCCCATATCGTAGGTCTTAGAGATATGGTTGGCAACGATCAGGTATTCAGAATGTTTGGGGCGTTCAGAATATTCAGGGCGTTCGAGATCCCTATTCCTCATGTCGCAAAACCTCCACGGGGGCTATTCCAGAAGCCTTGATGCTGGGGATCATGGAGGCAACCAACCCTATGGCTAAGGCGATGAGAGCAGGGTAAGCCAACGTGCCCCAGGTTATCGGGAACATTGCGTACAGGCCACGGCTGTACCAGAATTGGGGTGCATACCTCCTAAATATCAGGGTGTTAGCTCCGCCGCCCAGAGCCATCCCGACCACGACCCCGATGATGAGGAAAACGATCACGGCTGAGAGGTGTTCGAAGAGGAAGAGGGCTAGGATCTGTCTCCTCGTTGCCCCCACGCTGCGCATGATCCCGATCTCGCGTCTGCGCACAAGGGACAGATACTGGAAACCATTGACCAGAGTGACCGACCCGATAGCAGTGGCCGCCCCCGAAACAAGTACAAGAAAGAAGGACCACCGGCGGCGCATCTCCACCGACTCCTCATGTCGCACAAGCTCAGAATCGAAAAAGACCGGCATGCCGTCGTACCTGGCGGCAAGCTCACGGTAGGCCGCCACCAGATCCTCCGGGTTTGAGAACGCTACCAGGATGCTGCTGATTGGGATGTGGGGGTTGCGCCGTCCGAAAGCGATGGCATACTTGAAGACTTGGGACACAGGTGGCCTGAAGAGCCCTGTCACCGTGAACTCCTCCCCATCGATCGGCCTGCCCTCGACAGACTCGCCCCAGCGGTTTGTCGCTTGGAAACAAACCACATCCCCCACTTTGATTCCTGCCAGGTAGGGCGCAAACGAGCTGATCGATGTGGAGACAACGATCTCGTTCGCTGTAATAGGCAGCCTCCCCGAAACCACCTCCAGATCCCGGAAGGAATCCGTCAAGATAAACCGGGGTATTGGCGTAGCAGGACTGGTCTGGTTCCAGACGAAGAAGGCTGGAAGTTCCGTGAAAGGAGTGATCCACCGCACGCCTCTCATCCGTCCGACCTTCTCCAGTTCGTCTTGGCTGAAGATCTGTTGAAACAGGACTGGGTAGGGCGCTGGGCGCAAGACCAGCTCGACTCCAGATGCGTTGGGGGCGCCAGTTAGTTCTGCAAGTCCAACCCCAGTGCCTCCCGCAGCAACGATCAGAAGAGCTGTCATCAGGGCAATGCCTAGGATAAACGCTGTTGCGGACACCAGCAGTCTTCTGAGGTTTCGCCTCATGTCTCTTAGCGCAAAGCCAACCCACCGCTCCATCTGAGCACCTCGGCAGGTCGTTTCCTTGCCACCCTTAGCAGCGAGACATGTGACGAGAAAAGGGCCACGGCAAGACAGACGAGAAAGGCGATGGCGGATTGGGAGATCAGTATCGCCAAGTTGGTTGACATCCCCAACGATCCCAGAATGGGCAGGGAGATCAAGGCGCCGACAACCGTTCCGGGCATACCGCCAAGAATGACAAGCAGGGCCACCTCCCCCGAGAGCAATCCGCTGATCTGTTTGACATCGGCTCCTACAGCCCTCATCAGAGCTATCTCCCTTGACCTAAGCAGAGCTATCGAGTTAGCACAGGAGAAGACAGCTGCTGCGCCGCTGACAACCGCTATGCTGGAGAGGCTGTAGGCTATGATCCTGAAGAGGTTGGCATTGCTGGGCTCAGGTACGTACCATCGCCAAATGTCGGCTTGCCGGGGCGGGCTCTGCAGGCCCGCCAATGTTGAGTACAGCTGGTTTCTCTCCGGCTGGAAAATGGGCATATTAGTCTCGTTCTCTCCGTCGCGGATGACGACTTGGACAAGGCCGGCTTCGCCGAACAGGGAGACCCAACGCTCCATATCCATAGCCAGATACGAATCCCAAGCCTCCAGACTATAGCTCAAGACGCCCTCATCGACCCTTGGGCGGAAGAGTGGCACAGGCTCTCGAACTATGCCCGCGACCTCAAACTCGGTGCCCCTCGCAGGCAGCTGCATGTCCATCCCCATCTCTATCTTGACGACCGCCCTCGTGGGGACTGTGCAGGCCAATTCCTCCGTCACCAGGAGCCGCTGCCCCTGAAGGTTCTCCCAACCCTTCCCTAGAGGCAGGGAGCCTCGCGCCCCCACAATTGGAATCAGGAGGGTATCGCCTCCTACGGAGACCTCTTGGTAGGCTATCCTGCGAACCATGTATTGGAATCCGCAGGCTTCTGCCGATGACTCGATCTGCTCCAGCACGCCCTCCATGCGTTCAGGGGAGGAACCCGGGATGAGGTCTACTACGAGCGTTCCCCGTGTTGCACGTTGTAGTTTCCGCATGTCCAGCGCATACTTGGAGGCGGCCGTTTCTCCTACCACGCAGAAAGCAACCAGAACGAGCGTGACGAAAAAGGAGGTGCCTGGAAGAAGGGCGGAGTAGGTCGAATTCCTTTTGACACCGCTCAGTAGACCCATCAGACCCATCAGCGGCACGCCAAGCCTCAGGATATCTCCCCCGGTTTCCACACGCATGTGCCACCAGCACTAACAACCGACTCTTGGTATCGCTGCTCCTTGAACTGTTGGTACATGGAATTTCAAGTCTCCCATAACGCAACCATGAGAAGCCCGAGCAGCACATACAGACCCGACCTGACCACAGGTTGGTCTGTCCGGCTCAAGACAGCCAAGACGATAATGCACGTTGTGATGCCGAGAGAACCAACCAGATATGCAGATCGCTGTGACATGCTTAGTGAAACGTCATGGTTGATCTTCTCCTCTCGTGCCAGATAGATCTGCTGCTTAAGATCATCTAGCTCCTGTTTTCGATGTGCCAATGCGTTGACCAAGTTGATGTCACTTCCGTTTCCCTGCGTCCGGATCTGCTCCTCCAGATCAGTTATCTGATCGGTTTTCCAGTAAGCCTGCAACGAAAGGCTGTCAGCGCGGGCCTGGTACTCGTCGTAGATCTGTCTGAACCTTACAGTTGCAGCT
>Ga0209102_1000322_pt1 | contig 32826 bp, 30 predicted proteins | sample ConPoolayeHmetaG_FD_185483 | JGI IMG/M metagenome (GOLD analysis project Ga0209102, IMG submission 185483) | Hot spring microbial mat communities from California, USA to study Microbial Dark Matter (Phase II) - Cone Pool mat layer H metaG... ...
CTAACGCAGATAAGATAAAAGCGAAGATTGTGGCGGAAGGCGCCAACGGACCAACAACACCAGAAGCGGATGAAATTCTATTCAGAAAAGGAGTGTTTCTGATTCCAGATATTTTAGCAAATTCTGGCGGCGTTATCGTTAGTTATTTTGAACAAGTGCAGAATCAAATGAACTATTACTGGTCTGAAGAAGAAGTGCGAGCTAAGCTTAAGGAAACAATAACTAATGCATTCAATGATGTGCTGAGTATGGCAAGACAACATAACGTGAATATGCGAGTTGCCGCTTACATGCTGGCTGTCAAAAGAGTTGCAGACGCTATTCTGGCTCGTAAAGGAAAAGCCGTCACTACAATTGAAAATCCCTTGTCACCCATCTAAACTTTCTCTTTTCTTTTTTTGGCGTTTATTCATGTACATTTCTTTGTTTTTGTGAACATGTTTAAATGTCACCATTAAAAAACTAGTCTTGTGAAACAAGATGTCCGTGCACTTTCACACTACTATAACCAAGAAAACAAATGAAATGCTTGATGAACTTGCCAAAACCTACGGCACTAAAAGTCGTGTCCTTGAAAAAGCTGTGGAAACTCTGCTTAGGGTTGAGAAAGTTGGTTCGTGTGATGATTGTGTAATAAAGGCCAAGATGAATGAGCAGATTAACTTACGAGAAACCCTAGATTTGACTTCTGTGGGAAGAAAAACTCTAGACAGCCTCCTTGAAGTTGCAATAGGTGACAAAACTATTGAGAGTTTTATGAAGGAGCAGAAAACTGAAGCAGAGAATATAATCGAAGTTCTTAAAGGTTCAGTCACTTGGAAAAAGCCATCAAATTTCAATGAGTTCATCCTAATTCTTGAAGAGATCAAAAATCTGACCCGAATGTTTGATATCCCTTCTTACAGTGAAATAGATAGTGTTGCTATCTTGAGACCAAAGGCGTTTAAACGCTTACCAGAAATAGTGGCTTTTCAAATTGCAACCATACTAGAGGGTATAGATGTTCCTTTTGATCTCCGCATGATGGGTGAGGATGTCACCATCAAAATGATTCGTTCCGAAGTTTACCCGCTGCGAAGAAGAGAATTTGACAAGTTTATTGACCAACAAATCGAAAAGAGATTAGCAAACGTGACTCCTGGCTTATTCAAAAACAGTTTAATGCTCGTCGGACCTGCCTTTATGGGTTGGGCGGAAAAGCATCTGGATGAGCCAGTAACAGATTTAGGTTCATTTTTAGAGGATATACGAATTGCTTTAGGCGTGGATCAGCTTCCTAAAGAGCCTAAAGATTTTGTGAAAGGTTTGCTTTCTGCATGTGTCAAAATGAACTGGTTTAAGCAAGCTAAAATATTGGCAGAAAAAGAAGGAAACACGCTAGAACTAGTTTTTCAAGCAACTGCAATTCCAATAACTAGATTATCAGTGGCTGCCTTTTCTGTTATGCTCGCAACTCGTGGATGGAAACTTGAAAACTATTCAGTTGAACATGTCACTGTAAATATGACTATTCAATATGTAGGAGCAGAAGATCAAAGTCTTCTTGATCAACTAGCTGAATTAAGTCTTTTCCAAACTATTGGCAAGCAATTTTTAGATGTGATTCCTGTTCCTAGAGAATTGTTTGATTCTTTCGCATCAAAAGTTTATGAGACTGATAGGCGAAAATTTGATGAAATATATCGTGCTACGGGAGTGCGTATTTCTAACGCCATTCGAATGCTTGCAAGAAATGACCATGAAAAAATAAAGAGATTATCACAGAATTTTATCCTCAAAAGCATTAATGCAATACAGCCCGATGCTGAAGTTAGATTTATTGATGATGAACATTTCAGCATAATATTCAAGCGGATCGATCCATTGGTCATAAACAGTCAACGGACTCTAATAGAGTCCATGTTTAGAGAACTCGGCTACGACATATCAACAACAGTTTTCCAGAATCTCCTAAGCTTCAAACTAAAACTTTTAGAAAAGCCAATTCTCGAACCAATGCCACGGAAAAGAATAATGCAAACACTAGTTGATGAAATGTCTTCCTGCAATTCTGTGGAAGAAGCTTTTGCTCTTGAGAAGGAACAGTTAGATGAACTGTTTCCTGAAGACTATCCATGGACAATCAGGGAAGTGGGTGATAGGCTAATTGACATGTATAGAGAATTGGGCATTGAAGTGGAAATAGAATATTTTGAAGGTGGCTTTACACTTAAGTATAAAAGTTGTCCATACTACAAGCTTGTAAAGAACCAACAGAAAACTTGGCTTTGTACTCTTCGCAAGAAAACTCTTGATTACGTAATTTCAAGGGTTAGCCATGGCAAAAAAGGCAAAATCAAAATAATAAAATCTTTGCTTCAAAATGAACACCCTTGCGAATATGCCATATTTCTAACAGCATTTCTGGAGAAAGAAGAAAGGCAATTAGAAAAATAAAATACAATTGGTCATCATTGTTGATTTTTTATTTTGACTTTTGGTAGCATTTATTAGCGATTCTGTTTATACTCTTAGAGAGGTGTTGTTTCCTTGAGTTTTGAAATGTGGGCTGAGAAATACCGGCCAAAAACATTAGATGAAATGGTCAATCAAAAGGAAATAGTTGAACGTTTGAAAAGTTTTGTTAAATCCAAGAACGTGCCCCACTGCATATTCGCTGGGCCTCCTGGAACTGGAAAAACCACAGCAGCGCTTTGTTTAGCTAGAGACCTTTATGGCGATGTTTACAGGGAGCATCTTATGGAGTTGAATGCAAGTGATGAGAGGGGGATTAATGTTGTTAGGGAGACTGTGAAAACATTTGCAAGAGCCCGTTCTATTGGAGAAATTCCATTTAAAATTATGATTTTGGATGAGTCTGACAATATGACTGCTGATGCCCAGCAAGCACTGAGGCGAACAATGGAGCGTTACACGGAAACATGCCGATTCATTTTATGTGCAAACTACAGCGGAAAAATAATAGAGCCCATCCAATCCCGCTGTGCACCTTTTCGTTTCACCTTCTTGCCAAGAGAGGAGCACGATAAGTATCTGAGGCATATCGCAGAAAAAGAAGATGTGAAACTTCTAAAGGATGGATTAGATGCTATTTTTGAAGTTTGCAGCGGAGATTTGCGAAAGGCAATAAATACTTTGCAAGCTGCGGCTTCATTGGACAAGCCGGTGGATGCTAAAGTGGTCTATTCAATTGCTGGAAGAGCTCATCCTGCTGATGTGCAGAAAATGATCGAGATCGCTATGAATGGTAACTTTATAGAGGCTAGAAAACATTTGCGTGACATGATTCAAAAGTATGGTGTAGCTGGAAGCGACATAATTAGGCAGATTCACACTGAAATCTTCAGAAGTAGTATTCCTGAATTGTGGAAAATAAAGTTAGCTGACATTGTCGGTGAAATAGACTATCGGCTTGTTGAAGGTGCAGATGAAGAGGTTCAGCTGAGCGCTTTATTAGCTAGGCTTGTTGAAGCTGGTTACGAACTGAAAAAGGCAAGTTAGGTGTTAGAATATTGCATGCAGCTTGGACGCTTAAGTATAAACCAAAGTCTTTAGTGGAAGTTGTTGGAAATAAAGAAGCAACTCAGCAATTAGTTGATTGGATTAAATCTTGGGATAAGGGCATTCCAAAAAAGAGAGCTGCTTTTTTGTATGGACCGCCAGGAATAGGGAAAACCGTTACTGTTGAAGCTTTAACCACAGATTTGAAAATGGAATTGGTGGAGAAAAATGCTAGTGATTACCGAACAGAAGAGGCTGTAAAGCGATTTGCAGGGTTAGCCTCACAATTTGGATCACTTTTTGGTGGAAAAAGGCTTGTTCTCCTTGATGAGTTGGATGGATTAACTGGAACTGCTGATAAGGGCGGTGTGGGAGCGATAACTGAAATCATAAAAATTGCTCAATGTCCAGTAGTTTTAATTGCAAACAACCCCTATGATCCGCGTTTCACGAATCTTCGCAACTATTGCCTTCTCATCGAGTTTAAGAAACCCTCTGCAAGTGAAGTTATGAAGCGCCTCAAAGTTATATGCGAAACAGAAGGCATTAAGGCTGAAGAAAGTGCATTAAAGTTTATTGCTCAACGCTCTAGTGGTGATGTACGTTCTGCAATAAACGATCTTCAAGCCTTAGCTCAAGGCAAGAGGACATTAGCTTATGAGGATGTTTCTTGGCTTGGTTACCGTGATAGGCAAGAGACAATTTTTAACGTTTTAAGGTTAATATTTTATGGGAAAACGTGTCAAGGCGCAAAACAAGCTGCAGACATGGCTGATGTGGATATTGACATGCTTTTTGAATGGATATATGAAAATGTTCCAGCACATTTGACTGATCCAAGCGACCTAGCCAAGGCGATGGATTCACTTTCAATTGCAGATCTTTATCGTGGTAGAATTCGCTCCACGCAAGACTGGAGTTTCACACGTTACGTAATTGATTACATGACTGCGGGTGTGGCAATGGCTAGGCAGAACACTGAAACTCACGGTTGGATACCTTTCAAGTTTCCTGAGCGAATACAAATGCTATCAAGGTCTAAGACAGAACGTGCAATGCAGCTTAGTATAGGATATAAAATTAAGCGCAAATGCCACATTTCGGCTAATCGAGCTTCCAAAGAAATCTTGCCCTACCTGAAAATAATTTTCAGGAACAATCCTAAAATGGCTGCTGGAATCGCTAAATGGCTTGATTTGGACATAGAAATGGTGAATTATCTGGCTGAAAGCAAAAAGAATGCTGACATTATTGCCCAATTGCTCAGTTAAGAAAACGGAGAATTTCACAATTCAAATCTAGTCAGTGTCTAGTGTATTTTGCTTCCTTCTGTAATATCTCTTTCTGGTTGAATGATTACGACATTGCCTTTATCATCTTCAGCAGCAAAAATCATACATTGAGATTCCACACCCATCATTTTCCTATGTTGAAGATTCAGGATGAATGCACATTTTTTGCCCACAAGAGCTTCTGGCTTGTACCATTGTAAAAGTCCAGCCACTGCTTGCCTTTTCTCTGTTCCAAAATCAACAATCATTCTTATGAGATTTCGCGAGCCAGGAATATGATTTGCTTCCAAGATTTTTCCAACGCGCATATCTAGCTTTTGAAATTCTTCAAATGATATTTCCATTTTGGCATTCACCATTTTTCCATTTTTAAATAGGACAAAGTTATTAAGCCTTACGTGTTTTCTTTTTCCGTTTTATCTTCTCAACTGTTTTTGTAACGCCTTTCCAGCCTTCAATGGACTTCGAGAGGATTATTTCGAAAGCTTGCTTCGAAGTCAATCCATACAGTTCTTCGCCTACAGCGTTTCTTGCAAGATATCGTGCTGCATTCAAGATTTCACTGTTCATTCGTGAATCTGTTAAGTCTGCTAAATGGCAAATCAAGGCTTCTATGGTGTGTGGTCTTATAGGTCCATATTCTCCATGGTGAGCAGAGACTATGTGAACAATTTCTAATGGGAAATTTTTTCGGACAAGTTCTGAAATTGCGAGAGATAAGTGATCCATGTAATCTGCCAGAAGTGTCGAGCTGTAGCCTCCATTCTTATTTGCGGCGTACGTAATGGGTTTGAAAATGTCATGCAATAAAACACCCGCTATAACCAAATCGCGGTTCACTTTTCCATGGTAAACTTTCTCCACTGAGTTGCACATTGCCAATGCAATGTTGGCTGTTGATGCAATATGCTCAACATAGCCTCCGGGATAACAATGATGATGAGAACGTCCAGCAGGTGAAATTTCGAGGGGTAAGCCGTAATATTTTTTTCCACCTATTTCAAATGTTGGGTTTTCCAACAACTCGGTTACTTTCTTTCGAAGATTCTCGTCATGAATCTTATTTGCTAATGCCTTAAGTTTAGGATTAAGCACTTTGCTCCCGCTTTCTATTTATTGATTTCTTGCTTTTTTAATGTTGCCAGTTCATGTGCTCTTAACACTGGCTCTGGAATACGGTCATTGCATATACAATGTTTAACTATTTTAATGGCTGTTTCAAGTGAAATCATGTGTCCAACACTCACATAGATAGGTTTACATCCACGCTTTGCGGTAACAACTCCTCCGATAACTTCATCCTTATGTTTTAACAAAGCAACATTTTCTTCAATTTCAGCCTCTTGAACTTCTCCAAACAATTTACTCTTTGCCACACCTATTGTTGGTCTGGCAATCACCAGACCTAAATGGCTTGCAAAACCGCAACGATATGGATGAGCAAAACCTTGACCATCAACAAGGAAAACATCAGGTTGAATATGCAACTTTCTAATACTTAAAACGGCTGGCGGTATTTCTCTAAAAGAAAGCAGCGTCGGAATATATGGAAAAGAAGTTTCACAGAAAGCTGTTTGGGATTCTACAAGTTCAAGAGAATCATAGTCCAAAACTGCCACTGCACCAATGGAGGTTCCTCTTTCATAAGCAACATCTACCCCTGCAACCAAACTGATTTTTTTAGGTAAGGCATCTTCGAAAATTATGCGTTTGGACAATAGCAATTGTGCTTTATGTGCTTTTTCAACAGAAAATGAAGATTTTACACTGCGTGCATGCATGTTTTTTACTCAGTGTATCATTAACTTTATTTTCCCTTTCTTGCCAATCTTTCAAAACGTTTCAAATATTTCTCCAGCATGTTTCTGCGGATTTCCTGTGTAACATCTCCCCGCGTGGTCTCTATGATTTTTCTAGCATTATCACATTTTCTTCTAAGTCCTGGAACTAACATGTATGCTTCATCCATCGCCATAAGTTCAACATAAATTTCATCCATAATCTCTAAACATTTTTCGCTTTTTTCAACATTTCCTTCCCGCAAAGCGTCAAGCGTCATGCGCCTATATTCCCCTATAACATCAGCTAATCCGAGCACATAATCAATTGAAGGTATGTTAATCTCTTCCGGTGTTACAAATTTTGATTTTTTAATTAGGTTTAGGAATATGTTTGCTTCAGAATATTCTTGAAGTGCAGCATCAAATAATCCACCATAAATAATGTGTGGATAGCTGGCTGAAGCAGTGTTAAGCTTTGAAATTATTTCTGTAGCTTTTCCGACGAGTTTTTCTGCCTCCTTTACCCTTTTTTGGTGAATCATCAATATTGCTTGCTTAGAAAGGCTTGTTGCTTTTCGCATGTCTTTTTGAGCATTTTCCCGCAAACTTTCTTTTTCCTTTAACTCTTCTCTTATTTCTTTCAGAATATTTCTTAACAGTGTCATAAAGCTAGCACACTTGCGTTTAACACTGAAGATGCAGAAATATTTTTTTGTTTTCAAAAAATGAGAATAAAAAACTGAGGATTTTGATGTCTATTAACTTGCTTGTTCTTTCCATTTTTCTATGAGGAGTTTGTCATCTCCAATCTTGAAGCTTACTTTCACAAATATGGAGTCAGAGCCCTTAAACGGGAACATGCTGTCTTCAGCGAAGTCTTTAGGTAGGTAGATCAAGTATTTGCCGTCTTTTCTTCTGAACAAACGTCCTCGTCCTTCTTTAACCATTCTTACACCTCACTTGAATTATCGGTTTAAGTTTGTAGGCAATAGTCAATTAGGATTATTTAAGCCTTATTCTCATTAATTCAAAACATACCCTTCAGATTTAGAGCTGAGACTTATATTTTGACTCATTTGCAAAACTAACCTTTAGTGAACTTTATCGGTTTTTCAAGTCTACTTAACAACACCACACGGCTTTCTTCAACTTCATCAATAATATTATAACTTGTCTCCTTCGCTATTTGCCTAGCAAATCCTTGAATTTCTTTATGGCTTGGCATGCATTCGTAGCCTAAACGAAGCCTAGAAAATCCAACATGCATATAGGCTTTTGGTTCAATATAGGTTGGATTAGCTTTTTCGATAAGTTTTGCGTAGCCTTCTATATTTTCCATATTCAGATTGCGCACTGAAGTTATTCGAATAACTGTTGGACATTTAAAGCTGGATAAAGTCTCCAAAGTTTCATTGAGTTTTTCCCAAGCTTTTGGAATTTGAGGTCGGCAAATATCGTTGAATTTTCTCTTATCTGGGGCACAAACAGAAATGTAAAGCTGTGTGGGCTCTTCGGTTAAATTTGTTAAAACAAGAGGCATAGTTCCATTAGAAACGAGAAATGTTGTAAATCCTCTTTTGTGATACGCTTGAATTAACTCTCCTACGTGTCCATAAAGCGTTGGTTCTCCAGTCAAGCTTATGGCTACATGCCTTGGAGTTAATGCTTCCTTAAATTTCTGTTTGTTTGCCTCCAGATTGCCTTTGTATCCGCTTAAGATTCGAAGCTGCGCATTTATACTTCCATTAACAATCTCTTCCGGAGAATCCCATGTTGGCAGTTGCATTTCATTCCACTTGATTTGGAGGTCGCTGCTTTGAGCTCTCCAACAAAATAGGCACTGTTGAGTACAATAGAAGAGTGTTGGGGTCATTTGGATGCATTGATGGGTTTTTATTCCGTAGAACTTTTGCTTATAGCATGGTCTATCATGGATTAAGGTTTCATAAAGCCATCTACATCTCTTAACTGCCGAATGGCGTCCGACAAAATGATACTTTTGTTTTTTTAAGGCTTGAATAAGTGAAGGTGGTATAACTGTTTCCAAAAATGACTACTCTCCTAAACTGTGCATTTTTGTAAATAACAAAAAGGGCGATTCTCTAATAAAGCAGTTATTCATCAAAGCAATATTCAACTTTCTGAAATTCTGCACAAAGTTTAGCAACATCCTTTCTTATACTTTCTGTCTTTTCTTTGTCAATTAATGCCCTTTTGATCAATTCAGCTATTTTCAGCATTTCATTTTCCTTCATTCCTCGCCTTGTAACCTCACATGTGCCAATCCTTATGACACAGTCAACGATGATGTTTACGTTTTGCAGTTTTTCTGCAAAGACTCTACCCTGTTTATAGTCTAATATAACTTGGTGCGATTGCGTAAATCCTAAATGTTGGCAGGCAACCGCAAAGCCATAATCATATAAAGCTTTACCCAACGTTTGCGAATTGCGAATTACCTGTATTGCGTAGGCTTTTCCGAATTTTTTCATTTCAGCCAATGCCAAAGTCAGTGCAGCTATGCGGTTCCAATGCGCATTATCCACGAAAGTTGGATAAATCTTCTCTTTAATAATTTCTCCATTTTCTTTATCAGCCAGAACAATGCCGCCTTGAGGGCCAAAAAAGCTTTTGTGAGTTGAGCCGAACAAGGCGTAAGCTCCTTCGTGTAGTGGATCTTGAAACTGTTGCCCAGCGATTAGTCCCATCACGTGTGAACCGTCAAATCCTACAATTGCATCGTTTTCTTTGGCAATTTTGGCTAATTCCTTAACTGGATGTGGAAAAGTGATTAGACTTGCACCAAATATTACAATTTTAGGCTTTAATAGCCTTATAGAATCTTTTGCCTGTTCTACTCTTATGTTTCTATCATGTTTTGAAAATGGAAAAGCCACTGTTTTAAGACCTAAAAATCCAGCTAATCCATCTTTCCACATCCCTGGGTATCCTCCATCATCTGGAGAAATGCACATAAGTGTATCATTTGGCTTTGTTTGGGTAGCTAAAAAGATTAGGTCTGCAATGTGTCCTGAGAGCGGACGCAAATCTGCTGTCTCTGCTCTAAAAACTTCTCTAGCTAATTTTTCGCCATATTCTTCAATTTCATCTGTAAAACGTGTACCCATATAGTAATGGTCTCGCGCCGTGTATCGGTGCACAAATTCTGATGAAAGGAGTTTTCGTGCTGTAGGGCTCATGATGTTTTCTGACGGGATCAGATTTAAGCATTGTTTTCCACGCCATTCTTCATGCTTTGCCACTAATCCCAAAATTTCATCAATCATGCTGAAGCCTCAGAGTTTAAACTGTATTTGGCTTTTTAAACATTTAACCTATTTTTTATCAACAATTATTTATTAACAAAAACACAGATACTAGCGATTTCAGAATAATTGCATGTATTATAAAAGGTAAAGTTTAAAACACTCCATAATAGTAAATGTGTTCAAAATAGCCTGAAAACTATGCAGAATAGACGGAGAGTAAGATAACGTGAAGAAACTAACTATAATCATTTTTCTCATAATTATGCTAACTACAATTTTCACTTTCCCATCACTTCTTCCTGGTGTAAATGCCACAGATGTAGCAATCACTTCTATTACCCCTTCTCTTAAGCTTGGAAATGTTGGAGATGCTGTTCGCATTATTGGAACCATAAATACTACTGATGGAGTTTACAGAATTTGGTTTGCCAACATCAATGTTAGTGAGACAATCGCCGTTGGAAATGCAGTGAACACCACCTTTAATGTGCCAGTGCTTCCTAAGGGAAATTATACGATAACATTACAAGATGTTGAAAAAAACCGTAACGCTACAACATGGTTTTTAATAGAACCTGCATATTATATCAAGGCAATAACAAAAATTGAACCGCCTAAACAATTACAAGAAAATAGCAGCATCACTATACAAGTGAATGTCACTGGTGGAGAATCAAACACTATTTACCATGCAAACGTTTCTGTTAGACCTCCTACACCACGAAATGAGACCTATTGGCGGGTTACACAACTTAATACGACTAACGATGGAAGTGGAAACGCCGTGTTAGTTTACCCGAACAGTTTCAGTGGAACACCTAACACAAACTTTGTTGGCGTATACACCGTTGCCTTCAATAAAACAGCAACAACTGCATTAGCTACTGATACATTTACGATAGGCCTAACAAACTCTACAGAATATCATAGACGCCAATCTGTAGGCATCAAAGCTGTTGGATATCACGCAAACGAAAGTGTTACGATAAAAATAACATCTAGCGGAAAGACAATTCATCCCACACTTAACGTAAACGCTACCCAAGAGGGCTTGGTTTTAGCAAATTGGGCGATTCCTGAAAACGCATCAATTGGAACTTACATTGTCAACATTACTTCTACTTGGCTGCCACCAGACGCAACAAAAAAAATACCTGCAGATACCCAAAGCTTCACTGTTCCAGGCTTTGACGTTAATATAACAACTAAAAACCTTGCTAAAGAAATCGTTCAGGGCGTAGCAGTTAAAGCTTTCGAGAATGGCAAGTCCATTGCTAATGCAACAAGCAACTCCAATGGTTTGGCAGCAATGAAGCTTGAAATTGGAAACTACAAGTTTGAGGCATTTTATAAGAGCGCAAAGGTTTATGAATATACTTTAAACGTTACTGAAGCAACATCGTTTACTTTCAATTGCACCCTTACCAATCTGAAAATTTCTGTTTACGCATTTAAAGGTGGAAATAAAATTCTGGTTCCTGAAGCACAAATCTATTTAACGAGAGAAAATAGAACGCTAATTACAGATGTTGATGGCTCAACTATAGCACATTCCCTATTGCCTAACGTTAGCTATACTTTGAATGCCTCTCGTTATGGAGTTTCATTCAATGTGACAAGCTTGACAACATTGCTCTTGGATGGAAATGCCGTGGCTTGGTATAATGTTACATTTGCCTGTCCTTTGCGTGTTTTGCGAGTTAATGTAACTGATGCAAACAGTGTGCCAATCAGTAATGTTAAGGTTAAGGTTCAAGAATTGTTGGGTGGGCTACTTTATGAAGGAAACGCTAGTATGAATGGAATGGCTGAGTTTAACTGTGCTTTTGGCAAATATCGCATAGAAGTTTTTGATTTAAAAGGAATAAAACTGAATGAAACAACTACTGACGTGTTTTATGATAAAAATGTAACCATATACTGTAAGCTTTGGGGTCTCTCGATTTCCATTAAAATTGTTGACTATTTTGGACAGCCAATTTCAAACATAAACATCACACTTCTGCGTCAAGGATTGGCATTATCTTCAAAACTGACAGGCTCTGATGGCGCAGCAACCTTTGATGGCGTTACTGGTGGAAATCTACAGGTGGCAATTTACCTGTTTGATGAAAAACAGCCGTATATGACCACGTTCTTCTCTGCTGACAGTTCGGCAACTATTCCAATCAAATTAGAAGAGTATGTTGTATTGGCAGGTTTCTTCATTGAAACAAGCATTTTAATAACAGCAATAATAATCATAGCTTCAGTGATAGCGGTTCTTCTGGTAGAAATTTATCGAAGGAGACATTTTAAACTGAAACCTACCTCTAGCTAGATTGGAAATAAGGAGTTTGGGAGAAAAAACTTTATATCAACTTTAGTGAAAAGATATTGTTAGAGAAAAAAGTTGCGAGACATCGAGTTTTATCAATGAAAATGTTCAAAGGTTGTGTAAATATTGGCGCAGGAAAAAACTTGTTCTCCAACATGCCAATCCTTTAAATGTGCAAAAAACGCTGTTATTTATCGCCGTGATGGCGTATGGTGCAGATGGACTGAAGACATGTGTAATGTTGCCAATTGTACATATGCTATTTGCATAAAAAGGCGACTGCTTCCAAGAGGAATTTGTGGAGAAACTATTAAAAGGAAGACTGTTGAAAAGCAGCCAGAAGAGGTTGTTGGTCCAGCAATAAAACTTCGCGGTAGGGCTCTTCGCAAAATCAGAGAAAAAGAAATCTTTTAGGCTTTCTGTTACTGCTGTCAATAACTGATTCTGCTGATATAGTAGTTTATTCTTTCTTTTTTTGATTTATTATTTGGCTGGAACACGTTTAACAACTGGAGGTTTTATCTTTTTCAGAATTCTATATCCACAGATTATGCATTTTATTTCTCCACCTCGAAGCTCAAGCTCTTCTGAGGGAACTTTTGCTCCGCATCTCACGCACTCGTAAACGATTCCGCTTGATGTTTTTTCCATTTTCTTTTTCCTCTCCTACAAAGAAAATCTATTCTGCTTTTAAATGTTTCCAGAATGCTATATCTCATAATTAGATGGTGAAATTTGAGAAGTTTAAGAAGAAAACTTTCGGAAATTCTCTCCGCTGAAGACTTGGCAAACATTTACAGTTCTTATGACATTGTAGGAGACATAGCAATTATTCGGTTCACAGAAGCTTCCAAAAAACACAGTAAAGCAATAGCGGAAGCCATTATGAATGTTCATAAAAATGTTAAAACAGTTTTAGCTCAGACAAGTCCAGTTTCTGGCGATTTTAGGCTTCGAAAATTAGAATTCATAGCAGGAGAAAACAAAACTTGCACTGTTCACAAGGAATCAGGATGCATTTTCTCTGTTAATATTGAAGAATGCTATTTTTCGCCAAGACTTTTCTATGAAAGAAAGCGGATCACTAGACAAGTCAAGAATAGAGAAATTATAGTGAACATGTTTGCTGGAGTTGGCTGTTTTTCCATAATTATTGGAAAATACTCCGATGCAGAGACAATATATTCTATCGACATTAATCCTGTGGCTATTCAGAATATGCGTGAAAATGTTAGACTGAACGGATTGTATGGAAGGGTAATACCCATACTTGGTGACGCAAAGGAAATTATTGAGAAAAAACTAAGCCATGTGTCAGATAGGGTTCTTATGCCATTACCAGAAAAAGCCTATGAGTACTTGCCTTACGCTTTGTTAGCTCTTAAAAAGTCTGGTGGATGGATACATTACTACGATTTTGAACATGCATGGAAAAATGAGAACCCAATTGAGAAAGTCAATCAAAAAGTAACTGAAAGGCTTGAAAGCTTAAATGTGGCGTTTGAAATCCCCTTTGGCCGTATTGTTCGATCTGTTGGTCCAAATTGGTATCAAATCGTTTTAGACATTAAAGCAAAGCAGAAAAGTGAATGCAATATTTATTCGTAACAAAAGGTGCCAATGAACGAATAGTTTGTGAAAAAGTTTTATAGTTTAAAATGTAAATGCATCTGGAGGGATTAATCATTAAGAAGAAACTTATGGAAATACTTGCATGCCCAATTGATAAGTACTACCCGCTTGAATTGCATGTTTTTGAAGAGAAAGAGGAGATAGTTGAAGGTCTTATTGTCTGTCCAAAATGCTTAAGATGGTATCCAATACGAGACGAAATTCCAGAAATGCTTCCTGATGAACTGCGAAAGCAAAATGAGGATTTGCCATTCTTGAAGAAGTGGAAGGACAAAATTCCAGAAAAGATTTTGCAAGAGGGTAAACCGTTCAATCTCCGCTAAGTTTGAAGCTTTAGTCTAGTTTTACCACTTTTCCTGTTGCTGAAGATTTTAGCGTTGCCTCTGCAATTTGAAGTGCTTTCAAACCATCTGTCCCCGTTATTAATGGCTTCTCCTTCTTTAATATGCAATTTGCAAAGTGTTGAAGCTCCAGTTTTAAGGGTTCTTGCCACAGATACCTTGGTTGTATTGTCTCCTTTGCATCTTCAATCGTCAACTCTTGTGTTATATAATCAAGTTTCATTATTGCCTTGCTTCCAGTAGCCACTAATGTTCTTGTTTTGTATGGTGTTAGCCAGTTGGACTCTATAAAAGCGCTTTTTCCACTATCAAATGTTAGCATTATCTGGGCATAATCTTCGAACTTCTTATGTTGCATACATCCAGTTTTTGCGTAAACTGCGGTGGGTTCCTCACCGAAGAGATATCTTGTAATGTCTATATCATGAATAGCCATGTCTTTGACAACTCCCACATCACCTATTCTACTTGGCCATTCCGAAACTCTTTTGGCTGTTGCACACACTAAATCGCCAATGGTCTTTTTTTCGATTGCATCTTTAATGTGTTGAATGCCTGGGATAAATCGCATCAAAAAACCAACTGTAATATGTAATTCTTTTTCTTTAGCTGCATTAAGTAGTTTTTCCGCTTGTTTTACATTTGTTGCCATGGGTTTTTCAACTAAAACATGTTTTCCCGCTTTCAATACTTTCAATGCTGTTTTTGCAAGACTTACTGACCATGTGCATACGCTTACAGCTTCTATGTCTTTTCTTTTCAACATTTTTTCAACATTTGTGTAAGCTTTCACATTGAATTGTTTAGCCACATTTTGCGCTCTTTCAGTGTTCATGTCGCAGATAGCTAACAGCTCTGTATCTTCCAATTCTTTAAAGACTCTTGTTTGGTTTCTTCCCCAGAAACCAGTTCCAATAACTGCAACACCTAACTTTTTCATTTCGTCCAAACACCTCTTCCAAAACCACGAAATATGAATCCTTCCTTTTCAACTTTTTCAACTTCAACAGCACCTTCAAAGTCGATAACTGCTGCCGGCATTTTCATCAGCATCTTCATTTTCTTTAGGTTTATGCGTTTAAATTGGTCATGTCCAGTTAATATTAATATGCAGTCTGTTCCTTCCAAAGCCTCAGATAGATTTCTCTTAAGGTTACGTTTTATCTCATTTTGCTCATTACTTGTAAAGTAGGGGTCATATAGACTAACTTTAGCGCCTTTTGCTTCCAACATCCGAGCAATTTCTTTTATAGTTCTTTTCGGCGGGCTTTTCATGTTTGGCACTCGCACAATTCCAAGCAGAGAGATCTTTGCTCTTCTTAATGTTTTTCCGCAACTCACTAGTGCATCTTTAGTCAAGTTGACTGCATGTTTGATTATTGTTTCATTAACTTCTCTTGCGATTGCAGGAATGCGCAGTTTTAAATTTAGATTTTCAGAATCTTCCATTAAAAGATATGGTTCTCCTTTAATATTTTCACAAGTCAGCATGGGCAAAGAAAGTATGGCTTGGACGTTGCTTTTTGCAAGTTCGTAGACCTTAAAATAGTCTATGCCAACTTTTTCGCAGAAAGTAGCAAATTCGTTGGCAATTGCAATATTTGCGTCTCGCTGCACTGCCTCAAAAAGCGTAACTGCTTCTACAGCTTTCACATCAACAGTTTTTTTCAAGCCACCTTTTGCAATGATCCCCAAAATATTCAAAGCAGCATTTAAGCTATTTCGATCTGCTGCAGCAACAATTCGTTCATGATTCGTCAAGGTTTCCAATGATTGTCCCTTTGAAATTTGGATGGGGTTGTATGCTAATCCGAAATCCCATCCGGCTTTATACCCTGAAGTGTTTTCTAAAATGTCTTTTATCAATCTCTGGATGACTCCTACACCAGTAATGCTCATAACAATAACTAGGGAGCCACGACGAAGTTTTGACCCGACAAGTTTGCAAGTGCTCTCCAAGTTTGAATAGTCAGCTTTGTTTTTTTCATCTATTTCCACTGGCACTGTTACGATAATGACATCACTTTGGGAAACAGCTGACTTAAAATCCGTTGTAACATTTAAGATTCCAGTTTTCGCCAGATTTTTCAGTTTAAGCTCGATTTCATGTTTCAGTGGGGGCAGTTTTCCTTTTATTATGCCATTTATTCTAGTTTGATCTGCATCTGCACATATGATTTTGAATCCTGCCTCTGCGAAGAGATAGGCATGGAGAATACCTATCTGTCTGCATCCTATTATGCAAATAGCATAGTTTCTGCGTTTTTCGGTTGTATCAATTTCTTCTGGTTTTATGTTCAATATTGTTGAAGACATACGAGTTTTCTCCGCGAGAATTGATTTGAAACTGATTTTCTACTCTAAACTTTCAATTATCTTTTTAAGTTTTAAACTGTAGTCCCTAACCAGTTTCGTAGCTTTTTCTTCAGTTTTGGCTTCTGCGTAGAGGCGAAAGACAGGTTCTGTTCCGCTTGGTCTTATTAGGATAGCGCTTTCGTCTTCAAACCATAATTTGACACCATCAATTGTGTTTATGTTCATGCTATGCACTTGTTCAATTAACTTTTTTAAGACTTTATTTTTTAACTCCTCTTTGCATTCCACTTTTCCTTTCTCAATAAGATATTTTGGCAATTCTGCAAGAAGACTTGAAAGTTTCTTTCCGGTTTTAGCCATGATCTCCAGAATTAGGGCTGTTGCCATTGCTCCGTCTCTCACTGCTTGATGTGGACCGTAAAAGATTCCACCATTTTCTTCCCCGCCAAGTTTTGCATTTATTGTCTTCATAGTTTGGGAAACTGTTACACTCCCTACTTTGGTCCATACAATTTCTCCATTATAAGCCTCTGCAATGTCCTTAATCAAAGTTGAAGAACTTACGGGAGTTACAATTTTCTCTTTTGGGTTTTCTTTTAGGAAATGCTTCTCAATTAAGGCGAAAGTTTGGTCTCCCCAGTGAATTTCGCCATGTTCATCAACAAAAACTGAGCGGTCTGCATCCCCATCATATGCTACCCCAAAATCTGCTTCCACTGCTTTCACTGTCAAAGCCAGATCTTGAAGGTTTTCTGGTCGAGGTTCAGGTAGTCTTCCAGGGAATGTTCCATCAATATTCCCATTGATAGTCATGACTTTACATCCTAATTCTCTAAGCAAATAGGGAGCTGTTAGATTGCCGACGCTGTTGGCTGCATCAACCACAACATTATAATGTTTTTTGATTATGCTCGTGGCATTCACATGTTTTTTTATTGCTTCTATATACTCGTCAATTATGCCGTGTATTCCGCTTGTTTTTCCGATGGTATCCCATTTCGCATAAACTATTTTGTCATCGAAAAATATGTTTTCAATTTGGATTTCCTGTTCGCGAGAAATTTCTATTCCATCATTCCACACAACTTTTATTCCATTGTATTCTGGAGGATTATGCGATGCTGTCACGATCACTGCACCATCAAGTTTATGTTTCTTTACAGCATATTGTAATGTTGGCGTTGGCGCCATTCCAGCGAAAATTACATTACATCCACTAGCATTTAAACCAGCAATAACAGCTTTTGCAAGCATTGGACCGCTTGTTCTTGCATCATAACCTACAAGAATTTTTGAATCTTTAAAGAATGTTCCTATTGCAGTTCCTATTTTGATTGTTAATTCTGGGGTTAATTCTTTGTTGACAACTCCTCGGATTCCATTCGTGCCAAATAAGCGTCTTTGGGGGCCTAACATAGTTATGTTCCTTCCTAAATAATGTGTTTAGGTGTTAATGCACTTTCAGAAATTTCTTCAGCTGGGCAAACAGAAACATTCTGTGTGAGTGACACATTTTTTCTAATTTTGGCAAAATCGCCGATGATGCAGCCTTTTTCAATTTTCACTCTTTCTCCAATGGTTACCCCTTCACCTATTATCGCTCCATTTATTGATGAAAAATCGCCTATTGTAACTCTTGGAAAGATTACAGAGTCTTTTATGTGAACGTTTTTTCCAATAACAACAGTCCGTCCCAACACTACATGCGGTCCAATAACAGATTTTTCTCTTATTACAACGTTCTTGTCGAAAATGGCAGGGCTTTTTACTTCAACTTTTTCTAAAGTTTTCCTTTCCTGTTTGTTCTCAAATGAATCGAGTAAGATTCTGTTTATTTCCAAATATTCCTCTGGTTTGCCTATATCGATCCATAAGCCTTTCATAATATGTCCGTAAAGCTTGCCTTCATCAGCGAGTTTCGGAAAGATTTCATGTTCAATCGAAACACTTCTTCCTTTTGGAATGTAGCTGAAGATTTTTGGGCTGAGAACATAAACACCAGCGTTTATCAAATTTGTAGGTGCATCCTTCAATGGTGGTTTTTCAATGAATCTTTTTATTCGATTGTTTTCTGCTAGTTCTGCAACTCCATATCTGCTCGGATCTTTAACCTTGCAAAGGGCAATTGTTGCTACAGCTTTTTTTTCTTCGTGTCTTTTCAAGATTTCTGTATAGTTTAAATCTGCGAATATATCACCGTTCAATACCAGAAATGGAGAATTGTCTCCTAAGAGTTTTTCAGCCTTTTTAATGGAGCCACCAGTTCCGAGTGGTTTGTTTATTGGGTCTCGTGAATATTTTATTTTCAATTCGTATCTTGGAATTTTGTGTTGTTTTATGTAGACTTCGGTTTGGTAATTAACCGCCAATATCGCTTCATCAATGTTATTTTTGATGAGTCTTTCAAATATCCATTGCAGTAAAGGCTTGTTAATTATTGGAAATAGAATTTTCGGTCTAGTACAGCTTATCGGTCTTAATCTTGTGCCGAAGCCTCCAGCCAAAATCAAAGCCTTCAATAAGCTTCCACCGTCTTGCTTGAACTGTAAACTTATATTTAATAGCCTTTTAATATAAACGATTTTGTGAATGGAGTGGAAAGCTTGAACGTTATGCTTCATGAAATGAGTTGGACTGATTCTAAACGATATTTTGCAAAAAATGATGTTGCAATTGTTCCTGTTGGCTCGAATGAGCAGCATGGTCCGCAAAATCCTCTGGGAACCGACCATCTGATAGCTAAGGCATTAGCTGAAGAAACCGCTAAAAGAACTGGAGTTGTTTGCTTGCAAGTGATCCCATTTGGAGTGAGCTCTCATCACAAGCAATTCTGGGGAACAGTTTCCATATCGCCTGAAATATTCAAAAATTACGTGAAAGAAGTATGCCTATCGCTTGAGTATTATGGTGCTAGAAAAATCGTAATAGTTAATGGGCATGGCGGAAACCGACCTGCTTTGATGGATTTAGCCAGAGAGTTAAGAGGAAAAGGAATTTTTGTTTCAGTTTTTCAATGGTGGCTAATGGCTAATAAGCTCCTACCCGACATTTTTAAACCTGAAGAAAGAGGACACGCTTGTGCTGAAGAGACTTCTGTTAATTTAGCTTTGCACCCACAGATTGTACATGTGGATAGGGCTGTTGATGAAAAGCCTCGGGAACATATTTTGCAGGCGGAGGGAATTGCATTTCCGTTGGATACAGTGGATGAAACTGACTTCGGAATCTTTGGGATATCTACAACAGCATCTGCAGAAAAAGGCAGAAAAATTGTGGAGACTGTTGTTCAAGACTTGGTTAGGCATATCAACCTGTTGAAAAAGGTCAAAATTGAGGATTTATTGGAGAAGCCAAACGTATAAGAAAACTTCACTCCCATTCTATTGTTGCTGGCGGCTTATGCGTAATATCATATACAACACGAGTGACCTCTGGTATTTCATTAGTTATTCTCGTTGAGATTCTTTCCAGCACAGTGTAGGGGATTTTCGCGAAATTAGCCGTCATTGCTTCTCGGCTTTCTGCGGCTCTGATAGCGACAACATAACCATAAGCTCTGGCATCACCTCTCACGCCAGTAGCCTTAGTGTCTGTTAAAACGGCGAAATATTGCCACAAATTCTCTTCTAAACCGCTTTTTTCAATTTCTTCCCTAACAATTTTATCTGCTTTCTTAGCAATCCTAACTTTCTCTTCTGTTAAACCTCCAATAATTCTCACCGCTAATCCTGGGCCAGGAAATGGTTGCCTAAAAACTATCTCTTTTGGTAACCCAAGCATTTTTGCAACTTTTCTAACTTCATCCTTATATAAGTCGCGAAGTGGCTCAACAATTTTTTTGAATTTTATGTTCACTGGCAAACCAGCCACGTTGTGATGCGTCTTTATCTTATCAGAGAATTTCCTAAAGCCAGATTCAATTCTGTCTGGATAAATTGTTCCTTGGATTAAATATTCTGCACCGATTTTTTCTGCAATTTCTTCAAAAACTCGGATGAATTCTTCACCAATTATCTTTCTTTTCCTTTCCGGGTCAACTACCCCCTTCAGCTTTTCTGCGAATCTTGTTTGTGCATCTGCTATTATGAGGTTTAGTGTAAACTTTTCAAAAGTTTTCTTAATGAATTCTGGTTCGCCTTCTCTCATAAATCCGTGGTCTACAAAAACTGCTGTAAGCTTCTCGTCTATTGCTTTCGCTGCAAGCGTTGTGGCCACGCTTGAGTCTATGCCTCCGCTTAGTGCAATTATGGCTTTTCCTTCGCCAACTTCCGCTTTTATTTCTGTGATCATTTTCTCTATAACGTCTTCCATTCTCCAATTAGCTTCACATTTGCAAACTTCGAAGATGAAATTGCGTAGCATTTTACTACCATTCTCTGTGTGTACAACTTCTGGATGCCACTGCAAACCGTAAATCGGCTTTTCCCTATGTCTAAAAGCGGCTACTGGACAATTCTCCGTATGTGCCAAAACCTCAAATTCGCTTGGCATAGCAAAAACTGTGTCACTGTGGCTCATCCAAACTTTTTCTTTTTTGCTTAACCCTTTTAAGACCCCTACTTGCTCGTCTATTGCAACATAGGCTATTCCGTATTCTTGTCGTTTTGCCGGCTCAACTTTTCCTCCAACTATCTGAGCTATAAGCTGGTGTCCATAGCACAAACCAAGAATTGGCATTTCTAAATCAAGAATTTTTAAGTTTGGCTTCGGCGCATTAGGCTCATAGACGCTTGCTGGTCCTCCTGAAATGATCAGGCCTTTTATGTCGAATTTTTCTTTTAGAAGCTTAATTTCTTCAGGCGTTATGTCATGGGCGACTATTTCGGAGTAAACTCCATTTTCTCTTATCCTTCTTCCTATGAGATGGCAGTATTGTCCGCCAAAATCAAGCACAAGTATTGCGTCATATTTCATGTTGCATCTTCCTACAATTGCAGAGTAACGCATCCTATTTAATTATAGTATTTAACCCAGTCACTGTTAAGCATAGAGATATTTTTGCAATTCCCACGCTGTTACTTGGTTCTTGTTTTTTGGCAAATGTGGCTCATATTCTACCCATTCTTGCATTTTAAGGTCCAAATATTTTGCAGCGTTCTCCTTGCCTAATGTTCTTATGCAGATTTCGTCGCTTTTCCATTCTTCTAAAGCCTCTTTCAGTGAACTCGGTAAAACAGCGATGTCGAGTTCTTTGCGTTTGGCTTCGCTGAGATGATAAATGTTTGTATCCACTGGTTCTTTTGGGGAAATCTTCTTTTTGATTCCATCCAATCCAGCCTCTATTATTACTGCGTATGCTAAGTATGGATTGCAAAGTGGGTCTGGGCATCTAAACTCTATTCTAGCCTCACTTTCACTGTTTGGAGGGAATGCTGGGACTCTTATGAGTGCTGAACGGTTTCTTTTGCTCCATGCAACATATACTGGAGCCTCATAACCTGGCACAAGCCTCTTATAACTGTTGACTGTAGGCGCCAAGATTGCGCATAAGGCTCTGGCATGTTCCAATATGCCACCAATGAAATATTGGGCTGTTTGAGAAAGGTACGCGTAACCTTTCGGGTTGTAGAAGAGGTTTTTGCCAGTTTTTGAGTCGAAAAGACTTATGTGCATGTGCATGCCATTGCCTGCTTTGCCGAACCATGGTTTTGGCATGAATGTTGCTATCCAACCATATTTTCTGTTTGCTACTGCTTTGGCTGCAAATTTGTAGCGGATAATGTTATCTGCTGTTGTCTGTGGATTTGAATATTTGAATGTTATTTCGTTTTGTGCCGAACCTACTTCATGATGTTGTCGCTCAACCGTGATTCCCATGGTTGATAATGCATTGGATAAGTCCATTCTATATGCTTCTGTGATGTCTCTGTCTGGGGCGACGTCAAAGTATCTTTGTTTGTCAATGAGGTGATTTTCAACTGGATAAACCTCCCCTTTCTTATTTTTCTGTACGAGATAAAATTCCAACTCTGCAGCTGCTGTTGGCGTGTATCCTTCTCTTGATGTTTTTTCCATAGTTTTCTGGCAGATGTATCTTGGGTCGTTTTGGAATTGTTTGCCATCTGGCGTATAAATGTTGCAGATGAAGCTACCCACGCCTTTTTCGTAGAAGTAATACGGGCATACCGTGAATGTGTCTGGGTCAGGTTTCATGATCATGTCGCTTTCTTCTATGTTGGCTCCACCTATTATGGAGGAACCGTCAAACCCCACGCCTTCTGTTAAGACTTTTTCTGCTTCTTCTGATGGGATTGTTCTTCCTTTGAGGTATCCAATCAAGTCTGTGAAGTGTAGAATGATGTAATCAGCGTTTTTCATCAATTTTAAATACGTATCAAGATAAGCTAAAGTTGTTTTCTTCATTTGTTATCTCCTTATGAAGCAAGTTTATAGTTTAACGGATTGTTTTTGCAAGTATAAAAATATTGTTAGCAAATTTTTGAGCAAATGTTAAATAAAAGATGTGCTTATTCAGCTGAATGTGCAGTGGAGGTTTGATAGAGAATGAGTTTAGATGAGACAGATGTCAAAATCATGAAAGCGTTAACTGCAGATGCAAGGCTTTCATCTAGGCAAATCGCAAAACAATGTAACGTTTCTATAGGCACGGTCTTATCAAGAATAAAACGGATGGAAAAAGACGGAGTAATAAAAGGGTATTCAACATTACTGGATCATGAAAAGCTTGGATATGAATTGACAGTGGTCAGCGAAATAACTGTTTCCAAAGGCCGCCTTCTAGAAGTTGAAAACGAGATTGCAAGGCTTCCAAACGTTTGCTGTGTTTATGATGTCACTGGGTTGATAGACGCTGTTATTATAGCCAAATTTAAGAACAGGGAAGACTTGAGCAAGTTTACCAAAAGGCTTTTGGCTATACCTTACATGGAAAGAACAAACACCCATGTCGTTTTAACAACCATAAAGGAAGACTTTCGCATAGTCTAAAGGCGTTTTATCATCTTTCTTTTTTATTACTGTCCCTCCAGTTAAGCAAGATTTAATTTCTGCCATAAAATAGAACAGTAGAGAACAAGCCAGATAAGCGGGGGTTGCCAAGCATGGCCAAAGGCGTAGGCCTGAGGCGCCTATCCCATAGGGGTTCGTGGGTTCAAATCCCACCTCCCGCACTTTTAAACGAATCTCTGTTCTTTTCAGCTTTCTCAAGAGAAAGAGGTTTTGGCAAGGGTCATTAGCTACTTTTTTGGCAAAGGAATGTTGAAGCCTTCCACTACTGAGCGGAAGGTTAGAGCCTTGAAAGCTTGTTAAGGCATGGTGTTGCTTTTGAATCTAGAATCAGTTATCAGCGTTTTGAACATTGTTAATTGGAGTAGCGGAACTAAGGATTTGACTCTACTAGTCGATGTTAACGGAACCAAAAACTTCATTGTATAAGACTCACGATCAATCTATGTAGACAAGTGTTTCATAAAATTGAAAAGCTTTTATATTTTTTCAATAATATGAAACTATATGAAAACAGTTCAAGAGAAGTATGCCTTCAACAAGTCTGAAATAAAAATATTGAGGGAGTTAGTTCGAGGAGAGCGTTCTTTGTATGACTTACGAAAGTTTCTTTCGTTTGGGCCGTCTCTGTTGTCTTACAACTTAAAGAAGCTTTTAGATAAGGGGTTGATTAGGGAGAATACGAGGGGATTTAGAAAGTATGTGCAGTATAGCGATTCCAAACATGCGTCTTTGCTGAAAAACCTTTTATTAGTTTACTATCACATTGATTGGGAAAATCTTTTAGTTGGTAAAGGACTTTATATTTTGTTTCAAATTATAAGCGGTTTTGAGAACAGTTTTTACGGAGTGGCGAAAGCTACTTTTTGGCGTTATTTGAGACGATTTAGGACGCATGGAATATTGCAGCAAAAAGTAAAAAAATATGAAATAAGTCCAAGATTTTCGATTTTGGCAGATTTTCTAAACGAATATCAACTATTCTTTATAAAAAGGATTGCGGAGGGGCTTTCCTCTGAGGCTGTTATTTTATGGCATAGAGGCTTTGAATTTTTAGTGAGAGTGCCGAAAACTGTGAAGGTAACTTCAAAGAAATTTCATCCCACTGCTACTTCTCTTTTTTCAAGTCTGGGTCTACCAATATTCTCAGAATACAATATCCTTTTTTACTCAGATAGAAAGAGAAGCATCAAAATAGAGGACGCTGCGCTTCACACTCTGTTAATTGAACAAAAAAATGTGAGATATGTGATTTATACTCTTTTACTACTGCATAAACATAAGGAAAAGATAGACATGGAATACCTGAAAAGTGAAGCGCAAAAATATGACCTGGTGGTTCAAATAACTGGTATGCTTTCGTTCATTGAAACTCATTTGCGGCAAGGGGAGCTGCCACTTCCGACATGGACAGAGTTTGAAGCAAAGGCAAGAGAGTATGGAGTGACTGTCTAGTGCAAGATTCTTTCGACAAGAAATACTTGCTAGACGAATTTGAGAAAGTTGCTAAGATATCAAACCCCCTTTCTATCTTTATTATCGGCGGTGGAGGTTTAGCCTTTTACGGGTTGAAGGAAGCTACGAAAGACATAGATGTTGTTGTGCAAACTCCAAAGGAGCTTAATGTTTTAAAGCAAACGCTAATGAAGCTTGGATATAGCACTCCTGGGCCTAGCCTAATCACAAAAGCCTACAGGGAAATGCAAGCTAATGAAATCTTGGAAAATGAGGATGGCTTCAGATTGGACATATTTGTGGGGCAAGTCTGTAAAGCGTTAATATTTTCAGAGGCTATGAGGTCAAGGTCGACTGAAATTTACACGAAAGGTTTCTTAAGAGTTTTTCTAGCATCAAAAGAAGACATATTTTTCTTCAAAGGGGTTACTGAGAGAGAAGCTGACCTAGACGATATGAGATTGCTTGCAGAGTCAGGCCTAAACTGGAACATAATAGACCAAGAATGCCAAAGTCAGTCTGCTTCGACTGGACGATTATGGGAAAACGCCCTATACCAGAAACTCGTAGACTTAAAAGAAAAACACCACGTAGAAACACCAATCGAAAAAGCCATCAGAAAAAGAGCAGAAGGAAAACTTATCGAAATCACCCTGATAGAAGAAATCAAAAACGGAAAAGACACCGTTAAAGAAATATCCAAAGCCATCAACGAACCAGAACAATTCGTAAGAAAAGCCTTAAACAAACTCGCAACAAAAGGAAAAATCAAAATCGACAAGACACGCCGACAATATAAATATCAACTAGTATAGTTGCAGCCTCTAGAGGTTGGAACATCCAACACGCTACCACTACTTTCATATATTCATATTAATCACGGTTAACAGAGCCGGAAATATGTTTTAAACTGCTCAGGAAGAACAAAAATAAACTCTAGAATGTCTGGAAACAAAAAAGAGGGGATTTTGCGGGTGTTTTCTCCACGCTGTTGGGAGTGCAAATCCCACCTCCCGCATTGAATCTCACTTAAGCGTTTAAAACTGTCAATCCAAACAATCATCAATTAGCAAATGAGTTGCATACATAAACAACGCAATATGATAACATGCCAGTAGCAAGAACATAAAGCAAAGAATGGCTAAAGACAGAGATAATGACGTATCCAACCAGCAAAATTACAATGGAAGCCGGAATCATCGTCCAAAAGCATACAAATTCCACCTTTTCCATTGGCACATTTATCGGTCTATGCCACGCAAATACTAGCCATGAAAACAAAAAACTATCAGTCCAGCTATGCAGAACACAATTGCAAAAACCCAATCATATGTTTTCGTTCCCACGGAAGAATACCATGCGAACGGTACACTAAGCATCATCATAATCCAGAAGCCAACACCTTCAGGTCTTCGCAAAAAGCTTTTGGGAAGACAAGTTTCTACCTCCTTAAACTAGTTTTGCTTCTTGAGTATTTATCAATAGTTGTTTTCTTCCAATTAGATTCTTATAATCTTTGGTGAATCATTGTCTGCCGCCCTGTCTTACTTGACAGTTTTAAACGACAGTATAAACATGTCCTCCCGTGCGCCAAGTTCTTATGTTTGGTAATAGTTGTTCGGGTTGCTGCAGAATTGTGGACTACTGCTTCTGGTTGGGAAAGTGGAGAAAAATCTTAAGTTGCTGCTGGCCTTTTCTGTTTTTGGGTGTTCGGTAATCCCATTGAAAGGGAGTTGATGACTGTGCCTGTGGAGATTGGGTTGGAGATTTTTGCTGAGAAGCCTGTGGTTTTGCCTTTTTTTACGGGTCACGTGGCTCGTGGGTTGTTGTTGCATGTTGTGCGGATGGTTGATCCTGCTGCGTCTGGTTTGTTGCATGAGTTGAATGTTTCTAAGCCTTACAGCGTTACGCCTTTGCGGTTTAAGAGTAAACGTCGTGTTGAGGATGGTTATGAGTTGGATCCGCAGGCTCCTTGCTTTGTGCATTTTAGGTTTTTGAAGGACGAGTATAGCACGTTTATTCTTAATTATTTTCAGAAGCAGAATAGCCTAATGGTTTTTGACACGGTTTTTCGTATTGCCAGCTTAAGTGTTAACTGTAAGAGTTATGTGGATTTGGAGAAGGAAGCACGGGCGGTTGATAGGTTTAGGCTTTTGTTCAAGATGCCTACGTATTTTGCGAGTTTGGGAAGTGGCTATCACTGGATGTTTCCTGATGCGGTTAAGGTGTTTACAAGTTTGATGCGGGTTTGGAACTTGTTCAGTGATGGTAGACGGTTTAGCAAGGAAGGGTACTTATCCTATAAAGAATGGTTGGGTAAGGATGTGGGCGTGTGCGAGTATGATTTGTATACGCGATTGGCGGTTATGCGGAAGAAGAAGGCAACAGGGTTTGTAGGATGGGTCACGTATGAAATGAAGGATAAGGAAAGCGAATGGAACAAAGTGACTTGTATGTTGGCACGATTTGCCGAGTATGCTAATGTTGGGGGAAATAGGACTGGTGGGTTCGGAGTGGTTAAACCGGCGTTGGAGGCTTGAGGTTTTGGTTTGCGGTATGTTGCGTTTCAATTTTCGGTGAAAATCGTGTATATGCATTTTTTGTAAAAGTTAAACCGATTCGTTGAGAATGAGGAGCTTGACGTTGCGGAAGTTTGAAAGGACTTCTCGTAAGTTGCTCCTCTGGGAAGGATTGGGTTTAACTGAAGAAGTCTTTCTGGAATCTGTTAGCTTTCTAGATCCATGTTCGTTTTGTCTCTTTTATTGTGTCGTAGTGTGAGTCGTCAGAGAGTATGCGTGCTTGGCTGGTCATGGCGGTTGCGGCTATGATGCAGTCGCCCATGGGGATGTTTTTGTGCTGGCATTTGATAAGGCCGGCCTGTTTGGCGATGGTTGGGGTCAAGTTTTGGATTTGTAGTCCGCTTTTCATGAGTGCATGATAGCGAGTCTCTGCTTGTTCTTTTCCTCTTTTTTCGCAGGTTGTTTGGATGACTTCAGAGATGACGATGGTGGGCAATATTCCTTCGTTTCTGCTTGTCAGTTCTCTTAGTTTTCTTGCTGTTTTCTGTTTTGTCTGTACCTGGTCGGAGTAGAAGTGTTCAGTGAAGAATCTTGTGTCCAAGACCTCTTTCAAGCCTAGTATTCCTCGCGGAGTTTGTCTATGTGTTTCTTGATTTCTTCTACTTTGCCGTACTTTGCGTCTACGCCTGCCAGGTCTTCGAGTCTGGGGATTGGCCTGAAGAGTAATCCTTTCTCAGTGGCTTCAACCATCAGTTGATCTCCTTCCTTGATTCCAAACTTCTGCCTGAATTCCACAGGGATTGTGGTTTGTCCTCTTCTCGTTACTTTCACGACGTTCTCCATGCGAGTTGCCTCATACAATAGAGTTCACGTACTACTGTATAAGTATTTCCTATTCTGTGTATCAGATAGGATTAGCCTTTGTGTTTTTGGGAGGTGGCTGCACTGGGCTTCCAGAAAGGATTTGAAGCTGAATGGTGAAAAAGAGATAGTGAATGGGATCGAGTAATGTGCATGTTGGCAAGATTTGCCGAGTATGCAAATGTTGCGGGGAATAAAACTGGCGGGTTTGGAGTGGTCAGATTGGCTTTGAGGTCTTGATGGTGTTTTTGCAGAGTCATGTTTCGCTTTTTGGTGAAAATCTTATATATACTTTTTCTGTAAAAGTGAAACTGATTTGTTGAGAATGAGGGATTTGACATTGCGGAAGTTTGAGAGGATTTACCGTGAGCTGCTCCTTTGTAGCCTACATGAGGTTTCGTTGGTGCGTCAGGAAGAAGTTGCCTCAGAGTGTGGGGTTTCGCTTGGCTTGGTTAATAAGACAGTAAGAAAGCTTGAGGTGGCTATGGCAGTGGAAGCCACGCGGAGGGGTGTTAGAGTGTTGTCGCCTGCTAGGCTTTTGAATTTGTGGGCTGCTGAACGTGATTTGAGTAAGGATGTTTGGCAGTCGTTTCGGCTTGATCCAATTGCAGAAGTGGAGAAGAATCTGCCTATGGATGTGCTGATTACTGGTTTTTCTGGGTGGTTTAACGTTTCTGGGCGCAGACCTGCTGAGTATGACCGATTGTATTTTTATGTAACTGATACCGAAAGTTTTGAGTCATGGTTTAGTTTTAGGAAAAGCAAAATTCGCAAGGTGAATCCGAACGTGTTTGTTTTGCGTGCTGACGATGAGCATCTTGTTCGTTCTTCCGAGAAGGGTGTTGTTTGTGTTCCGCAGGTTTATGTGGATATATATTCGGCGGATGGCCCAGAGGCTTCGGCTTTTCTGCGAGATATTGCTTTAGCCTATCCAAGTTTGAGTCTTTGGTGAGCGTGATCGGAATGTGGCGTGATGAAGTTGTTGAAAGGTCTTGGCGGGTTTTAGGTGAGCTTAGAGGGTTTGCGGATTTTGTGTTGATTGGCGGTTGGGGAGTGTATTTTTGGACTAGGAAGCTGAAGAGTCGTGATATTGATGTGTACATTGATCAAGAGAACTTTTATAGGTTGCAGTCTGAGTTGACGCAGAGGGGCTATGCGTTGAAGCGTAATGTTCGGTTACGGATGTTTGAGGCTTTTTTAAGTGATGTGGAGGTTGATATTTACACGCCTTTTTTGAGTAAGTTGGTGGTTCCATGTTCAGACGTGTTTGAGCGGAAATTGTATTCGGTGATTGAGGGTTTCAAGGTGGCGGTTCCTGAAGTCTTGCTTTTGTTGAAGGCTCAAGCTGCCAAGGAACGGTGGTATGCGGAGAAGGGGTTGAAGGATAGGGTTGATATTATTTCTCTTTTGAAGTTTGCTGACGTAAAACTGGACATGCTTAAGCAATTGTTGAGGGAGTATGATACGCAGCATAAGCTACGGGATGCTGTCATGCGGACGATGTCTGAAAGCAGAATTGAATACAGATACCTGGGGCTTGCATATGAGAAGGATGGCGTTCAACTGAAAAAATCTTATGAAAACCTATGAGTCAGAGTCCATATGCCGACGATGAATAAAAGGTGTAAATACGTAAAAATATAGGTGCGTGCAAGTATGAGTTACAGACGAGGCTGGCAGTTATGCGGAGCAAGAAGGCAACAGGGTTTGTTGGGTGGGTGCCTTATGAGATGAAGGATAGGGAAAGCGAATGGAATAGGGTAACATGTATGTTAGCTAAATATGCAGAGTTCGCTAATATAGGAGGAAACAAAACAGGAGGATACGGAGTAGCAAAGCAGTTGCGAAGATTTTAATTCCTCAACAAATTCATGATGTCTTAATGGTTTTTACAGCTTTAGAAAGAATTGTGATGCACTCAGAATCCCGTAGACTCTTTTTCCCTTCTTCCGAAGTTCATGAGAAGCTTTTAGTTCAATTGTTCGCGAAAGTAATTCTCCATTGATATATCCTTGAAGTAGGTAGTACAGAAGTTTATTTAGCAATTTCGAACTCTTCTCTCTGTAATCTTTGTCAGTTATGTAAAGCGAAAAAATGAACCTTGAAATGCTTGGAATAGACTCGTTGCTTGCAAAGAAATCTTCGTAATATCTTGTTAGCATTTCTTTTAATCTCGGAAAAAGGAACATCTTCTTCTTTTGTCTGGAATTTCGTCCTGTTTATCTTTCCAGAACTTCGCGAAACAGGAAAGAAGGAGAAAACTCACTATAAACTCCTCTAAAAGAACCGCTCTTGGTACATTCAAGCTGGAAAACAATTCACCAAAATTCAGTCCAGAATATTCACTGCTGAGGATAATATAATTTTTATTTACCAACCATGCTCTAAAGTCATTAAGAAGCTCGTCAGACGCATTATCAAGATTTAATACGTAATCACGGCCATGTATTCCAGTAAGTAGCAAATATAGAAACCGCCATAATTCCTCCTCTCTTGGATTCTCATCTTGGATATAGAAGTTTGGAGCTTGATACTTACTAATCATACAAGGTACAACAAGAGTGTTGTAGCCTTCAATCAGAGCTTTTTTGACAATAAACTCCAAAATTTCTTGAGTTTTTCCTTCGACTTCCTCTGGAGTCAAGGAAATCTTTTCATGTGTTTCGTCAATTTTTATAACGAATTTTCCTTTTCTAAAATTAGCCTGCAGTATTCTCTTAATAATTGGCGAACAGTATTTCCTATTCGCATCATTTTCCAAAAAGATAAGAAGCTTTCTCTTGTAGCTCATGTTATTCTCCTTCCCTCGTATGAAACCCATATTTATAATCGTAGATTTTTTCTCTGAAATCCACCAAGGGAAATACTCCCTCTTCTTGGTCTGCATTCTTTAACCACCAAACAGGAATAGGAACCGTAATTTCTTTAATAGCAGCAACTAACCTTTCTCTCTCTACAAATGACAAATTGAAAAACGATTTCGAGAGTAATTCAGTAACATGCTTTTTAGTATTGTCGAATATGCAGTTTGGATTAGGGATTATTAGCGTCGTGAATCCCTCTCTATAATTTAGCAGTCTGGCTATTTTATCGTCTTTTATTCCAAAAGAGTAGAAGAACCTCATCAAAGATTCCCAGTATTTTATGTTTATTTCTCTTTTTACGTTTTCGATTTCTTTTTGCAGTTTCTCATAGCTAAGGATAGAATTCATTTCATCTATTAGCTGTTTTTCATTAACCAATTTTTCTCCTTCAAATTTTCTAATCAATTCCTCCGCAGTCTTAAGTTCATCTTCTGAATATGGATATTTTTCAGGATCTCTTATCCACGGTCTAAAAATGTAGACATTGACCCTTTTTGTTTCTTTCCCGTATCTATTGACCCTGCCGAATCTCTGAATCAATGAGGGAATTGAAGCGAGTTCCGTAAACAAGGTATCATAAGAAATATCCAAGGATACTTCACATACTTGTGTTGCAATAATTATATGCGGTCTTTTGGCTTTGGCAAGCCAATTCTCTTTTTCTTTTCTATGTTTGTACATAAACCTTGCGTGAAAAACTATGAAATCTTCACCATATTTCAGTTTAAATTCATTTTCAAGTTTTCTGCCTATTTCTATCGCTTTTTCCACCGTATTAACGATTATAAGAACGTTTTCGTCGTCTTTTTTTCTGTCAACGACTTTTTCTATGTTGTTTTTGATATCTCCATCTTCATAACTCCACATAATCCTCTTTCTATTTTGATAGCCTTCCGAACAATCAAGGAAAGTCTTTATCTCAAAGTTATCTTGCAAGTATCGAGCCAAAGATTCTGGCAGTGTAGCTGACATAAAAAGAACTTTAATGCGGTAGATTTTTGCATACTTTCTTATAAAGTAGCTCAACAAATCAAGCATTAAAGGATTGAGCAAATGAACTTCATCAACAATCAAACCTGAATTTCTAAACATTGTCCTTTTTGTGTAATATTTTCCAACCTGCAAAAAAGACAGCAGAAATTGATCTATTGTTGTTAGGTTAAACGGAGCTGTAAAATTCTCTATAAAGAATAAATTAGAAAGCTTTTCTTGCTCTTCTTGTATTTCCGTGTCCAGAAAGTAAAAATACTTTGCAACCTCATTGCCAACTGCGTTACTAAGCTTTTCAAAGAACTTGTTTATGGCAGTTGTAGTTGGAAAAAGATAGAAGACCTTAGAAACTTTCTTGTTTTTAAAAAACAATAAAGAAACATCGGTCTTTCCCCACCCAGTATATGCTCTGAGCATCGAAACATCAGGAAGGGAGATCAATTTCGTTTGCTCATTCCATCTTTCCTTTTCCACTTCTTTTCCAATTATTTTTCTCACAATTTCTTCTGAAACTTGCGGTTTCTTGAATTTTACATCTTTATTTGCAGCTGAACATGCATCAGCCACTTTGAATAATCCAAATACGTCTATTAAATTGACTTTCTCTTCAATAGGTGTAGAGTCCAAAATATTTTCTAAACGTCTTCCAATCATCACATTAAAGACGGTTTTAATGGACCACTCTTTTCCATTTAGTTCCACCATTCTGTCTTTAATAATTT
>Ga0209102_1000323_pt1 | contig 32815 bp, 26 predicted proteins | sample ConPoolayeHmetaG_FD_185483 | JGI IMG/M metagenome (GOLD analysis project Ga0209102, IMG submission 185483) | Hot spring microbial mat communities from California, USA to study Microbial Dark Matter (Phase II) - Cone Pool mat layer H metaG... ...
ACCTATAATATAAACACGATCTTAATTAATATTAAACTCTCCAAAAACGGCACAGCGCCCCCACACACAGTCTTCTCTTCTTTCTAAGAGTCATTGACTACGAGGATGCTTAGAAGCAGGCATTGAAAAGCTTAAGGAAAGTTGGTGAATTAGCCTGTGAACATAGGATTCTCTTCGTTGTCGAGTTTGCATGTAGACAGAATGCCGAGCTTGTAAATAATATGGATGATGCGTTGCGTATGCTTGACGAGGCTAGATGTGAAAACGTTCTTGTTATGGCTGACGTTTTCCAAATATATGTGGAGGGGGATTCGCTTAGGGAGGCGGTTCTGAAAGATGGAAAGAGACTGGGGTACGTCCACATCGCTGACAGCGACAGGCTTACGCCTGGTAAGGGAAAAATTAACTTAAAAGAGTTCATCGAGGCACTTAAAGAGATAGACTACAATGGATATCTGCCTATGGAGTTTAATCCAGGTTCGAGCCCAGATGAATCTTTATGGCAAGCTGCCAAGTATCTAACGAATTTCCTATGAGCTAAATAGAGACCCAGTGTTGAAAATATTGCTTTGTGGATTAACTCGTTAGGTTTTTGGGTGGCTTTCTCATTTTTCCGTTTTTGGTGTCTTTCTGTTTAGAGGTTTATGAGCGTATTGTAGATGTACGCTTTTGCCGTGAGTTCTTTTGTGATGTTTTTCATGGTTTTTGCCATGCAGAACTCTCCAAACGTCCGTTTGAACGTGGAGTAGGCGGTCTCAACGCTCCAACGTTTCCCGTAATCCTTGAGATCTGCCCAGCGTCTATGGCCTAGACGTTTGTACAGAGTAACAGCTCTTCTCCTAGGTTCCGAAGGCGTATCCAGTCGGCTATTCCTGCGCGGCTTGATAATAGCCTCTATTCCTTTGGATTCAAGTAGCTCGTAGATCTCTGAATTGTCGAACGCTCCGTCCCCATAAACCTTAGAGACTCTTCTGTGCCTCTCAGCCTTCCTCAACAGCTTGGAGAAGACTCTTGAGTCGTGTGTGCCGTCCGTGGTAACCATCAATGCTAGGGCTTGCTTCGTCTCCACATCTACAGCGAAGAATATCTTTACGTACCTTTTCTTCTTTCCATGCTCGCGTTCAACCCAACCTCCAGCCTTGTGAACACGGACTCCAGTCGAGTCAACAGCTATGACGACATCGTCTGAACCTTCAAGATCCTCGTATGGTGAAAGGTCTATTCCTAGTACGCGTCTCCTAAGCCCAGAATAGTCTGCTGATGGAAGCCGTGGAACCAGACGGTTCAAAGCCCTCGTGAAGCCTTCGAGCTGCCTATAAGGCAGTCCAAAAAGGTATCGGACAACAGCCAAGAACATAACGTGAGATTGGGTTAGAGTGAAAGGATGACCCTCTTTGCCACCGTTCATAGTCTTCAACTCCTCGTCGTATCTCTCCAGAAATTCAAGGCTGAGAAGCAGTTCACCACGCTTGATAAGTCGTTCATCAACACTATCCCAATCCACAAGCCTACACCACCCCTAGAACAACAATGGAAAACAGAAAAAGCTTAGTTACTCCACAAAGCAATTCCTCCAACATTTCGATAAGCACAGTTCAAAAAACAGCGAGTTTTGTGTAAAATCTGTTAGAGATCGCCGAGAACCAGACTTTATTCCGTTATTGAGAATGGCAGAAAAGATATTTTTGACTGAGGCATGAACAGTTAATTTGTTTCCTTAAATGTTTTTCTTTGGTATTCGTGTTTGTTGGGCAGGAAGATGTGAATAACGGTCCTAAGACAAAGTACAGGCAGAATCCATCAGTCTATCCCAGAAAAATATTGCATAAGAGTTTCAAAACTGTGTTGTGAGTTAGAAGGAAGAAGGGTGCAAACGACCACTCAAGTGAAATGAACTCCTCTAAAACCCTTCCCGATAGGAGAAAATGAGTCCAATGAAGTAAAGCCCAAAAGATAACGTTAAGGAAATCGTTGCATAGCCCCGCCATTCCTTGGGGAGGATTTTTTCAAGGTAGAAACGCTATTTGCAATAAGTTACCCTGCTAGATTGGAGTAAGACCTTTATGCTATGGCACGTTACAGAAAACGGCGTAATTTATGCCAGCTCTTGTAGAGCTCTTAACCGTTTAACCATGTTTGGATGGGTTGAGAAGAGTTCAGCGATTTTATCCGCCGTCGTTACTTTTCGGTTCAGGTATTCGGCGACGAGTTCTCTGTCGCTCTTCCACATACCCATTTGAGATAATGTTTGAACGTCTTTTCCTGAACTGTCTGGGTCTGAAATGAAAAGTGCCTTGAAGGAGTTCAGACTGCCTAGGTTGGCTGTGTTCCGATAACGCATTCTCGTCCTCTGGGTTGAGTAAGCTATCTTAGCAAGTCCTTCTGAAAGTTTTTCTGCTCCGTCGTCTACTACTGTTGCGCTGTGTCTGTCAGCGTAGTATTCTCTTAGTCGGCTGAAGTAAAGGGAAAACAAAGTAAGGACAAAGTAGAATGCCATGCTTGCGAAGCCGATTAACGCTGCAAGGCTTCCGTTTCCTCTGTCTCTGCTGCTCCTTCCGCCATAAAGGAATGATGACCACATTAAAGAATAGCCGACATAATAGAACAAAGCAGGGAGAATCGAGACAAACATCATAACTTGTACGTCGCGATGTCTCAAGTGCCCTAGCTCGTGGCCAACTACAGCCTCAACCTCTCCTGAGTCTAAAGTGTTCAAAAGCCCAGTTGTTACAGCGATTTTGCTTCCCGTAAGGGGTGAACCATAAGCAAACGCGTTGGGTAAGGGAATTTGTGCCAGCATTAGTTGCGGAGTCTTTATTCCGCTTTTTTGGCTTATCCGATCAACCATTTCATGCAGTTGAGGTTCCTCGTTTCTTGACACTTTTTTCACGCGGTAGAGGACTTCAATGAGGTACGGTCCGATGACCCACTGAAGAACGTTGAAGAAGACGACGAAAAGTCCCAAGGACAAGATATCGAATACTCCAAGCAAGGAAAGGACAACTGTAAAAAACAATGTGGAGAGACCTATCATAACTGCTAAGGTTCCAACCATAGTCATCCGCAGTTTCAACATGCTCATTTTATGTTCCTCCCTTAATCTTCCTTAACATTGACGTACACCAATGAGAACAAAAATAAAAAGTCTTCCCCTCAAATTCCGTCAAGTGCCTTGTTGTTTGCTCATTTAATCCCAAGCCGCAGACGGAATCCTTCGTCATCGTTCTCACATCCCATTAAGTCTCTTTTATCTTTTCTGTTTTGGGCGACTTCATCAATTGAATGCAGGTTATAAAAGGTTTTTTCAAAATTAGACTCAAATTTAAACATATTTTAGAAAAAAGGATCCAACACAGATACAGCTAAAAATCTTTTTTTAGTTTTGAAGGCATAGTGGCCTTGAACTATCTTTTCCCTTCGTTCAGCTCTCTAAGCAATTCATCAATGATCTTTTTCCCAGCCTTCTTACCGCCTGACAGCGCTGTAGGTACCCCATCAGGTCGCCCGTAGATCATGAAAATCCTACCGACACAGGATTTAATGGCGTCTGATTGTTCTCCAGAGACTTGTATTTCGACTCTACTGTATCTTGGGACCCTCATACCAATTCTGCTAGGAGCAAAATATGATGCTGCGGCCTTCTTAGCCTCGACCTTGACGTTGAACTCTCGAGCTATCTTATCCAGTTCCTCTGTCCTGATTTCTGGGCGAGGCTTCATCGCTGTTCTGGAGAATTCACCGTAGTCCCAATAGTGAAATTCAGCTATTATCACCTTATCTTGAACTTCTTGAGGAACCAAAAGTGCGCCGCAACTGGGGCAAAATCTAACATCTCCGCCTTCCGGTAATCTCATTCCACATTTAGGGCAAAATGTCATATGACTCATTCTAAATACATAATGTACATAGAAAAACCTTACTAAAATGAGAATAAATAGAGATCCTGGAAAAATCAACATTCATAGTATTTGATATCATGCTTTGGCAAATAGACTGCAATAAACCAAATTACTCCAGCAGCTAGCCAGTCCTTTCTATATGTTCTGTTAACCCCAACAATGAGAAAGCATTTCGAGGCTATGGTACTCATCCTAGATGGGTCCACGTAAACCGGACACTGATATTCCATCTCCCAGAATTTCGGTGTTGAGGCTAAAAATTAGGCTCATTTGAAGATCTTTATTGTAACCTTCGGTAACATTTAGTTAGGGAAAGTCATGGGGTTAGAACAGTTTCTGCTTAGGAAGAAGATCTTAATAGATGACGCTGGATGAGGAGACCTTATCTTGGGTGTAGTAATAGGCGCTTTCAAATCTCCAGACCGCCAGTACATAGAACGTAGGATTCTAGTTTCCCTCAGAATGTAAACCGATGTATCGACCAATTTTTCTAAATGACTCACACTCTAAACCATTCCGTCATCCAAATCCAGTCGTCTACAACGCCTTCTTTATTTATCCTGCAACTGTTACGTTATTTCAAGATCCACTCCAAAACTCAAGTATTTCTTCACGCCGGTATATTCTCCAGCGCTGCTTGAATCTTCAAGCAAGTCAAATCCGTTAAGGCATATTATGCTTCCACACGTTCCACATTGGACAGTTGCTTCTTCTACTCTTCCATAGACTTTCATCTTAATATTCAAAACGCAATAAGTGAGCCCTGAAAAATCATCGGGATAGATTGTCACCCCACAAGCTGGGCAACGGAACTCGCCGTCTCCTTCAATCTCCGTAAGGTCAATCCTAAATCTTAGTTCTATCTTATAGACCCTTCCTATGGACTGGCATCGTTTTATTGAACTTTTTCATAAAAGAGTTTTTCAGAACTAGACCCCAAAATCTCGTTTCCCAAAAATATTTCACTAGTCGTTGTAAACGGCTTACGGTTAGGTTGAATGACTGTAAGGTGCGTTGGATCGTCCAGCAGAAAACGAGGAGACGGGGTGCAGGTGAGATAGCCTTAATACAGAAATTTTCCCACAAACCGAATTGAACATCATTTTTCCTTCATAATAACCGTCTTATTAACCCTATTTCCCATCTTACTTGAGAGAGATGAGGGTTATCCGTGTAGCATTAGCTCATCTTGAAGAACCGTCTTAGTTTGTGTCAGCTTTTGTCTCTCCTCAACGTAACGGTCTTCACCTATTTTTCCGGCTCTAAAAGATTCGTTGAGGCGCTTTAATTGGGCGTCGATGTCGACGATCCTTGCTTTCAAGTGGTCTGCGTAGGAGACTAAGGTAGCTTCCTTCATGACTTCAGGAGGGGCAAATGAAGCCTTAATCACACCATCTTCGATCCTCAATATCCTGTCGGCGGCTTTGGCAACATTGGGGTCATGGGTCACCATGACAATTGTCTTGCCGAGTTCACGGTTAACCTTCACCAAGTAGTCCACAACTATTTTAGCGTTCACAGAATCCAGCTCCCCAGTAGGCTCGTCTGCCAAGATGACGGAGGGATCATTGGCTAGGGCTACCGCTAACGCCACGCGCTGCTGTTCTCCGCCGCTGAGCTCTTCAGGCTTGTGATGGGCTCTCTCTGTTAAACCGACCACTTCCAGAAGAGTCTTCACACGCTCAGCCCTCATCCCGCCGGGGATGCCGGCTGCCAACATGCGTATCTCGATGTTTTCAGCCGCCGTCAGCATCGGAATCAGATTCAGCGTTTGAAATATGTGACCTACTGTTCTTCGCCTGAACTCAATCAGCTGGGGGGTTGAGAGCGCGGTCACTTCGATGTTGCCAACTAGGATGGAGCCTGATGTTGGTTCGTCCAGTCCACCAATAAGGTTGAGCAGGGTAGTTTTTCCGCTGCCGCTGCGACCCATGATGGAAACATGCTCTCCTTCGTCCACCGTTAAGTTCAATCCTCTAAGGGCTGGAACCTCTATCCTTCCCAGCCTGTAGACCTTGCTGAGGTCCTTAACAACAATTCCAAAGCCTGCCATCTTTCACACAATCCTCTCCATTTTAGAGACTGCTCTTTTCGACGAAATTAATATAGGTATTACAGTAGATACGAATACAAGGGCTATCACGGCGAAAATTGTCACAAGGGAGTCCGTGGGGAATATCACTCTCCTCATCGTAAGCTGCGTGGAAATGTTGGATGAAGCCACGTTTCCATATATAATGGCCAATCCTACTAGCGATCCCAGTGACAAGGAGAAGATGATAAGCCCAAGGCTCTCTGCCAACAACGTCGAGACCAGTTGTTTAAAGGAGAATCCCCCAGCGCCCATGAGCGACAGTTCTCTTCTTCTCTCCCGTAACGTCACGCTCGTAACCAAGGCGACTCCAACGGAGGCAGCCAAGCCTGCGAAGACAACGCCCAGCTGTTGAACGTTTACAGGACCTGTTAAGAGGACGTTACTCTGACGAACTCTCAACTGCTCAGCCACCGAGTCAACGCGCTGCACCTCAGATCCAAGATTGTAGATCTCCTCGGCCACCGCTTCCCCAGAGACCCCCTGAACTGTTTTCACCAAGATTCTTGCGGATGAGCTAACGCTGGCGCTCACTTGGCTGTATAGGCCATCGGAGACATATGACCAGTATCGCTGGGTAAAAACAAAACCAGGCATCCCTGTGACAACCTGGCTCGGCGCTGGACCGAAGATCCCCACAATCCTCAAGTTGAAAATCGTCCCATTAAAGTTGACATAGATGGTGTCGCCTGTCCACAAGTTGAGGCTGTCAGCAGTAGCATGGTCCAGTATGATGGTGTTATTGTCAGTGGCAAGGGCCTGGAAGGCGGTTTGGATGTCGTTGCCATAAAACCAGCCATCTTCATAGTAAGCGGTTAAGGGCCATCCCACTGGATCTACGGCCCTAAGTTGAATGCTGCCAAGGCTTGTCGTTCCCGTGAATCGGTATTCAGGGGTGAGAGATGAAACGCTTGATAAATTGCCTATCTTTTCCATCATTAAGGATATGTTGGTGGATGAAAAAAGCCAGACGCTGATGTCAGCTCCGACGTTTGCGTAGATTACCCTGGTTGCATAATCCTGTTCGCTTGCGACGCTCCCTATCACCGACACACCATAACCCATGATTAAGGCTAGAAGGAAAGCCACCGATGCGACCCGAGGAACGTTTCGTCGAATACTCCTAGTGGGCAGCAGGCTTAAATCGCCCAGGAAGACCTTAGACATCTTCGCCAGAGCCTCAGAAAACATCACCGACCCTAAGATGAATATCTTCGTGAAGCCCCAGAAGAATAGGATAGGCCCCACGTAATTCAGTATACTATCTATGAACGTGGCAATTTGAGATAGAAGAAAGGTGGACATGCCTGCCCCGCTCCCAATAAATCTAGACGGCGTTAACGACGCTGCTAGGTTTACTCCCAAAATCCATGTCATAATCTTGAAAGTTCCGAGGATGAATGCCACCCAGTGCCAAATCCTCCTTCGGGGCTTAGCCTCCTCTAGGTACACGTACTCCCTTAAGGCATCGACCGCCTTCAGTTTGGAAGCCCTTCTCGCCGGCTGAACCACGGACAGCAGCGCTAATGCGATGCTGAAAACAACTATGAGTAGAACAGTGTCTAGCGAGATCACAGGGAAATCTCCCAGCTCTCCGCCCACCACAGCAAAGAAGCTGTTAAGCAGTAATCCCAACCCAATGGCACTGGCACCCCCGATCAGCCCAATCAACGACGCCTCACCGAGGAAGAGGCTCAGAAGCTGGTTCCTTGAGAGCCCGTTTGTTAGTAAGAGCCCGATTTCACGGCGTCTAAGGTTGAAGGATATGTCTGAAACCGTTAACCCCATGTACCAAGCCACGAAGAATACTGGAAGCGTCAATAGCACCATTTGAACTTTCAGGGAATCTGCTGTTGCTTGATAAGAGTTCAGAACGCTCGCTAAGTAGTTTGTGGCCGATAAGCCATAAGCAGCCGCCTCGTTGCCCACCTGAGCCGTAACCAACTGCAACGCATCGAGTGAACCGCTGATATCCCAAGGATTAACCAAGATGTTACGGTCCAGCCACAAGAGAATATCCATCGTGACAGGGCTGGATGACGGTAATCTGCTATAGATGGTGTCGAGTAGTTTGGAGAAGGTTTTCTCCCAGCTTACAATAAGGATGTTTTGCGGGAGCTGACGTTGGAATCCTCCACGGCGCATCATAAATGATTCGGGCATGTTCAGTCCAGACGAGGCATAGGCACCCGAGGCGATGGAAGATGATTGATTAGTCAGCCTCACGAAACCCGCCACCGTGAGGTTCACTGTCGCGTACGTGGTGCTTGGTGTCTGTCCCCAGGAACCGAACCGCCCGATAGCTACGATATTAAGTGTAAGGACATCCCCAATCTGTAAACGGCCAACGTCGGTGGAACTCACATCTACATAAGTCTCGTTTACACCAAGGGTTGCAGCCCCATCTAGCACTATCAGACCATCATAAACTCGGGAGCTATTAGAAACTCCCACAAGGCTGAAGGAAGTTGTAAGGGTGTCGCCTTGGAGCTGAGTAGTGCCGTATGTCCTTGAGACTATCTCAAAGTCACGAACACCTTCGATGCTGGAAACTGAGGCGGCCAACGAAGCAACATCTGCTCGCGAGATTACCTTCGACCCGCTACTTATAACCATGTCCACCGGAACCTGCTTGAGCTGTTGGGCGAGGACCTGCACAGCGACGGTGTCCGCGCCGATGTTTATGCCCGAAAAGAAGGCGGAAGCAAGCATGACTCCGACCAATAGAGCTACGAACAGCTTCCAAGAACGAACAACCCTCTTGAATACGTATGAGAATATGGTGAAACACGTCATCCTCTTTTTCTGTTTTCTGATCTTTCATTAAACGGCAGATTATTAAAGGATTTTTCAGAATTATGCCCAAATCTGATTCTCTGCAACGACATTGAGAATACGTGTTGAACGAGTTTCGTCACAATAACTCATTTAAGCAGTGCGTTTTTATTATTATAGCCAAGTGGTTTGGAGATTCATGGATGTCTTATCGCACGCGTTCGTTAAGGTATGTTCTTGGATGGCTGATTGCTGGCACAAGAGGAGGAGTCACTCGCGGTCAAATAATTGAAGCCTTAAAGGAATCTCCGCAAAACGCAAATCAGCTGTCGAACCTTCTTGAAATGGACTATAGAACGATAAGGCATCACCTCCGAGTCCTCGAGAAGAACCGTATAATTACGTCTGCCGGAGACAGGTATGGCTTAACATATTTCCTGTCCCCCGAAATTGAAGAGAACTATGGATTGTTCGAAGAGATTTGGGAAAGATTAGGAAAAGATGTTGGGAAAAAGAAAAAAGGAGGAAAAACAATTGAGGTTTAAGATGAACAACAAGAAGATTCTATCTATAATTGCGGTGTTAGTAGCAGTAGCATCATTAACAACTCTTTGGGTTGTGATGACTCCTTTAGGTTCACCACTAGAGCGTCAAGGCTGGGAACGATGGAATCTTACTGATCAAAAGAGAAGGGAAATTGAACAGTTAATACAAGACATGAGAAAGAACGGCGCCAGCTGGCAGGAAATTCAGGCCGCTACGAGAGCGAAAATCATGGAGTGGGGCTCTAATCCTCCTCCTTCTGGAGACATAGAATTGTTCTATACGGTCAAAACCGTGATTTCCGTTGTTAACGTAGCGCTTGTGATAATTCTCTTGATTAACTATATTGATATCTATCGGAAAACCAAGTCAGAGTTCACAATTTGGCTGATATTATTTTCTTTGATCATGCTTATCTACACCTTTGCGTCCACCCCTATTGTGCAGATGGCTTTTGGATTTCGTGCCTTCGGCCTTGGACCATTTGCCATGCTTCCAGACCTTCTTGCGTGCACAGCGCTCTTCATAATGTTGTATCTTTGCCTCAAGTGATTGAGAAGATGCTTTTGACTAAAGAGCCTGGTTATGGCGGCTTTTATTTTTCAGAGAGATTAAAAGTAACAAAACATTGAAAACCTTCACTATCCATGTGGAATAGGTTTTTAGCTTCAGATATTTGATCCTTCCTTCTCTGCAATTTGGAAGAGATTTGGTATCGATTCTGGAAAATCCTTTAATAAATCATGCATCACCTATGCGAATGGCCCAAAAGCGGAAAGGCAACAAGAAAAAACGTTAACCTCGTCCCTTTCCGCTTCTTTTTGTGGGCCAGATCGTCTCGAAAGGGAGGAGTCACATGGGTATAATAACAAGAGCTTTGAGAAACGTTTCGAGAAGGAAGATCAGGACTTTCTTGGTAATCATTGCTTTAGGCTTTTCCATGGCAATTATGATGTCTATTCCTGCAAGCGTCGTGGCCAACCAGCTGGCTTTACAAGGGCTAAGTGAAGACTATAACGAGATTATCACTGAGATGGAAGAACAAATCAACAAGACTATGACGTTGATAGAGTGCCGCCTCACAGGCGGATTCAGACGATTCATGCCCTCGCCATTTGGACAAACATCGGCAACATCTGAACAATTCATGAATGAAAGTGCTATCTACGACATTAGTTCCATTGAAGGCGTAAAGGATGTTGTGCCGTTTCTAGAGAAAGCTGTTGGAACTACACAGGATGTTGAGATGCGTGGAAGAATCTTCACCATGTTTGTAACAGATTATACGATCGTCGGCGTTCCTTTGGATTCTTCCATAATCGACGAGTACGCTGTACTGCCAACAAACATAATAGAGGGAAGAAATCTACAGGAGGGAGACAGCGGAGTCGTCCTTCTAAGTTTAAACCTCACAGAGTTCTTCGGAGCTGGTGTTGGTGATCAAGCAAACATATTAGGAAGATACTTCACGGTAGTAGGAGTTTATAATTCAACGAATCCACTTGGGCTGAAAAACCTTTATATGTCTCTTTCCGACGCTCAGGCTGTAACTGGTCTTGAGGGAAAAATAAGTAGGCTAGACGTTTATGCTGAGGATCAGTCTTCCGTTAATGGAATTGTCAGCCAAATAACCAGCTTCTATCCAGAGTTCTATGTAACAACTTATGAACAACGCCTAAGCCAGCTCGAAAGGACAAAGGAGACATATCAGAACATGCTGGCTAATGCTGAATCAACCTTAAGTCAGACACAGTCAGTTGCCTTCCAAGTAATTGTATTGTCAATCTCTGCTACGAGCCTAATCATACTCTTCACGATGTTGTACAATGTGCGGGAACGGACACGCGAAATCGGCATACTAAAAGCAATCGGCTTCAGCAACTCGACCATTATGAGCCAGTTCATGCTTGAAGGAATCATATTAAGCCTGATGGCAGGAGCAATAGGCGTAGTCGTCGGCATCGTTGGAGCACCCTATTTGTCTTCGCTTTTGCTTCCCTCCATTAACCCGTTTGGGTCAGCAGGGCTCTCCAGAAGGGCAGCACTGAACCCGACAACATTAACGCCGACAGCAAACCTGTCACAATTAGTTACAGGAGCACCAGACCTCCAAACATTGTTGCTTATGTTCGGTGTATCTGTGCTGCTTGGAGCTATGGGCAGCCTATACCCGGCTTGGAGGGCCTCAAGAACAAGCCCCATGGAGGCCTTAAGACATGAGTAAAACCATTCTTGAAACGGAAAAACTGGAAAAAATCTATAAAATTGGCGGGCGAGAAGTTCGCGCCCTCTCAGACGTGAATCTTCAAGTGAAACGAGGCGACTTCATTTCAATCATGGGACCCTCAGGCTCTGGTAAAACAACCCTACTGAACATATTGGGCTGTCTTGACAGACCAACTTACGGCAAGGTAATTCTAGACAATGTAGACCTCGCAAAAGTACCGGAGAAAGAACTTTACAAGATAAGGAGAGACAAGGTTGGGTTCATCTTTCAGACCTTCAACCTCATGCCTTACTTGAGCGCTATTGAAAACGTGGAGCTTCCAATAGAGGCTACGGGAAAGCCAAAGGACGAAAGAAGAAAAAGAGCTCTTGAATTGCTGAAAATCGTTGGGCTTTCAGATAGAGGAGAACACAGACCGAATCGGCTCAGCGCTGGAGAACAACAAAGAGTGGCTATTGCAAGAGCATTGGCAAACGACCCCGACATCGTCTTGGCAGATGAGCCCACAGGAAATCTTGATGGAAAAACTAAGCTGGAAATCGTAAGATTACTAGGCCGGTTGAATAGTGAACAAGGAACTACGATTATAATGGTGACTCACGATAGCCAAGTGGCCTCACAAGCGGCAAGAATGCTCTTTCTGGCCGATGGAAAACTTCTGGAAAAAGAGAAGAAGGGAATCCACTTCATGAGGGAGGAACTCATGTGCCCAGGTTGCGGAGCAAAACTGCCTACAGAAGCCAAATACTGCTTCAAATGCGGCGTAAAACTGTAAAAGATTGAAATTCGATGACAGATGCCAGTAATAAAAAAGAGCAGATTATGGTGCAAAAGAGTTTGTACGATCAGAAATAGGAGAGAAAGACTTGCTTCACCCATATTGAACGGTATAAGACGGAAAAAGCAATTTACTAAAAATATAACTTGAAAGTGCAATAAACAGAAGATAGATATTATGAGGCGATTGAGTTCAAGAAATTTCTTTCAATGGAATTCTAAGATGGCTAAATATATAATCTTTTAAGGCTCTTTTTATTCTTGTGTAAAGATTATCCTTAGGGATTTCAATATTTTCAAAATAAGTTGTCTTAGCAAAAACTGAAGCTTTCAGAACACATTTAACCTCATTTTGTATCTACATTCACTATTAACTGAGAATCCCAGAAAATATGGGTCTTCAAATTCATTAATGAAAAATTCATATTTCCGCTTTCTTACTTATTAATGAAAGGAAAAGATAAGCTTCTTATAGCATTTACCTGTAAAATAATTTATCTTCAGATAAAGGATGCTGTAACCATGAGTCTTAAGAGCTTAAAAATTTATGTGACAAGCCTCATTGTTTCACTACTCATCGTTCATCTTATTTTCCCATTTTTTATTTCTTTTCGTTTGTCTTCAGCAAGCCCCGATTTTACCTATTATGGTGTGGTGCCTAGCAAAATCTATCGATACGTACTTAATGACGGAAATGATCGTAACTCTGGCTGGGTGCTAGGATCCAACAGCACTACTCTTGTAACAGGATCAATTGGTTTGAATGGCACAATTCTTGCAACAAAGGCATTACTAGTAATTGTCGGTACAGAGGACAACACAAATATTAAAGTTTACAATTTTCCGAATAAAACTATTCTAGATCAAGCCACTATTAATGGCATGGAAAAACATTTCGTGTTATTAGCAAATGGCACAAAATTTAAGGTTGTTGCAGACAAACAAGTTTTTGTTATGCTTCTAAATTATCAAAAAATTCCACCTTCAAATGTCTATGACGGCCCAACTCCGCATACATTCTATACAACTACCGACGGCTTATACGTTGGTAAAAAATTTATTCTCATGGGATCCGAACAGACAAACGTGATTCCGACAACAGAGTACATAATTCTGGCTTTAGAAAAGTCTCAAGTTACAGTTACCAGAGATGATGCCCAACAAAGTACATATTCTTTAGAAGCCAATACCTATAAGTTTATTGAGTTATCACCTTTTAGAGTTTACAAAATCGAGTCAACAGGAAATATAATGCTGCAGTCGATGTTCTTAAGGTATGATGTGTCTGATCCCGCTTATAGTGTTGTTCCATGTTTTTATGTTCCATCCGCAGAGGGAGGGTTTATAGGTAAAAATTTCTTCACCACATCCACAAAATCATGGGACGCCAACAAAGATTGCGGGTACCGCATCTCAGCTTTAGAGGACACTAAAGTTAAGGTCTTTGACCTTGATACCAAACAATTGCTAAGCGAATTAACAATAAAGGGAGGAAACGGAGTTGCAATAAAACCAAAAGCTGAAGCGATAGCTGTACAAAGCGACAAGCCAATCTCATTGTCACTAATTCATAATGGCAGCATCGAACAAACACGTGTAGTAATAGGTGAATATTCAGGATATGGTCATGGTGTAATGTTTATTGGTATTCAACCAGACGAAGAAACCATAATCTATATTCCCAAAGAGGCGCAAGTCGAGGCTTATTTTTTCGCTAATGAGGAAACACAACTAATAATTGACGGTGAACTTAAAACTTTACAAGCCAATTCAGCCTCACTTTACACTGCCATAGGCACTCATATAGTTCAATCCAACAAAAACGTGGTTCTTCAAATCAACTTTTGGCCGCTTGAACCTGAATGTCAAGGGCTCTGGTTCACTGGTGCTGTAATTCCATGCATCGAAACAGTTGATGATAACCCGTCTGTGACATTAACTCCGATTGAGGAAGGCTTTCCAATTATGTACATAATAATCGGAGGAGGCGCAACTGCGGTAATAGTCATCATTGCAGCCTTGTTAATAATGAAAAGAAAGGCTGTAAAGAGCTAACTAAATGAAAAACCATGTGTAATGACCAAAAACAAATTGGAAAGATTTACATTACCCGTTTTTCATCACTTCAGTGCTCATACAGAAAGAATACCCATTGTCAATCAGTAATAATACGTAAAATAAATAATTGCGCTCAGCATTTTTTCATCTGATTATCTTAGTTACAAAAAAAGTTTTCATGAAAAAGGTCGATTTGAAGTTTTCAAATCATTGTCTAGAATAACTGCTACGTGATTGTAAATTACCTTTCTTTTTCTGCAATCCTTAGATAATAGTCCTCACTTTTCTTCGTCCCAAAGCTTCTGATGCCTTTTTCTTTTAGCTGCGTCTTCAACTTTGTAGCATAGTTCTTTGTAATTTCGCCCCTTCTTTCCATGTAATTAATCACTTCTAAAGCTTGTTGGTCGTTGTCACATCTTCTGAGAAAATCAATAATATCAGGGTCGTATCCCTCAAACGTGCTTGCCACTGCCTTTTCCTTAGTCTCTGGTTCTGAACGAACAGATCGTATCGATACGCGATTCTCTTGGCTTTCCATTTCTTCCGCTAGGTGAGGAAACAACTTTTTGAACCGTCCTTTTTCCATGTCCATTGTTGAACCCTTACCGACATTATTCACTATAATTTTTTCTTCTTAATATTCTAAGCGGTGTATCATGACGCGTTATACAATATTCCTAACCTTTTCAGCTTCCATGACTAATTGCTTTCTACTTATTCCTACATCAATTTTGTCCCAAGGTAATGGGTCATCAAAATTTTTCTCTTGCAGATATTTATCAAAAGAGACATTTGTCTCCTTCATAGCTCGCCTCCAAGCTCCTAGACTGCCTCCATAAAGAGATGCTAGTTCAACGGTCTTTCCTATTTGCCTGTCTCCAAGACTCAAAAGGGCTTGAACTTGTGCATGGCGAGGATCCATTCCTTCCACAATAAACCTTCGGTCACTCCTAAGAAGTTTCTTTATCAAATTTAGGCTCTCTCTAATATCTGGTAAAGACGTCACCTTTTCCCACTGAAATGGCGTATGCGGTTTAGGAACAAACGGATTAATGCTGAGGTGTATAGCCTTCTCGCCATATCCAGCTTCTGCAATTTTTTTCGACAATTCAACTATGGCTTTTACATCGTTAGGTGTTTCTTTAGGCAAACCAATGATGAAATATAGTTTTAGACGTTTTAAACCGTTTTTCAAAAGAATTTTGGCAGCATCAACCAAAGTTTCATCGCCCATTTGTTTGCATATTATCTCTCGAATGCGTGTTGAACCGCCATCAGGTGCCATCGTAACGTTTCGCTGTTTTCCTTTAATAAGCATCTTAGCTAGATTTTCTGTGATGTTTTCAGGTCTCAAAGAAGGAATTGAAAGCTCGTACCCTTGAGAAACAATATATTCGCAGACATCTTCAAGCCTTGGGTGATCAAATATGCTGGCACCAATTAACGAAACCTTGTTTACAGGGGTCTTCTTCATTCCTTCGTAGATTATGTTTTCAATTTTCATAAGACTTCTTTCACGCATAGGAAAATTAATGTGCCTCAGAAGACAAAATCGGCAGCTGCGACTGCAACCACGAGTCTCTTCTACAGCCAATGCCCTTCCAAAAATTGTCATGTAAGGACTATGTTCATCCACAATGGGAACTTGCTGCGCCACAGGGTGAAAAGCTTCGTCAAGGTTACTAACCATAACCCTTTTTGTAAGGTTCGGCTCCTGAGGCACATATATTCCGTTAACATCAGCAAACGCTTCTACGTTTCTTTTAGAATCTTTACAATCAATTAGCCGATCCACAACCTCATCCAAAAAGGATTCAACTTCTCCAATAAAAAAAAGATCTATGTAGTCAGCTAAAGGTTCAGGATTCGCAGTGGCGCACGGACCGCCTGCAATAACTATTGGGTCCTTAGCCTTTCTATTTTCTCTTCTTAAGGGGATGCCTGATCTCGACAGCATTCGAATAACGTTAACGTAGTCTTCTTCATATTGAAGCGTAAAAGCAACGACGTCAAACTTACTTAATGGTTGACTGGATTCAAGGCTTAGCCAAGGCTCCTGTCTTGTGGGAATGAAGAACCGCTCACAGAGTACATCGTCACGCATGTTGAACAAGGCGTAAAGCAACCTTACAACTAACCCGCTCATTCCAGCGCGGTACACATTAGGATAGCATAGTCCAATTTTAAGATCTGCTCTCCTCCAATCCTTCTTGATGACGTTGGCCTCCGGGATAAGCGTCGACATTCCGCATCGCCTACTTTGTTAATAATACTAAAAGATCAACCGCAACCATTAAGTCTAACTGAAATGACCCGCAAAGTAACTTAAGCAAAGAATTTTATGGTACAAACCGTCTAAGTGGATCTTCTTTGAGGATTTTGCTAAGCTGTCTTGTATTCAGACCCTTAATTTCGTCACCATATATTTCGCACTTGTTTCTTTGGTTTTTATCTTCCGTGTCTCGAACTACAATTTCAGCCTTATCTCCAGATGGAAACATAACCGTGATGTGAAAAGATTCCTTTGCGTTTTTTTGACTTGGCCCAAAAATAACCTCAGTTTTCACGATGTTGAATCCTTTCTCTTTTATTTTTCTGAGAACTTGGTCACGATTTGAGGAATAGACGGCGATGTCAATGTCGCTGTTAATGTTCACGGTTCCCCTCCAAACGCTTCCGACAAGCTTTGGATTAAAGAGCTCAAGCGCTAACATTGTTTCTAATGCTTCCTTACGCATACGAATCAAGCGTTCTTGCCTTAAATGCCCCTCGTTTTCTTCCGCGATAAAGTCTAATTCTCTGGCAACTTCAATGTTTGTGGGCAATATTCGAATACAAAGATTCAAGGCTGCCCTTTCTTTAGCCTGCTTATATTCCTTCTCTTGAGAAGTATACAGCAAAACTGCTGCTTCGCGAGCTACTTTTCTTCTTGAATCGACATGAATGCGAGATGAACAGTTTTTAGACATATCAAAAAGTGTTTCATACATTACCCGATACTTCGGTTACCAGTTCGAGAGCAGCATGAACTTCGGTTAGCGGTCTTGATATAAGTTTAGATTTCCTTAACCCTACATGTCGTAGCGGTGCAATTTTCTTCGCCTCATTGTAAATGTCAGAAGCGATTTTTCCAAGAACAATTTCTTGCACAATTTGATTAAACGTAAGTGCTGATGCTTTTTCTTCTGTTATTTTTTTCATGATTTTACGAATTTCTTTTTCTTGAGAAGTTCTTATTCTAGTGAGGGTAAAGGCGCATGCAGATATTCTAAGTTTATAGCCATCCTTTGTCGTAACTGTAACGATGGCGTCAATCCTGGTAGTTCTTCTCCTAACAAGGCTTCTTAAGTAGTCTCGGGAATACTCATGCGCCTTAAATATCGTTAAAGCCCGTTTCCCGTCAACACCTATTATTTGAAAATACATTTTTAGGTACTGATGAGCGAAATCTTCAGTTATATCATAGAGAGTTGATTCAACAGTTCTGCCAATAAGAGACTCAGACTCATCTGCAGGTATCGACCCTATTTCAACACTCCCAAAATAGTCTGGGGCAACGATGGTATACCATTTTTTACTACGCCATTTATCCTTGACACGACCAGATTTAGACACCTTGTAACACCACTACAGTCCAAATTAATGAAAAAACGAAGTATTAAAATGTTTAGTGGACTTTTTAATCAGTGTTAATGCTTCACCCTTATATTTTTGTAGCTGGAATATTCATAGAAATGTTTGGAGTTCCCCTGCATGATTGATGTCAAGATTATTCGAAACAATCCTGAACTCGTTAGGGAAAATTTGAAAAGACGAAACGATCCTGAAAAACTGAGTTTGTTAGAAGAGTTTATAGAAGCTGATAGAAAGTGGAGAGCTTTACTGACAAAAATTAATGATCTTAGAAGAAAACGTAACGAGCTCAGCGCACAAATTGCCCAAATGAAGAAAAAAGGTTTAGTTGATTCACAACTGCTAAAGGAAGCTAACGAGATACAAGCAAAGATTACTGAACTGAATACTCAAGTCGACGAGTATAGTAAGAAATCTCAAAATTTGCTTAAACGAATACCAAATCTACTTCATGAAACCGTTCCTTACGGTCGAGACGAAAACGATAATGTTGAAATTAGAAGATGGGGTTCACCGCCAAGATTCAATTTTCAACCCAAGAATCACCTGGAACTAGCCATAACCCTTGGATTGGTTGATGAAGAAAGAGCAAACAAGGTTGCTGGTACAGGTTTCTATTACTTAAAGGGCGAATTAGCTCTTCTCGACCTTGCTATACAACGGTTTGCTATTGATCATATGATGAAAAAAGGATATACTTTGGTTGAACCTCCATTTATGTTGCGAAGAGAACCTTATGAGGGGGTAACGGATCTATCAGATTTCGAAACTGTCATGTATAAAATAGAAAATGAGGATCATTACCTCATAGCGACGAGTGAACATCCAATTGCAGCTATGTTCATGAACGAAACCTTAGACCTTTGTGAGCTTCCTTTAAAATTTGTAGGAGTTAGTACCAATTTTAGACGTGAAATCGGAGCTCATGGTAAATACACAAAAGGTTTCTTTCGAATGCATCAGTTCAATAAAATTGAGCAATTTATATTCTGTTTGCCTGAGCAGTCGTGGAGGTTCCATGAGGAACTTCAACAAAACTGCGAGGAACTTTATCAGATGCTCGGTTTACATTACCGCGTAGTGAACGTGTGTACTGGAGATATCGGAACAGTTGCAGCTAAGAAGTACGACACGGAGGTATGGATGGCAGACGGCGTCTTCAGAGAGGCTGGTTCAAACTCGAACTGTACTGACTATCAAGCAAGAAGGCTCGGAATCAGGTACCGGGAGGGAGTTGGCAAACCTCCAAAAGACTTTATTCACACGCTTAACAGTACAGCTTTGGCTACAAGCCGTACTATGATGGCAATTTTGGAACAATATCAACAAAAAGACGGGACAGTTATCGTTCCCGAAGTTTTGAGACCATACATGGATGGGATTAAGAGTTTAAGGAAAAAATGATTAAATTAGGTGAAAAACTATGCTACCTGAAGTTGTCGGAATAGGCGAAGTCTTAATAGATTTTGTTGCCACTGAACCTGTCTCATACATTGAGGTTCCAGCCTTCCAAAAATGCTTTGGTGGCGCACCCATGAATACTCTTGTTGGAGTTGCCAGATTAGGTTCATCTTCAGGAGCAATAACGGTGGTTGGTGAAGACCCGTTTGGGCAATTTCTAGTTCAAGAACTAAAAAAGAACAATGTTGACACATCACAAGTAAAAGTTAAGAAGGGAACTCTCACAACCTTAGCATTTGTTGCCAATGAACCTGAAACAGGAGAAAGATCATTTATTTTTTATCGTAAACCTTGGGTCAATGGAACTTCAGACAGCGCATTATCTATTGATGACATTGACACTGAATACATTAAAGGTGCTGAAATTTTACATGTGTCAGGATTTGCGCTATCGCAGAATCCCTCGAGAAAAGCCATCATATTTGCTGTAAAACAAGCGAAAAAAGAAGGGGTAAAAGTTTCCTTCGACCCAACGCTTAGATTGGATGTGTGGAGATCTGAGCGTACTATAAGAAAATTCTATAATCTTATACTTAGGCTCTCTGACATAGCAACATTTTCGCGCGAAGAATCTTCTTTCCTCTTTGGGACAGAGAACCCTAAAAAAGCAGCGGAAAAATGTTTGAAACTCGGCGTCAAAACAGTTGGCATAAAACTTGGCGTAAATGGTGCATTTGTAATGACAAAGGAGAGGCAAATAATTAACATTCCAGCCTTTAAAGTAAAAGCTGTTGACACCACAGGTGCCGGAGACGGCTGGAACGCTGGCTTCTTGGTTGGAATACTTAAGAAGTGGGATTTGGAAACCTGCGTTATTGTGGCAAACGCTGTTGGAGCACTGGTTGTTACAAAACGTGGTGCAATAACAGCCTTACCGTATAAAAACGAATTAAATGATTTCTTAAGCCAACAAAACATAGAACTTAAGATTTGAAAAACACCGTTCCTTTTTTGGAAAAATGATATATTCGAGTATAAGTGAGATTATTTTATCACGCAAGAAAAGAAAAAAACGGGAAAAATTGCATAAAACGGGTATAAAATTTGGCAAGCATTCTAAGACGAGTTGTCAGAAAATCAAAATCCAGTTCTCCTCAGACACAAAGGACTATACTACCCGTTCAAAAACGGTTAGATGAAATCAAACCCGTTCCTCAAGAAAAAGAAAAATCCGTCTCAGTTGCCGAAGTTTCAATCAAGGAACTTGAAAACGTTGTTGACAATTATATTTCTGAATTTCGATCCAAAGTAAAGAGAGTTAAGGAAATATCTTTAAGTCTAGAAGAACTTTTGAAGCTGTTAAAAACTGGTGAAATTCCTGAAACCGCATACAATCTGATTATGGATGAATTAGGTACGCAGCTGTCTATTACTATTGAGGAAGTTTTTAGACTTCGCGAATCTTTGGAAATAGCTAAGGCTAAAGCGAAGTTGGAATGGGCCAAAGAGAAGGTCAGCACACCTATACCTACTGCATCCACAATTGAAACGTCACCATCTCAGAAACTTGAGGATCTAAAATATGTTCGGGCGTATTCTGATGTAATCCAAAGCGACTATTTTGCAGATGAAACCTCACGTGTAAAAGTCTATTCTTTAGGACTGCAAAGATGGGAGTATTTAATTTCAAAAATTGACATGGCATTGTCAGATTTGCCAATTGAGGACGAAACTGGAATAATAGAACAATATCTTTCAATACTTAAAAGAAAAACTAATGTCGGATCCAAAGCAACAGAGTTTGAGAAAGCTATATCACTTTGTCAGCAAAGATTAGACGCAATCTCGGAGCAGTGGACATCAATAAGACGTAATAAAATAGAAAAGATAATGAACCTTGAGCTTGAGGGTTCGCGAATTAATGATGAAATAAAAGAGTTAGAAGTAAGATATGCGGTTGGAGAAGTTCCTCAACAGCTATACGAAGTAAAAATTAGCTATTTACAAACTAACTTAAAGAGGGTAGAACGAGAAAAAGCTCAGTTACGTTCTTCAATAGATGACATGGACATGAAAATATTTAGAAGTTCAGAATTAACAAAGGGTTATGTATGAAAAAACGTCAAATTACCTTACCGAGTATTTACCTAGTTTTTACTTTGTTAATCTCGCATGTATTATGTGCTAACATTGGTCTAAATGCTTTTAGCATTGTCGCAAATGAAGCTTTTAGTACAACGAATAGCTCAGATGCGCTTTTAAGGTATAATGTGACATTGTGGATAAGAGACTGGGCGAACAAAACCAGTTTTGGAAATGTTAATGTTACAATTTTTGACCCTTTGGGGAGAAGATCGACAAGTAAAATTTCCAATCAGTTAGGGCAAATCGAACTTACACTGATTGAGGCGGGAATTTATGTGGTTTCCGTTCAAAAAGAAAATAGAATAGTTGGTTATCAAGAAATTGCCATTACCCAGAATGCGACTCATCTCATTAGGACATGGGCTTATGATTTTAATATAACTCTGGTTGATAAACATGGAAATCGATTGGCAAACCACACAGTTATGTTGTATGATCAGTTAGACTTTGGCTCACCATTGTTTTCCTACGAGTCAAGTATGATTGTAAGACGTCAAAATATAACATTAGTGACAGAGGGGGTTGGAAGACTAGTTGCTCAAACAATGACAGATAATAATGGAACATTAAGTTTTCCAGCCATGTGGAATGGAACGTATTTACTAAAAGTAATTGGGGTTGAAACGATTATTAAAGAATACATTCTTGGAGAGTTAAAAATCACTAGAATTCCTCCAGCAGTCGGTCAAGGAGTCGTGGCTCTTCAAAGTTCCACAAATATAACTTTACCATGTATCAGAGCTGATTTTCAACTTCATTTGGTCACTGCTTCGAATCGTAATGTTACTGGAGCTCAAGTCTACACCCGTGACATGAACGGCTATCTTTTTTACAGTGATATCTCAAATGACACAGGGCACGTTGAACATAAGGATGTTTATTTCATTGATGGAACATTTAGTATTACAGTTAGATACGGGAACAGAACCATAGGATATGGAGAAATAGAAGTTACAGAAACAAAGGTTTTCACTATTGTTTGTTGGACAAACAACTTAACTGTTATGTGCGTTAATTTGGACAATAAACCCTTAGTAGGATATGTTGTGTTATTATACGACCAGGTTGTCTTCCATTCTCCAACAAATATCACAATTGTTACTAATCAGACTATGCAGCTGATAAACTGGACTAAAACCGACATAAATGGAAAGGCACAATTCAATGAACTTTGGAATGGAACCTATTGGATAACAGTTTCGAGCGGTGAGATCGTAAAGGAAATGATAATTGACCTTCAGAAAACAGAGACTGTTATAATCACGGGAGAATCAACATACTTGTTCCTAAAATTTGTAACCAGAACAGGTCAGCCTCTTTCTGGAGCTATTGTTACTGTCTTTGACAGCTCACAAAATTTGGTGTTTCGTGAATACACTGACGCATTTGGTCAAATTTTATGGCAAAACTTGCGTGTAGGCAGCTACACAGTCAATGTTGAGTGGATGGGAACCCAAGTTGCATCCCAAACCGTAAATGTTCAAACTGACTATGGCAGGACAATAGCATGCGGCGTCTTCAGACTTACGCTTAACTGCAAAGACCAGTTTGGTAACCCCCTTTCGAAGGCTGATGTTTTTTTGGAAACTACAAATGAACGTATTAGGGCAGATACAGACACCGATAATGTTGGTGTTCTTACAATGTTACTTCCGCAAGGAACCTACAGAATAAATGTTGACTATGGAATTTTTTCAGGTTCCCTAATCATAGACCTTAATAGTGACCAAAGCCATACGGTAACATGCAACATTAAGTCTATCATTTTTGTTTCATTAGTATTATTGATTGTTCCTCTTGCCTTCTTCACAGTAGTTCTGGAAAGGAGAAAGTTGAGAACTCCTTTAGAAATTAGAAAATACAAGAATATGCTGGCAAAGCTTGAGGCCATGTACAAGAATGGACAAGTTGAATATAAAATCTATAGGAAGCTGAGAGAAGAGTATGATACAAAAATAATGGAATTGGGAGGCAGAGAAATGCGATGAAAGTTAAACAAACATCTCTATCCATAATTTTACTTTGTATTTTTCTAGCAATTATACCGACTCAAGCATCTAATGTTACTCAACAAGCAGAGACTGTTCCGGTTTACTTAACTATACAAGTTAGAGATTACAACACCGGCATCGCTATTGCTAACTTATCAGTAGTGATTGATGTTTTTACTGATTGGGGATATCGAAGAATCTCTAACAGAACAAGTGAAACTGGTATCGTACAAACGCTGCTTGGAACAATAGCCAAGACAACAGTTCCTGGGCGCATGACGCTTACTAACGTCGATTTATCAGAAAATTATACGCTAATAAAAATTCAAAACGTATTTGTTGAGGAAATTCAGTCATCTCGTTTCCAACAAGATTATAATGCGAACCACACAATATATTCTGGGATAGGCATTAGTTTGTCAAGCAGGGTACTGGATGATAAACAATACATTGAGGGCACATTGTGGGTTCTCAAGGGAAAACTTGTAAAGGTGCTAGACTGCGACATATTATCTGGAACAAACCAGGAATTAATAGTATTACCTGCAATTTTAACAGATATCCCGAGCAACAAAACTTATGAAAGACTGTATTTCTTCCCAATTAATTATAGAGTAACAATATTTCATGAAACCAGATTATGGTCAAACATTGAAACGGAAAAACTTGAAATTAATGATCCCGTTTCACCCTTAATAGTTGAGGTAAACGAAAACACAACCATAATTAATTGGATGCATCACCAAGCAACTGAATATGTCGAACGCGCAATTTACAGAATGGACAGAGAATTTGAATTCTTTAACTCCACAGGATATCCACTTAACAAAGAACTTGGCGAATACAATGCGATAAAAAGTCTCTGGAACCGAGTTTTAGAACTAAGTGAAAAAAGTGAATACGCATCTGCATACGGAGGCGCAAAAATTTCTAATAGTAAGTTTCTCGACCTAATGAAATGGCTTTTTGACAATAAAATAACTGCCGTGTTCACAGCAATTGGCATAAGCTTGTTCGCATATGGATTAGGGTCGCTACTTTCAAGCTTCATTTTTGACGAACCATCCCAAAACAAGACTCGACTTTTGGCTAAGGTTTTAATTTTCAGTCTTGTTATGGTAATGTTTTCTCTTTCTCATCCCTCTTTAAAAATCACTTTCGCCTTGTTGATCGGAAGCAGAAGCGTCAGCCTACCCCTATCTCTTTTAGGATGTTTTGTAATAGGAACTATTACATATTTCGCTATGCAAATCTTATCGATTCGTCAGAAGACAATGACTGATCTAGCCCTACAATTAGGCGTTAGAAGTCTGAAAAGAAGAAAGTCACGAACCTTACTGACGCTTTTGACAATTGTCATTATAGTTTCATCAGCTATCGTTTTCGTAAACATTTCCATGAGTAGAGAAACCAAATTTGTTGAACAGTGGACAGGTACTAATATTCCAGGTGTCATCGTGAAACCAGATACTATGATAGCTCCAATTACAGAATACGATATAAATTGGACTCGTCAGCAGCCATGGTGTAAAGAAATAACTTACATTGAAACGGTACGAGAACAGGAGAGATTAATAACATCGGATCTACTGATTCGTCAAGGTTACATAAGTTCTGGAGAAGGAAGACACGCTGTGAAAATAATATGTGTGGACCCCACTTACATGGAAAAACATTATAACCTGTCACGGCGAATCACAGGTTTTTGGAACCAGTTTATTAAAGGAGAACCAGTTGTCATAGTTCCATCCGATTTCAATTTTCTCATTAATCAGGATGTTTCCTTAATTGTGTCGGAAGGCATCGCAGGCCTAATAGGTCCTCCAAGTCAAAGGATTATAGGCGAGTTTAAAGTCATTGGTATATTTGATCCACAAACAGCATTTCATGACTTTCTTAAAATAGATAATACTCCATTATTTGAGAACCCTTCAACAATCGTTCTTGTCCCGTTGAAATCTATCAGTAGTTCTGCATTTACAATTTCAGAAGCTTTCATAATTGTAAAAGAAGGATACGAACCTGTTGATGTCGCTCAGGAACTTGCATACACGTTAGCGTCAACAACAATAGCAAACACAAATGGAATCTCCCAAAAGATAGTTTGGTCGACGGAGTTTTCTGTTACTGGTCTTATTCCTTACATACCACCACTTCTCATAGCTGGTTTGATGATGTATACTACAATGGCTTCCGTTTATGAGGAAAGAAGACGAGAATTCTCAACTTTGGCAACTCTTGGTCTTGATCCGAAAAATACGTTACAAGTTTTTCTTGTCGAAGCACTTTTACTTGGACTAATGGGAACATTCATTGGATTTTTTGGCAGTTACCTATTAGGAGAAGGCCTAACATTTCTATCCAACACCATGGCAGCACCAGGAATTGACCCACTATCGATTCCACCCGCTCATTGGTCGATGCCATCAATTCTTGTTGCACTTTTGACTGGAGTAGTTATGGTCTTTTTAGGCGGATACATTCCTGCTTTAAGAGCGCGCGGAATCAGCCTTATGGGAAGAGAACAAAAAAGAGAAATGGTAGGAGAACTAATAACCTCTGGAGGCATCACCACATTAACATTGCCAATTAGAGAAAGCGTACAAAATGGCGAAATGCTGTATTCATACCTCAAAGAGACTATTGGAAAGTTCAAAACCTCACTTGTTGATCCGCACACAGTTAAAGGAGAACTATATAGAGATGGAACATTTGTAGTATCTTTTGTGGCTTTGGCTGACACGTCTCGGGTGACAATGCCTTGTGAAATAAAGGGCGTAAGAGAAGGCGACGTTCTCATACCAGTAATACAATTTCCAGTAAGCTTTCGCAGCTATGAAAGAATCAGACAGATGATTCGCGACTTGGAACAATTTATGATAGGATTCTCTGCATGGAAAGAAATGCAGTTAAAGATGACGATAATCAGAGAAGCTCCTAGAAAAGTAAAAACCTTAGAAGAGATTATGGCCGAAATTAAGGACATTGTAAACCAAATAAAGGAAAGCAGTAAGAAGCTCAGAATATTAGATGGACAAAAAGGCAAACTGTCAGACGAGATTTACAATGAGTTTAGAGAAAAATACATTAACATGATTGAGGAAAAGTCAAAAAGCATAAGAGCGATGTCAATTAACTTGGAACCTCACCATAAGCAGATACACGACGAAATTGGAAAAATCGAAGTTGAGGTTGAAAGAATCACAACCTCATATAATCTCGGCGAAATAACTGAAGAAGAATACGTCAAAACTTGTGGACCCCTTCAAGCAAGACTTGCAGAACTTAGAAACAAGGATAAAGAAATGGAGGAAATCTTCGAGTTTCTAAAAAAGCCCTTAGGAATGGAATACACTTAAAAAGGATTTTTAGGGTAACCCTAAGGTATTTCTTCTAAAACTTTTTACTCAAAAAAGATTTTTGATTCTTCATATAACTGTTTGCTTACGGTCTTAGTCTTTCCAGTAACCTTTGAAAGGGGAACCGTTACGATTTCTCCAGCTTTTAATGCCACCATAACTCCGAATTTTCCTTGTTTCACTAGATCTACAGCTGCCAGTCCGTATCTTGTCGGGATTATACGATCCATAGCTGTTGGCGGTCCACCTCTAATCGTGTGAGCAGGAACAACAGCCCTAGTTTCTGAGCCTGTTGCTTTTTCTATCTCTTTGGCAAGAAACTCTCCAATCCCGCCTAGTCGAACATGCCCAAATTGGTCGACACTCGCATCTTTCGTTACAGGACCTTCATAATCCTTAATCAAAGCACCTTCCGCAACAACTATTATGACAGCTTGGCTTCCTTTATCGGACGTTTTTTTCTTAACAAAATTCACTACGTCCTTAATGCTGAAAGGCTCTTCAGGAATCAATATGAGATCTGCGCCAGCTGCCAATCCTGAATATAGGGCAATCCACCCAGCATGCCTTCCCATGATTTCGACCACAAAGACTCGGTCATGGGATTCAGCAGTATCTTGTAGATTTTCAATCGTACGCATAGCCAAATTTACTGCGGTATCAAATCCAATTGTAAACTCGGTTTCAGGAACATCATAATCGATTGTTTTAGGTATGCCAACAACGTTCAAGCCGGATTCGCTGAGTGCGGCTGCGACGCTAAGAGTGTCATCTCCGCCTATTGCTATAAGTGCATCTAACCCTAGCTTCTTAAAGTTCTGAGCTGCCTTCTTTACGCCGTCTTGCATCTTTAATGGGTTGGTTCGAGAAGTCTTTATCACTGTTCCGCCTTTATGTATAATGCCTTTGATTTCATCATATTTTAATGCCATTGTGTTAAGTTCTAACAATCCAGCCCAACCATACTTTATTCCCATCACTTCATATCCAAACTTTTCGCACTTTTTCACAATCGCTCTGATTGCAGCGTTTAATCCAGGAGCGTCTCCTCCACCAGTTAAAACTCCAATCTTCAATTGGTTTGCACCTTCTTTTTTAGTTTCTCATAACAATAATAGACATATAGAGAAAAGTCTTTCGCTTTTAAGACAAGAAAAAAATGCTGATGGCAAGTAAACTACCAGAATAGGGTCAAGATGTCTCTGAAATACCTTTATGTAAACAAGCTTGTATAAATCCGTTAAAAAGTGGATTCGGCTTCAGTGCTCTTGACGTAAATTCAGGATGGAACTGACTTCCAATAAAAAATGGGTGGTTAGGTAATTCACCTATCTGCATTATTCTGCCATCCGGAGTCATGCCTGAGAAAACAAATCCGTGTTTCTCCAAAGTTTCGACATAGTCTGGGTTAATTTCATATCTGTGTCTGAACCTTTCAACTACCTGTTCACAATTATATAATTTATGGGCAAGAGTGTTGAGCTTAATTTTCACAGTTTGCCCACCGAGTCTCATAGTCGCTCCGTATTTCGATTTTCTCAGAATTTCCTTCTGTTCAGGTAAAAGATCTATAACAGGATAAGGCGTGTTTGGCACAATTTCCGCGGTATTAGCTCCTTCTAATCCACAAATGTTTCTGGCAAACTCTACGACAGCAAGTTGAAGACCCAAGCAAAGCCCAAGAAATGGAATACCCTTTTCCCTCACATATTTTATTGCAGCTATTTTGCCCTCAACACCAGTTTTACCAAACCCTCCTGGAACAATTATGCCATTAAAGTTTTCAAGAACCTCAAGGTTTTCCACCTTTTCTTCAAAAATCTTTGAATCTATCCAAGAAATAGAAGGTTTTCTATTATTGTGCCATGATGCATGTTTAATTGCTTCAATGACTGAAACATAGGAGTCAGGAAGCTGAAATTTTCCAATATCAAAGTATTTCCCTACTATGCCAATTTTAACCTCTTCCTTGATGGAATCAACTTTCTCAATAAACTTCACCCACTCCCCATTTTGAGGTTTCACTGGTTGCATATTAAACTTCGCAAGAATTTTATCTCCAAACTTTTCCTGTTCAAAAATTAGAGGCAGCTTATAGATGTTTTCAATCTCAGGATCTGAAATTACATCTTCCTCATTCACGTTACAAAAAAGAGCAATTTTTCTTCTTCGCACCTCATCAAGGTAAGCGTCACTTCTTCCAATTATGAAGTCAGGCTGAATACCAAAATTTCCCAATTCACGAACTGAATGTTGAACTGCTTTGGTCTTCATTTCACCAAGACTTTTAGGTATCGGCAAATAAGCCACATGAACATATAGAACTGGATTTTTTTCAAGTTTCATCTGCCGCGCAGCTTCAAGAAAAAGAATATTCTCATAGTCTCCGACAGTTCCACCTATTTCGACAAGAAAGAAGTCAGCTCCAGAGGCCTTAGCGTTTTCTCTAATCCGTCTCTTAATTTCGTCAGTCACGTGTGGAATCGGCTGAACAGTTTGACCTAAGTATTTACCAGCTCTTTCCTTTATTATAACCTCATTATAAACTTGGCCTGTTGTAATATTGTGGCTTTTGGGAATTTTGATATCTAAAAATCTTTCATAATGCCCCAAGTCTTGATCGATTTCTCCTCCATCTTCTGTTACCCATACTTCGCCATGTTCCGTGGGTCTAAGTGTTCCAGCGTCAAAATTGATGTATGGATCGATTTTACAGGCACTTACCTTGAAACCTCTAAACTGAAGCATCTTGCCAATAGAGGATGTAACAATTCCCTTTCCTAAACCAGAAATGACGCCGCCAGTAATAAAAATGAATCTTGTCTGCATACTTCATATATCTTCTTAGGATTAAAAAAGACTTTCGATAGATTATTTTACATAAAAAATGTTCTCACCTACGAATTTTGAAAGCGTAAGCTTAATTAGTCATGCTTCCACCATTAACAATAATGCAAGCTAAAGATGATACCAAATGAGCAGTAGAAGACAAAAAAGAAGATCTGATTTGGCCCCAATGCCAGCTGCAGGTGCTGGTCTTCTCAGGTTCTTCGAGGAAGACACGCCAGGAATAAGGGTTAGTCCACGGATGCTAGTTGTTTTTTCGGTTGCACTTATTATATTCTGTACGCTTATTCAGTTTGCTTATGCGTAATATGGAGACTCCCAATAATCTCATAATAATTTCATCATTCTTGCGGATTTAGGATTATTTTCAATCCTTCTTTCCGTCTCATTTTTTCAAATCCTTCGTACCACTTTGATAATGGCAGAACTTCTGAGACCAAATCTTCAGTTCTAACCAAACCCTTCTCCAAAAGTTTCATTCCTTGCCTCCAAGATGTCCACCTTTGCCCAAGAGTTCCTTTGATTGACAGCTCCTTGTATGCAACAAGGTCGTATTCAATCTCAAAAGGGTGACCTGACAACCCAATCTGGGTATACTGTCCTCCTCGCCTTACTAGGTTTAATCCCATGCGTGCAGCACCTGGAGAACCTGAGCATTCAAGAAAAATGTCACACCCTTCACCGTTTGTCAATTCTGAAACTAATTTCCAAGGATTTTGCTCTTCCACATTTAGGATAATGTCAGCACCGATCCTCTTTCCGAGCTTGAGCCGATTTTTGTCTGCCGATGTGCCACATAAAATTACAAATCCTCCTTTAGCCTTAACAAGCTGCAAGCTTAAAAGCCCAATTGTTCCAGGTCCCGCAACGACAACCATGTCACCTGGTGAGATAATTGTTTTTTCTAAAACTCCATTTACACAACACATTAAAGGTTCACACAATGCGCCTCCAATGAAGGTGACAGTGTCAGGTAACCGATGAACTAAACGGCTTGGTACTACAATGTATTTAGCGAATGCACCATTAAACCAGTAACCGATCAAACGTTTTTGAGCGCAAACATTATAGTTTCCAGTACGACAAGAAATACATGAACCGCAGACTTGTACTGAAGTTTCACTACTTACTCTATCGCCTGGTTTAAACTCTGTAACAGACGAGCCTACTTCTGATATGACGCCACTGAATTCATGCCCCATAATAACGGGAGTTCTCATCAAAAGTTTGATGTCTCCATCATAAATGTGAATGTCTGACCCGCAAATTCCTGCAGCTTTAACTTCAATTTTAACCTCATCTTGACTTGGATAAGGTTCAGGGACATCTCTAAGCTCTACCCTTCCTGACCCAAAAGCATACTTTACAACCGCTCTCATTATAGAATCCTCAATGGCTATAATTTTTGCTTTATTGATCTAGATTATAAAAGGGATTTATGAAATGATTATTTATTATAAAAATATTTGGGGAAAGTCAAAGCCATTTTGTTTGTATACTAGGACTTTTCTCTTTTTGTGTTTTTCAACGTTTTTTCATTACTATGACGACAATTATCACTGCAACTACAGCAGCAGCTACTCCAATTATTACGTATGTAATTGGAAAGCCTCCCTCAACAGGAGTTATTGTAACCGTAGGATTAACGTTAACTGTTTGAACACATGGTATAATAGTACCTGTAAACCGAATTCCTTGGTTTTCAGGATTACCATTCCAATGCGTTATTTGAATGATAATGTTATTGTCTGAAACAATTTTGTGTGTTCCTGGAATGGTAAACTGATAATAGTCCTCATCACCTAATGTTTGAGTGATTTCATCATCAATGGTTACCAAAGTATCCTCAGAGGCGAAGAAATAGGCAATATTATGAGCGTTAACAGGAAGATATATGTAGGTTACTTCATTTGGTCTAACGCCTATGAACATAATACCTTCGCCATATCCTGAGTATTCTCCTGCTTTAGGGTTTCCACCTGCCAATGGGTGTGTTTGTTCAATAGTACCATTGTGGACTAATGAAAGTGAAATTGGTTTATCGCTTTGCACAGCTATCGCTTCAGCTTTTGGTTTGAATCCAACTCCGTTTCCACCCTTCACTTCTAGTTCGATTAATAGCTGCTTAGTATCAAGGTCATAGACTTTTACCTTAGTATCTTCAATAGCTGATGCTCGGTATCCAAAATCCATTATCCTGTCCCATGTTGTTGCTGATCTTGTTAAAAAGAAAGTCCCTACAAAGCCTCCTTCAACAGCTGGAACTGCGAAACAATGGCAATCTCCTCCATAGCCCGGTATACTCGCTCCTCCTGATTGTATCATGATGTTTCCTGTAGAAGTTATTCTATAGTTTCTAAATGGGCTCAATGTCAAAGTCTTATACGAATTTGCATCGATAGAAAGTTGAATTCGTTCATTATCATCTCGGGTGATTGTCACCGTGGATTTTTCTATGGCTAGAATTGCGTAATCTAAATCTGTAACATATTGAGAAGCCATAAAAACGAATTCTTTGCCGACATATAAGCCATTTACGTCTGTGTAAAATGTTCGTGGAAGAGGCCCAGTAATATTAGATGGAGGAGGCATTAAAGGAACCGATTGATAGTCTAGTAGTAAGACTGAAACTATTTTGTCTGATACGACCTTGAAAAATGTCCCGTTTGCCAAAAGAGTACAATATCTTTCTAGACTGTTCAGAGTTATCGTCTCCATCGTGCCTTGTGTTAAATCATATACCTTAACATTTGTACCATCACTTGATGCGAGAACAGCAAGAAGAGAGGTATTGGCACTAGATTGTAGCTGCCAACCTGAGTTAGGATCGTGCCCATCAGTAAGGTTATAGCGGTAGAGTTTTGCAGGAACAATGCCATAATAGGTGTACTCTGTCCCGTTCCCTATTGAAAGTTCGATTTTCGTTATTGCTGGAGGAAAAAGATAAAGCGCTAATATTATTATGATAAGATGCTTGATCAAAGACGTTCTATAATTTTTCCCGATGTACATTTTCACAAACTCCCAACCTTTTTACATTATTTTAACACCTATAAGATATTTAAGAT
>Ga0209102_1000324_pt1 | contig 32773 bp, 20 predicted proteins | sample ConPoolayeHmetaG_FD_185483 | JGI IMG/M metagenome (GOLD analysis project Ga0209102, IMG submission 185483) | Hot spring microbial mat communities from California, USA to study Microbial Dark Matter (Phase II) - Cone Pool mat layer H metaG... ...
GTATGGCCGCTTCCGCGAAATGGTTTCCCATGATCTGGAGGCCCACCGGCAGTCCCTCGGGAGTATTGCCGCACGGGAGCGAAATCGCGGGTATTCCCACGAGGTTCGCGGTCACCGTGAAAATGTCCGACAGGTACATGGCAAGCGGATCGTCCACCTTCTCGCCGATCCTGAAAGCGGGAGTCGGGCTGACCGGTGCGAGCAGCGCATCGACCGAGGCGAAAACCCGGCGGAAGTCTTCCTGGATCAGCCGGCGCACCTTCATGGCCCGCCCGTAGTAGGCCTCGTAGTATCCCGAAGAGAGGGCGAAGGTTCCGATCATGATTCTCCGCTTGACTTCGGCGCCGAAGCCCTCGCGACGGCTGCGCCGGTACATGTCTGCAAGATCGCGGGCGTCCGGCACGCGGTACCCGTAACGGACGGCATCGTAGCGCGCCAGGTTCGAACTCGCCTCGGCCGGAGCGATGATGTAATAGTCGGCGATCGCGTAATCCGCGTGGGGCAGGCTGACTTCCTCGATCTGGCAGCCCAGGGCCGATGCGTTGCGCAAGGCCGCCTCGAAGATTTCCCGGACGGCGGGGTCGAGCCCCGGGCCGAAATATTCCCTGGGAATGCCGAGCCTCATGCCCCGGACCGGGAGTTGCAATTCCGCGAGGTAGTCGGGCACGGGAGCGGCCGACGACGTGGCGTCCGCCGGATCGTGCCCGGCGATTACGGAGAGTATCATGGCCATGTCGCGCGCGTCGTTGGCCATCGGCCCGACGGCATCGAGCGAGGAGGCGAAGGCGACCAGGCCGTAACGCGACACCCTGCCGTAGGTCGGCTTCAGGCCCAGAACGCCGCAGAACGACGCCGGCTGGCGCACGGACCCGCCGGTCTCGGAACCGAGCGAAAGAGGGCACATCCCGGCAGCCACGGCCACGGCGCTGCCCCCGCTGCTCCCTCCGGGCACGCGGTCGAGGTCGAAGGGATTCCGCGTCACCTGGAAGGCGGAATTTTCGGTCGAGGATCCCATGGCGAATTCGTCGCAATTCGTCTTGCCGAGCACGACGGCGCCCGCGCGCTCGAGGCGCGCAACTACGGTAGCGTCGTAGGGAGGGATGAAATTTGCGAGGATTTTCGAGCCGCAGGTCGTGCGCAGACCGCGCGTGCATATGTTGTCCTTGACGGCCACCGGGACCCCCGCCAGCGGCAGCGGCCCTTCCCCTTGCGCCACCAACCTGTCGACCGCATCGGCACGGGCGAGCACCCGCTCCGGCTCCACCGTAAGAAAGGCGCGCAGCACGCGGTCGGCCTTCTCGATGCGCGCTAGGGCCGCAGCGGCCGTTGCGCGCGCGGACTGATCGCGGCGATGGACGGCTTCCCTGATCCGGTATGCGCTCTCGATGCTCAATGCCTGCGCGCGGCCGGCCGCCTGAGCGGGCATGGGTCCCGGCCGCTCCTCTCAGATTACCCTGGGAACCTTGAAGTGGCCCCTGCCGGAATCGGGCGCGTTGCCGAGCGCCTCGCCGACCGCAAGCGAGGGCGTCACGCGATCCTCGCGCAGCAAGCGCCCGGCGGCATCTGCGCTCGCCGGCACATGGGCGGCGTCCTCGACCCCTTCGATCGGCACTGCGCGCAGTTTCTCGATGTAATCCAGAATGCGCTGAAACTGCACCGTGAACGCGTCGAGTTCCTCTTCTTCGAAGTGCAGCTTGGCCAGCTCGGCGATTCTGAGGATTTCTTCCCGCGTAACGCTCATGATCGTCCTGCGCGCGTCATGCTCCGGCGGCCTGCCGGACACACGCCGTAACGCTTTCCAGCTTTTGCAGATAGCGCCGGGCGCGCGCGACGTCTTTCCGAATCTGGGTCACCAGCGTCTGGGTATCCGTGAAGCGCTTCTCGTCCCTCAGTCGCAACAGAAACTCCAGCGTGGCCTCCTCGCCGTATATGTCGCCGTGGAAATCGAGCACGTGCGTCTCGACCGTGACCGGCGCCTCGGGGCTCCCCGAGGTCACCGTGGGCCGCACGCCGATATTGGTCACCGCCGGGTGCCGCCGCCCGCCGACGGCCAGCAGGGTGACGTAGACGCCCTTGCGCGGGATGAGTTCGTTCGCCGTGCGCAGATTCGCGGTGGGCACGCCCAATCCGGCGCCGAGGGACGTTCCGTGCACGATCTCTCCCTCCAGGGCGTAAGGTCTGCCCAACAGGCGCCTGGCCAGGGCCGCCTGCCCGGTCATGAGCGCCTGGCGCACGGCGGTGCTGGACACCCGGCTGCCGCGAAACTGCACCTGCGCGACCTTGTTGACCGCGAAGCCGAGCTCCATGCCCACCTCGCGCAACAGATTGAAGCTTCCCTCCCGGCGATGGCCGAAGGCGAAGCTCGGCCCGACATGGATTTCGTGAAGCTGCAGTCGCTCCCACAGGACGTCGGCGGCAAAATCCCGGGCACTGACGCGCGCAAACTCCCGGTCGAAGGGAAGCACGATCGCCAGCCGAATCCCGAGCGATTCGATGGTGCTCAGCTTCTGGCGCAGCGTCTGGAGCATCCTCGGCGCATTGCCGGGCGCCAGCACCTGCAGCGGGTGGGGATGGAAGGTCACGACCGTCGGCGTGCCGCCGACCTGAGCCGCCCGCGATACCAGTTCCCGCATCAGGAGCTGGTGGCCGAGGTGGACGCCGTCGAAGTTGCCGATGGTCGCGATCGGACGCGGGTACCCGTGCGGGAGCTCCTCGAGGCCGTATATTACCTTCATGCCGCGCTCGCCGGACTAGAGTTTGATGCGGTTGGTCTTGGCCATGTACTTGATCCGCAGCTCGTATAGAATCTGTTCGAGCAGCTGTTCTTCCTCCCGCGTGAGGTTCCCCCGCGTCTTTTCCTGCAGAAGGGTCAGGATTTCGATCGTATGGCGCGCTGCTTCCGCGTCTTCTTCCCTCTTTTCCGTGTAGGGATTGGGGACCTCTCCCAGAAGCACCAGGCCCTGGGTGTAGTAGGAAAGGATGTACGAGGGAAAATCGATCCTGCCGATCTCTTCCGCGTGGCGGCCCAAATCACCCGCCGCCCGATCGGCGCGGGCCTCCTTCTCGCGCCCCTTCTCCTTCGCCTCATCCTGGGCGGCTACCTCCGGGCGTCGCTGCCCGTCCTCCCCGAACAAGCGCTTGTCGGTTACCTTGAATCCCTGATCTTGCTGTTCTTTTGACATAGGCTGGTCCTGCGGATAGACTTACCGGATTTGGAGCAATCAATGCTATCACCCGCGGCTGCATCGCTCAAGTCCAAACGGGCCGGCGGCAGCGCGAGAGAGGCGGATCCGGTGGCCAGGAAGAGCGACATCCAGATATTGGCGGACCTCGTCGAGCGCCTGCGCGGCGAGCAGGGCTGCCCTTGGGACCGGGAACAGACCCGCGAGACCCTGAAACCCATGCTCGTCGAAGAGGCATACGAGGTCCTCGACGCGCTCGACAGTCCCGACCCCGAGGAATTGAAAGAGGAACTGGGCGACCTGCTTTTCCAGATCGTCTTCCATGCCCAGATCGCGCGCGAGCGCGGCGAATTCGAGCTCGCCGACATCGTCGACCGCGCCCACGAAAAGATGGTCCGGCGGCACCCCCATGTTTTCGGCGAGGCGGACCTCAAGACCGCCCAGGATGTCCTGAAAAACTGGGAGGATATCAAGGCCTCGGAGAAGGGATCGACCTCGGCCTGCGAACCCGAATCGGCGCGCTCGATGCTCGACGGCCTCCCTTCGAGGCTGCCCGCCCTTTACGAAGCATACCAGTTGACCGCCAAAGCGGCGCGCGTCGGTTTCGACTGGAGCCGCCTCGAAGACATCGTGTCCAAGCTGCACGAGGAGTCGGCCGAGCTGCTCGAGGCATACAGGCACAAGGGCGCGCGCGACATCGCCGACGAGGTGGGAGATCTATTGTTCGTCGCCGTCAATATCGCACGTTTCCTGGGAATCGACCCGGAAAGCGCTCTCAAACGCAGCAACCGCAAGTTCGTGCGCCGCTTCCAGCACGTCGAGTCCTCGATCAAGGCGGCCGGCAAGGATCTGAAGGACGCAACCCTCGAGGAGATGGACGCGCTGTGGGAAGAGGCAAAGGAAAGCTGAACCGGCCGCAAGAATGATGGGTGCGCGATGCCGGCGCACCCCGCACGCGCAGGTGCGGCACGGTCCGCCGCGCCGCATCCGTTCCGGAGGGACGGAAGCTGGTAGCTCCAGGTGAGCGGAAGCGAACCTGGAGGAAAGGCACGGCGTGCGACAAGCCCCGAAGGGCCGGCAGAAGGATAAATCGGAAATCCCGGTCTGTCGGCCCTCCGGGGCTCGCCTGATCAATACGCTCCTTTCCGGGGGTTCGCCTGCGGCTCGCCCCCGGCTACCCGCTCAGGGCCCCTGCCGCGGCCGGAACGGTCCCCCGCGGCGCGCGGAACCTACCGGCACCCGGGACCTACTCGGCGTCAAGCAGCTCGCGCACCTTGCGCACGAGCATCTCCGGAGAGAACGGCTTCTGGAGAAATTGCGCCCCTTCCTCCATCCCTCCCGAGAGCGTGTCCTCCGGGTAGCCCGAGGAATAGAGAACCCGTATCCCCGGCCTGCGGCCTCTCAGGATTTCAGCCAGCTTTTTTCCGGAGGTGCCGGGCAGGACGACATCCGTGAGGAGCAGCTCGATGCTCCCCGCGCTGCGCGCCTCCTGTTCAAGCGCTTCTTCGGCGCTCGCCGCCTCGATCACCTTGTACCCGTATTTCTCCAAGGCTCTGAGGCACAGCTTGCGCAGAGCCTCGTTGTCCTCCACGAGCAGGATGGTTTCACTGCCGCCGAGCGCCCGCACGCCTTCCACACGGGCGTGCGCGCCCGGCTCGGCTTCCTCGATACGCGGGAGATATACCTTGAAAGTGGTGCCGTGGTCGGGCTCGCTGTACACCCAGATGTAGCCGCCGCTCTGTTTGACGATCCCATATACGGTGCACAGGCCCAGGCCGGTGCCCTTGCCGGCATCCTTGGTGGTGAAGAAAGGCTCGAAAAGCCTGGCCCTGGTCTCCGCATCCATGCCCTTGCCCGTGTCGCTCACCGCCAGCATGACGTAAGGTCCCGACGCCAGCTCCACGTTGTGGGCCCGGGCGTATGCCTGGTCCAGGTAGACGTTGGCGGTGCGCAAACTGAGTCTTCCTCCTTCGGGCATGGCGTCCCTGGCATTGACGGCCAGGTTCAAGATCACCTGCTCCATCTGTGTCGGATCGGCCCTCACAAGGCCGAGCCGCGGCTCGAGGGCGGTCGCCAGCTCGACGTTTTCCCCGATCAGCCGGTCGAGCATCTTGAGCACGTTGCCGACACAGTCGTTCAGGTTCATCGGCACCGCCCTCAGCAGCTGCTTGCGGCTGAAGGCCAGCAATTGCGAAGTCAGCGATGCCGCCTTTTCGCCGGCCTTCCGGATCTCATCGAGCTCGAGGCGCTCCGGACTTCCCGGCGGCAGCCGGCTGGAAAGCAGATCGCTGTATCCCGTGATCACGGTCAAGAGATTGTTGAAATCGTGGGCGATGCCGCCTGCCAGCCGCCCGATGGCTTCCATTTTCCGAGCCTGGATCAATTGCTGCTCCAGGCGCTTCCTTTCCGTGATTTCCTCCTTGACCCCGATGTAGTTCGTGATCGCGCCGCCGGGCCCGCGCATGGGCGAGATCGATGCGAATTCCCAGTACAGCTCCCCGTTCTTTCTTCGATTGAGCAGCTCGCCCTGCCACTCCCTGCCCGAGCTGATCTTGCTCCAGAGGTCGCGGTACACCTCCTCCGGCATCTCCCCTGATTTCAGGATACGCGGATTCTTGCCGATTACCTCTTCCCTGCTGTACCCGGTGACCTCGGTGAACTTGCGATTGACGTACTCGATGTTGGCCGCCGCATCCGTGATGATGACGGAAACCGGGCTCTGTTCGACCGCGGCCGAAAGCTTGCGCAATTGCCTCTCGATCGACCTCGAATCGGAAATGTCCACCATGACGCCGCGCAATCCGCAGGGCCTTTCGCCGCGAATGATCGGGGAGCAATAAATCAATACTTCGAAAGAACTTCCGTCCTTGCGCAGCACCCGGTAATCGTTCGGCCCCCGGTTCTGCCCGGCAAGCGCCTGCCGGAAATCTCTTTCAGCCCGGCTTGCATCTTCCGGAGCAAATACCTCGAGCACATTGAAACCGGCCTCCAGGGCCTCCGGGCCGTAGCCGAACGCGCGGAAGGCGGCGCCATTGGCAAAGACGAGGTTGCCCTGTTCGTCGGTCTCGAACACGATCTGAGGGAGAGACTCGACCAGGTCGCGGTAACGCCGATCGATCCCCGACGGCGATTCTGCATTCGCCTCCACGGGCCGTGCGAAACCCGCAAAGTGCGGAAACTCCGCCCCGTGAAAATAGGCCAGAGCGGTTTCCAACACAACCCGCAGCCCGTCCTTGCGGAGATAATCAATGACGAAAACCGCTCCCTGCCGGTCGGCTGCTTCGGAGAGACGCTCATGCAACCGATCTGCGGTCTCCGAGGGCGCAAGATCGCCGAAACGCATGGAAAGCAGCTCTTCCCGGCTGTATCCCACGAGTTCGCAAAACTTATGGTTGCATTCCTCGATCGTGCCGTCCGAAGCCAGGCAAAAAAATCCATCCACCCGGACCGATGTCATACTCGCGTCTCCCCTTCCATCAAAGAGTCGCACCGCCGAAAACCCGATTCTCATGCGGGCGCCCGGCGCACGGCGCGGACCAATGTCCTGCTTTGCACATGTACAAGAACGTAAAAAATCGAAAGGTGCCCACCGAAAATTTTTTGGGGGCGTTCGACTGTTTTGGCAGCCGGGACAGGCGGGCTTTCGGATGGCTCCCGTAAGAAACGGGCTTTCTTATTTATTTTCTAGTATTTGTAAGTGATCGAGAGGCGGGTGGAGCAGGCAGGGGCGGGGCGGCTTGGAGCCGCCCCAGAATCGAAACCAGCGCGGGGCCCATGACGGGGGCCGGCACCGGGGCTAACGCCGATCCTCCATCAGCCCCGCTCCGGCACCTTTGATCCTCCGGATTCTCCTTTCGAGTTTTTCCTGCTGCTCGGGGGTGAGGATCTGTTTGATTTCGGCTGCGATCCGGTTCCGGAGCAGCAGCATCTTCCACCTCGCCTCGGAAGCCCGGTCGTAGGCCGGCTTCAAGTCCGCCGGGTCCTTACCGGCCGCAAGTCCCTCACGGAAGGCCCTTTGCGCTTCCCTGGTCTCCCGAACCAGAGCCTGGATTTCCTCCTTGTGGCCGACAAGAATGCTGCGCACCAGTTCGCGCTGCTGTTCCGTCAGGTTCAGCCCCGCGAGCAACGCCCCCGGCCGAAGCATTCCCCGCAACGACGCGATTCCGCGTTGCTGCAGGAATCGCCCGTTGTTTTGAGCGTATGCGGCCGTCATGGCCGTCACCCCGAGCAAAAGGGCCAGGACCACCGCCGGCAAAGCATATCGTTTCATATCGTTCCTCCTTTCCTTCCGCCTGATCCGACGATCCATATCAGGCTGAATGTATGAACCCTTTTCGTGCCCGTTTGTTTCGAGCCCGGGCGCTACCTGCGCGGAATTCCTGGGAGCGTAGCCGGTTTCAGTCGAGCCGGCAGGGCGCCCGGCACCGGCCGGTTCAATGGGGGCGGGGGAGCAGGGCCGCCATGGCAAGACCGGCTATGGGCATCGATGCCGCGAGCCATAAAACCGCCGGCACGCCGTATGCGTCGGCGATGCGTCCGAGCAGCATGACCGCGACCCCGCCCGTGCCGATCGCAAAGCCGACGATCAGACCGGAAGCCATCCCGGGATTGCGCGGCAGATAGGCCTGCCCCAGAACCACGGTCGTCGTAAATGTTGCTACCGACACGGCACCGAACAGCGCCAGGAAGAGGAAAGCGAGGTTGCCGCCGGTCTTCAGAAAAAGCATCGCCAGCGGGGCGCTGAAAACGAAGGCCCAGACGATGAAGCGCTTTGCTCCCCAGCGGTCGGCCAGCGGGCCGCCGATCAGGGTGCCGACGGCGCCCGCTCCCAGAAAGACAAAGAGCAGCAGCGCCACCTGTTGCGGGCCTGCGCCCAGGTAGTCGATGTAATAGAAGGGTATGTAGGTCGAAAACCCGAGGTGCGTCCAGGAACGAACGGTCACGAGCAGAATCAGCAACACCATGGCGCCCGGTCTGCTCTTTGCCGTCGCCTGCGCTCCCGCAGGCCGCATCCGGGCGACCGGCCCGCCGAGCCGCGCCCGCACATGCAGCAGCAACAGGGCGATAACCAGGCATGGGACCGCCATTCCGATGCTGCCGCCCATGCCGTGGGTCACGACCAGATAGGTGATCATGGGCGGCCCGAGAGCGACCCCGATATTGCCGCCCACGGAAAACCAGGAAAGCCCGGTCGCCAGCCTGCCGCCGGAGCTGTCGGCCGCTGCCCGGTATCCTTCCGGATGATAGGCGGCCACTCCCAGGCCCATGACCACGAGCAAAAACATCACCGCCCCATAGCTATGGACAAGCCCGACCAGGCCCATCCCCGCACCCGCCAGGCAGAGCGAAAGCGGCAGCATCCAGCGGCGGGCGTGCCGGTCGGCGAGATAGCCGAACAGGGGCTGGGTCAGAGAAGAGGTCGCATTGGTGACCAGCACCAGCAGGCCGACGGCCGAGTAGCTCAGCCCCTGAGCGGCCTTGATGAAAGGGAGAATGGCTGAAAGCGCGCCCGAGTTGGTGTCGACGCACAGATGGCCAAGCGACAGGAGCCCGATGATTCTGAGGTCGGGGCGTCTGTGCAAGAAATGGGCATCGTCCTTATCAGCCATAAAGGCGGTAAATGATACGCGCTTCCGGCCGGCCGCTCAACCGCAATGACAAGGATCCCCCGGCGCATGCGGCGCGTCCCTCCCGGGCGGCTGAGGATGGAAGGAAACAGGGGAGCGTCCCTGTTTATGGGACGATTTCGCCCTTGGGGATGACGACCAGGCCGGATTCCGTCACCGTGAAGAGCTTGCTATCCTGTTCCCGATCATAGCCGATGGTGAATCCCGGCGGGATCTTGACGTCCTTGTCGATGATCGCGCGCCGGATCCTGGCGTGCCGGCCGACTTCCACCCGATGGAAGAGGATCGAGTCCTCCACCGTGGCATAGGAGTGAATCTTGACGTCCGGCGACAGGATGGAACGTTCCACCCGGCCGCCGCTCACGATGCACCCGTTGCACAACAGCGAGTTGAGAGCCATGCCCACCCTTCCCGCGCCGCTTTCGGCGAAAACCAGCTTGGCGGGCGGCCTGGGTTCCACGTGGGTGTGAATCGGGAACGACCGGTCGTACAGATTGAAAACCGGATCGACCGCCACCAGATCCATGCTGGCCTCGTAGTACGAATCCAGGGTGCCGATATCGCGCCAGTACTGCATGCTCTTGCGGTTTTCGTCCACGAACGGAAACGCGAACACCCGGCCCGAGGAGACCAGGGCGGGCAGGATATCGCGCCCGAAGTCGTGCGTGCTCTCGCTGCAGCGCGCGTCGGCGCTCACGGCGCGCACCAGGGCCTCGGTTTCGAACAGATAGACTCCCATGTTGACGAGCGAGAACCCGGGGCGGCCCGGGATCGTCTTCGGGTGCGCCGGCTTCTCCTCGAAACTCAGGATGCGATGGTCGCCGTCCACCTCCAGGACGCCCATGCGCCGCGCCGTGATGCAATCGCATTCGACGGCCGCAACGGTGGCCATGGCTTGCGTGCGGAGGTGGGCGCCGATCATGGCGCTGTAGTCCATCTTGTATATGTGATCGCCCGAGAGTATCAGGACGCGCGCCGGGCGTTCCTCCTGCAGGATGTGGAGGTTCTGCAGCACCGCATCGGCGGTCCCGAGATACCACTGGTTGCCCAGCCGGAACTGCGGCGGCACGGTGTAAAGATATTCGTCGAGCGCGCTCGAGAAGATGTTCCACCCCAGCTTCAGATGCCGGTCGAGCGACTGGCTCATGTACTGGGTCAGCACGTAGATGCGCTTCAATCCCGAGTTGACGCAGTTGGAGAGGGTGAAATCGATGATCCGGTATTCGCCGGCGAAGGGAACGGCGGGCTTGGCGCGGTACTTGGTGAGCGGGTAGAGCCGTTCGCCATGGCCGCCGGCCAATATCAGCGTCAGGGTTTCGCGGAGCAGTCGTGCGATCTTCATGGTGCCTGCCCGCTGCGATGATCTCCCCAGGGCGATTGTTCCACAGGTGCGCCGCCCGGCCAAGACGGAAATCCGTCCCGATCGGCGGCGCATCGCAGCACGGCGCTGCTTCACCCCGCCCTCGCGCGCGCCGCGGAGGCGGTTGACACGGACCCGCCAGCGGCTAAAATTTCCTTTCGATCGTTGCGCCTATGTCCGGTAAATCGGTCACCGTACGCCGCATCGGCACGATACTGAAGCCCGACCAGTCGCGGGTCCTGCTGCGCCCCTTCAACATGCCCGCCGATCCCGTCGACCCGCTGCGCAATCCTTACAACCGCGCGGTCGGCCCCAAGGGCATGAAGGTCATCGCCCGCATCATGGCGCTTTCGGAACAGGAGGTCTCGGCCCTGCTCGGCGAAGTCCTCGCCGAGTTCGCCGGCCGGCACCGCCAGATACGCGAGCTCCTGCTCGAGCGCTACGGCGAAGTCCGCCATCTTCTGCTGACCGACCGCGAGCCTTCGGAGGAGCGCAAGCTCTTGATCGGGTCGTACTTCATCTCCGAGTACGCCATGGAATCCGCGGCCCTCTTCAATCCCTCGATCGTGCCTCACCCGGACCAGTCCGGCCTGCCGCCCGGTTCGCTGCGCTTCGTCCTGAGCCTGCGCGCCACCGGTGAAGGGCATATCTCCTCGATCACTTTCCGCTCCGGAATCATCCGCCCGGACCTCGGCATCGAGCTCGATCCGCCCACGCGCTTCGTCACCGAGCCGGCGCCGCTGCCCAACGCCTACTACGACAAGCCGCTGTTCGAGCGCAAGCTGCGCGAGCTGAGACTGGCCGACGAATTCGCCCGCCGCGTTCTTGCCCGGCTCGACGGTGCCTTCACCATCGAGCAGCTGCGCTCGGCCATCGACGACGCCCTGATCGAGGCGCGCACGCGCGCGCAGGAGCTCGCGGTCGAGGAAACCGCCCGCGGCATCTGGCTGCTGGCGCGCTCCAACTACGAAGTCCAGTTCCAGCCCGGGCAGGAGCTTTCCGAGCGCGTCATCTTCCCCGCCAACCCCTCGCAGGCCAACGGCATCGAGGACGCGCGCTTCGTCCTATTCCGCGAGGACGACGGCAGCAGCACCTATTACGCGACCTACACCGCTTTCGACGGGCGCCTGATCATCCCGCAGCTGCTCGAGACCGGCGATTTCCTCCGCTTCCGCTTCATCACGCTCAACGGCCCCGCGATCGAAAACAAAGGTCTGGCTCTCTTCCCGCGCCGGATCGGCGGCTGCTACGCCATGCTTTCCCGCCAGGACAACGAGAACATCCACCTCATGTTCTCCGACAACATCCACTTCTGGTACGAGTCGAAGATCATCGTGAAGCCGACCTTCCCGTGGGAGTTCGTGCAGCTGGGCAACTGCGGCTCCCCGATCGAGACCGAGGCGGGATGGCTGGTACTGAGCCACGGGGTCGGCCCCATGCGCAGGTATTGCATCGGCGCCTTCCTGCTGGACCGGGACGATCCGAGCAAGGTCCTGGGCAGGCTGCCGGAGCCGCTCCTCAAGCCCGAAACCGGCGAGCGCGAGGGCTACGTGCCCAACGTGGTTTACAGCTGCGGCTCCCTGGTTCACAACGGCACCCTGGTACTGCCCTACGCCATGTCGGACTACGCCACGCGCTTCGCCCTGGTGCCCCTGGACGAACTTCTGGCCGCCATGATCTGACGCGCGGGCGGCCGTCGCGTTCCCCGGCCCTCACACCGCGACCGGCAAGGACGCCGGATCGCCGCTCTCGCGGGCGGTCGCAGCCGCGCTCCCGTGCCGCGTCCCTTCCTGCTGCGCCGACACGGTGAGCAGGGCGAGCAGCCCGCAGATGGCCGCCTCGGCGCCCTGATTGACGCTCGGCCCCTGCGGGTCCAGCCCGTCGGAGCAGGCGCCGCTGGTGAAATCGTACAGCCGCGCGCCCAGACGGTTGCGCCCCAGAAGCCACTCGGCCGCCGCCTGGGCCAGGTCGAGATAGCGCTGCTCGCCGGTCAGCTGATAGGCCGTGAGACAGGCCTCGGCGGTATAACCCGCTTCGATCGGCTGCTGGCTCATCTGCGCGCGCTCCCCGCCGCGCCGGTACCACCCCTGGTTGCCGATGAAGTCGAAATGGCCGTCGCGATAGGTCAGGGAGATCAGGAAATCGAGCGCCTCCAGGCCGATCCGCCGGTGGCGCTCCTCGCCCGATATTTCGTAGGCAAGCAGCATCGCCTGGGGCATGCGGGCGTTCGCGTACGTGGATTCATCGCCGAAGCAGCGCCAGTCGTCGCGTGAGCTTCGCTCGTAAATGCCGGCCAACCGCTCGGCCAGATCCAGCAACCGGCGCCGCATGAGCGCGGCGCCGGGGTAGCGCTGCAGGAAATGGAACATGCCGCAGATGGCATAGGCGATGGCCCGCGGATGCTGCAGCGCCGCCGCATGCGGCGCCGCACGTTCGAACATCTCCCGGGCAAGCGCCCGCAAGGGCTCGGCGGGCGCACCCGCTACGACCGCCCCCAGCCCCCAGAGGGCCCGGCCCAGGGTGTCCTCGCTCTCCTGTTCGTCGACGAACTGGCGCGCGTAATTCATTAGATTGCGGAAACGGCCGTCCGGCTGCTGCGCGTACTGCAGGAAGCTCAGATAGCGATGGGCCAGAGCGAGCGCGGCGCCGTCGCCGAACTGCCGGTGGTGGGCCATGACCACCACGAGTGCCCGGGCGGCGTCGTCGGTGGTATAGCCGAAACGCCGGTCGGGCACGCCGTAGGTGGCGTGCTGCATGATGCCGGTATCGTCCGTCAGGCGCATCAGGTGATCGAGCTTGATTTCCGGAACCTGGTTCAGCATGCCCGAGCGCCTGCGCGCCGGCCGAGCCGGGCGTGCCCCGGCGGCCACCACCCGGTCGAACAATTCCGCATAGCGGGCGGCGACCTCCGTCCAGACCATGCTCCGGCCGTATTCATAGGCCGACTTGCGCATGCGGTGCAGCAGCGCCGGCTTTTCGATCAGGTTCAGGATGGCGCGCGCCAGCCCGGGGCTGTCTTCATAGTCCACGAGTTCGCCGCGCCCGTCCGCCAGCAGCACGCGCGCATACGGGTAGGGGGTCGAGATCACCGCCTTGCCCATCCCCACGGCATAGGCGAGCGTGCCGCTGGTGATCTGCTCGCGCGAGCGGTAGGGCGTCACGTAGACATCGCACGCGCCGATGAGCTCCAGCAGTTCGCTGAGATCCACGTAACGGTCGTAAAAGATCACATGCTCCTCGAGCGCGAGATCGCGCACCAGCCGCTGCAGCCACAACCGGTATTCCTCGCCCTCGTGCTTCTTCACCTCGGGGTGCGTCGCCCCCAGCACGACGTAGACGACCTCGGGATGCCTGCGCACCACCTCCGGCAATGCCCGCAGCACCATTTCGATCCCTTTGTTCCTGCTCAGCAGACCGAAAGTCAGGATGACGAACCGGCCTTCCACATCGAGCTTGTCCTTGTAATAGTTCGGATCCACGAAGGGCACGTCCGGGACGCCGTGATGGATGATGCGGACCTTCTCCTCCGGAATGCCGTAGACCTCCTTCAGGATCGGGACCGCCAGGGGATTCATGACAACGAGCTGCACGGAAGCCTGCGCCACGTTCATGAGGGTCTCCCGGTAGCCCGGTGCCGGCTCGCGCAGAACCGTGTGCAGCGTCGTCACCACCGGCTTGCGCAGCTTGTCCAGCATCTCGATGACATAGCGCCCCTCCGCTCCGCCGAAGATGCCGAACTCGTGCTGCAGACAGACGACATCGACCCCCGAAAGGTTCGCATACTCGGCCGCCAGCCGGTAATCACCGAGCTGGTTCTGCCGGATCTCGAATACCACCTCGGAAGGGTATACCTGGGCGCCGTTGGCCATGGCGAAGACGGTGGCTTCGGCACCCGGCCTCAGCCGGCAGAAGGCTTCGCGCAGATCACAGGTAAACGTGGCGATGCCGCACTCCCGCGGCGGGTAGGTCGAGACGAAACAGATACGCAGATCGCTTCCGTTCCCCGGCATGTCTGCAAACTCCTGAAACGGGTTGTCGAATCCGCAGGGCCCTGTCGCAGCCCCGGTCTGCGGACGGAGCCTGCATTCCCGGGCCACCCAAACTTCGAGCGCCCCACGAGGCGGAACCTATATTCCCTTAATATTCCGGCCGGCGGATTTCAAACGCCCTTATGCGCATTTTCGCCGCTGCCCGATGCCAGTGCGCTCGTGTGCGCGGCCGGCCGGTCGGCCGCAAGACGCCGCATGATATCGGGGGCGAGCAGCTTCAGTACGGTCACCGGCAGGGCGCTCGTAAACCGATAGTCTTCCGCCGCCCGGCCCTCGACATATGCGGTAATGACTCCGAAGTAGCGGTCGCCGATGTAGAAGGCGAAGGTAGCCGTCCTGTCCACGGGCCGCGCCGCCAGTTTCGCGCCGCCCGGGCCGAAAACGACGAAGCGGTTGTCGCCCGATCCGGTCTTCCCCCCCACGACCGGGGCGTTGCCGCCCGGATCTCCGAAAGCGCCCGCCAGCCGCCGCGCCGTTCCCTTCTGGACGACCTCGGCCAGGACCTCGCGCAGCACGCGCGCCACCTCGGGATGCATGACCCGCTCGCCCGGCGCGGGCGAGGCCTCCAGGACCGTGTGATAAGGCGTGCCGGGCGCAAGCCTGATATCCCGGACGCGCAGCACTGGGCGGCGCATGCCGCCGTTGACGATGATCCCCATCAGCTCCGCCAGGGCCGCGGGGCGGTCCGAAGAGCTCCCGATGGCGGTCGCCAGAGAGGGGACGAGCCGCTCGAAAGGAAAGCCGAGGCGCTTCCAATACGGAGTCATGCGCTCGAATGCATCCTCTTCGATGCGCGCGCGCAGGCGGAGGTCCTGCGCCCTGCGGTTGCGAGAGCGGAAGAGCCACGCCGACGCCGTTTTTCTGGCTTCGGCGCTCCGCTGCCAAAGCTCGCCCCAGGAGATTTCCGGATCGTGCCGCAGCGTGCCGGCGCACCATAGTTCGAGCGGGTGCACGTCCAGCAGGAAGGCGTAATCCGCCAGGTTGAGGCGCGGGTCGCCGTAAGCGCGCGCAAGCCTGCGGATCTCCTCGGGCGCGACCGGGATGCCGAGCCCGGCGAACCAGCGCGCCAGAACCTCCTCGGCAGCACCTCCGGAATCGCGATTCCAGGCGAGCCCGACAATCGCAAGCTTCCGGTTGTTGCGCTCCCCGGAGCGCAGGAGGCGGACCAGCGCCGCCTGCGGCGACAGCCCGCGGTAGGCTTCGTACGCTTCCCACAGGAAATGCCGCGATTCCTCCTCGGCCGATTTCTCCAGCAAACGCCGCCGCTCCGGGTGATCCGGCAGGTTCAATACCGCATCGGGGTCATAGGGCAGGCGACTGCGATGGAAAAGCACCAGGTCGCGCATGAGCCGGATGAATACCAGATTCACCGAGCGCACCAGCCCTTCGCGCACCGAGAGAACACGGCCGTTGTCCGCGGCGTCGAAATTCGAAAAAGTGTGCAATCCGCCGCCGGTGAAAAACACCTCGTGCGGACTGGCGGAGTAACTCCTCTCGAGAGCCTTGCGGAGAAAGGCGGAAAGGTCAAGCCACGGCTCGGCCGCCAGGGTCTGCGCCGCCCAGCGCGTCAGGGGATCCCGGGCCGAGCGCGCGCGCTCGGAGGGGCGCGGCCCGCCGGGCCGGGTCATTTCCTCATGGAGCGCCGTCATGATCTCAAGATAGTGCGCCAGCGTGCGCAGCTTGGCCGTGCTGCCGAGCTGCATCTTGACCCCTTCGTTGACGTCGAAAGGATCCGCGACACTGTCGCTCTGCACGCGCAGGAGATTCCCCTCCGGGCGGCTTTCGAAAAGGAGCACGGAGTAGTTCACATCCGCCGGCCGCCCGCGCGACAGGAGACGATCCTCGAGCATTCCGTGCGAGCGCAGGAACTCTTCGTTGCGGAGATCCGTGATGACGCGCGCCGCCGCATCCTGGAGCTCCTCGTCGATCGTGCTGCCCGCTTCGAGGTGCAGGCGGTCCAGCTCATAGAGCCCCGGGATCCGCAGAGTGCGCAGCAGATAGTTCCGGATCGCCCCCGAGGCTTTGTCGCGTGGCGCGCGGTTTCTGGGCTGCGCGGGGTGCGGATCGAAAGACAGCCTGACGCTTTCGACGGCGCGCGCAAAGTCGGAGCCGATCAGGCCCGCCCCGGCCATCAGGCGGACATACCCGTCCACCTTGCCCTCGAGTTCCCAGGAATTACCGGCGAGGTAGCGGCTCGGAGCGCGCGCGGCATAAAGGAGCGCCAGCACCTGCTTGTAGGCCCGCGCCTTCGCCTCGCGCCGCACCGGATCCTGAGGCTCGTCCGGATCCCGCAGTAGATCGGAAACCTCGCGCAGGTCGGCTCCGAACCAGGCATAAAGGCCCTCGCCGATACCATGGACCTCGCCGAAGCCGGGCACGGCGCCCAGGGGCACCGTATTCAGATAGTCGCGGACGATCCGGCGTCTGGCCTCGCAGGTATCGACGCCGTCGTCGTAGACCTTGAGACTGGCCGACACCATCTGGCGCAACTTGTCGCCTGCCGAGGCCGTCCGGCCGCCCGGCCAGTGGCGGTACTTTTCAATCTGGGTTGCCAGGGTGCTCCCGCCCTGCAGGCGCACCGGCAGGCCGAGCTTCGTTCCCAGATAGGTCCATGCCGCCTTGGCCAGCCGGTTCCAGTCGACGACGGGATTGGTCCGGCAATCGGCCGGCCGGCGCCCGAGCCCGCGGTCCTCTATGAAGAGCAGGGCGTCGACGATCGGCGGAGGAATCTCTTCATAGCTTGCAAATAGAGAAGCGCCGGAAACAGCCTGGTAGAGGGCATTGCCCTGGGCGCTCCGGATGACCAAGCCGGCGCCGGCCGGCTCGCGGTAGGGCGGCGTGAGGCCGAGCCCCGCGGCCAACTGCAGCTCTCTGGTGAACCTCGCCTGCTCGCGCACGCGAAAGCCCTGCTCTTCGAGCAGCCGGCTGAACTCGGGGATGCGGCTGTAGCCGAGCCGCTCGTCCCAGGGCCCGCCTCGAGGAAAGACAACGCTGTCACTCGGTCCGGGGCCGACCGTATAGGTCATCTTCTTCGAGCAGTAGGCGAAAACCTGCGATTGCAGCGCCGACGTGTGCATCTCACGGATCACGAGCGCGGCCGCCAGAAAGGTCAGCAGCAGCCACTTTCCGGGCCCGAGCAGGCGCCTCAGGTTTACGGATCGTATCTCGCACGGCAGATGGCTTTCCGCAAGAGCTCCACGGGAAGCCCAATTCGCCCAAGCCAAAGCAAGGCGCAGTCTGAAGGGATTCCTCGAAGTCGAAGGATTCTTGCCCTGCCGGCGCGAACCGGAGGCCGTCGATACCGACATCCCTCCTACCCCCTTGCGACAAATCTGATACAGAAAATTCTATAAAACCTGAGCGCCGGACCGTCAAGGCTGGGCGGATGCCATGCTGAATCGGCGGGGGATCAATTTGACACGGCAGGCCCACGATATTAAATGCAATTGCGGTGAACCCGGCATCGCGGGTACGGGTAATGGTATTGCGACAAGACAGGAGGTAAACGGATGAACAGGCTGAGACTGATGTTTTCTGCTTTGCTGGCCTTCAGCCTGGTATTGGGCGGCGCCGTCGCGGCCGTCGGCAAGCCGACTGACAAGACTCAGAAGCTCACTGCCGAGATTGTCGCCATTGACCCGATGGCCAAGACGATCACCATCAAGGACCAGAGCGGCGAAAGCAAGACCGCTACCGCGGTGGACAAGGCTGCCGTCTATATTAGAAATCTGAAGCCGGGCGTCAAGGCCGTTCTCACCTGCCGCATGGATGGCACGGGTGAGATCAAGAACATCACCAACTTCAAGATTCTCAAGAAGTAAGCTTCCCGGCCGGGCGGCGGGCCCGCGGGCCTGCCGCCCGTCGGATTCACGGCGTTCGAGCATCCACATCCCCGCATCCGAAAAGGGGTCAAGGGGCCGAGGGGTAAAGGGGTAAAGGGTTCCAAGTTGTTTGCGTGAAGTCTGTTTTCGGCAGCGCATGGCACCTCGGCAGTAATCCTTGTTAATGGCGGCCCTCCCTCGGTTCATAGAACCGCTCTAAGAATGAATGCGCCGCAGTGGTATCCGCTGGGTAGCTCCGCAAGGATTGCATGCAAAGGCAGCCCTTCTCGGCCATCGTTCGAAGCCTGAAGCCCAAAATCGACCCGAGCCGCCGAGCGGTCTTTCCCTTTTTTTCCTTGCCCCCTTTGCCCCTTTACCGCTTTACCCCTTTACCCCTGAAGTCGGCGAGCGAAGCGAGCTAACCTCCCCGACAGGCGGCATTCTTTTTTATTGCCTCCGCCACCGCCAAGGCCCAGCCTTCGGGGCCGGTTGCGTCGACGCACACAACGCGGGGCAGGCGCGCCCGCACGAATTCGTCGCAGGTGCCGTCGGGCTTTTTCACAAGAAACGGTTCGTCGACCTCGGCCAGCATCGCGAGATCGTTGGCGCTGTCTCCCAGGCCCACCGTGTGAATGGCATGATGTTTCTCCAGGAAAAGGCCGTTCAGGCGGCGCACGGCAAGGCCCTTGTCGTTTCCTCCGGTCAAATGGAAAAAGCGGCCTCCGCGAACAATGCGCAGCCCGCGGGCACGGAAGGCTTCGGCCATGCGCTCGAGCGCGCCGGCATCCCCGCACTCCGCGACGAAAGGCTCGTCGAAATGCCTTTCCTTGGCCAGAAGGGCCCTCTCGATGTCGAGGCCGCTACGGCGCGCGACCTCTTCGGCGCCCATGTCGGAAAAACCGCGCAGCGGCAATGCGAGCTCGCTGCGCACCTCGCGCAGGGCCTCGACCAGCCTGTCGTAGGGGACTCCCAAGGGGATGATGCGCCACTTCCCCACAAGGGGGGCGCCGACATGCGCGCAATCGAATCGCCCTTCCGGGAGGAAAATGCCGCCGCCGTTTTCGGCGATGAAAGGATAGGCCAATTGCAGCTCGTCGCACAGCCGTGCGATCTCGGCGCCGGTCTTGCTCGAGCAGAAGACGACCGTCATACCGCAGTCGATCGCCCGACGCAAAGCGGGCTCCGATGCGGCGTACGAATAGGTCCGCGCATCCAGGAAGGTGCCGTCCAGGTCGGTGTAGACGATCCAGTGCCCGCCGCCGGCTATCGGTTGTCCTCCTCGACCGCCTCCATCAGCATGCCGAAAAATCCCGGGAAAGCCGATGTGATGCGGTTCCAGTTCGGGATCAGAGGGGCGCCGAGCGGATCCTCGATGAAGCGTTCGCCCGCGATGCGGATCGCCTTGGTGAAGGCGGCCACCGCCGTCTCCTCTTCGTGACGGTCGAACTCCAGGCCGTTGATCATGGCGTCGGCGTAATAGCGGGCGATGCTGTCCTCGGCGGTGCGCACGTACTGCGCGAGCAGCGTCTTCAGCCGGCCGACGGATATCTCGATCCCCTCGCTGGCGATGGTGCGCAGCAGGCAGCTCGTGATGTCGATGCTCATCTTGAGCAGGCCGGTCGAAGGGTCGTCGGCCGAAAGCGGCTGGTGTTTGTGATCGTAAGTTTCGCAGATTTCGACCTGGGCGATGCGATTGAGCGCGCAGTTGCGGTATACCTCGGCCAGCACCCCGACCTCCAGGCCCCAGTCGCTCGGTATGCGGATGACGCGCGCCAGGTCGGCCCGCATGGAGAACTCGCCCGCGAGCGCATAACGGAAGCTGTCCAGATAGGTCAGCAGCGGATGCTGCCCGACGATCGATCGCAGCGACCGTATCAACGGGGTCACGAGCAGGCGGGTCACCCGCCCGTGCATCCGGTCGGTCACGCGCGCGTAGAATGCCTTGCAGAATTCCAGGTCGATGTTGGGGCTGCTCGTGGGATAGCACAGCCGGCCCAGCATCTCGCGCGAGTAGGTGAGAATGTCGCAGTCGTGCAGCGCGATCACCTGGCTGCGCCGCCTCGCCAGTATGTAGCCGTAAGCGAACCAGCACGACAGCCCCTTGCCGCTCGATCCCAACTTCAGGCCGTTTTCCTCGATCATGGTCTTGAGCGCCTGGATGCGCGGCCCGTTGTTCCATATCAGCCGGTGCTCCTGCGGCAGGCGCGCGAAATATCGCTTGGCATGCTCGAACTGCTGGGCGTCAGCCCGGTCGATGGTGATCACGATCTCATTGAGATAGGGAACGGTCGCGAGCACATCGAGAATCGGTCCGAGTGCCGGACCCTGCAGCTCGGAGTAGAGCGTGGGCAGGACCAATGCAATCCGGTAATCAGCGGCGAAGTTGCGCAGTTCGTTTTCAATACGCGTCTGGTCGAATGCCCGCAGCCGGTGCAGGGTCGATACCACTCCCGTCTGATAGAAATCCGCCATCGTGCCTCCCCGTTCTCGGCCCGGGCCTGCGCGTCGGCAGCCCGAAGCGGGACAGCACCCGGCCCGCCCTGAGCTGGCGAGCCCGCGTGCCGGACGATTTCAGAGCCTGCGCGATAATCCCTGCCGCCGACTGCCCGCGATCCGGCGAAGCTGCCTTCCGGACGTAGAGGGGCGGCCCGGGGTGACCTGCATGCGATCTATGCCGCAGCATAGCGGCTCGGCACACGGTTTGCAAGCGAATTCCCCGCGCCCGCCTGGGCGGACGGCGGGCGGGCCCCTATGTCATCATATAATCACCGGACCTTCATATTTCCCTAACATCTGTTTTGCTACTCTCCTGCTTCGCAGATTCAACGATGCGTCGAGCGAAATCGCGCACAAACACTCTCTCGATTCCGGAGGGTACAAGCGTGCAAACGACGAAGGTAATAACACGGTTCGTCTGCCTCGGCATGGTGCTTGTCGCCTGTGCCGCCTCATCTCCGGCGCAGCAGGCAGAGCCGGCGCAAGCGCAATCGGCCGCCCCCGCCGGCGTGGTGACCGGCACGGTCTACGACAGCCAGACGGGCAATGCGATCCGTGGAGCGCTCGTCAAAGTCGTCCAGGGCGAGCAGTCGGCCATCACCGACATCGACGGCCGCTACCGGCTCAGCCTGCCCGCCGGCACCTACAGGCTTCAGGTATCGGCACCCGGTTATTTCCAGCAGCCGGTCGACGATGTCGTGGTCGCCGCGCGAGGCACGGTCTACATCGATCCCGTGCTCGTGCCGACCACGATCGTGCGCGACGACAAGGTGGTCGTGACCGCCGATACGCCGCAGACGGCGACCGTCAAGTCCGCCCTGCTCGAAAGGAAGATGGCCGACACGATCATGGACAACATCTCGGCCGAGGACATCAAGAAAAACCCCGACTCGGACGCTGCGGCCGTCCTGGAGCGCGTGACCGGGGTTTCGGTCATCGACGACAAGTTCGTCTACGTGCGCGGACTGGGCGAGCGTTACAGCAGCACCATGTTGAACGGTTCGGCCGTGCCCTCTACGGAGCCGGAAAAGAAGGTCGTCGCCTTCGACCTCTTCCCCGCCGCACTGCTCAACAAGATCACCACCATCAAGAGCTACACCCCCGACCAACCCGGGGATTTCTCGGGGGCTCTGGTCAAGATCGACACCATGGAATTCCCCGCCGAATTCACGCTCAAGTACTCGGCGAGCATCGGTTTCAATACCAACGTCTCCATGCGTTACTTCCGCGAGTACGCCGGCGGCCGTCTCGACTGGCTGGGCTTCGGGGTGCAAAGCCGCCGCCTGCCTGACGCGTTTCCCGAGGAAAGGGTAACCAGGAGGAATGAGATCACCGGCACCGGCTTCGCGCCGGAGCAGCTGCAGGCCTTCGGCCGGCAGCTGAAAAACGAATGGGAAGCCCGGGACGGCAAAGCCGCCCCCGATTTTTCCCAAAGCATCGCCACCGGCGGCTCGTGGGGAAACCTGGGGACGGTGTTTTCCATGACCTTCAGCCGGAAGTTCTCGCGCCTGCTCGAGACCGTGAATTCCTACCAGGCGGTCGGCGGCCGGCTCCTGCCGTGGAATCTCTTCACCAACGACAAGAACACCGAAACCGTCAAGATGGGCCTCGTGGGGAACGTATCCTACAAGCTCGGGCAGGACCACAAGCTGTTGTTCAAGAACTTCTATACCGCGGACTCCAGCGACGAAACCCGATTCCTGTACGGCTTCAGCAACGGCAACACCGCCGACGAGCGCGACACCAGGCTGCGGTACCTCAGGGAATCCATGTGGACCAGCCAGGCATCGGGCCAGCATTACCTCAAGCCTCTGGGCAACGGCCTGCTGGAATGGCGCCTGGCCCACGCACGCGCGGCCAGGCAGGAACCCGACCTGCGCGAGACCATCTACCGCTCGGAAGAGGGCAAGAACCGATACGTCTTCAGCCCGGAGGGACAAAGCGGCTTCCGCCAGTTCAGCGACCAGCAAGACCGCATCTGGGAACCGGGGTTGGATTACAGCCTGTTTTTCTTCCGCAGCAACTTCAATGTATCCGTCAAATTCGGCGGCCTGTACCAGCAGCGCCGGCGCGACTTCTCGTCGCGTCGCTTCGCCTTCCTGATCTATGACCGCTCGCTCGACCTCACGCAAAGCCCCGAGCGGCTGTTCGCGCCGGAAAACATCGCTCCCAACCGCATCGAGCTGCGGGAGATCACGCGCTTCACGGATACATTCGACGCGCGTCAGAAGATCTATGCCGGATACGGCATGTCCGAGTTGTCACTCGGACGCCGGTGGCGCCTGCAGGGCGGCCTGCGTTTCGAGAAATCGCAGATCGGGCTGCGGACATTCGACCCCTACAAGCCCGCATTGGAGCCTCTGGTGACCACGCTCGACCGTGCCGACCGCCTGCCGGCGGCGAGCGCGGTATACATGATCCGCGACGACATGAACCTGCGCGCCAGCTTCAGCCGCACGCTCAACCGCCCCGAGTTCCGCGAGCTCGCACCCTTTCAGTTCACGGATATCAGCGGCCGCTCGACCATTCTCGGCAACCCGCAACTCCAGCAGAGTAAGATCGACAACTACGATCTCCGCTGGGAGTGGTTCCGCGGCGGCGATGAGCTGTACGCCGTCAGCGTGTTCGCCAAGCGCTTCCGCCGGCCCATCGAGCGCGTGCTGTTCTACGCCGCCGATGTGCTCACATCCTACGCCAACATCGACGGGGCCACCAACAAAGGCGTGGAAATGGAAATCAAAAAGAAGCTCGGATTCCTGTCGCGCCGCCTGGAGAACTTCAGCCTCCAGGGGAATTACTCGCGCATCTTTTCCGAGGTGCGTATCGGCGACCTCCCCGGCCTGGTCATGACCTCCAAGGAGCGGCCCCTGCAGGGCCAATCGAGCTGCCTGGCGAACGGCGTCCTGGAATATGAAAACCCGCGGACGCACAGCGAAATCCGCCTTCTGTACAACCTCGTGGGAAGACGGATCAGCGAAGTGGGGGCCACCGGCTTGCCGGACGTCTACGAGCGGCCCAACCATTTTCTCGATCTCTCTTACGGGCAGAGGCTGCCGGGGCAGGAGCGCGTGCGCCTGAAATTCACCATTCAGAACATCCTCAACCGTGCGATCACCGAGCTGCAGGGAGATCGTATCTTCGGCAGTTACCGGCTGGGTCGAACCTTCGGCATCGGCATCAGCTACGACATCTACTGAAACCAGAGGCCATTATTCAACCTGTCATGGAGGACATATGAGAACAGTTCGAACTACGGTTGTTTCCGCCGTCACCCTGCTGGCCTTGGCAACGGCGATTCCTCGGGCCGCTGCGGCCTCTCAGAAGGGAGAGGCCCTTCTTGCGCCGAGTTTCACCTCGGTCAAGGCGCCTTCGGTTTACATGATCGCCGACAAGATGACGTACCGAACGGGGGAACGGATCAGCCTCACGCTCACGACTTCGGCCAACGACAACCCCAACCCGTACTTCAGCTTCTTCTTCTACCTGGAGGATCTCCAGACCGGCGAGAAGAAGTACCATCCGGGGTACCAGGCGAATACCGTCACCGATATGTTCAACAACGGACCGGACGCGCGCACCGGGCGCTATCCCATCTACCTGGTTCCTGCGCTTACAGACTTCCCCTGGTTGGGTAACAACGGGTACATGGGCCCGGCAGCGCTAGTCCCGACGACACCGGGCACGTACCGCTACGTTCTGGAGCTGCGCGACGCGACCGGAACCTACGTCCAGGCGCAGGCCTATGCGCCCTTTACCGTGGTGGAAGGTATCGAGACCCTCTCGGGCGACATCACGTCCGACCGCACGCTCTCGAACAGGAAGGCCTACATTCTATCGGGCATGGTTTTCGTGCGCTCGGGCGCGACGCTGACCATCGAGCCCGGGACCATCCTGTTCGGGGAGACCGCCACGCTCGGGGGGCTGTGCATCACGCAGGGGGCCAAGATCCGAGCCATCGGCACGCCGAGCCGGCCCATCGTCTTCACCTCGGCCAGCCCCGTGGGCGCACGCCGGGCCGGCGACTGGTTCGGCGTCGCCATCGCAGGCCGCGCCCCGATCAACGTCACCGGCGGCAGCGCCTCCGTCGAGGGCATCGAAACCGTTTCCTACGGCGGAACCAACCCCGACGACGACAGCGGCATCATGCGCTACGTCCGCATCGAATATGCCGGCATCAAGTTCACCCCCACGCGCGAGGCCAACGGCCTCTATCTGAACGGCGTCGGCAGCCGGACCGTGCTCGAATACCTGCACTTCAACAACAACGCCGACGACAACATCGAGTTCTTCGGCGGCACGGCCAACGTGAAGTACGTCCTGTGCACCGGCGGCGAGGACGATCAGTTCGACTGGACCGAGGGCTGGCAGGGAAAAGCCCAGTTCGTGATCGCCCAGGTTTACCCCGATACCGGCGCCAACCGCGGGATCGAAGCCGACAACTGGGAAAACAATTTCGACGCTTCGCCCCGCTCCAACCCGACGATCTACAACATGACCATCGTCGGTCCCCGCCGCAATTACTCCGAAGGCGAGGGCAAGGCCGATCACGGCCTGATGCTGCGCCGCGGAACGGCCGGCAAGCTTTACAACTTCATCGTCACCGGATACGGCCGCGACGCCATCAATCTGCGCGACGACGCCACCATCGCGCAGGCTACCGCCGGCAACCTGGTTTTCGATCACGCGATACTGCATGACAACGGCGTCTTCGGTGCCGACGGGGTCGGAACCTATGGCAACGCCGACACGCGCAACTGGATAGCCTCCAAGAGCAGAAAAGTGGTGGAAACCGACCCCCTGCTCGTCGACGCCTTTCACCGTCTGACGCCCGACTACCGCCCCGGCTACATGTCGCCGGCACATCGCATCGACATGGTGAAGCAGCCGCCGGACGACGGCTTCTTCTCCCGCGTCGATTTCGTCGGCGGCATCGGTCCGGATCACAACTGGCTCGCGGGCGGATGGGCGTATATCACGGTCAAGTGAGCACGCGGGGCATACGTAAACTCATGACCCTGCGACTTGCGGGCAGCCGGCTGCGGCGCAGCCCGGCTGCCCGGCTCATCTTGGTCTTGCCCGCGCTCCTGCTCGCCGGCTGGTGGGTGGCCGCGCAGCTGCGGCCGCCCAGGCTCCGGCGCGGCGCCCCTTCCCCCGAGGAGCTCGCCCGCAAGGTCCTCGACGGCTTGCAGGCCGGGGATCTCCAAACTCTGGAGAGCCTGGCACTATCGGCAGACGAGTTCCGCAAATTCGTATGGCCGGATTTGCCCGTCAGCAACCCCCGAACCAACGTGCCCCTGGACTACGTCTGGGGAGATGTACACGTGCGGAGCACGGCACGGTTGCAGGCGATGCTGCGCGCCCTGAAGGGCGAGCGGTTCTCGCTCGTGCGCGTGCGGCACATAGGCCCGCGCACCGACTATCCCACTCACAGGGCCTATTCCGATTTCGAGATCGTCCTGCGCGACCGCGACGGCAAGGAAAGAGAATACCCTCTTTTCGGCACGCTCATCGAGATGGACGGCGTCTGGAAGGTCTACAGCTACGCCCCATATGATTGAGCGCCGCGCGCACCGGCGCGGCCCTCAATTCCAGCGTTCGAGCAGGTACTTCTTTTCGCGCTCGAAAGCCTCGGCCTCGCGCTCGATCAACTCCTCGACCTGATCCTCGTCCATGTCGGCCACGGCTCGGCAGTATGCCGCCAGCCGCCCGAAATGGAGCGGCACCAGCATGTCGACCAGGCGCCGGCGGTTGCGGTTCCAGACCTGATAGACGAGAAGGAAATCGTAGAGGATGCGCGCCCAGAGGGAAGCCGGGAATTCGGGGATGCCGTTCGATGCGAAGGCGGACTTCACCGCACGCAGCGCCTGGTAGTTTTCGTCGCGCAGGATCTGGCGGTACATGGGATCGAAGTGCTCCATCCCTTCCAGGAACTCGCGATCCATGGCCCGGACGTTGACCTCGACCGGCTCGACCGGAATGGTCCACGGGATGCGCCCGGCCACCTCGGCGGGCACGCTCCCCGACGCCTCGCGCACGCGCTCGGACATCTCGCCCGCCACGTAAAAAAGCGTACTGACCACCTGGCAGAACATGGAGCTCAGGTCGGCCGCCGGGTCCTTGGGGCTGTGGATCTTGGTGCCCAGGTAGACCTGGGCCACGCGCTGCTTCCAGCAGATCGCCATCAGGGTCATCCAGATATCGATGCCGAAGCGCGCGACGTCGGTTTCCCAGACATCCGCCGCCGCGAACATCGCCGCCAGGCGGCCCGAGAGACAATAATCGCCGCCGATCGGCTGGCGCACGCGCACGCCGAAAAGCGCGCGCGTCATGGGGTAGACGATGTTGTTGGTGATGGTGCCGTCGTACTTGAAGCGGCGGTACAGGGGCGCGACGAAATCCGCCCGGCCCTCGTGCACGGGCGCGGCGAGCAGCTTGACCCATTCGGGCGTGATGCTGCGCAGGTCGGAGTCGAACACCGCCACCGTCCGGGCGTGCAGGCGTTCGGCCGCCTCGAACACGGCGCGAAACGCCGTGCCCTTCCCCGCCACTCCGCGATAGATGGAAACGCGCCGCTGGATCGTGGGCGGAATCATGGCCTCGTAAGCCTTTTCGCGCGTGTCGTCGAGCGATCCGCCGTCCGACACGAGAATGGCGCAGCGCATGCCGCCGAAATGCTCGGCCAGCCCGCGGCCCACCGTCGCCACCACGTGCGCGATCGTATCCTCGTTGTTGTAACAGGGAATACCGACCAGGAGATCGACCTCGCCCACCTCCTGGATCCACTTGAGAAGCTGCCAGCGCAGCGACGAATCGTATCGCCTCATCGACACCTCGCCCCGGAGCGCCAAACCGCCCTCCGGCGACCCGGAATTATCGTCCCGCACGCCCTCCGGCGCAAGTACACGCAGCTCGGAAAGATGAGGGTGGTAACGCAATCGGGTCGATGTCCGTCCCGGCAGGGACGGCAGATGGTAGCTCCGGGTGAGTGCAACGAACCCGGAGAAAGGGATCGCCGCCGCAACAAGCCCCGGCAGGGGCGGCAGGTGCAGCCCCGATCCCGAGAGCGCCGCCATTGGGTCGATGTCCGTCCCGGCAGGGACGGCAGATGGTAGCTCCGGGTGAGTGCAACGAACCCGGAGAAAGGGATCGCCGCCGCAACAAGCCCCGGCAGGGGCGGCAGGTGCAGCCCCGATCCCGAGAGCGCCGCCATTGGGTCGATGTCCGTCCCGGCAGGGACGGCAGATGGTAGCTCCGGGTGAGTGCAACGAACCCGGAGAAAGGGATCGCCGCCGCAACAAGCCCCGGCAGGGGCGGCAGCGGAAACGCCCGCCGATATGCCCTGCTCAGCCGAACAATCCGGAGATCGTGCGCGCCAGGGCCAGGCGCCAGGCGCGCACGTGCGCCAGCCAGCGCAGCTCGATAAGATCCTCCAAGATGGTGTAGAGCACCGGGATCGCCAGGAGGGTGAGCAGGAAGCAAAGCGTCTGGCCGCCCACGATGACGACCGCGATCGCCGAACGCGATCCGGAGCCCGCTCCTCTTCCCAGAGCCGTGGGGATCATACCGGCGACGATCGATAGCGTGGTCATCAGGATCGGCCGCAGGCGCGCGCGGTTGGCCTCCATGATCGCCCGGTGGCGCTCGTATCCCTGCTCGCGCCGCAGCCGGTTGGTGAAATCGATCTGCAGGATCGAGTTCTTCTTCACGATGCCGAAGAGCAGCAGCACTCCCAGGGCGCTCCACAAATGCAGCGTCTTGCCGGTCAGAAAGAGCGACATGATGGCGAAGGGCACCGCCAGCGGCAGCGAGGCCAGAATGGTGACCGGATGGATGAAACTCTCGAACTGCGCCGCCAGCACCATATACATAAAGATGAACGAGAGGCCGAAGGCGATGATGAAGTTGAGAAAGAGCTCCTGCATCATCTTGCCGCGGCCGGTGAAGTAGTAGTCGTAACCCGGCGGCAGCCCCGCGCGTTCGATGATCTCCTGCACGCGGGTCATGGCCTCACCGAGCGAGAGCGTGGGCAGCAGGTTGGCCGAGACCGTCACCTGGCGCTGGCGGTTGTAGCGGTCGATCTGCGCCGGCCCGGTGCCGCGCTCGATCCGGGCCACGTTATCGAGCCGCACCAGTCCCCCCGCCGCCGAAGGTATCATCAGGCCGGCGATGGCGTCGGCACTCGCACGCTGCTCCGGCCGGACGCGCAGGCGCACCTCGTACAGCTGGTCACCTTCCTTGTATTTGGTGATGCTCTCCTCGCCGGAGATCATCAGGCGCAGGGCGCGGGCGATATCGGTGACCGAGACGCCCAGATCGGAGGCCTTGTCGCGCAGGATGCGTATCTGCACTTCCGGGTTGCCGACGTTGAGCGAGCTGTCGACATCCACCATGCCGGGGATCTTCTTCATCTCCGACGTCACGCGCTCCGACAGGCGCGCCAGAACGTCGAGGTCGGGGCCGCGCAGGATCGCGTTCACCGGCGTCGCGCGCATCGTGCCGCCGCCCATGGAGCTGACGCTCTGCACGCCGACGCGCACCCCGGGGAAGTCCTGCAGCACGGCGCGTGCCTGCTCCATCACGGCGAACTGGCTGATCGAGCGTTCGCGCAGCGGCGACAGGCGCACGTAGATCGATCCGTCAGTGACGCTGCCGCGCCCCCCGGCATTGACCGTCGTCAGCAGGTGGCGCACCTCGGGCAGCTTCTTCACGCGCTCCTCCATCACGCGCAGGATCGCGTCGGTGCCCGCCAGCGAGGTTCCCTCGGGGGTTTTCACGGTGATTTCGAACTCGTCCTGGTCGTCCTCGGGGAAGAAGTCCTTCCCGATGCGGCTCATCAGGGGGAATATCGTCAGAAAGACCAGCGTGCAGATCAGGACGATGCTCTTGCGGTGCGTCAGGCTCCAGTCGAGCGCACGCAGATAGAACTTCTCCAGCCAGGGATAGAAGCCCGCCTGCTTGGAGCTGCGCCGGTGCGCACCATCCTCCTCCGTGCGCACGCGTATGAAGCGCGACGAGAGCATGGGCGTCAGGGTGAAGCTGACCAGCAGGGACACGATGATCGCCGCCGCCGCCGTGACGCCGAAGCTCTGCAGGAACCTTCCCGGCACGCCGCCGAGGAAGATCACGGGCGCGAAGATGACGACCAGCGACAGCGTGGCCGCCATCACCGCCAGGCCGATTTCGCGCGTCGCCGCCACCGCCGCTTCGAGCGGCGCCACGCCCTTCTCCTCGATATAACGGAATATATTCTCCAGGACGACGATGGCGTCGTCGATGACGATGCCCACCGACACGGTCAGGCCGAGCAGCGTCAGGCTGTTGAGCGTGTAATCGAGCGCGCGCATCACCATGAAGGTCGAAATGATCGACGTCGGGATGGCGACCGCCGCGATCAGGGTGGCACGCAGGCTGCGCATGAAGAACAGCACCACCAGGCTGGCGAAGAGTCCGCCCAGGATCAGGTGCTCGTAGATCGCGTGCACCGAACCCAAAATGAATATCGACTGGTCGCGGATGATGAAGACTTTCAGATCGCGCGGCAGGCGCGACTTGATCTCTTCGAGGCGCTCCTTGACCGTCTCGATCACGCGCACCGTGTTGCTTCCCGACTGCTTGCGGATCAGCAGGGTGACGGCCGGTTCGCCGTCCAAGCGCGCCAGGTCGCGCGGCTCCTCGTACAGGTCCTCGACCGCGGCGAAATCGCGCACGCGCACCGGCACCCCGTTGCGCGCGGCGACCACGAGATCGCCGAACTCTTGCGGCGACGCGATGCGCCCCAGGGTGCGCAGGGTGAGTTCGCGCCGGCCCTGGTCGAGGCGCCCGCTCGGGACTTCGAAGTTCTGGCGCTGCAGCGTCGCGGCGACCTGGCTGATGCCGAGGCCGAGCGCGTTCAGCTTTTCCGCGTCCACCTCCACCTGGATGGCCCGCTTGCGCCCCCCGACGAGAAGCACCTGGCCGATGCCGGTGACCCCTTCCAGCTGCTGCTTGATCTGCTTGTCGGCGATCTCCGTGATCTCGCGCATGCTGCGCGCTCCCGACACGCTGATCGACATCACCGGCGCGGCGTCCGGGTCGACCTTCTCGATGATCGGCGGGTCGATCCCTTCGGGCAGGTTGCGCAGGATGGTCGACACCTTGTCGCGCACGTCCTGAGCGGCCTGGTCGATCTGGCGCTCGAGCACGAAGGTCACGATGACGCGCGACACCCCTTCAATGGTGCTGGCGCGCAGCTCGTCGATCCCCTGGATCGTATTGACCGCTTCCTCGATCGGCTTGGTGACCTCGGTCTCCATCTCCTCGGCGCTCGCGCCCGGCAGGATCGTCGTCACCGTCACGATGGGCAGGTCGACCTTCGGGATCAGGTCGACGCCGAGACCGCTGAAGGAAACGACGCCGAGCACCACGAGCGAGGTGATCAGCATGGTGGCGAAGACCGGCCGGCGGACGCATAGGGCGGCGAGACCCATCTAACTCTCCTTTTTCACCTGCACGCGCATTCCCTGGCGGATGCGCGCGAGTTCGGAGATCGCGATCCAGGTACCCGGCGCCAGGCCCTCGGTGACTTCGATGCGGTCGCCGGTGCGATCGCCCAGCTTCACCACGACCTCCCGGATCTCGTCGTTCTCGACGGCATAGACCTTCTGCACGCCGTAAAAGGAGATGACCGCGTCGGCCGGCACGCGCAGGACGGTGTCGACCTTGGAAGTGAACAGGGTCGCGGTCGCAAACAGCCCGGGGCGCAAGCGCCCGGCGGAATTGTCCACCAGCGCCTCGATGGCGAACGTTCGGTTCTGCACGTCCACCGCCTGCGACACGCGCTCGACCCGTCCCGTGAAGACGTCATCGTAGGCTTCGACGCGCACGTCCACGCGCGCGCCCGGCGCGACGAAGGGAAACCAGCGTTCGGGGACGCCGGCCTTCAGCTTGAGGGGATTGGTGCTTACGATGGTCATGACGGGCGTCTGCTCCTTGACGTACTGCCCGACTTCGACCAGGCGCCGGGCGATGCTGCCGGCGAACGGTGCGCGGATCGTGCAGTCGGCGACCTTCTTTTCGGCGAGCGCCAGCTGGGCGCGCATGTTCTGCACCTGCGCTTCGAGGTTGCGCACGGTTTCGAGCGCGGCCGAGTAATTGGCTTCGGCGGCCCGGTAGCGCGCCTCGGCGGTATCCGCAACCTGCCTGGAAAGAACGTTCTTGGCCACGAGCGCCTGAATACGCTCGTAATTGGCCTTGGCGTCCGCGAGCTCGGCGGCGGCCTTGCGCACCATCGAGGTGCGCGCGGGGTCGGGCATGGGGTCGCTTTCCTCTTCCAGGCCGAGCTGCGCCAGGACCTGCGCCAGGGCCGCGCGCTGCCGGTCCACGGCGATCTGGAGCTCGGTCGGGTTCAGCTCCACGAGCACCTGCCCCCGCTGCACGCGGTCGCCCAGGTCGGCGTGGACGGCCGCGACGCGCGCGCTCACCTCGCTGGCGACGGTCACCTCCCGGCGCCCTTCGAGCGTGCCCACCAGCTCGATCCGGCGCTCGATCTTCTCGGGCTGTACCTGCACGGCGGAAACCTCGACCTGAGCTTCCCGGGTCGCCTCCACACTCGGCACCGGCCTCGAACAGGCCCCGATTGCAACGGCCGACATTACCCACAAAGCTGCGATGTATGCCTTCCTACAGTTCCTCATTCACCGTCCTTCCGCGTTCCCGTAAGCCTGCCACGCGAAGCCGCAAAGACTCCCATGCTCCCGTGAACCGTACTGGCCTGCCCGGCCCGGCTGAAATTGTACTACCTCGCCCCGGCCGCGCGTAACGACTATCTCTGCGCCGTCGAGTTGCGGATGTTCGCACCGAGACGCGGCGCGGCCCGCCGGGGGCGCCACCTCCGGGGCGCCCGCAGTCTGCCGGCAGGATCCTCCTGGATGGGCGCGGGATCCCAGTGGAATCGGGTGGTCGCGGCTGCCGCCGCGGTGGGGACACAAACGCGCCCGGGGCCGCGCCCCGGGCTCAAGGCCGGCGCGCGCGAGACCCCGGCGGGAACGGGCGGCAGGATTCCTGCAGCTTACGGTTGCTGAGAGTCCGCCTGCTCTCTCCTCACGATGGTGATCAGGATGTCCTTCATCAGCTGGCCGGTCTTCATGTTCATCCAGGGAGTCTGGATCGTGACATCCACGTTCCCCTTCCTGAACATGGCGCCTTCCTTGCTCTCGCCCATGAACTCCAGGCCCGGCTCCTTCTTGTAGAAGGCCACCAC
>Ga0209102_1000325_pt1 | contig 32641 bp, 30 predicted proteins | sample ConPoolayeHmetaG_FD_185483 | JGI IMG/M metagenome (GOLD analysis project Ga0209102, IMG submission 185483) | Hot spring microbial mat communities from California, USA to study Microbial Dark Matter (Phase II) - Cone Pool mat layer H metaG... ...
GCATAGTATAATCCTGGAGGTAAGACAAACGGGCATAAATGGCCGCTAAACCCGGAGGCGCTATAGGCGCGGGCAAAGAATACTTTCTGGCCAAATTTTCATCGAAATAAAGGGGATGATGATCCCCTACTACCTCCATATATTCCTGGACTAACTCTGGCGTAACGGCCAACTCTAAAGGGCGAAAGGTGCGGCCGGGGGGGAGATCGGCAAAAGTCAACTCTGGCCTGTCTTTCTTACTTTTCATTTTCCTTCCTTCCTAAAAATTTTAGCCAGCGAAAAAGAGCTTTATTTTTCCGCTGAAAAAAACATCTCCATTTGCTTTCTGACACAAAACTTCTAATTGCGCTAAATTTTTATGCTCATCTTTAGCAAGTACCTGGAAGCGGGTTACTAATATTTCGCGAGAACTAACTTCGCCAAAGAGGGAAACCTCACTCAAGTCCACAGTCATGTCTTTGGGTAGGGGATAACTTTTTTGCAGGGCTTCCTGAATAACCATTTGGGGTAAGTTTTGGCCCATCTCCGCGGGGGATAAATTTCCTACATAAAAGAGGGCGGGAGGAATCTCCTGTCCATTTCTTAATTTCCCTAAATTAAGGGGAGAGTTTTCGCGATGCCGTACGGCTCCGCTTCGAGTCACATGGCCCAGCAGCTGGCGGCCGCATATTTCCTCGGCCAATAAAGCTGCTTCGATGACCTCGGCCACGGACAAACCTGTTTCAATGCCCATTTCGTTCATCATGACCACCATGTCCTCCGTGCAAGTATTACCAGCAAATCCTTTGTGGTACTTGGGCCGCCGGGTAGCTGGCTGTCCGCCTAATCCGCCCAAGGAACTATCGTGGTAAATAATTCCTTCTTGCAGAGCGGCCAAAGTGTTCGCCAATCCCATGCCGCGGGTGTCATGAAAATGGGCAATGAAATCTACCCCCGGAAAGCGATCTTTCATTTGGGCAAAGACTTCCCGGACTTGTCTAGGGTTGGCTTCTCCTGTGGTATCACCAAGCATAATCGAGGTCGCTCCTTTGTCCAAATACCAATCCACAAGTTCGATCACTTTGCTTATGGGGACTTCTCCAGCTAAAGGGCAGCCAAAGGCGGTGCCCACACAACCGATCACTTTGAGCCCAGCCTGCCGGGCCCGTTTTACTATATCAGCTAAAGGCGGAAGGGCCTCCGCAAATGTTCTTTCTAAGTTGGCCAAAAGATGATCTTCACTGGCGGAGATAATCGCTGTAATCTCTTGCACTCCATATCCTTGGGCACATGCTTCCAAGAGGCGCTCTAAGCCTTTATCGTTGGGCACGATAGCGATAAAGGTAACATCTGGCGGCCGTTGAAGGCCTTTCAAAACTTCCAGGGCATCAGCAAATTGCTTAATTAACTTAGGATGCGCAAAAGAGGTTACTTCGATACGTTTAAACCCCACTTCTATTAAGCGATTGATCATGAGTATTTTCTTTGCGGTGGGAATAAACTGCTCCTCACCTTGGAGGCCATCCCGGGCCCAGCATTCACAGATTTGCACGCGCTCGGGAAGTTGAAGCATATTTCTTCCTTTCTACCTATTTTTTCGAGAATAATGATTTATATATTTTTTGCCACCCAGCAGTGCTCCGGCCATGGCTATCCCTATTAGATCAGTGCGCCATTCCGGGACGGATAAAAGCATACCCGCAAAAATGTAACCTATCCGCTCAGGAAAATTTAAAATCCCTAAGCCCCTTAAGTATCCTTCCAAGGAGCTACTGATCAGAAATACCCCTAAAAAAGCGGTCAGCAAAGGGAAGAAAGTTTCCCGTAGAGGTTCTTGCAAAATGAGGGCGGGGTTAAAGACAAAATAAAAAGGAATAAAATAAATAACGGCTCCTAATTTCATGGCTTGCAGGCCGGTTTTTATTGGATCTGCTTGGGCTATGCTGGCCGCAGTTATCGCTCCTAAGGCTACGGGGGGAGTAATAAAAGAGACTAAACCCCAGTACATAACGAAAAGATGAACGGCTAAGGGTTTAAGACCGCTGGCAGTTAAAGCGGGGGCTAAGACAATAGCTAAAAATATATAACAAGCGGCGGCCGTCATCCCCATGCCCAGAATAAAACTTGTGAGCGCACCAATTAAAAGAAGCAAAAAAACATTCCCTCCCGCAAAACTGACTAACTCCCGAGAAAAAGAATGAGCTACGCCAGTCATGGAAAGGGCTCCAATGACTAAGCCTATCCCGCCCAAAAGGGCCACCAATTCCGATAGGAACTTGCCGATGCCCATAAGGAGGAGCTTAAATTTTTCTCCAGAAAGGCGGGTTTCTCTTTTTATCATGGCTAAACAGAGCAGAAGCAAAGAGGCATAAAAAGGCGCCCAGGCTTCGACTTTGAGGTAGAGGAGGAAGTAGACTAATAGAAAAAGAGCTAATAAATAAAACCAGCCTTCTTTTAAAGTTTTGGTTAAAGACGGCAAATCTTTCACCTCTAATCCTTTTAAGCCCACGCGGGCAGCGTAACCATCAGCCTGCAAAAATAACCCCCAATAATAAAGCAAGGAGGGAATAAGCGCGGCCACACAAATCTTCCAATAAGGAATAGAGAGGAAAGAGGCCATTATAAAAGCTGCCGTGCCCATAACCGGAGGCATGAGCGCGCCCCCGGTGGAAGCACAAGCTTCTATTGCTCCAGCATAATAACCCGGATATCCTGTCCGCTTCATTGTGGGGATGGTCATAGAACCAGTGGAGACTACATTAGAGATTACGCTGCCACTCATCGTTCCAAAAAGGGCACTGGAAATGACGGCTACTTTGGCAGGTCCTCCCCGCGATTTTCCCCAAAGAGCCAAGGCCAAATTTAAAAAAAACTTCCCCCCTCCCGTAAATTGGAGAGTCACGCCAAAGATCATGAAACCGATAAGCAAAGAGCCCACTACTTTCATGGGAATCCCCAAAATGCTCTCGACACTCATGGCATGATAACGAGCGGTAGCGAGCAGGGAAAAATCTCGCCCTTCTAAAAAGCCGGGCATAAGATTGGCAAATAACGGATAAAAAGAAAAGAAAAGGCAAGTGCCCATTAAGACACTTCCCGCTACTCGCCGCACCGCCTCCAGCAACAAAAACCAGAGCGTAAGGCTGAAGATAGTGGGTAAAGGAGGGGCTACAAATTCCCATCCTTTTTCTATAATTTGCAAACCATGGATAGCAAAATAAATGGAAACAAAAAAACATAGGAAAAAAAGAAAACCATCATAAAAAGGAACTTTTTCTTTATGATTATCTTTTGGGGCCGGGAAAATGAGGAAAGTTAGCGCTCCATAAAGGGCCAAAAGACAATAGTAATAACTTGTTTCCACCAGCATGAATCCAAATGGCTTTAAAAGGAAAATCTGCATTACCGCCAGAATAATGCCCAGAATAGAAAAAATTAGCAGGATCCTTTCCCATAATCCTTTAAGTTGGCGATGTCGCTCACTAACGATCATGATAACTCTTCTCTAATGAGCATAGCTTGGGAATGACCGAAGAAATTTTTAATATTCCCCCATCCAACCTCTGGCCTTCCTTCTTTCCAACCACATCTTGGGAAAATCTTTTTCTTTAACTCCTTTTTCAGTAGCTTCCGCTATTAACTTTTCCCATTCTTTTTTTACTTCTTCCATATGGGCCAAAAGCTTTTTATTCCATTCATCATATTCTGGTTTCCATATACCTAACTCTTTGTAATATTTGACAGCTCCTTCATGGAATGGGCAATTAGCTGGCGGAATACCCGATTTCTCAGCTTTCCAAAAAGGCATGGCTTTGTGGGCATCCTTATACAAAGGATAAGCTTCATTGATTGCTTTTACCAAGGCATAAACTTCTTGAGCACTTGTCTTTTCTAAGGTAACCATATTGGGGTACTTATATGACCACACTTCGTCAGGCTTACCTTTGGTAAAACTCGGACCATCATCCCACAAACACGGACTTAACCAGGGGGTAATGGCTTGCATGCGGGCCCAGCCTTCCTTATCTTGATGAGGGTAAATCACATGAGCGCAACCCCGCGGAGAATTGGCTAATTCATAGAGAAGGGGAGCATCATGGCCAGCAATGGCCGCATCTACTTTTCCTTCAATCAAACCTTTTAAAGATGCGGCATAACTGGGAAATTCAACTTTAACTACATCAGCCATAGTTAATTTACCAAAAGCTAAGGTAGCTATTGCTTTCACATTCAAAGTCGAAGCTCCCGTTACCCAGGCTACTCTTTTCCCTTTTAAAGTATAGGGAGTGGTAATTCCGGATTCTTTGGTGACCGCCATGATGGTTACGAAAGGAACGGCCAACACTTGCCGCAAAGGTTGAGGGCCTAAACTCATGCTGTTACATTCATAAAGGCCTTCAATATAAAAAGCAGATTCATCTCCCATATTGGCGTAGGTGGCCGAACCAGTCAGCAATGGCAAAAATCGGCCAATGGATGTGCCTGAGGGTATCACCCGGATTTTAACGCCGTATTTTTTCATCAGCGCGTCAGCGATCGCTGCCGTTTGTACATAGCCCGTGGAACCCACATCATAGGCCGTCCAGAACATCCGGGAAGGTAACCCAGGCGAAGATTGCGCCATCAAGGTAGAAAAAAATATAAAGCTTAAAAAGCAAACTCCTCCCCCTATTCCTAAAATTTTTTTAAACATAATTTAAACCCTCCTCCCCTTTTTATTCCAACAGGTTCTATCCTGCTGACTTTCTTAAAATTTAATTCTTTTTGTTCACCTCTTAATAATTTCCATAGAGCCTTTTTAACTCCTTTTTATCTATCTTCCCTGCGGGGTTCTTTGGTAAAGTGGGGACGAATTCAACAAAACGGGGCTTTTTATAGCTGGCTAAATTTTCTTTGCAAAATTGGATTACTTCTTCTGGCGTAAGCGTTTGGCCATGACGAAGCGCAATAATAGCTTTCACACTCTCCCCCCAATAAGGATCGGGCACACCTATAACCGCGGCTTCTAAGATGGCGGGATGGGCCTGGAGTAAATCTTCAATCTCTCGAGGGTAAATATTGCGGGCTCCGCTGATAATCATGTCTTTTTTCCGATCGACAATATACAAATACCCATCTTCATCTTTTTTACCCAAATCTCCAGTATATAGCCATCCATCTCTTAAAACGTCGCGTGTATCTTCTGGACGCTGCCAATACCCTGCCATTGGCGAATTTAATTTGGCGACTATCTCGCCAATGCTTCCTGGTTCAGTTACTTCCCTCCCTTCTTCATCAACTAACTTAACTAAGGTCCCTAAGGTAGGCCGTCCAGCTGAGGCTAAACGTAGACGAGCTTTCTCATCTCCCCCTCGCGCTAAGCGATGATCTCGGGGTGAAAGTACAGTAATACCACTACCGCAACATTCAGTCGCCCCATACCTCTGCAAGAAATCACATTGAAACACTTGAAAGGCTTTTTCTAATGTGGAAAGGGGCATAGCTGATCCCCCGTAAATAATTAAACGCAGAGAGGAATAATCATACTTCCCTACATCGGGATGGTGAATTAAGGCATGAATCATAGTGGGGTAGGCATAAAGAATGGTAACTTTTTCTTTTTCAATCGTCTGCAAAAAGGCCAGTGGATCGAAAGAACTTTTAAGAATGAGGGTATTGCTCATCAAAAAAGCCCGAATGACCGTAGCAAATCCGCCGATATGGTAAAGCGGAACTGGACCAAGCCAGATATCGTCGTAGCTTTGCCCAGGGGTGTCAATTATAGTGCTCAGCAAGTTTTCATAAAAGGCCCGATGAGTATAGACGGCCGCTTTCGGCACACCTGTTGTTCCAGCAGTATAAAGGAGATTAAAAATTGCTTCGGGACGAACTCTTTTTTCCGGATTATAAGGAGATGATTTTTCTGTCCAGGCTAAGAAAGGAATTATCTTATCTTTCCCTTTTCCCAAAGAAAGATATTTTTTAATAAAAGGTAGCCTGGGGCTAAGGTCTAAAATGACTTCGCTGAAATCTTCCCCTACTATAAGGATGGTGGGTTGGCAATCCTGCAAAATAAATTCTAACTCCCGCGGCCGGAGAAGATTATTTATCATCACTAAGACCGCCCCACTTTTGGCCACTCCGAATATGCACTGAATAGCCCGCGGCGTAGTTTTTTCTAATACGGCCACTCTTAAACCTTCTTCTGCTCCCTGAGCTAAAAGGGCGTTGGCCATCCGATTACTTTCTTCATTTAACTGAGCATAAGAATAGCTCTCTTGCTCAAGGATTAAAGCTGTCTTCTTGGGAAAATTCACGGCATTAATAGCCAAGATGTCCCCAATGACCAATTTGCCTCCCGTCTAAAAATCAAGGGGTAAAAAAGAGACCCTTATTTTTTAATAACTTCCACCACCCCCTGGTCTCCATCAACGCGCACAAAATCTCCAGAAGAGATTACTTCTAAGGGGTTTTGATCTAGCCTATCAACTAAGGGAATATTTCCCATGGCTGCGCCTACCGCAATTATCGGTTCAGCTTCGAGGTTGATCATGGCCGCGGGGGCAGTCTTTCTTTTGGTCATGGCATAAATTATATAAGGGCCGGCTGTTGAGCCTTTGCCATGGGGAAAGATAAAAATTTTATTAGTTATAGATTGCCCTTCCAATTCATGGCCTTTTTCTACCACCACACCTTGATCAGGATTGACGCCTCCGAGAAAGCTTATGGGCTGGCGGGTAACTACGGCCTCCCCTTCCGCAACTCCTCCGATAATTTTTCTTCCCTTTAAAATAATCTTCATTTTTACCTCCTCCACTTACCTTGAATCGCTGCCCGCAAGCAATCTTGGGTATCGCCGAAAATTACATCCACCCGGCACGCTCCAGGTAGGAAATAGGCTCCTCGCGCAGAATTGATCGCTACCGTTTTAATCCCGGGAATTAAATGGAAAGGAGCTCCCGGTGATACGCAAAGGTCTGTAATTACTAATCCGCCTGCTCTCTCAATAATTTCCACGAACCCCATTTCTTTAGCCAGCCTCTTTATATGAGAAGACGTGGCTACCCAAAGGCGCGTATTCTCATGAATTTTTTGACCATCAAGAAATGCCGCAATATCTTTGATTTGGGAAAGACTACAATGGGGACAACCAAAACAGACTAAATCTACGTCTTCCTTTTGGGTAGTAGTTAATTTTTCAAAGGAGCTGTGCAGCTCTTTAATGCCCACAGCAATTGTCTCTTCGGGTTTTTTCCCACCCAAGGCTGCTTCCACGGTAGGAGCTTCCGGGGTTATGCCTACTAAATGACAAAGAGAAATGGCACCAGCCGTGGGCATGGGAGAGATGAGAAAACGGATTTGATCTTGGTTCAAATAAGGAGGAAGTCCGACTATTACTGGAGTTTTGTTCACCAAAGTTCGCCCAATATAAGAACCTATGGCTGAATATTGGGAAAGGGTTAAAGAGCGGTGATCCAAGCCAGAAAGGTCTACCAGCACTTGTCCGTAACGGTTTTCTTTTAGGTGTAAACCGTACTCGGGAGTAACTCCGGTTATGGCGGCAGCCACCACAGAAGGTGACCCTTCTCTGTTGCCCCTGGCGCCTAAAACAGAATTTACAAAAGTCGCTCCCGCTGACCCGCCCCAGGCGAAATGGGTACCGGGCAGGGGTAAGTTTCCCAGTTGATAAGGCAGGCAACTTCCTAAAGGAACGGCCCCCATTTTTAGGTAGACTTCATCGGTGCGCCGTTGATTGATCACCAACTGCTCGGGAAGCCCCATCTCTCGCCACAACTCGAAGTCAACAGAACAGGGATTAGTCGAAGTAAAAACCTGGAAGCGCGCTCCTCCTTGCCAAAGGTCTTTCATCCATTCTATATTTTCTTCTCCCGAAATCAAATAACTCCGTCCTCCTACATGGCAAGAAGAGACCGGGATCATTCGCTGCGCCCCGTAAATTTCTCCCAGGGTCACCAAAAGGCGCAGGGCACTTTGCGGGCCAGGGCCAAAAGCGCCATCGAGCATCTGTTTTTCCCTATCGGTTAGTTGCATAAATCCTCTCTTTCTTAATCAGCCAAAAGGCAAAATTAATTTTTTGTTTTCCCGGAACCCCTCATTGAAAAAGTTGGTTTTCTTAGTGGGCCCTTTTTATTTCCTGACCGTCGATCAGTTTTAATATTTCTCGCAGTTATAAAACCTCTCTTCTTTGGAAAGTGGTATCATCCCTCCAATTATGCTCAATGATTGATTCCCTTTTGAAGCCGCTATGCTCTTAAAGTAAAAAAGAATTAGCCGCTAAGAACTTCTTTAAATTCTGAGCTGCCTGGAGAATATGTTCTTCCATAGCCCAACGAACTTGAGTAGGATCTTTTTTCTCCACAGCTCTTAGGATTTTTTCGTGATCGGCCGTGTTCCGCTCCCTTTGCCCGGGAATAGCCAAAATAATTCGCCAATAACGAGCAAAGTAGTCCCTCTGATTTTTAATTAAATTTTGCAGCCGTTCATTGCCGCACCTGCTAATAAAAAATTGATGGAAATCAATGTTAAGCTTTTGCCACTCTTCGGGAGTTTTTTGCAGGGTTTGTTGGAGTTGGTTTTGTAATCTTTTTAGCCCCTGCAGATCACGACGATTCATTTTCTTGACGGCTAAGCTGGCCGCCAGCCCCTCTAAAGTAGCTTGAATTTCATAAATTTCCTCAATATCTTCTAAGGAAAAACGCGTAACCTCCGCTCCCCGGTAAGGAATTATCTTGACCAAACCTTCCAACTCTAACTGTTTAAGTACTTCGCGCAAAACCGTGCGGCTAACTTTCAATTCCTTGGCTAAAGCGTATTCAATAAGGCGCGCCCCTGGAAGAAGGCGCCCAGAGAGGATTTGTTTTTTTAGATTTTTGTAAATCTCCTCGCGGAGTGGCTTATGGACTGGCTTTGTTTTTTGGGGGGCCATGAAGAATCCTTTTAGTTTGCAATATTGTTTACAATATTGTCTAAAATTTGTCAATTAAAAAATTATAATTCTTTGATTTCTTCTTCCTTTATCTCCTTGCTGGGAACCTGCGGAGAGAGCAAAAAGGATAAGAATTTCCTTTTTATCTTGGTGAGCGGTCATCCATTAAAACTACCAAACAATCGTGGAGAGGGGTATTTGCCCATTTTTGCTTGCCTGGTGGACAATCTTGCCCAATCCGCTAATGGTCCAGATTCTCATTTTGGGGTTGGGAATAAACTTAATTATTCAAAATCTAAGTGCTTTTTTTAATAAAATCCTTTGGCTTAATTTATGCATATATTAAATAGGATTTTCTGGGGAAAGGATAGTTAATTATGAATGGGGAGCTGAGCTTAGGTCAACTATTGAAATTAAAAAGACAGGATCAAGGCCTTTCTTTAGAAAAGATTGCCCAAATTACCCGGATTTCTTTGTATAATCTCCAATTTTTAGAAAGTGACCAATACCATCTTCTTCCCGGAGAGGTTTATACCCGTGGTTATTTAAAAAGTTATGCCCGCGTGCTGCGTTTAGATCCGGAAGAAATTATTAAAATTTACCATCAACAGCGGCACTACCAAAATATATTCAGCAAGCCGGCCTTTTCTCTTTCCCATTCTCTTTAAACCTTACCCGAATTTCCGAGGTAATCTATTCTGCTTATTTAATTTTAATCCTTCCATTTCCAAGGAGTAAATTTAGTATCCCGGTCGAAAAAATCTAATCCTTCTATTCTCTTCAAATAATTAACGAAGAGATAGGTTAAGGGGGTAACCGCGGCTTCATAAAAGGATTTCAACAACCATTGGGTTAAAATCAATCTTCCAAGTGCCCCCATAGGGATTAATCCATAGAACGCTAAGGAGATGAAAACCCCTGAATCCGCCAATTGCCCTACCAACGTCGAACTTATCATCCTCAGCCACAAATGTCTTCCTGCCGTAACCACTTTCATCTTGGCCAGAACAAAGGAATTAAGGAACTCGCCCAAGAGATAGGCTATAAAAGAAGCGAAAAGAAGGCGCGGCGTAAATCCGAAAATGGCCGCATAGGCCTGTTGCGCTAAGCCCGGATCTTGCCATGGTCCTATATTCCAAAAAGGGGCAGGCGGTAATTGAATACTGACCCAAATTATTAAGACGGCCAGCAGATTACATCCAAAACCAATCCAGATGACCTGGCGGGCTCGCGCATAACCATAAACTTCTGTAAGGATATCCCCAAAAATATAGGAAATGGGGAAGATTATTATAGCAGCGGGAAGGGAAAAAGGACCAATAGAAATTAATTTGACCGCAATTATATTGGAGATTATTAAGCTGGTAACAAAAATTGCCGTAATGGTGGGCAGCCAGCGGAACTTATTCATCTTGCTTTTTATACTCGGCGTCTACGGTTATGGAGATACCGCCCCGGACAGCAAATTCAGCTGTTACTTTGCACCAACGAGGCTGCAGCACTTTAACCAGTTCGTCTAAAATAACATTGGTAACATGTTCATGGAAAACGCCGCGCTGGCGAAAGGACCAGAGGTATAATTTGAGGGATTTGGATTCGAGAATCTTTTTTTCGGGAATATATTGGATGGTCAGCTTGGCAAAGTCAGGCTGACTCGTAGCTGGACAAAGGCAGGTAAATTCTTCCGTGCGCAGAGTAACTACGTAATTCCGTTCTGGATGATGATTGGGAAAGGTCTCTAACCTTTGCCTGGGCTGCCTCTTTTTTTTCCCTAAAAGAGTTAAACCCGCTAAATCTTCTTTGGCCGTCATTTTGGACATAAAGTTTTACCTTTCCCCTTTAAACCTGCAGTGTTCCTTGAAAAATGGTCACTGCCTGCCCACTCAATAAAACCCTTGATTCTTGGAGAGTAACTTTAATTAGGCCTCCCCGCGGAGAGGCTTGATAAGCGAGGAGCTCGTCTTTCCCTAAGCGTTTTGCCCAAAATGGCCCCAGACAACAATGAGCGGAACCAGTTACAGGATCTTCATTTACCCCTACTTGGGGGGCAAAAAATCTGGAAATAAAATCATATGGTCCCTTTTCAGCTTTACTCGTGACCATTACTCCTCTTACGGGCAGGTTCTTGAGCAGAGCAAAATCCGGCTGCAATTGCCAAACTTCTTCTTCTTTGGCCACTAACACGAGATAATCAAATTTATTCCGCCCTAAATATTTAATTTCTACTCCTAAGGCTTTGGCTAATCCCGACGGCTCGGCAGTTGGTTCTTCTGGCTTGGCCGGGAAATCCATTTCAATCCACTCACCTCTTTTTTGGGCCGTCAATAAGCCGCTCCGGGTAGAAAAAAGCGCTTTTTGCTCTGCAGGCAGGTACCCTTGTTCCCACAGAATGTGGGCGCTGGCCAAAGTGGCGTGACCGCAAAGATCTACCTCTACCATAGGGGTAAACCAGCGCAATTTAAAAAGTTCTCCTTCGCGAAGGAGAAAAGCCGTCTCGGATAAATTCATCTCTCGGGCCACATTCTGCATCCATTGATCTTCCTGCGGATTATCTAAAATACAAACTGCGGCGGGATTTCCTTTAAAAGGTTGAGAAGTAAAAGCGTCAACTTGAAAGATTTGCGTTTTCATCAATTATCTCCATGAAAAATCTTTTATATACCTTTATACCGAAAATATCCCTAATTTAAACTAAAAGATCAAGAAAAATCTTTTTTATCCTTATGACTACGCCCTTTTCTTCCCCAGAGACTGTGACGAAAGGGCAAAATGGGCTAGAGGCAGGCGAGGGCGGGCCCACTTCTACTCCCTTCGCTACCCCCCTGCCAAAGGGGCAATTAAGGTGACGTTATCTTGGTCTTTTAAGATAGTGTCTTTAAGTCGGGGTTGATTATTTACCAAAATGAACCCAATTTCCCATTCTGGTAATTGCAAATGCGCGATTAATTGTTTTACCGAAATCCCTTCGGCCACCTGCAGAGAAATTGTCTTCACTCCTTCCTGAAGGGTCCTGGAAGTCCCCACAGTGCGCACATGGATAATCATGGATAACTTGGCCGGCTTTAAGATTTCGGCAAAAGTTCTTTTAGCGCTTCTTCATAAGCTTGCAAAGCTTCTTTACCAAAGAGAACAAATCTAACCAGCTTAATTTCGGGGTGATGGGAAAGATAATCCATTACCGTCTTTAAGGCAATAGGAGCAGCTTCTTTTAAAGGATAACCAAAAGCTCCCGTGCTAATGGACGGGAAAGCAATGCTCTGCAGTTTATGCTGGCTGGCTAACTCTAAACTGCGTCGATAACAGCTGGCCAATAATTCCGGGGCTCTTTTCCCTTCGACGTGGTAGATGGGGCCCACTGTATGAATCACATGTTTTGCTTTTAAACGATAACCTTTAGTAATTTTGGCCTCTCCCGTCTCACATCCTCCTAATTTCCGACACTCAGCTAAGAGCTCGGGTCCAGCAGCCCGATGTATAGCTCCATCCACACCTCCTCCCCCCAAAAGAGTACGGTTGGCCGCATTGACAATAGCATCGGTTTCTTGGGCCGTAATATCCCCTTGGACAAGTTCCAAAGTGGCCTGACCAACTTTTACTTGCATGGCAAACCTCCTTTAGAACCAGCGCACTTTAGGCGGGTTCCGCGGTACTAATTTTTTAAAGACCAATGCTGGATAACCCACAGTGCAACAGGTAAAAATTTTATGGTCTTTAGGAATTTCCAACTCCTTAATTAGGGAAGGATCTCTTTCCGCCGCTGTTATGAAATACCCGATGATGCAAGTCCCTAACCCCATGGCTTGCGCTTGGAGCATAATATGCGCCATGGCCAGATGACAGTTCTGGGCTGAAGAAACATTGGCTGCCGGAGCATGAATAATAATGAGCGCCGGGGCATTGCGGAAAATCCGATCTTTCCCTTGCTGGTAATATTCATAATTTAATCTAAAACCGCGCATGTGGGTGGCTAACCAAGGAGGTATTTCTAACCCCGGAGCGCTTAACATCTTATAAAGATTTCCAAAAAAGATGGCCGTGCGTTCGGCCAATTTCTGAATAAGCTCTTTATCTTGAATAACGATAAACTCAAAATTCTGGGAATTGTGCCCGGTGGGAGCATAGCGAGCTATATCTATCAATTTTTCTAAGTCCTCTTGGGGCACCTCTTGCGGCCGAAAGTTTCGGCAACTCCGGCGAGAACGGAGGAAAAAATACAGAGCTTCCGGAGAAATTTGCCTATCCGGCCTTAAGGGGAGAAATTCTTCTTCCGGCAGATCCGCGTGCGCAATCGCCTCTGCTGGACATACGGCTAAGCAATGGCCGCATAAAGTACAGTGCTCTTCTTCTTTGGTGATGATCTGCCCCTCCTCCAGAAAAAAAATAGTGGGACAAACTTTTAAGCAATCACCGCAGAGCAGGCATTTATGGAAATCAATAGTTATTTTTCCCATAGGCCTATTTCTTTAAATTCTTAGCGATGGCTTCTTGGATTTTTCGGGAATAAGCCTCATCGCCAAATACGCCGATGCGCACTAAAACCGTCGTCACTTCTGGAGAATTAGCTTCTAAGGTAATCTTAAAATCTTTCCCTGAGGCCGTCTTACCTTTAATTAATCTATTTTTGTCTCCTTGCTCTATAGATCTCTCTGTGACCGTCATCTTTAATTCATCCGCCGCTGCTAAAGAAGCTTGCCAGGTTTTTTCCAACGGGGCCGCATACACTTGCTTTAACTCTCCGCGGATGTATTCGGCAGCACCTATTCCCACACCCGCGCCTGCGCCAGCAGCAATAAAGGCCGCACATCCGACATTAGTTAATAAAAAAAACGCCATGACCAAAACTGCGCGCCATCTGCGCCCTTTAAGCATAATCTTTATTCCTTGAGAAATAATTTTTACCATTTTCCTTTCCCCCATGATGACCAATAGTCTCTCGGTGGCTAAAAAAATTATAGAATTTTATTTAGCCATCGGCAATACCACCCCCCATTCGCGGGCAATAATTTTAGGAATATCCGTATTATCTAAAAGTCCTCTTAATTTTTCAGCTCCCGGCCCCTTCCCGAAGATCATTACTGGCGTATGCGTGTGCGTGCCCACAGCCCAAGCGGCACTCATTTCTTTCCCGAATAATCTACCCAGCAATGCTGAGGGATTACCCGCAGAATAGACATAAAACTCGGGATAGTCTTTAGTAGCCGGGAAGGCTCCTTTAGCATCCTTCGTTAAAATAGCCGTAGCCTGTTCTTCGGTAATCGCGAAAGCCGTATTCTCTTCTATTTCTTTTTGCAGTGCTTGGGGGTTCCCCTTACTATCCAAAATCATCTTCAAAAATGACTTTTTCTGTTTGGCCATCTTTTCAAATATAGTCTTATCTCCAAAATTATATTTCGACTTCCAAGTTTCCCCACTGGCCAATTTTAGAGGCGTGGGGGGGTGATATTTATTATAAGCTATGGCCAGGCCACCTGTATCATGGTCAGCAGTGACTATGATTAAGGTCTCGGGGTTATTTTGGGCAAATGCCATAGCAACCCCAATAGCTTCGTCAAATTCCAGCATTTCATGAAGCACACTGGCTACGTCATTACCATGGGCTACCCAATCTATTTGCCCACCTTCCACCATCAAAAAAAATCCTTGCGGGTTCTTCTGCAGGATTTTTAAGGCCTTCTCCGTCAACTGGGCCAGGGTGGGCACTCCTGTCTGGTGCTGGGGCTGGCGATCAATAGCGCTGGGGAAACCGGAAGCCGAAAAGAGACCAAGAACTTTGGAGGCTGAACACGGATCAAGAGCCGCTAACTCGCGGTCATTAGCCACAATCTGGTAACCTTTTTCTCTGGCTAAAGAAATTAAATCCCGCGCATCCTGCCTTTTTGATGCTCCCCAACCAGCTTGTTTAGCAATCCCTTTTAAATCCGGATATTCCTCAACTTTATTTCCGGCCGGGATAAAGTGTTGAGCTCCTCCAGAGAAAGCTACAGCTATATCTCCTCGTTCCACAAACTGGGTTGCAATTTCATTTTCCAGGTCGCGATGAATAATATGAGCATAGAATCCAGCCGGGGTGGCATGGGTAAGACGCGTATTACTTATGAGACCAGTGGATTTGCCTAATTGGTGCGCAATGTCCACTATGCTCTTCATGGGGCGACCTTCATGATCCTTGCCAATTATGGCATCTCGCGTTTTCACGCCACAGGCCAGGGCGGTAGCGGCCGATGCTGAATCAGTGACTACCGTTCCGTATTGATAAGTTAAACAATATCCCGTATTGCCGGCGGCCATTAACCGCTCTAAATGCAGGGGTTTATCAGCGCCATTCCAAAACTTTTGATAATAAATAGCTAAACCAACTATTTGCGGCCCCATGCCATCGCCGATAAGCAAGATCACATTTTTGGGCGCAGCGCTCCCGGACGAAGAAAAACATATAAAAGATAAAAGAATAAGCAGTACCAACCATACGTATCGTGGCTTTCTTTTCACGGCGCACCTCCTTAGCTAAAAATTTTCTTTGTTCATTCTTATAGCACTGTCGCCCTCCCAAAGCAACCAATTTCCCAACCGACCGTCTAACAGTTTTAATGTTTCTCGCCAGCAGGAAACAGGCGGGAGGGGGAGAGGCGAAATTAAAATCGGCTGGGAAATGACCATTCCTCTCTTTCCCACCTTCTCTCCGCAAAGGATCGGTGGGGACATACTTGTCCACACCAGATAAATTTAAATAATAGCTTCCTTCTTTTAAAATAAATGTCTATCTCCCCGCCCGTACCTATGAAAGAATATGGGCCTCATTTTAATGAGCCTCTCTCCCTCCCGCCTGAATTAAGCTAGAATTTAAAAACTGATCGACAGTCAGATTTCCCAACTTACCGGTCAGCAGTCTTATTATTGCCCAAAATTAGTAAACAAGCGAATGGAAGAGAGGCAAAATAAAAAAAGGAATAAATGGTATTTTATTTTGGCCATAATTATGATAAAGATTTAAAGAACTGGTTTGTATTGAACTAATAATAATTTCTTCTCAGCTTTCGAGAAGATAATTTAAGAGCGGTAAAGAAAGGGCCAATATGGAAAAAATTTATCTTTATGAATTGACTTGGGAAGAGGTAAGGAATTATCTAAAAAAGGATAGCGTAATTATTTTACCTTTTGGCTCCACCGAGCAACATGGTTTTCACTTACCTTTGGGTAACGACGCCTTAGTGGCTATTCGCTTGGCTGAAGATGCAGCGCGGGCGACGAAAACTATCGTTGCCCCCCCATGTTGGTTTGGCTGGTCGCCCCATCACATGGCTTATCCTGGTACTATTTCTATAACTCCGGAAACTTTAACCCGTTTGCTCTATGAAGTGCTGCGCAGCTTAATTTACCATGGGTTCAAAAGATTAATCGTCATCAACGGCCACCGGAAGGCAAATCTACCTCCTATGGAAATTGCCTGCTCACGTATTCGCAACGAAACTGGAGCTTTTGTGACGATCGCTGATCCCTTTTATTTAGCGGAAACTGTGGCCAGAGAAATAAAAGAATCTCCACCGGGCGGAATCGGCCATGCCGAAGAATTAGAAACTTCCCATATGATGCACATCTTCCCTCATTTAGTAAACATGAAAAAAGCGGTTAAAAATCTCCCTCCCAAGAAAAAATTCCATATAATGGATCCTTATGTAGAAACAGACCGAACTTTTACTCCTTCTACCTTAGAGGGGTTCCGGAAGGTAACTCTGCCCAGCGGGGTTACAGGAGATCCAACCTTGGCTACGGCAGCTAAAGGGGAGCGGTTGCATCGGGCTTTAGTTAATAATTTGGTAGAATTAATTAAACTAGCGCGGAAAGAGAAGGTGCAATTAAAGCCTGTAATCCCCTGTTTCTAAGGCCGGATGGCGGTCACTTTGGAAATTCATGCTTAATACGGACCGAAGGGAAAGATACTTATTCGCCGGTTTCCTGTTGATGAGAAATATTAAATTATGTTAGATAGTCAGCTTCTAAGCTATTTGACAAAAATATAAACCTGCGGTATTTTTTTTGAATAAAATGGATTTTCAGTGAGTTTCCGTAAATTTATATGGGCCAAGAGAATAGCTTCCTCCTAAAAATTCGAAATCTGCACACTTACTTTTTTACTGATGAGGGTGTAGCCAAGGCCGTAGATGGAGTTGATTTAGAATTAGAAGAGAAAGGGACGCTGGGCTTAGTGGGCGAATCTGGGTGCGGTAAAAGCGTTACGGCTCTATCGATCATGCGGCTTATCCCGGATCCCCCCGGGAAAATAGTGCAAGGAGAGGTGATCTTCGGCGGGGTTAATCTCCTTTCCCTTACCGAAGGAGAAATGCGCAAAGTACGCGGTCGCTCCATCTCCATGATCTTCCAAGAACCTATGACTTCCCTCAACCCCGTATTCCAGATAGGAGACCAGATTTCGGAAGTCTTGCGCCTCCATGAAGGTTTGTCCAAGAAGGAGGCTTGGAACCGTTCTATAGAAATGTTGCGTATGGTGGGCATTCCATCTCCTGAACGACGCGTGGCTGAATATCCCCATCAGTTAAGCGGCGGCATGCGGCAGCGGGCTATGATTGCCATGGCTTTAGCTTGCCGGCCAAAATTAATGATCGCTGACGAGCCTACTACAGCTTTGGATGTGACTATCCAAGCGCAAATCTTAGAGTTAATTAACCGTCTGCAAAAAGAAACGGGCATGTCCGTTATTTTGATTACCCATAATTTGGGGGTAATTGCGGAGACAGCCCAAAAAGTAGCGGTCATGTATGCTGGGCGGATCGTGGAATACGCCCCCGTGCGCCCACTCTTCGTTACCCCCCGCCACCCTTATACGCAAGGTCTCTTAAAATCTATCCCCCGGCTGGACGAGGGGCAGGCGCGCAAGCAAAGATTAGAAGCTATTCCCGGATTAGTGCCTTCCCTCTTAGATCTTCCTCCCGGGTGTAAGTTTTCTAATCGGTGCAAGTATGTTATGGATAAATGTCAAGCAGAACCCGCATTAAAGGAGATAGATCCTGGACATTTCGTCCGGTGCTGGCTATATGAATAAAAATGATTTGTTGGTAGAAGTTAAGAATCTGCGTAAGTTTTTTCCGGTGCGCACCCACTTTTTATCCCGCGAAAAACTCTTTGTCCAAGCGGTTAATAATGTCAGTCTGACGATCAAGCGTGGAGAAACTTTAGGATTAGTGGGTGAATCTGGCTGTGGCAAATCAACTCTGGGCCGCTTAATTTTACGCCTCGAAGAGCCAACCGCCGGGGAAATTTATTTTGAAGGAGAGAATATTCTCCAGTTTAAGGCGGAACGTCTGCGGCAAATGCGGAGGCAAATGCAGATTATTTTTCAAGATCCTTACTCCTCTTTGAATCCACGCAAGACCGTAGGCTCCATCATTGGCGAACCTTTAGTCATCCATAAAATAGGCACAAAAAAAGAACAGGAAGAAAGGGTGCGCTATTTAATGGAAGTAGTGGGGCTACGCCCCGAACATATCAACCGCTATCCTCATGAATTCAGCGGAGGTCAACGCCAGCGGATAGGAATTGCCCGGGCCTTGGCTTTAAACCCTAAACTAATCATTGCTGATGAACCTGTTTCCGCTCTGGATGTTTCTATCCAGGCGCAAGTCTTAAATTTACTGGAAGATCTTCAAGATGAATTTCATTTAACTTACCTCTTTATTGCGCACGATCTTTCCGTGGTCGAACATATCAGCGACCGCGTCGCTGTCATGCATCTGGGACGGATTGCCGAATTGGCGAAAAGTGGGGATCTCTATAGCAACCCCAAGCACCCTTATACCCAGGCTCTTCTTTCGGCGAACCCGATTCCTGATCCAACGTTGGCACGTAAACGCGTCATTCTGCAGGGGGAGGTTCCCAGTCCCATTAATCCTCCTCCGGGGTGCAATTTCCATACGCGCTGCCCCCAACGCTTTGAGCCATGCGATAAAGCAGTACCTGAGCTTAAAGAAATAGAACCCGACCACTGGGTAGCTTGTTATCTTTATAACTGATTTATCACCACCGCGAGCGCTGAGATCGCCAAGATTATTTTTTAAATTTATCCGCGAACTGGGCGCTCTCGGCGGTGCCTAACCTAAAGTAAGACCAGGAGGATGAGATGACCAAACAAGTGGATATAAATTGTGATATGGGCGAAAGTTTTGGTGCTTATGTATTGGGCCGAGATGAAGAAATTATGAATTACATTACCTCAGCTAATATTGCCTGTGGCTGGCATGCTGGAGATCCATTAGTAATGGATCGGACAGTGCGATTAGCCAAAAAGAACGGGGTGGCTGTGGGGGCGCATCCTGGCTATCCTGATCTCATGGGGTTTGGACGGAGGCGTATGGACTTAACATCCGTCGAAATAGAGAATTATCTTCTTTATCAGATGGGTGCTCTTTACGCTTTCGCGCGCGCCTATAACCTGCCTTTGCAACACGTCAAGGCCCACGGGGCTTTAGGTAACTTAGCTTTTATCGATTTGGAGACTTCGAAATCAATTTGCCGGGCCATTGCCCGTTTTCAGGAGAGGATTATTTTTGTAGCCCTGGCTGGTTCGGTCATGGTGCAAGCGGCCCGCGAAATTGGCGTACCTTTTGTGGAAGAGGCCTATGCCGATCGGGTCTATAATCCAGATGGAACTCTCCAATCGCGAAAAATTGCTGGAGCAGTAATCCATGATCCAGAAAAAGCTGCCCGCCAAGCTTTAACCATGGTCTTAGAGGGGTACGTGCTTGCGCACGATGGATCTAAAGTGCCTGTTAAAGTGGATACTCTTTGCGTTCATGGTGATTCGCCCATGGCCATTGCCATCCTGCAGAGAATAAGAGAAGCCTTCCAAAAAGAGGGCATCGAAGTAAAACCAATGGGGTTAAATAAAGCATGATCTTCCAACCTAAGATCCTGCCCGCTGGTGACCAGGCCATTCTTATAGAGTTAGGGAAAGAGATTAAACCGGAAATAAACCAGCAAGTGCATTACCTAAGCCAGTTGCTGGAAAAACGAGCGCCCATGGGGATTAAAGAAATTATTCCTTCTTACTCTTCTTTGCTTATCTACTATGATCCGGCGCAAATTTCCTTTAGTGCTGTCTCTGATTTAGTGCAGAACTTTCTGCACGAAAATAGTCCCAGGCCAAATAACCCACCAGTTATCAAAGAAATACCTGTGGTCTATGGTGGAGAGTACGGTCCTGATTTAGAATTTGTGGCCCAATTTCATGGCTTGACTGTGGCAGAGGTTATTAAGATCCATACCAGCCAGACTTATTTAGTTTATGTCGTGGGCTTCTCTCCTGGTTTTGCCGCCATGGGCACTGTCCCTGAAATTATTCAAACTCCGCGCTTGCCTACACCGCGGACGAAAGTACCCGCTGGCTCCGTGGGCATTGGCGGAAAGCAAACTGGTATCTATGCGGTAGAATCACCTGGTGGTTGGCGGCTTATCGGCCGCACGCCCCTTACTCTCTTCGACCTCAATAATGAACCGCCGGCCTTCTTTAAAGCTGGTGATTACGCCCGTTTCTTTTCTATCCCGGCGGAAGATTTCTTCCTTTACCAGGAGCAAAAAAGAAATTTCTTTTGATTTTTTCAGAAATAGCTAATTTTATGATCGAAGTAATTAAACCTGGAATTTTTACTACGGTCCAAGATTTAGGCCGCTGGGGTTATCAGCGTTATGGCATAGGCACGGCTGGGGCCTTAGATTCCTTTGCTCTGACCGCAGGAAATCTCTTGTTGGGCAATGCGGAAGAGGCCGCTGGCTTAGAGATAACTTTTGTCGGGCCCCTGCTTAAATTTCATCAAACTACTCTAGTGGCGATAACCGGTGCTGACTTAAATCCCCGGCTAAACGGGCAACCTCTTCCTAATTGGACTGTTTGCTCCGTCTCTGCCGGATCTATGCTGAGTTTCGGCCCGAGGAAAAGTGGGGTGCGGGCCTATTTAGCCGTCTGGGGAGGAATTGCTGTTCCCCCCATCATGGGCTCCCGATCTACTTACCTCTTAGGACATTTTGGCGGATTAGAAGGTCGCCCGCTCAAAGCTGGAGATTTACTCCCTCTGCATCCTTGTCCCTCCAAAGGGCAAGAATTAGCCGGCCGGTCTTTACCAATATCTTTGCACCCTGCTTACCAGAGGAACCCTTGCTTGCGCGTTATCCTTGGTCCTTTTGCTGATTATTTTTCGCTCGAGGGGCAGGAGGCTTTCTTGACCTCTGCCTATACGATAACTCCCCAATCTGACCGCATGGGCTACCGTTTACATGGGACTCCCATTACCCGCGCTATAAATGAAGAGCTTATTACTTGCGGTTTAGCTAACGGCACGATCCAAGTTCCTCCTGATGGGCAACCGATCCTGCTCCTGGCTGATCGGCAGACTATTGGCGGTTATCCCATAATCGCCACAGTTATTAACGCTGATCTGCCCTTAGCGGCGCAATGCGCTCCGGGCGACAAATTGCGTTTTCAAGCAACCACGCTAAGGGAAGCGCAGGCGGCTTTTCAAAATCTTTGGGGCAATTTGCGCAGGTTTCTTCAATCCATATGATATTGCCGCTCTTTATAGATATGGGCCTTAATTGGACCGGGAAGCTTAATGGCCATTACCCCTCTCAAAGGGAACATAAGAAAACCAAATAAGAATGACAGGTCCACCATCTTGGTGATGGCCAAGATCAAATAAGATAACAGCTGCCTAAGGAAAAGGAATTGGGTAACAAGGAGGTTTTATGAAAAAATATTTTGCTCTTTCGGCCATTGGTCAGGATCGCCCAGGAATAGTAGCGGAAGTCGCCGGCTTAATCTATGAATGCGGAGGAAATTTGGAAGATTCCAGTATGACCATTTTAGGAGACCAATTTGCTTTGTTAATTCTTTTTTCGGGTAGTGGGGAAGATTTTTTCTTCCGCCTTTCCTTGGGCTGCAAACGATTGGAATGGGAAAAACATCTTTCTATTCTGCTCACCCCCTTAGGAGAAAGGGGCGCTGTTCCTAAGCCTGCGGAGCTTTGGGAAACTTATGAATTGACCACTATTGGTTTAGACCGTATGGGCATTGTCTACCACATATCCCGGCTGCTGGCTGATAAAAATATTAATATAATTGACCTGCATACCAAAACCATTCCATCTCCAGAAAGCGGTACTCCCCTTTTTACCATGAAAATGCTCATTCAAGTCCCGAAAGAAATATCTCCTGATTTTTTACGCCAAGAACTTAACATTTTAGGCGAAAAATTAGCTATCGATATATCTCTTAAAAAAGCTTAAATCTCTTTTTACTAACATGAAGCCTATTATCGCCATAATCGGCCGCCCCAATGTAGGAAAATCTACTCTTTTTAATCGTTTGCTCAGAAGACGTCAAGCTATCGTGGAAGACGAACCTGGGGTAACTCGCGATCGAATTTATGGCGAGGCCACTTTCGCTGACCATTCTTTTATCTTAATTGATACCGGAGGTTTTGAGCCGGCCCCAAATGCGTCAATACAAAAGCAGGTGCGGGAACAGGCCGAAATAGCTATAGAAGAAGCTGATCTCATTCTTTTTCTCCTCGATGGCCAAGAGGGTTTAACTTACGCTGACTTAGAAGTGGCCAATTATCTCCGCCAAGTGGCTAAGCCCGTTATCTATGTAGTTAATAAGATTGACACGGAAAGTCAGGAAAAAAATCTCTTCGATTTTCATCGCTTGGGGGTGGCCAAGCTCCAGGCGATTTCAGCCGAACACGGACGGGGAATTCCCTCTCTAATGGAAGAAGTGGTTCGCTTACTGCCTCCGTCTATCTCTCCCGAAGAAAGGAGAGAAGAAGAAATTAGGGTGGCTATTGTGGGTAGACCAAATGTAGGCAAATCTTCGCTCCTCAATCGCCTCCTGGGTGCTCCCCGCGCCATTGTGGATGCCACGCCCGGTACAACTCGGGACGCTTTAGACACTCCCCTTTACAAAGATGGTCAAAAATATATTTTTATTGATACAGCGGGGATCAAGCGCAGAAGTAGGTTAACTAAGCGTTTAGAAAAGATAATGACTTTGCGGGCTTTGCGAAGTTTAGAACGTTGCGATGTAGCCTTGATCACTATCGACGGCTGGGAAGGGTTAACCGAACAAGATATGCGCATTGCGGAGTTCGCCGCGGAGAATGGCCGGGCCATGATTCTTGTCGTCAACAAATGGGATTTAGTAATAAAAGATGCCCACGCCCAGCAGCGTTACCGGCAGCGGATTCATCAAGAAATGAAGACCTTAGACTATGTGCCCGTTCTATTTACTTCTGCTCTTACTGGCCAGGGAATGGAAAAAATTTTTAAACTCTTGGGCCAAGTAATTGCGGAGCATCGCAAAAGAATTCCCACGGCAGAGTTAAATAAATGGCTCAAAGAAATTGGGCAAAAATACCCTCCCCCTTTGGCGGGTACCCGCGTGGTAAAACTTTACTACATGACCCAAGTAGAAGTAGCTCCGCCCACTTTTGTCATCTTTACAAATCTGCCGGAAGAAGTAGATACTTCCTACCAACGTTATCTTCTGCGCCAATTGCGGGAGCGATTCGGCTTCTTGGGCACTCCTCTCCGTTTATATTGGCGGGCCAAAAAATAAATTAGCCAGAAAATTTTTATCCTTGGGGCAGCTTCTCTAAGAATTCTTTTATGGCCTCCTCAAAGCCGGCGGGATTTTCTAGGTTACTTACATGGCCAGCTTGGGGAATAATTCTCTTTTGACAATTCCTAATTTGAGCAGCATAAATATCCAGGAACGGTAGATAAGGTGTATCCCACTCTCCAGCTAAAGCTAAGGTGGGTGCCTTTATCTGGTCTAATAAACCTGTAAGCGGTTCCATCTGGGCTATGGCTAAGCAGGACTGCGCAAAACCAAGGGAAGAAGTTTTCATAAACCGCTCTTTTTCACGCTGCAGCCTGGCGGGGTTTTTAGTTGCTAAGGTTTGAAACAAGGGCAGGGCAAAGTAAGCCTCGGCCGTCTTCGCCATGCCTTCTTTCTGCGCCATCTCGGCTAACCATTGGAAACGCTGTCTGCTCTCCTCGGGGGTCTCGCTCTGGGCATCGCATAAAATGAGAGCTTTAATCTCTTCGGGGTATTTCAGAGCAAATTTCAAAAGGATCCTGCCCCCTAAAGATAAACCCAAGATAATAGCTTTTTTCAAACCTAAGAAGCGCAGAAATAAATGGAGATCATCAGCGAAGAGTTCCATAGAATAAGGATGGGGCGGGCTCTCTGAGGCTCCATGGCCGCGGAGGTCATAGAGAATGACTTGGTAATGAGGAGAAAACTGGGGTATCTGTAAATCCCACATGCTCTGATCCATGCCCAAGCCATGGATAAATATAATCGGTGGCCCGCTGCCATAAATATTGTAGTAAAGATCAAACCCATTTATGAATGTTTGGGGCATAATTTCCTCCTTTTAAACATTAAATTTCTTCTCCTTTATTTTCAGCAGCCTCTTCTCTGCCTTTTACTTCTTCTTCCATGGCTTCATCCACCAGGGCATCAAAATCTTCTCCTAACTCTTCTCCTAACTCCTTGCCCATTTTTTTCATCCAGCGCGCCATACTCGCGGGATCACGTTCATCCAGATCACTAAATTTACTGGGATCTGCCAAAGACTCCAGCCGACTCTCCTCGGACCGAATTCTGGCCACGCGCGAGATAAGGCGGGTCATTCTTTTACCTTGGCACTTTTTACACTCTGGCGAAAAAGGCGTCCGGATGTTCAGGACTAAGAAGCTCGATATCTTCCCGCAATCCTGGCAAAGAAATTCGTAAATGGGCATCCTCTTCCCTCCCTTGACAGGATCTCTGTTTTCTACTCTAATAAAATAAAGGTTTTGCTCATGATTTGCATTTTAACGAATTTCTTTAAAAGCAGCAAGAGGTCGTGGCCTCTTTTATTCCTATGCGGCCTAATCTTCTTTCTTTGTTTAGGGGGCTGTCTTTATCAGCTCGCCTTAGAAAAACCGCCAGGGACGTATTCCTCCTTTAATCTTAAATCTTCTCCCTTGGCTATCGCCCCGGCTCTTGATGCCCCGGGCTTTCCGGAATCTGGGAAAATTCTTACCCAAAGCCTACATGATCTTTTGCAAGAGAAAGGATTTTCTCTTATTTGGCCCCCGCATTGGGCCATTCCGGCTACTTCTTCTCTGGCCATTTTAGAAGCTAATAATCTGCCCGAGAGATTAGCCACCAATTTTTTACTAAAAGGTTCTATCTTAGAATATGCCCAAGAAGCTTCGGCCATCGGTTCGGCGGGTTTTCCTGCATGGCAGGGAACGCATGATGAATATATCTTTTTGCCCACTTACCGCCAGGGATATTGTTATATTAGAATAAAATTAACTCTTTGGAATTTGGAGAATAAGACTGTTTTCTGGGAAAGGGAGGGAAAGATCTCTGGCCCATCTTTTGCCCGGCAATCGCTCCTGCGCAGATTGCTCCGCCATCTCTGTGCTGATTTTCCTTCCTGAAAATTTTTCCCTTAATAATTTGACCTACTTGTCTTTATTCTGAACGGGGAAGGCGGTTCATCAACTCGGCTACTGCCTGGTACGGCTTCTTTCCCTCATAGATAATTTCATAAATCTTCTCTGTAATGGGCATTTCTATGTTTAAGTTCTGGGCCAAATCGCGCAAAGCTTTTGTTGTCCGCAGACCTTCGGCCACCATTTTCATGCCGCCTAAAATGTCTTTTAAGGGTCGCCCCCGACCAATTTCTATCCCCACTTGGCGATTGCGACTCAAATCACCAGTACAAGTTAATACTAAATCACCCAAGCCGGCCAATCCAAAAAAAGTTTTTTCCTTACCCCCCATGCTTACTCCCAGTCTGGTCATCTCGGCCAGACCTCGAGTTATTAAGGCAGCCCGGGAACTATGGCCTAATCCCAGGCCATCAGAGACTCCCGCGGCTATCGCCATAACGTTCTTCGCTGCCCCCGCTAACTCCACCCCGATCGGATCATCATTCGTATAGACCCGAAAATAGGGCCGAGTAAAAAGCGCCTGCACCTGGGATGCTACTTCGGCCTGGGAAGCTGCTGCCGCAACTGCCGTGGGAATTTTGCGGCTTACTTCGCGGGCGAAACTTGGTCCGGAGAGACAGGCGATTTTGAGCTTTTTTGTTGGGCCTGATTCTTCTCTTATTATTTGCGTTGCCGTTTTAAAAGTCTCTTCCTCCAGGCCTTTGGTGGCGCTAACAATTAAAGCCCCTTTCCGCAAAAAAGCACCCCCTTCTCTGAAAACAGCCCTTACGGCGTGCGAAGGAAGCGCGCACACCAAGACGTCTTTATCAGAAAAAGCCTGGGAAATTGATTGGGTGAAGGAAATGTTCGCCGCCAGAGCCAGTCCTGGGAGGAAATAAGTATTTTCCCTTTTTGCGCAAAGAATTTTGAATAACTCTTCCTCGAAAACCCAAAGTTCCACGCAGGAAATTTTTTCCGCTAACAGGTTGGCGAGGGTTGTTCCCCAACTTCCCGCCCCGATAACACCTACCTTTAATTCATCAGCACCTGAGCTCATCGCCTATTCAACTTCCCCTTCTGGTTCTCCAAAGTTCTCGCCCAGAGCCTCTTCCTTTTCCTCTTCTTTTTCCGCCAATCTGGTGACGGCCATTACCCGCTCGCCGTTCTCTAAGTCGATGAGTTTAACTCCTTGAGTGTTTCGGCCAATCACGGATATATCCTCTCCAGACAAGCGGATTATTTTGCCTCGGTCAGTTATCAGCATGACTTCATCTTGCTCAATTATCTGCTGCACTCCTACTAATTTCCCGTTACGCGGAGTGGTCTTAATGGTGATTACTCCCTTCCCTCCCCGACTTTGCCTGGGATATTCTTCTATAGGAGTCCTTTTGCCATAGCCCTTTTCCGTTACGGAGAGGATCGTCCCTCCTTTAAGCTCAGGATTTATTATGTCCATGGATACTAAATAATCCCCTGGGCTCAGCTCTATCCCCTTTACGCCTCGCGCTGTGCGCCCCATAGGTCTAGTTTCTTCTTCGGCAAACCGGATAGCTTTCCCTTCTCGCGAACTCAAAAGAATTTCTTTGGCTCCGTCGGTTAGACCGGCGGCTATTAATTCATCTCCTTGGTCTAAAGATAAAGCAATGATCCCTCCGGAACGGGGATGGCTGTAAGCCAAAAGATCCGTCTTCTTTACTATGCCTTGTTTAGTAGCCATGAAGACGTACTTGCCTTCGATGAATTCTTTTACGGGTAAGATAGCCGTAATCTTCTCTTCGGGAGCAAGGTTGAGCAAATTAACGATAGCCTTTCCCCGCGCTATCCTTCCCCCTTGGGGAATTTCATGAACTTTTAACCAATAAACTTTGCCCGCGTCTGTAAAAATAAGAATATAGCTATGCGTGGAAGCGACAAAGAGATGTTCCACAAAGTCCTCTTCTTTAGTGGTCATACCCATTTTCCCGCGGCCGCCCCGCTTTTGGCTGCGATAAAGGCTGATGGCGTTGCGTTTAATATAGCCTGAATGACTGACCGTGACCACCATATCTTCTTCGACGATTAAATCCTCCAGGCTGATATCCAAAGCTTCTTCCACTATCTCTGTGCGCCGCTCGTCACCGTACTTTTCTTTTATCTCTTGCAATTCTTCAATTATTAAATTGAGCAAAAGTCTTTCGTGGCTTAGAATTTCCCGCAGCCGGGCAATAAGCTTGATCACCTCTCGATAATCTTCGTTTATCTTTTCCCGTTCCATGTTGGTCAAACGCTGCAGGCGCATTTCTAAGATGGCTGTAGCCTGGGCCTCGGAAAGGCCCAAACGGCTCATCAGACTCTCTTTTGCTTCCTTGGGCGTTTTAGATGAGCGAATAAGATTAATAACCTTATCTAAATTATCCAAGGCGATCTTTAGCCCTTCTAAGATATGGGCGTTGGCTTCAGCCTTGGCCAGTTCAAATTTCGTGCGGCGGGTAACTACTTCGCGCCGATGGTTGATAAATTCCTGCAATAATTCTTTGATGTTTAAAAGGAGCGGCTGCCCATGGACGATGGCTAAAAAGATTATGCCATAGGTAATTTGCATTTGGGTGTTTTTGAAAAGTTGGTTGAGGATGACCTGCGCTACGGCATCTCTTTTGAGCTCTATGACCACGCGCAATCCTTCCCGGTCAGATTCATCGCGCAAATCGGCAATGCCCTCTATTTTCTTCTCTTGGACTAACTCAGCTATCTTTTCTAAAAGCTTTGCTTTATTTACCTGATAAGGTAGCTCGGTAATAACTATGGACTCTTTTTCCGTTCTCTTTTGCCGCTCAATGAGCGCGCGCGCCCTTAATTGAATAATTCCTTTGCCCGAAAGGTATGCTTCCCTTATGCCTCCCCTACCCAAGATAAAACCGCCCGTGGGAAAATCCGGACCGGGAATAATTTTTAATAATTCCTCAATCGATATCTCCGGATTGTTAATGAGCGCTATGGTAGCATTGATTACTTCCGTCAGATTATGCGGCGGAATATTGGTCGCCATACCCACGGCTATTCCTGAGGATCCATTAACTAAGAGATTCGGAAAACGGGCTGGCAAAACAGCAGGTTCGCTTAAAGTACCATCATAATTAGGCCCAAAGTCAACAGTTTCTTTCTCAATATCGGCCAGGAGCTCACCAGCTAAGCGGGCCATACGCACTTCTGTATATCGCATGGCTGCCGGTGGATCCCCATCTATAGAACCAAAGTTTCCTTGCCCCTCGATCAAAGGGTAGCGCAGAGAAAAATCTTGGGCCATTCTCACTAAGGCATCATAAACGGCCATGTCCCCATGCGGATGATATTTTCCAATTACATCACCTACAATTCTGGCCGATTTCTTGAAGGGTTTATTCCAATCATTACCTAAGTCATACATGGCATAAAGCACCCGGCGATGCACAGGCTTTAAGCCATCGCGGACATCGGGGAGAGCTCGCCCGATAATCACCGACATGGCGTAATCCATATAGGACTTCTGCATTTCTTCTTCTAATTTCACAGGTAAGCGGTTTTGAAAATTTGCCATGGCCATAGTTAAAGTATCCCTCTATTGCTTAAAATTTAATAAAAGTTAATGACCGGATTATTAAATATCGAGGTTCGTTACGGTCAAGGCATGTCGTTGGATAAACTCTCGGCGAGGTTCAACTTGGTCGCCCATAAGTACAGTAAATATCTCATCTGCTTTAATAGCATCTTCCACTTTTACTTGGAGCAGGGTGCGGGTTTCCGGATTCATGGTCGTTTCCCAGAGCTGTTCGGGATTCATCTCTCCCAAACCTTTATATCGTTGAATCTCCACACCCTTCTTGCCCTGATTCATAACTTCTTGAATTAAAGCGGCAAAACTTTCTATTTTTTTCTCCTCCTCGCCCACTTTCAAGATAAAAGGTGGTTGTCCCAAAGATTTGAGCTGCTGACAAATTTTTCTTAGTTCCTCAAACTGAGGAGAGCTAACTAATTCCGCATCAAAAATAGTTTCCCGCCGGGCACCATTATTGTTTAAAAAACATTTGATATTATAGGTACCATGTTCCATATCTTTTTCTAAGATTATCTCGGCCTCTTTATCCATCTTTTTTAAGAGCTGGCGAGCCTCAGCAATTACTGCTTTAAGGTTTGCTTCTGATTTCATAATATTTTTATTAAAATTTTCAATTTGGGCAAAAGCTAAAATTAGATCGGCATCCATCTGCCTTCTGACCCAGCGGGCCAGGATTTTTTCTTGCCGGATAACCTTTTTGATGACTTCTAAAAGACTTTTGCCCACCAGGCCGTTCTTATTTCCGCCGGCCATTAAATTTAGATTTTCTATTCCCTTTTCTAATAGATAATCTTCTAATTCTTCTTCACTGCGTAAGTATTTGGGCGGTTCTTTTCCTTTTTTTACCCGATAAAGAGGCGGTTGCGCTATATATAGGTGCCCGCGCTCGATGAGCGGAAACATTTGCCTATAGAAGAGCGTGAGCAAAAGGGTGCGAATATGCGAGCCGTCCACATCTGCATCGGTCATGATAATAACGCGGTGATAGCGCAATTTTTCAATGTCAAATTTATCCTCCCCAACGCCAGCTCCTAAGGCGGTAATTAAAGTTTTTATTTCCTGATTGGCCAGCATTTGATCAAACCGGGCTTTTTCCACATTCAGAATTTTGCCGCGCAAGGGTAATATGGCTTGGGTCCGCCGGTCCCGGCCTTGTTTGGCTGAGCCGCCAGCCGAGTCGCCTTCTACTATAAAAATCTCGCTTTCCCGCGGGTCTTGCTCTTGGCAATCAGCTAATTTTCCGGGCAAGGAATCATTATCCAAATATCCTTTGCGCCTGGTCAATTCTTTCGCTTTGCGGGCTGCTTCGCGGGCGCGCGCTGCTTCTATTACTTTTTCCAAGATCTTCCGGGCCACCCCGGGATTTTCCTCAAAATATGTGCTCAACTTTTCATTTACAAAGGCTTCGATTATTCCTTTAATCTCGCTATTGCCGAGCCGTGCTTTAGTCTGTCCCTCAAACTGCGGATTGGGCAGCTTGATGCTTATTACAGCAGTCAAGCCTTCCCGCGTATCGTCTCCAGAGAGGGAGATTTTTAAATTTTTTAAAAGATTATTGCTCTGTCCATAATTATTTATGGTGCGCGTCAGTGCGGACTTAAAACCAACTAAGTGCGTCCCTCCATCATGAGTATTAATATTATTGGCAAAAGAGAAAATGTTTTCCGTATAACCATCGTTATATTGTAGGGCAATGTCGATATAAATCCCTTCTTTTTCGCCCTGCAAGTGAATGGGCTTGGGATGAATGGTAGTCTTATTCTTATTTAAGTATTCTACGAAAGAGACTATGCCCCCTTTATACTGAAATTCTTGTTTCTTGTCTGCCCGCTCATCCGCAATGGTAATTTTAATCCCACTATTTAAGAAAGAGAGCTCCCTTAATCTTTGCGAAAGAATATCAAAACTAAAATCAAGGCTTTCAAAAATCTCGGCATCGGGACGGAATTTTATCTTTGTTCCCCGTCTCTTCGTCTTGCCCAGTGTTTCCAAAGGAGTAACCGGATTCCCTCTTTCATATCGCTGAAAATATACTTGTCCATCTCGCCAAATCTCTAATTCTAAATATTCGGAAAGGGCGTTGACCACGGAAACTCCTACACCATGCAGACCTCCAGCATATTGATAACTATCACTATCGAATTTTCCTCCCGCATGCAGCGTAGTCATGACTACTTCGGCGGCCGGCCTACCTTCTTCTTTATGTATATCGACTGGAATACCTCTTCCGTTATCTTCAACGGTAACACTATTATCTTCATGGATAATGACGTCAATTTTATTGCAAAATCCCGCGAGAGCCTCATCTATGGAATTGTCCACTACTTCATAAACTAAATGATGCAAACCACTACTTCCCGTACTGCCAATGTACATGGCCGGTCTTTTGCGCACCGCTTCCAATCCCTGGAGAACTTTTATATTATTAGCGGTATATTCGTTACTTTTTTCTGGGAGCGATTTATTCTTTTCCATACTCTTCTATATCTTTTTCCCCTCTTTCAAATTTAAAAACGCATGGGCATTATAACGCATTTATGCAGATCATCTCCCACGGGCCTAAATATTGCCGGACTATTTGGATCTTCCATAGCTATAATTACATCGTCACTCTCAAAATTATCTAAGGCTTCTAAAACAAATTTGGCGTTAAACCCAACGCTTAAATCATCTCCTTTATATTCTGCGGGAATTTCTTCTTTCGCTTCCCCGATTTCTGGGTTATACGTGGATAGCTCCATAATTTTGTTGCTCAAGCTAAATTTTACGCCTTTTGATTTTTCGCTAGCTAAAACCGATACTCTTTTTAAACACTCTAAAAATTCAATCCTTTTTAAGCAAATACTTATCTTTGTTTTTTCTGGAATTACTTGTCTATAATCTGGAAAATCAGCATCTAAAAGACGAATTACTAAAGTTTTTTTTCCATTTTTTATTATAAAATTATTATTTTTTACGCTAACTAAAATTTTTTCCCCATCTTCATCTAATATTTTGGACAATTCCCATAGGCCTTTTTTAGGCAGCAAAATACCTTTATCTATTCCTTTAATTTCGTTATCTATTTGTCGATCTATCATCGATAATCTATATCCATCAGTGGCCACCATGCGCAAAAATTTTTTTTCTTCTTTGATTTCCTGGGCCATGAAAACTCCCAATAAATTTCTTCTCGATTCATCATTCGACACAGCAAAAATTGTTTTATTTATCATTTCATTTATTAGCTTATTTGGCGCTTCAACAAAATCTACTTCTTTTTCATAGCTGGGTAGAGAAGGATATTTTTCCACCTCAACTCCCATAATGTTAAATATTGATTTACCACTTTTTATCTCCACCCAGAAATTTTCTTTTAATTTTATGGAAATTATTTTTTCGGGTAATTCTTTTACTATTTCAAATAATTTTTTTCCTAAAATACCTATTTTTCCTTCTTTTTTTATTTCCGCAGCATGACTTTCTTTGAACCCAACTTCTAAGTCTGTAGCCGTAATAACTATTTCTTTTCCTTTAGCTTCTATAAGCACATTAAGCAATATGGGCATAATACCTTTTTTGTCTATTATCCCTTGCACTCTATGTAGTCCCTTAGTAAGAATTTCCTTTTCAATTATGAACTCCATATACTTCTCCTATTTTTTTAAAAGATACATATAGTAATATTA
>Ga0209102_1000326_pt1 | contig 32597 bp, 23 predicted proteins | sample ConPoolayeHmetaG_FD_185483 | JGI IMG/M metagenome (GOLD analysis project Ga0209102, IMG submission 185483) | Hot spring microbial mat communities from California, USA to study Microbial Dark Matter (Phase II) - Cone Pool mat layer H metaG... ...
TGAAAAAAATTAAAAAAACTCTTTTTACTCTTTGTGTTGATAATTATGCTCCTGAAATAACAAGACTTACTTTTCCGTTGCTTAAACACCTGGCCGAGAAAACTGGCTATGACTTTTATGTGATTGATAGACGAAAGTGGCCTGATATGCCACCTGTTTATGAGAAACTTCAAATCTATTATTTAGGCAGGGAAATGAAAAATGACTGGAACTGGTATTTGGATGCAGATACTTTGGTTCACCCTGATATGTTTGACCCAACAAACCATATTCATAAAGATACGGTTATGCACAACGGAATAGATATGGCTTCAATTAGATGGACTTACGATGAGTATTTTTTAAGAGATGGAAGGAATATAGGAAGTAGAGGTTTTCCTGAGGGTTGGAATTCTCTTGCAGACCCAGGCTCGCTTAAAGATACTGAACTTGCCAATGTTATAAACGCCGTCTATCTTCAATATGGTACGGTTGCTAAAAGACAAGGGACTGTTTTAGTTGGCAACAAGAGGACTGGTTCAACCACAGTAATCAACGCCAAGATGTGCTACAACATTGACGGCAGTGATTATCTAATTAGAATAACAGACACAAAAGAAGTGGAATACTACAACTGGTCGACCAATGCTTGGAGTTTACTGACAGGTAATCCACCCGAAGGTTATTCTGGTAGCGGACCTGAATTTGTTGACAACTCCCCCATCTTTACAAGCAATTTTATAAACATCGTTCAGGCAAAAGGAAGGATTTATTTTGCTGGACCAGAAGATAAAATCACCATTTTTGACGGAACAAACTGGAAAGTATTTGCCGAGCTTTCAGACCCGACAACAAGACCAACTATTACCAAAACTGGTTCTGAAACTGGAACACACACTTATTACTACAGATACGCTTGGGTCAATGAATTTGGGACAACCCTCGCCAGCCCAGCCAATACTGGCAGTGAGTCTGTCGGTGATGGTTATTACAACAACATGCCAGAAATTGACGGTAACACTTACTTAACTGTATCGCTTCCCACCGCCCCATCTGGTGCTACTTATGTGATGATATTTAGAGGTGAAGTTGCAGGTAACGAATTCTTTTTAGCTAAAATACCCGCTTCACAAACTACTTATGTTGATAAAGATATAAACCCCGATGGTGAAAAGGGGGTAGATTTTACATTTAAAACTCCTTCTTCAAATAACACAATTGGCTTTCATTTCTATTTGCTTGATGTCTATCGTGATATGCTTGTCGGCACAACTACTGAATTTGGCAAAGATGTAATAGTTTGGTCTGGAATACCACCTGTTGTAGAAGGAACGATGGGAGATTTCTCTTTTACTTTACCAGATGGTGCTGGCTTTGATGATTATGACCAAGGAGACGGTCAAACAATTAACGCCATAAAGTCTTTCTCAATAGCCAATGAAGACGGGTTGTTAGTTTTCAAAGATAGAAAGGTGGGTATTCTTAAAGCAGACCCAGCGGGTGGTTTTAATGTTCAGAATATCAATGTGGTAAGGGGTTCTCTTTCACCCTTTTCTCCCCATGTAGCAGGAAACGACATCAGGTTTTATTCACAAGACGGAGTTGCAACCATAGGACATGCACAAAATTACGGAACTATTTTAAGATACTCGGTTATCTCACTCCCAGCCCAATCAGTAACAAACAGCGTCAAACTAGCTAACCTCAACAAGGTTTGTAGCGAATATTACAATGGATTATCGTTTTTTGGAATTTCAACTGGCGACCCAGGCACAGGAAACAGCTCTATTCTTGTCTATGATGAAAGATACGGAACATGGAGTCATTGGACTGGTCTTCACCCCGCTGTTCTTTTTAAAGCAATCAATCCCACAACTAAAGAGGAGAAACTATATTTTGGAGCTTCATCTGCTATTCCAGAATACGGAGGTTATGTAGTAGAAATGTTTAATGGCAAAACTGATTATGCAACCTCAACTGGTAGCGGTAAGAGAATTAACTTCTTAATTCAAACAAAACAATATAACGCCAACAGCCCAGACACATTTAAGAAGTTCAAAAGATGCGTAATAGTGCTTGGAGAAGTTTCTGGTGCAAGAACTAGCGTATCTTTGACTGGAATGAGCGAAGAAGGAGTCGTGGCTTTTCCTAATTATTTTGTGCCTGCACTTGAAGGAAAATCTGGTTTTGGTATAGCTATGTGGGGAACTCAACAAATAGGAACTATGGACGTTGAGGGTGGGGAAAACCAACTTCCTCCTGTCAGGTTTATTAAAATCAGACAAAAAGATTTACTCTGGATTAGTGCTACTATACAAAACGACGGATTAACAGACTCCGTCTCGGTGATGGGTATTTATTTCTATTACACACCGTCGTCAAGGAGGTTGGGTAATAAATTAAGACTGGTCTAAGTTATGCTATAATCTAGTTAGAAGAGGTTTTTGGAGTTTACAAGTTTGGATTTGAGATACCTAATTAAAAAGAAGACAGAAAGCAAAATAACAGTAATAAAATATGAAATTGTGGTTGGCAATGTAACGATAAATGATTCTCTCATATTTGGGTCGAAATAGTTATAAACAGATGCTATGACCATAAAAAGAGAGAAGAACAGCCACAATTTAACAAGTTTAATAAACATAATTAATTATATCAAAACATGGCAACATTTGGAACATTAGTAAAATCTGGATTATTTGGACCAGCAGGTCAATTAGCTGCACTGCTATTTCCTGGTGCTGGATATACAATATCTAAAAAAATAGCCGAGACTGGGCAGAAATACAATCTCCCTGAAATGCATATTTCCGAACTTTTTGGTGGATTTCAACCCGTAAAGGTTGCAAAAGCGGCAGAAGATTACCAAACCTTTAATTGGCCTGGACCCAAGGTTGATGAAGGGTCAATCCTTGGTTACAACAATCTTAGTGGAGGTGGAACTGGCGGTGGTGGCGGTGGTGGTGGTAGTAGTGGTGGTGGAACAACCGACACTGGCACAAACGAAGAAGAACTTGCCAAACTCCGTTGGTTAGCAGAACTTGAAGCGGCTAAAAATCAAGCTAGGTTGTATCGTAGTCAAGCTGATACCACTTTCCAATCCTTAATGGATGCTGCCCAAAGATATCGCCAGAGAGCAGAAGATTTGTTTAGACAATCAGCTCAAGAAATAGTTAATTCTTTATATGAAAACGCTGGTGCGGCTGGAAGAACATCGGAAGCCGCTAGGAGAAGAGCTATACTCCAAGCAAGAGCGGGTGGTTATGGTGCTTCTTCACGAATGGGACTGCTTAATGATGTAACTGGTAATCTGGCTTCAACCATCGGTTCACTGCTTGCTAGAAAAGGAGAACAGGAAGCGGAAAACCTGTCTTTGTTTCAAGGTAGGCAAGGAGAAGCAGCATCGCAGGAAAGAGAGGCAGAGGCTCAAAGGAATGCTCTTAGGCAATACGCAGACCAACTTGAGAGTCTTGGTATCCAAAACGCATTTACTAACTTTGCTCAATATCTAAACAACATTGTCCAAAATCTTAACACCCTTAGGTCGATGAATGCATTGAACCCAGCAGTTCTTACTTCCTATACACCAAATTATGGCAATTTGGTTGAGAATTTGAACACTATAATGGGAACTTTGGGTAAAGTTCCAACGACCTCACAAGAAGTTCAAAATGTAAGCATTACAAATGAACCGCAAATTAGAGAATTATTAAGAAGAATGGGATATATAAACTAAAAAAATGAAATGGCATTTAGTCTATTTGAAAGAATTAAACAGAAAGCTCTTCAAGCTGTCCAGCCTGTAGTTGACTATTTTAATCCCACCTCAAACGCTGGACAAAACTTCTGGTCAACCCCAACCGCACAAAGATTGGCTGATATTCAACAAAGATATGAACAGCGTGGAGGAATAAGACAATTTTCTTTACCTCACGCTATGGCATCTGGTCAACTTACTACTGGAATTAAACCAGTAGATTTATTAGGTCAAATTGTGGGTTCTTATATGAGAAATGCTTGGGTAGAACCTGCCTTGCAAATCCCTTCTAATGTTGAGCAAATTATCAAAGGAAAGACTGCATTAGAAAAAGCGAAAGGGGCGGGTAAACTCACACTCAATACATTATCTGCTATACCCGACCCATTTGAAATACCTCTTGCTGCAATTAATATAGCCAAAGGTGCCTCTGCCGCCAGATTAAGAGGAGAAAGGGGGACTGATGTTCTTAAATCGGCAATTAAATCAGCTACTTGGGAAGAAACTCCAGGACTTGGTGAGGCTTTGACTACTAGTCCTACTGGTCAGATGGTGGGTAATATCGCAGAATTGCCGTTGTTGTTGATGGCTGGGTTTACAAGAACTAAAAAAAACAAAGAGGTAATTGATAGTGTCATAAAATCATCTAAGTCTCCAGTGGAAGCCGCAGACAAAGTTGATACTATGATGAACGCTGTCTATCAATCCTTTAATAGGTTACTAAAAGAAAAGCCAGAAGAGGCAGTAAAAAGACTAAAGGCAACAAGAGCTTCTCTTAATCAGTATGTTGATAATGTTGTTGGCACTACTTCTGGAAGCTGGAAACTTGATTATTATGTCAAGAAAGCATTGCTTGAAGACCCCGACAACCTTCATCTTGCCAGAATGGTAAATCATATAGAAAACATTGATGATATCTTGTCTAACGTTGGTAAGAAAGCAAAAGAAACACCTGTCAAAACAAACGAGCCTAGTGTAGATGAAATTATGTCTTGGTTAAGAAAGATTGCCTCCGACGAAACCTCAACTGCAGTCAAAGGAACAAAAGAAGTTGGTCCAGAAGCGGGAAAAATTAAGATTAAAGGCTTAAAAGAAATTGCAACCAAACAAGAAGCTTTACCCAACATTCTACCCACTCCCACCACACCCAAAGGTGCTGTAGAAGAAGTCGCAAGCCCAGAGCTTGACATACTTAAAATGGCAAAGAAAGTGGGGGGTGCCGACCTCAACACCAAAGGTTTATGGTATAAAAAGAGGTTTTATCAGATGAGAGAGGCTCTTCAGAGCCTATTTGGCAAGGTTTACGAGAAAGGACCAGGAAAACTGTTAGAAAGACACGTAGAAAGAATTGATAAAGCTGACAAGTGGGGCAACTCCTTTATAGACAGACTGGGAAAAGTTGCCGAAGAAAACAATCTTAAAAGAAATTCCACTGACGATAAATTACTTCACCTATTAAGAAAAGATGGGGGATATGAGAAATTAGTTAAGCTCGTTGGTGAAGAAAGAGCTAAACAACTTAGTAATGTATATTCAGAGCTTAGGAACATATACAAGAGTATTCTTAATGACGTTAACAAGAGAAGAATTGAGGTTGGTCTTCCCAAAATCAAGGAGAAAAAAGACTTCTTATCTCAAATAAGTAAGAACACAGGTTCTTTTTTTGACATCTTTAATCAGCCAGCTGAAGTCATAAGCGGTCCTGTATCCTCGCCAATATTCAAAAGACAAAAATCTCAACCACGAGTTGGGGCTTTAGAAAGTTTTATGAATTATATTGACTACGCAAAAAGGGCGGGCTTCTATGATATCAGCGGAGCTGAAATACAGGCTTTCAGGAAAGAACTAGCCAAAAACAAGAAGACCCCACTTCAAGCACTCCAGTTCCTAAAAGAATGGGAGTCATCAATTACTGGCGAGGGCAAGGAAATAACATCACTAGAAAAAGGATTATCTAAATATATGAGAACGAGAAGAACAGCGGCGGTTGTCTTGAAAATTGGACCGCTTATCAACCAGTGGTTAAGCACTGTGCCTGGCGTTGCAAATAGCGGAATTAGAAACTTTGTTAAGGGAAATCTTGATAAAAACACAGAGAGATTAGCAAAAGAGTCTAAACTACTTGCCTATCTTGAACCCAAAACTCCAAATAAATATCTCAGAAGGGGTGGTTTAAACAATGTAGTTGACTGGGGTGCAGACGTCCTCCAGCAGGTAAACCATGTCATTTATAAAACAATTTGGAAAGGTATGGTAGAAAAGGCGAAGAAGATGGGAGTTAAAGATGTGGTTAAATGGGCTGATAACGAGACGGCAAGGGTTCTTGGGGATAGAAGACCAGGAACAATGCCCCTTATCTTTACTGGAACATCACGAAATATACTAGAGAGACTAGCCGCTCAAGTGTTTACTCCCTTTACTGTTGAACCCCTAGCCCAATCTACAAGCCTTATGCAAAATATTGGTTCTAAACAATTTGGAACTGTATTGGGGACAGTCTTGTCAATGTATTTGGCTAACAATCTTTACGAGAAGTTCTTTAGGTCTGGCATCAGACCATATCCAGATATTATTCAGGGAGTGAAAGAGGCGTTAGAAAGATGGGGTGGTTCTGATACCAAAGATGAGAACAAAATCAAAGCCATGACTGCAGTGGCAACGGAGATTGTCCAAACCTTCAATCCCATACTTAGCAATGCTATATTTGGATTCTACGATATAGGAGAGACGGCAGGTCTTTTGCCAGAGGGTAGAGATGTTTTTGTTCAAGACCCCACATGGATGGGAGCTGGAGGATTAGCTAATCCCCTTGCTGGTGTTAGCGTTGATAAGGAAACGGGTCAAATCAGAGGTAGAAATATAACTGGAAAGCCTATTGTTGATGTTCCCTTGACGCTTGCCTCAAATTATGTTCCTGGAGTTAGTCAATTAACAAGTTCGCTACAAGATTTAATTTCTCAACAAAGAGGTTATGCTGAAACAAAAACTGGTAGAGCGGCTTTTGTTATGCCAAGTGACCCATATAATGTAGTTCGTGGACTGCTTTTGGGTCAAAGCTCACTTCCGCAATCAAAAGAAGTTTATGGTAGTGATTTCAAAAGACCCTTGTCCCCATCTGAGACAGAGGTTGTGAGGTCTTTGCCAAAGGAACAGGCTCAAGCCTTTATCAAGTCGGTTCAAGAAGCTCAAGTCCCCGCCCTTAAAGCTGAAAGTAAAATCAAGAAACTCAAAACAGGAGAATTATCTTGGTTTGATAAGTTGTTAGGTAAAAAAGAAACCTTTAACTGGGATAGTGTCCCAAAGACGAAAGCTGAAAAAGATGCTTATACTAAAGCGTTTAATAAGGTTCTTGAGGCTGAAACCACAAGCGGTCAGGATATTCTTCCGTCTATTGCTTACAAGAATGGTTTGTTTGGCGGCAAGGATTTGCAATCTACAACCACCTATTCAGAAAGAAGCGAATTACTGAGAAAAGCTCTTGACTTCTACAAAGACGAAAATTATTCACCCACACAAAAACAAAAGATGCTTGATGCGTTAGGATTAAGCGAAGACCAGATGAAATACTACTGGCTTACCAGCCTAAATCCTCTAGACAGAAGAGCTGGTCTTGAGAAGTTTGTATCTGAAAATGCCGACAACAGAGACTTGGTCATATTGGGTCTTGCTCTTAATAAGAGGACTATTAACGGTAATGCTGTAGCTGGTAGTCAAGATTTTGACTACTTGTATGACATGGGCTTAATAAGTAAAAGCGAGAAAAAACTGCTAAATAGTTTAAGGTTTGACGAGGCTTCGCAAAAGTTTTACTTTGATAGAGATTTTGTATCTAGTGGAGGTTTAACCCCTTCAAAGAGAAGAAGCATATTGACACAGTTAACTAATATAACTTTGAGGACGTGGAAGGCAACAACCACAAGCAAAAAACCAATTCAGGCATTATTTGCCAAAAAGCCAGTTGTCAAAGCTGGAAAAGAGAAAATTCTGAAGAAAGAAGCGACCAGAAGAAAGGGTAAATGGTTCAAAGGATACTAGGATATAATTAGAATAGATATGGCACAATATTTAGCTAACGACAAATACTCAGCGAAGTTAAGAACGGTGTGGGTATATGACCCGCCAGACTCTACCCTTGCTGTTGACGCAGTCCCCCAAAACGTTCCGACAATCGTGGTTGTTGGTTACAATACTGAATTTGAAACCGTTTTTACGGTGACTGGTAAATCTGGGTCATCATCGGCAGATTACACCCTAACGGGTGTTAGTAGGTTGAGAGGGTATGAAGGAAATTTAGCTTCTGGTTTGTCGGTAACTTGTCTTAACAACGAAGAGTTCTTTAATCAGTGGGGCACATCAATCGCAGAATTGCAAGAAGTTGTTGATGGGACAAATAAGACAGTTGAGGTAACAAAAGTATTAGATATCAACGGCAACGAAGTAATAGAGACGCCAGCCACTACTTCAGCAGTCAATCAAATAAAGGTAACAAATGCGACAACGGGTAATAATCCAACAATTGAGGCATCGGGAGATGATACCTCTATTCCCCTTCTTCTTAAAGGCAAATCAGCCTCGCCACGGGTTGGCGGAACTTACAATCTTGGCAACCTTACGGGTTCAGTTACGATTAATTGTAAAAACGGAACAAGACAAAAAGGAACTTTAACTGGGAATGTGACTATTACGCTTTCTAACCCTCAAGAAGGCGAGGCTTTGGAGCTTTTTCTTTTCCAAGACTCAACTGGGGGGAGAACAATATCTTTTGACACAACTATTGTTTGGCAGGATGATACAACTCCGACCTTTACAACAACAGCCTCAAAGCTTAATTCGATTGTTTTGAGATATATCGGCTCTGCTTGGTATGGTATGGGAGCAAAGTTTGCAAGTTAATAAAAAATGGCAAATTTATACGATTGGCAAAAAATAACAAGGGTTTTACCAGGTAAGCCCTTCGGCGATGGCAAGGATGGTGCGTATTCTTCAGCAACAATTCCTACTTTAGTTTATAAGTCTTGTAGTGGCAGTGCAGATTCAACAACTTTAACAGCTTCTACTTCTTCACCTTTTGCGGTGGGTGATATTTTACTTCTTCACCAAACAAGAGGAACCGGTGCGGGGCAGTGGGAAATAAATAGAGTATCGGCAGTGGGGAGCGGGAGCTACACAATGCAAAAGGCACTTAAATATACCTATACAGACTCAGGGGCTTCTCAGGCGCAAGCAATAAAGATTCCAAGATATACAAATGTAACAGTTCAAAGTGGGACTTGGACAATAACAGATTGGAATGGTGATACCGGCGGAATTTTAGCATTTGCGAGTAATGGGACGGTTACGGTAACAGGAACGATAAGCGCTGATGGGAAGGGGTTTGTGTTAGGTTATGGAGCAACTCCCCCACCCAATACAGGAGAAACTGGAGTGCAAGGTGAGAGTAGTGTAAATGTTGGGGACGTATCGACTTCTGCAAATGGTAATGGCGGTGGAGGTGGGAGCGATACAGTAACGGGTGGTTCTCATTCTGGAGCTGGTGGTGGAGGCGGGGGAAATGGTGGGGCTGGTTCAAACGGCACAACGGGTAGTTATTCTGGAACGGCAGGTTCTGGTGGTGAGGCTGATGGGAGTGCCGATTTGTCCGATTTTGTACTTGGCGGTGGAGGTGGCGGTGGTGGTGGATATGATTCAATTAGTGGCGGCCATGGTGGAAATGGTGGTGGCGGTATATTTATCTTTGCAAAAATTATCACAGTTGAGGGAGCTATAAGTGCCGATGGTGCTACTGGCAGTGGTGCAAATAATATGGGGGGTGGAGGCGGCGGGGCTGGCGGTTCTTGTCTGATAGTTTGTCAGTCAGGGACTCTGGGAAATACTTTAATAGGAGCAACTGGGGGAAGTGGCGGAGATGGCGGTACTTATGGTGGAGATGGTGGTGCTGGTGGCACAGGAAGAATAGCAGTCCATCACTCCTCAACAGTTACAGGAACAACAAGCCCTACTTTTACAGATGTAACAGATACAAGCTTAGTAGAGTCAGCTGGCGGTGTTTTCTTTCACAATTATCTATGAACGAACTAGAATCAGTATTAACCCAAAACGTAGCGTCAATTGCAACTGCAGTTGTCTTTATTTGGTATCTTATACGTAAAGACAAACAAAACCAAGATGTCTTTGATGCATTTAATAGAACCCTTACTAATCATTTACACGATTGGATTAAGGCACAAAACACTTTTACCAAAAGTCAGGAGAAGCTAGCAAGGAATCTGCAACAATTAACAGATTCGATAAAAGAACTTAAAAAATGAGATATCCGATTGGTCAATTAGGGACTAAGGAAGAATTTGATAAGTTTTGGTATGACGCACGAGGTTTTGGGGTTAAAACTGATTATGGATATCACGAGGGTTGTGATTTTAACCTCAAATCTGGTGGAGATAGTGACTTGGGCCAACTCTTATATGCAGTAGGGGATGGAAAAATTGTCTATTATCACGACAATTCGCACCCCACAACTGGTTTTGGAAGACATATGGTTTTAGAATGTCAAACACCAGTTGGAACAAGGTGGTATCACTATGCACATTGTCAGGAGATTACAGCGGGAGTTAAAGAAGTCAAAAGAGGAGATGTTATAGGAAAGCTAGGCAAGACAGGAACTCAATACGCACATTTGCATTTTGCAGTTTTTAGGGTTGACCCAAAGACCTTAAGAAACGGAATAGACACGATAGCCAAGACTATCACTGAACTTAACAGTTGGTGGGAAGACCCATTTGTTACATTGAATATGGACGAAAAACCAAAAGATTTACCAGAATGGTTTAAAACACTCTTACAAGAACGAGGACTATCTCTTGACCGAGAGGGTGAATTTCGTGCTTTTTGGGAGAAGGCTGTAAAATATGATGATGAGGTTAAATCCTTACTGGGTCAAATTCAATCTCTTTCTGATTCGCTTGGAGACAGGGCGAAAGAGGTTAGTTTATTGGCTGAACAAAACGAGAAACTTAGAAATGAACGAGACCAAGCGATTGAAGATTTTAATCAAGAAAGAGATAAATTCAATCGGGCAGATTGGCAAGCAAAACAACAAGAAATCAAGATTAGATTTTTGGAGGAAGAAATTGAAAAAATTAACGCAGAGCTTACTAAAGCGAATAAGAGAATAGAAGAATTAAAAAATAGTCAATATAACCAGCTTAGATAAAATACCCACCTTAAAATTGATTACGGAGGTTGTTAGACGTATTTTTGGAAGGAAAAAATGAAAAGACCAATTTGTGCAATTTGCGGAAACAAAATTAGTGACAATACCTATGTTTGGATAGAAAAAGATAGACTATTGGTTCATAAAATTTGTCATATAATTTCTAGAGAATATAAAAAGAATATGGTGGTTCAGCCCGCCACATTAAAAATGGGTATTAAGAAGAGGGGGTGAGTGATATGGCCAACGTTATTTACAATTCTTTCAAGAAGAACATAATGAATGGCAGTATTGATTTGGACACTGATACTATCAAGGTGATGCTTGTAACCTCGTCTTATACGCCAAATCAGGACACTCACGAGTTCAAAAGTGATGTAACCAACGAGGTTACTGGAACTGGCTATACAGCTGGTGGAGCAACCCTATCCAACAAATCAGTTACCCAAGATAATACTGACGATGAGGGCGTTTTTGATGCTGATGATGTTACTTGGTCAAACTCAACCATCACAGCAAGAGGAGCGGTTTTGTATAAATCAACGGGTAATGATGCTACTAGTCCGCTGATTTGCTATTTTGATTTCGGGGAAAACAAATCAAGCTCAAATGGAGATTTCAGTATCCAGTGGAATAGTGAAGGAATTATCAATTTGGGTTAAGGAGGTGAAAAGTCGTGAAAAAAATTAAAAAAACTCTTTTTACTCTTTGTGTTGATAATTATGCTCCTGAAATAACAAGACTTACTTTTCCGTTGCTTAAACACCTGGCCGAGAAAACTGGCTATGACTTTTATGTGATTGATAGACGAAAGTGGCCTGATATGCCACCTGTTTATGAGAAACTTCAAATCTATTATTTAGGCAGGGAAATGAAAAATGACTGGAACTGGTATTTGGATGCAGATACTTTGGTTCACCCTGATATGTTTGACCCAACAAACCATATTCACAAAGATACGGTTATGCACAACGGAATAGATATGGCTTCAATTAGATGGACTTACGATGAGTATTTTTTAAGAGATGGAAGGAATATAGGAAGTTGCAACTGGTTTGCCTTGGCTTCAGATTGGTGTTTGGATTTATGGACCCCATTAGATATTCCTTTTGAGGAAGCGGTAAAAAGAATACATCCTATTCACGGAGAACTAATGACAGTAGTTACCCCAGAACATTTAATTGATGATTATACGCTTTCAAGAAATATTGCCAAATTTGGTTTGAAACTAAAAACCTTTAGTGATTTATTGGTTGAATTGGGAAATCCAGGCGAGTTTTTATGGCATCAATATCAGATAACTAAAGAAGAAAAGGTAATTCAAATGTGCGGTCTGTTAAAAGAATGGAATGTTCTTAATTACTATGACAGAGATACAAGAGATTTTATTTTGAAAAATGCCAAAATAGACAAAGCAAGAAAGAAAAAAGAAAATGGCACAAAATAGTAAAGTATTTACAAGCAATGGAACATTTACCGCTCCCTCAAATGCGGTTGGCAATAAGTTTATTGTTGAATGTTGGGGGGCTGGTGGAGCTGGTGGTTCAAGTAATAATACTTCAACAGGGGCTGGTGCGGGTGGCGGTGGTGGTGCTTATGCTCGGAATAATAATGTAGTTCTTGTTCCTGGGAATAATTATACCGTAGTTGTAGGAACTAGAGGAGCTTATGGAGCAAACAATAACTCCAATGGTGGTAATGGCACTTATTCTAGTTTTAATAACAATCAGGTTATGGCTCAACCTGGTTTGGGTGGCAATAGAAATGGGACAGCACCTACAGCCTATGGAACAAGAGGAGCTGGAGGAAACGCAGGAAATTCAATAGGAGAAGTTAGATATTATGGCGGCAATGGTGCTGGCAATAATGGCGGCAATGGGGGTGGCGGAGGCTCTGCTGGCTGGAATAATCAAAACGGAAATCCTGGAAGCCTGTCAACTGGTGGAGCTGGAAGCGGATATGCGGGGACTGGCGGAACTGGTGGTATAGGACTAAATCAAAATGGCAATGTTGGTGGCGATTACGGAGCTGGTGGGGGTGGTTCTGCAAACGGCAATGCTTCAACCAAAAGAGGCGGCAATGGTGCTGGTGGTTTGGTAAGAATAACTTGGGAGGAAAATGACCCGCCTTCTGTAGCTCTTAATTATCCTTCTAACGGAGCGGAAATTTCAGATACTACTCCTACTTTGGAATTTACAGGCACAGACCCAGATGGAGACGATATTACTTATCATATACAAATTGATACGAGTAGTAATTTTGATAGCACTGGAAATTTTAGCGGAAGAGTAACAGAAACAGCAGAAGATGGGTTAAGTTATGCAACCTCAGAATCTACCCAACCCAGCGAAACTCCATATGGAGGAATGTACATAGGCTATGATTCTGGTGCGGGGGGCAATATTGACGGTGGTTGGATATGGCGCTCCACTGGTATCCCCAAAGGTGCAACAATTACCAGTGCTACTGTTACTTTAACTGCGGGTGCTGATTCAACTCAACAAGTTTTTGGAGCATGGTGGGGTTATGCGGTTGATTCTCCAGCTGATTTTACGACATCACACACCACCCACCGCATTTCTGATCATGAGAGTAGAACAACCGCTTCAGTCACCCATAACTTTTGGGCAGTTCCTAGTGGAACGGTTGTTAGTCCAGATCTTAGCAGTATTGTCCAAGAAATAGTTAACAGAGAAGGCTTCTCAGGTGATATTGGTTTAACCTATCGAAATACTGGCTCATCTAACGCATGGCAACAATGGATAGATTATGCAGAAAATTCAAACTCAGCCGCTTTACTTCAAGTTAGTTATTCCCTTCTTAAGGAAGCATATTCAAACACCGACCCTGGATTCGAAAACATTACCACACCCTCCGATACCGACCCTTTTAATTCAGGCGATAAAATAGGCTATACAGTTCAAACTGAATTAGAACCAGGCACTTATTACTGGAGAGTAAGAGGCAAAGATCCTAATGGCATTAATACTTGGGGAAATTGGAGCGAGACAAGAAGTTTTACTATTACAGTTGTTGTTAGTGAAAGTGCATCTGCCTCACCTTCTGTCTCCCCTTCCGTAAGTCCTTCCATCTCTCCATCCCCTAGTGTTAGTCCTAGTGTCTCTCCTTCCCCTTCAGTTTCTCCATCTATCTCTCCATCAGTATCACCCTCTATAAGTCCTAGTGCTTCGGTTTCCCCTTCTGTGAGCCCATCAGTCTCTCCATCAGTATCTCCATCAGTATCGCCTAGTGTCAGTCCAAGTATTTCACCTTCAGCTTCAGTAAGTCCGTCGGTCTCGCCAAGTGTATCTCCAAGTATTTCACCTTCTGCCAGTGTCAGCCCCTCTGTATCCCCCTCCGTTAGTCCCTCTATTAGCCCTTCTGCCAGTGTCAGCCCGAGTATTTCACCATCAATCTCTCCCTCTGTCTCTCCATCAGTCAGCCCATCCATCTCACCATCAGCATCCATTTCACCAAGCGCATCTATCTCCCCGAGTGTCAGTCCATCTGTCTCACCTTCTGTAAGCCCCAGCGTATCTCCATCAATAAGCCCAAGTGCAAGTGTGTCACCAAGTATTTCACCTTCCATTTCCCCAAGTGTAAGTCCATCGGTTTCGCCTTCGATTAGTCCAAGCGCATCTATCTCCCCGAGTGTCAGTCCATCTGTATCCCCGTCGGTATCACCCTCCGTAAGCCCCTCAATATCACCAAGCGCAAGTATCTCACCATCAGTTTCTCCATCCGTGAGTCCAAGTGTATCTCCAAGTGTGAGTCCATCAGTTTCTCCCTCTGTATCTCCAAGTGCATCGGTGTCTCCCTCTGTTTCACCGTCTGTCTCCCCTTCTGTATCTCCATCTGTAAGTCCATCGGTTAGCCCATCTGCCAGTGTCAGTCCATCTATAAGCCCCTCTGTCTCACCATCAATATCTCCTAGTGCCTCTATCTCTCCTTCTGTATCTCCATCAGTAAGTCCATCAATTTCTCCATCTGCCAGTATAAGTCCGAGTGTTAGTCCTTCGGTAAGCCCATCTGTGAGCCCATCAGCCTCTGTATCACCCAGTGTTTCGCCTTCCATTTCCCCATCAGTATCACCTAGTGTGAGTCCTTCGGTTTCACCTTCTGCATCTGTCTCGCCATCTGTATCACCTTCTATTAGTCCAAGTGTTAGTCCTTCAGTCTCACCAAGTATCAGTCCGTCAGCATCAGTCTCTCCTAGTGTATCTCCTTCTGTCTCTCCTTCCATTAGTCCGTCTGCAAGTGTAAGTCGATCAGTTTCCCCGTCTGTGAGTCCAAGTGTATCTCCCTCTGCGTCTATAAGTCCTTCTGTTAGTCCAAGTGTTTCCCCTTCTATTTCACCTAGTGCGTCTATCTCCCAGAGTGTGTCTCCTTCAGTTTCACCATCTATAAGCCCGAGTGCCAGTGTAAGTTCGTCGGTGAGTCCTAGTGTATCACCCTCTGTCTCGCCATCTGTTTCACCCTCAATCTCTCCTAGTGCCTCGATATCCCCATCCATATCTCCATCGGTATCTCCGAGTATCTCTCCTTCAGCATCAGTGTCACCTAGTGTCTCTCCGTCTGTCAGCCCGTCTATAAGTCCATCAGTTTCACCATCAATATCTCCATCTGCTTCTGTTTCACCATCTGTGTCTCCTTCGGTATCACCTTCGGTAAGTCCAAGCATCAGTCCTAGTATTAGCCCTTCGGCCTCTGTCAGCCCCTCTGTCTCACCATCAGTCTCTCCATCAGTATCACCAAGTATTTCCCCTTCTATTTCACCTTCTGCATCTATCTCGCCATCTGTATCGCCCAGTGTTTCTCCTTCAGTTAGTCCATCTGTGAGTCCTTCAGTAAGTCCAAGTGCATCAGTATCTCCTTCTGTAAGCCCCTCTGTCTCACCATCGGTATCGCCCAGTGTTTCTCCGTCAGTGTCACCTTCTGCCAGTGTTAGTCCCTCTGTGTCCCCCTCTGTTAGTCCGTCTATTAGCCCATCTGCCAGTGTCAGTCCAAGTATTTCACCATCCATTTCTCCTTCTGTCTCTCCATCTGTCAGCCCATCTGTAAGTCCGTCTGCAAGTATATCACGCTCGGTATCACCTTCTGTATCTCCAAGTATCAGCCCATCAGTGTCACCTTCCATAAGTCCTAGTGCGAGTATAAGTCCAAGCGTATCGCCATCAGTTAGTCCTAGTATCTCACCATCGGTATCACCATCTATTAGTCCGTCTGCTTCGATAAGTCCGTCTGTTTCACCAAGTGTTTCACCTTCGGTGAGTCCGAGTGTTAGTCCTTCAGTATCTCCCAGTGCATCTATCTCGCCATCGGTATCTCCCTCTGTCTCACCTTCAATATCACCTTCTGCTTCTATTAGCCCTAGTGTTTCACCATCAGTCTCTCCATCCATAAGCCCAAGTGCTTCAGTATCTCCAAGTGTGAGTCCAAGTGTTAGTCCATCAGTTTCACCAAGTGTGAGTCCGTCTGTAAGTCCAAGTGCAAGTGTAAGTCCGTCGGTGAGTCCTAGTGTATCACCCTCTGTCTCGCCATCTGTTTCACCCTCAATCTCTCCTAGTGCCTCGATATCCCCATCCATATCTCCATCGGTATCTCCGAGTATTAGTCCGTCTGTAAGCCCGTCTGTGTCTCCTTCAATCAGTCCTTCGGTCTCTCCATCTGCATCTGTTAGTCCATCAGTATCACCCTCTGTTAGTCCATCGATAAGCCCGTCTGCAAGTGTGAGCCCTTCTGTCTCGCCGTCGGTATCTCCAAGTGTGAGTCCCTCTGTGTCACCATCGGTGTCACCTAGTATTAGCCCGTCACGAAGTGTCAGTCCATCTGTTAGCCCGAGTGTGTCTCCATCTATTTCACCATCGGCATCGGTTTCACGAAGCGTGTCACCTTCTATTAGTCCGAGTGTGTCTCCCAGTGTTAGCCCAAGTATTAGCCCATCTGCAAGTATATCACGCTCGGTATCACCTTCTGTCTCGCCTTCAGTTAGCCCCAGTGTCAGTCCTTCAATCTCGCCATCGGCATCAGTCAGCCCGTCAGTTTCACCAAGTGTTAGTCCATCTGTAAGTCCCTCTGTTTCACCTTCAATATCGCCCTCTCCCTCTATTAGCCCTAGTATTTCTCCTTCGGTATCAGCATCAGTTTCACCCAGTGTTTCTCCCTCCATCTCCCCGAGTGCAAGTGTAAGTCCTAGTGTCTCTCCATCAATAAGCCCGAGCGTATCTCCATCTGTGAGCCCTTCAATTTCTCCCTCCGCTAGTATAAGTCCGAGTGCCTCTGTCTCTCCATCAACGCCGCCGGGGGGGAGTGCTTCTCCTTCTCCCTCTGTTTCTCCATCTGTGAGCCCTTCGGTCTCTCCATCAATAAGCCCGTCCGCTTCAGTTTCACCCTCTATAAGCCCAAGTGTCAGTCCAAGTATCAGTCCGTCAGCATCTATTTCTCCTTCAGTTTCAGCAAGTGCGAGTCCCTCGGTCTCACCCTCTGTTAGTCCATCTATTTCACCATCGGCATCGGTTTCACGAAGCGTGTCACCTTCTATTAGTCCGAGTGTGTCTCCTTCCGTTTCTCCTTCAATTAGTCCGTCTGCAAGTGTAAGCCGATCGGTTTCCCCATCTGTCAGTCCTTCAATATCACCAAGTACCTCAGTATCTCCTTCGGTTAGCCCGAGTATATCACCAAGTATTAGTCCATCGGCCTCTGTCAGCCCATCTGTCTCAGCATCAATCTCTCCTAGTGTATCTCCTTCTGTCTCTCCTTCTATTAGTCCGTCTGCAAGTGTAAGCCGATCAGTTTCCCCGTCTGTGAGTCCATCAGTAAGTCCAAGTGCAAGTGTAAGTCCGTCGGTATCACCCAGTATCTCGCCCAGTATCTCTGCCTCAGTGTCTCCATCTATTTCACCATCAGCATCGGTTTCACGAAGCGTGTCACCTTCTGTGAGCCCATCAATTTCTCCATCAGTAAGCCCTTCTATAAGTCCAAGTGCATCAGTAAGTGCCAGTTTGAGTCCTTCTGCATCTGTTTCTCCCTCGATAGCTGGCTCTGCCAGTTTATCGCCAAGCGCAAGTTTTTCGCCATCTGTATCTCCATCAATCTCTCCGTCTATCAGCCCTTCAGCCAGTGTAAGTCCTTCAATTTCTCCTTCGGCATCCCTAAGCCCAAGTGCTTCCCTAAGCCCCTCAGCAAGCGCAAGTGCTTCTCTTTCGCCTTCTGCATCTATCTCACCCTCTGCCTCTATTAGCCCATCGGCAAGTGTAAGTTTGTCAATTTCTCCGTCTGCATCACTTTCCCCATCTGCCAGCGAAAGTCTATCTCCTTCAGCTAGCGAAAGCCCTTCGGCTTCAATCTCCCCTTCGGCCAGCCCCTCAGAAGGGGTACCAAGTCCCTCTCCCTCAGTTTCTCCATCCGCCTCTCCCTCTCCAGCACCCAGTGGGCCTTCTGCCTCCCCCTCTCCATCTGCCCCGGTTATTATCTACTCTGCCAGTGTCAGCCCATCTGTGTCACCATCAGAACCACCACTTGAGCCTGCTCTCATCACCAAACCAATACTTTACAGAAATCACCAGATTTTTAATCGTGAGTTGGCAAGAGGTGTCTCTACTGTAGATAGCCTTAATAAAATCCCCTCATGGAATAATCTTGGTAGACCTAAAAACCCGATGAGGGGAACAATAGGATTTAATTTCCAGACAAATAGTTTGGAAATTTGGAACGGCTCATTGTGGCTTAAACTTCCTATGAAGAAAATATAGGAGTAACCTTACAAGTATATTGGAAATAAACTAATTCCTTAAAAGCTTACTCCCTTCAAGTATTGAAGATTACTACCTTGACAAGTAGAATAATTCTCTAAAGAATGGTTCACTCTAAATCCTCACTTTTAGTTGACATAGGACAAGGTCTATCTTTGATGTTGGGAATGCCCAAAATTGCTTCATGGAAAACAAAAGAAAGGCCTAAAAAACCAAAAAGAGGTACATTTGGTTTTAATAGTGAAACAAACAGTTTGGAGTATTTCAATGGCAACTACTGGCTAGCTGCCCCTTTAAGTAAAGAATAAAAATACCGTTTTTAGGACTTGCGTTTTAATAATTTAAGTTATATAGTCAAATTGTAAAATGTTGACTTTTTTGAAAAACATAGGCCCCACAGAAATAGCTCTTATCGCCTTAATTTTCATTGTACTTTTTGGTGCGAAAGCACTGATTAGTCTTGCCAGAACAAGCGGACAGACCTTCAAAGAAATCAAAAAAATCAAAAAAAGTTTTACCGAAGCCTTAGAAGAGGAAGAACCAGAGAAAAAGGAGGTGGGCAGTTAAATGTTGCGTTCAATAGGAACTACTGAATTATTGATTATAGCCGTTGTGATTCTCCTCCTTTTTGGAGGCAAGAAAATCCCGGAACTTTTTAAGGGACTAGGAGACGCAGTCAAAGAATTCAGAAAAGCTTCAAAAGACGAGGATAAAGAAACAAAAACTGAATAAGGTTTGTAAAGATGGCACTGTCCCCTGAATTAGCCACAATAATAAATAAATATTCTCCATACTTGAAAGAAGCAAGAAAAAGAATCTTTACAACTTTACTAATTTTTGCCTTTGCTACACTTTTTGGCTTTGTCTTTTACGAAAAAATAATAAAATTTTTAGTTGGAACTCTTGCCATAAAAGGCGTCAATATAGTATTCACCTCGCCTTTTCAGTTTATTAACCTTGCTTTTGCCTGCGGTGCAGTTACTGGAATTATTGTGGCTTTACCTGTTTCCATTTTCCAGATTTTGTCTTTTCTAAAACCAGCTCTAAACAGAAAGGAATTTTTACTGATAACCCGTCTCTTACCTTTTTGTATTGCGCTTTTTTTTATTGGATTTGCCTTCGGAGCAATAATTATGAAATGGCAAATCCAAATATTTTTGGAAAGGTCAATTGCTTTAGGGATAGGTAATATTTTAGATATCAGTCACCTTCTGACTACAATCCTATTAACCTCGGTTCTTATGGGAATCGGTTTTCAATTTCCAATAGTTCTTCTGATATTAATGCGCCTTGGGATTATCAAACCTAATGAGCTTGGAAAAAAAAGACTTTGGGTATATTTGGCCTCTTTTATTTTCGCTCTTCTTCTTCCTCCTGACTCAATCTTGACTGATATACTTTTGTCGCTACCGCTTATCATCTTATTTGAACTTACATTAATCTTAAATTATTTTTTTGGTAAAAGAGCTTAACGCAGGAGTGTCAAAGGATTAAGATGAACTCCATTTAAAATAATTTCAAAATGAAGGTGTGGTCCTGTGGAACGACCTGTCGAACCAACCTTACCAATAGCGTCTCCTCTATTGACGGTCTGGCCTGTTACTACATAAATAGCTGACAAGTGAGCATACAAACTTCTATATCCATTCCCATGATCGATTAGAATGTAATTACCATAGCCATATGGGTGCCATCCAGCTACCATCACAGTTCCGCTATCAGTAGCCAATACAGGCGGCAAGGAAGAGTTGGCAATATCAATTCCTGGGTGGTACGACCTGAATGGCTGTGATATGGTACCACTGGTTGGCCAGACAAAGGTTCCTGTTGCTGAGACAGTCCCGGCATCGGGAGTAACCTGACGTACTCTGGCAACTGGAGACCAAGGTATCTCCTTGGGCATAACTCCATCGGGAACAATGATAATCTGGCCTATTGCCAATTCAAATGTCTCATCATTAACAAAAGTATTAAAATCAAAATCAACAATTCCTTGTGGGGAAGTATCATACTTTTTAGCTATAGAGTAAACGGTATCGCCTTTCTGAACCTTATGGGCAACTCCAGTTACCGGAAGGATTTCTAGTTTTTGACCAACCTTAATAGCATCTTTGCTTTTTAGATTATTTTGCCAGCGAATTGTATCAACCGAAATGCCAAATTTTTCAGCAATTGAGCTTACTGTATCACCCTCTTGCACTGTGTATTGAATAATCTTGTCACGCAGATTTTTTTCAGAAAAAATTGTCTCTGTTGCGGGATTATCAGTTGCTGCGGATAAAACACTAGAAGGAGAAGGAATGTCCCAAGGGTCAATGTTTCTTCCCGGAAATTCTTCAGCAACAACAGGAGCAATAATAGCTCCAAAAGCTGTAAGAGCTGCCATCCCTGAGTGCATAAATCTTTTAGCCATCTTGCCGCGTTTCTTATACAAAATACTCACAAACTTTCCCTTACCTTCTTCAAAGCGCAAGAAAGAAAGATGCAGGTTCTTGATAAGAAAGGAAGAAAGCTCGAAAGAAAAAGTTGTCAAATCCTCAAAAAGTTCAACGAAGTAACTATAAACTGGTTCTACCCTCCTTCTCATAAATGCGGGCTTTAGCTAACTAAAATAGCATATGAAATTGAATGGGTCAATTTAAAATCTGATTTTAATTTATTCTTTCGATTCTGGATATTCGAAATTCGAATTTACGGGAGGGTTTATCCACCGTTTTTGAGGTTATCAAGAAATTCTTTGTTATCTTTGGTTTTCTTAAGTCTTTCCAAGAGAGTCTCCGTGCGTTCATCTTCATTGACCATATCAAGCATTCTCCTTAATGTGTGAATCTGAGGCAGAATATCCTTGCCATATAAAAGTTCTTCTTGTCTGGTACCGCTTCTTGCAACATCTATTGCAGGAAAGATTCTTCTCTCTGCCAATTTGCGCACCAGATGAAGTTCCATATTACCAGTTCCCTTAAACTCTTCATAAATCAAATCATCCATTTTGCTGCCTGTATCGACAAGGCATGTTCCGATAATAGTTAGAGAGCCGCCTTTTTCTATCTTTCTTGCAGCTCCAAAAAATTTCTTTGCAGGAAACAAAGCCACTGGATCAAACCCTCCGGTCAGAGTCCTGCCGGAAGTAGGAAGTGCTAAATTATAAGCTCGTGCCAGTCGGGTGATTGAATCAAGAAGAATCACAACATCCCATCCATTCTCTACCAGCCTTTTGGCTCTGTCCAAAGCCAACTCCCCAACTCTTGTTTGCGCTTCCGGAGCCTCGTCAAAATTAGAAGCAGCAACCTCTCCCTTACCATCCGTAACCTTTGCCATATGCCTTTTGATATCTGTTACCTCCTCGGGGCGCTCCCCGATTAAAACTGCCATAAGGTGAACTCCCTTAGATTTTGTCTCGGGATAATTTTTGGCAACCCCAGCAATAATATCTTTTAGAAGCCAAGTTTTTCCTGCTTTTGGGGGGGAAACAATAAGACCTCTTTGACCTTTACCGATAGGCGCAATAAGATCAATAACCCGAGTCGTAAGAATATCTTTATCTGTGGAAAGAACAAGTTGCTCATCAGGATAAATAGCAACCAAATCCTCAAAATCACTTCTTTCACCAACTTTATCAACTGGAACTCCATTTACTTCCTCAACTCTTAAAAGCCCCCAGTAACGTTCATTTTCCTTGGGCCGGCGAGCCTGTCCCCCGACCATATCTCCGTTTCGCAGATTAAATCTGCGAATCTGCGATGCGGAGATATAAATATCATTATCTGATGCAGAAAATTGAGGGCGCAAAAGCCCCGACCCTTCGTTGGCAATATCCAAAATTCCCTTGACAAATTCAGTGGGAAGATTTGAATCAGGAATAACCCTGTCATCAACTATAAGAGAAGGTACATTTGTTTCGTCAGTCATAAATTAAATGAAACTAAGTGGAAACATTCTTCCGCAGGAAGTGATCTTATTGTAAGGCCCAAGTATTGTTTTGTCAAATATTAAACGGGGCTGGCAATCACCAAAAGCCGCCTAAGGGTTATTGCGGGTGGGTCACAGGTTTGCAAAATTAGGCGCTCCTCTTCAAATTCTTTGGTTAGCCAAGAAATATCCTTTGCGTCAACATAAACCTTCTCGCTAACCTCATAAATATACTCTTTACCTTTAAAGAAAACCGTAATTTGATCACCTTTCTCAAGTTTTCTTAAAAGATAAAAAACAGCATTGTATTTAACCACGTTTAGCGGAGAGTCTGTTGAATGTGCAAAAAGGAAAACAGTTTTTCCTTCTCCAGGGAAATAACTTCCCGAAGCATGAGCAACTCCCTCCTCTAAAGCAGCTAAATACTCTTTTTCGTTGGTTATATCCACGTTGGGGATAACTTGGCTTTGAGCGTTAATCTTGGGAATTGTTATGAAAAAAAGATTATCATCTATTGGAGATACAGACTCCTCTTTGTTTACCTGTGCTTCAACCAACGTTTGTGGAACAGTTAAGGCTTGATTTACGCGGCTTTTTTGATATGCAACTTCCTGAGAAAAGACATTTCTATAAGAGAATAAAAAGCCTGCAACAGCAATATAAATCAAAACCACACCCAAAAACTCCAGGGCTTTATAAATTGGCTTAAGTCGCTCGGGAATTTGAATAAATATTTCTTTGTGTTCAAAAGAATTTTTAAAACCCTGGTTTTCCCAACTGGCCTGATAAATTACTCCATGTGGCCTCATACAATCCTGAATTTGCTATAAAGATAAACACCCGAAAGAAATGCTCCAACAAGAGCAAGACCCAATCCACTAGAGAGTCCTGTTTTAGGAAGCTCTGAAGAGTTCGCTGTCACCACAATCTTCTTACTACAGGCACTTCCCCCATCTATCCAGTTTCCAAGACTATCTTTTACCTTGACACTAAGGGTATAAGTTCCCGGCTTCTCATATCTATAAGAGGCAAAACGGCTTTTTTGACGGACAATCTGGGGTTTATCGCTTTTGCTATCACCAAAATTAAATTCATACTCGGTAATTTCACCTTTAGGATCTTGACCTTGAGCAGTAATCTTGACAAGAAGCGGAGCTTTGCCCAAGGTTGGAGTTGCCGTTAAACTTAGACAAAAGGCAGTCTGGGTTTCTATCCCACCAACACTTCTTGGGGTTGGTGTTGGAGTTACAGTTGGAGTAAAGGAGTCTCCTGCCTTAATGGGACAAAAATCTAAATCCTTGATTCTACTTGCACAGGCTTTGCCGTCTTTGTTGTAATAATAAACCTGGCCACAACCTGAGGGCGGATTGGCACAAAGAGCATCGTTTCTAAGGTCAGTTAATTTAGACTTCTCATCGGAGGCAGTACACTGACCATCTTTATTTGTATCACCCTCAGGACAGTTATAGGTAGCGCAGCGAACCACAGCACTTCCGTCAGGACACTTGGACCAATCAGATTCAACCTGTTGTGCTTCAATTTTCAGCGTAGCAAAGATAAAAACCACGACCACAATTGCAAGCGTCAGATAATTGCGAAAACTTTTCATAAAATTAATGGCTCAAGAGGTAAAGGGGGAAATTATAACAAAATTTATCTATTTGTCAATTGTCTTTTTGTAATTTCTACCTCACAAGGAGCGGGTAGAGCGCCTGCCCTACACTCCACCCGTCCCTTCTGAGGCAGAAATTTTTAATTTATCAGACGGGACTTGACAAGAACACTATTTTAAGTCTAATTTATTGTCAAGGCGATATATAAAAGCCTGTCCTCTCCCTAAAACCGATGAATTTAGGGAGAATTCTAGATTTTATCAAAAAGAGCATCTCTATTCGTGGCGAGTTCTTCGACTAGCTTGAGAAAACCCAACGGTAGCGATGCTCTTTTTTTATTTAAGGTGCTTATACAGTAATTTTACACCAAAGAATTGCGTTGTCAAATCCTATAACAACAAAGAGGTCTTAAATTTTAATTTCCCATAGTTTTTTAGGGAGTGAAATCGTGCGTTTTGTTTGTATTTTGTTCGGGGAGATTAAAAATTGTGGATAACTTGTTTAAAAGTATTTTTTGATTGCTTCCCTCACAAACTTTATGTCTTTTGAAGAAAGAGTTTTTGAAAAACCCACTCTTTTTGCCTCTTTGATTCTTCTTTCCTCTCCTGACACCTGCCTTATCTCTCCCATCAAACCAACTTCACCTAGAACCAAAATTCTTGGAAATGGTTTGTCAAAATACGCTGATACTATTGAGAGTGCAATAGCCAAATCCGCTCCGGTTTCTTTAACCGAAATTCCTCCTGCTACATTTATAAAAGCGTCATAATCATTCAGATAAATTCCACACCTTCTCCCCAAAACTGCCAAAATCACCTCTAATCTTTTTGGGTCAATTCCTTGCGCGATTCTTCTCGGAATCGCCAATTTCGAGGGAGTTACCAAAGCTTGAATTTCGACCAGTATAGGTCTTGTACCCTGAAGAATTGAGGTAACAACACTTCCTGAAATTGGTTTTTGATAATGGGACAAAAAAAGACTATTGGCATTTTCAACCGAGATTAAGCCTTTCTCCTGCATCATAAATATTCCCACTTCGTCTGTCGGGCCAAATCTGTTTTTGTGAGCCCTAAGTATCCGCAGTGCGGGAGAAGAATCTCCATCAAACCACAAAACCGTGTCAACCACATGGGCAAGTACCGCTGGCCCGGCAACAGATCCCTCTTTGGTCACATGACCAACTAAGAATGTGGGAACGCGGTTTTTTTTGGCAAATTGCACCAAGCGGAAAGCACTCTCTCGCACTTGACCGATAGAGCCAGCCATTCCCGTTAAATCCGAAGTATAAACTGTTTGAATAGAATCAATTATCAATCCTTTCAAATCTTTCTGTTCCGAAGCCAATTCAATTACCAAATCAACATTCGTTTCCTCAAGAATTTGTATTTGACTTCCTTTTAATCCAAGACGTTCTGAACGAATTTTTATTTGACCAGCAGATTCCTCTCCTGCAACATATAACACATTTCCCAAATTTGCGGATAATTGTAACAAAATTGTAGACTTTCCTATCCCAGGAATGCCCGCAATTAAAACTGCCTGTCCGGGAACTAATCCTCCGCCCAAAACACGATCCAGCTCTGGAATTTTGCTTGAAATTCTTTGTGTTTTTTGAGAAGAAATCGAAGAAAGTGAGACCGGCTTTGTAATTTGTTTTAATTTTGAATTTTTAATTTTGAATTTTGAATTTGGCGAAACTAAAGTCTCAACCAAGCTTCCCCAGCTGCCGCAGTTGGGGCATTTTCCCGCCCAACCAACTTGGGAATATCCACACTGCTGGCAAACGAAAGATGATTTTGTCATAAATTAATAATTCTTAATTTACAAGCAATTGAATAATTATTCAATTTTCAAAAATTTTAATAATAGCTTTTGAAGTTATTTATATCCCACTGGCTTTGCGGTAAGAACAAGACCAAGTGAAATTCTGCGTTCTTTTTGGTCAATTCCCTCAACATAACAGCTAACTTTATCTCCCAGCTTAAGTTTGGTAGCAGGAGGAATTTTGGTAATATGGATTAAACCCTCAATCCCGGGCTCCAAATTTACAAAAACGCCAAAATCCGAAATTCTCACAACCACCCCCTCAACCCTGGAGTCAGTTTTATACTTTTTCTCTGCTTTCTGCCAGGGGTCCTCCTTGGATTGTTTTATTGAAAGAGCCAACTTTCCCCCTTCAACCCCAATCACTTTAACTTTAACTTTTTCGCCTTCTGACAGAACATCTGCTGGATCTTCAACTTTTTCCCACGATAATTCCGAAACGTGTACCAAACCTTCAATTGGAATTCCCCTCCCTTTGGTTTTATTTTCAATTTTTATTTCAACAAACGCTCCAAAACTTGTAATTTGGGTAACCTTACCCTCATATATATCGCCAATCTTAACTTTCGTTAGAGCCTCTTGAATAAGTTTTAACTCTTCTTCCTCCGAAACTAATTTTTCCGATAAAAGAACTCGGCCTTTTTCTGAATCTAAATCTATTACTTTCACCTTAAAACGCTTCCCTATCAGAGCTTCTAAATTTTTAGAAGTTTTTTTGCCAAATTGGGAACTCGGGATAAATCCAACCAAAGATTCAACATCCACAGTCATCCCCTTGCCAACGATATCCCTACCGGTAACTTCAATTACAGTGCCCTTAGCTTTTGCCGCCTGTAATCTCTCCCAAAGAGAAGTCAAAGCGGCATTTCTCAAGGAAATTAGGATTCTGCCTTCCTTGTTCTCGGGCTCCATAACAGTTGCCTTGACCTTTTCTCCGACCTTGAGCTTTTGAATAAAGGTTTTTGCTTCATCAAAGTAACTATCTCCTAAAACTGCGTCACTTTTCCCACCAATATCAAAGAAAGCATTTCTTTTGTCTTTACCCAAAAAAGTAGCCTCGACAACATCCCCTTTATTAAAAGTTTTTATTGTATGCCCTTTAAGAAGCTCCTCCATGGTAATGGAGGATTTTTTGGAGGATTTAATTGAGGTCTTTTTTCTCACCTAGCATTGCCGCCTTTCTATTTTTTTTAAGAGTATACAGTTGTCCCGGCAATGACCTATTTTCGCGCACCCTTGCGGGTACACTATCATCGGCGCTGGCGCGTTTCACTTCTGAGTTCGGAATGGTATCAGGTGGTTCCACGCCGCTTGTATCACCGAGACAACTGTGTACTCTGAAAACTGAAGGAAAAATGCCTTATAACTTCGACATGCAGGTTGATATTAAGTCACTCGACCAATTCGTACCAGTAAGCTTAATCCCTTGAAAATCTTGGGACTTCCACTTCCGGCCGATCAACCCGATCTTCTCTCGGGGGTCTCAAACGAGTCCTCATCTTGGGGTGGGCTTCCCGCTTAGATGCTTTCAGCGGTTATCCCTTGGGAATGTAGCTACCCGGCGCTGCCGCGGACGCGACAACCGGCACACCAGGGATTCCCCCAGCCTGGTCCTCTCGTACTAAGGCCAGCTCCCCTCAAGACTCAACGCTTCCACCGGATAGAGTCCGAACTGTCTCACGACGTTCTGAACCCAGCTCACGTACCACTTTAATGGGCGAACAGACCAACCCTTGGGACCTTCTCCAGCCCCAGGATGTGGTGAGCCGACATCGAGGTAGCGAACCGCGCCGTCGATGTGGACTCTCGGGCGCGACTACTCTGTTATCCCCGGGGTAGCTTTTATCCGTTAAGCCCCGCCCTTCCCATGAAGATGCGGGGGATCACTAAGACCTGCTTTCGCACCTGTTCGAGGCGTCCCTCTCACAGTCAAGCTGGCTTTAACCTTTGCGCTTTCCCCACGATTTCCATCCGTGGTAAGCCAACCTTTGTGCCCCTGCGTTACGCTTTGGCAGGGTACCGCCCCAGTAAAACTGCCCATCTGGCACTTTCCCTAAACCTGTCTTCAAGGCTTTCAGGTCAGACTTGCCACATTCCAAAGAGAGGTATCACACTGGTGTCCCGATTAAATCGGGACTCCCTCCTATTCTTGACAATTGGAATGCACAAATCAATGCCAAACTACAGTAAAGCTCCACGGGGTCTTTTTGTCCTGGTGGAAGTAGGCCGCGTCTTCACAGCCATCGCAATTTCGCCGAGTAAAGGTTTAAGACAGTTGCTAGCTCGTGACGCCATTCGTGCGGGTCGGAACTTACCCGACAAGGGACTTCGCTCATTTTCGTTATCACCAGGCTCCTTGTAACCTGGATCCTATATGTCGCCATATAGATCGAACCATATCTTTCCCGATGTGACATCGGGATCCTGCGTATGGTCTCTGAGGATTCTAAAGTCAAAATCGACGTTTCTTCTTGGTATTCATCTCCTCGATAATTGTGATAATCTCTATTGTTCCTTCTTTGGATAAATGTCTTTTTTTTGCCATTAAATCTAAAACTTGGGCAAACTTTTCAAAATCGTTTTTCTTTGCTGTTATAAGAGTATTTTTTCTGAAAAAATGGAATTATTCTTTCTCTTAAATCTTTTTGTGATTTGACACAATATCTGTAGAGATTTTCTCTATGATTGTCATGTCTTTTATTCAAAATTAGGTTTCCACAGCCAAAGAAATCTTTAACAATTTTGAGAGAGTCAAGACTTTTTTCTCCTTGAGTTAGAACAAACTCTGGCATAATCTGCCACCCAATAGATGTTGTAGGATTTTTGTGAAGGCTAATAGTAAAACATCCTTCACCATCTACAAAACCAACTATCCAGCCGATTGACTTTAGCCTTTCCTGCTGATTGTCTCTACCAAATGCGTTATTACTTGGCATAGTCTAGTGTATGGATATACCATAGTAGCATTGGAGTGACGAGATTTTCCAGCATTTAGCAGGATTTTACTACGGCAGCGAATATTACCGTAGAACAGTTATAGTTACTGCTGCCGTTTACCGGAGCTTCGGTTTGCAGCGCCCCGATTAAATCGGGACACCACTCCCCTTGACTTACCGGCACTGGGCAGGCGTCAGCCCGTATACCGCTTGTTGCCAATTTGCACGGACCTGTGTTTTTGATAAACAGCCGGCTAGCAAACGTTTACTGCGCCCCGACTAAGTCGGGGAACCCATCTCCCGAAGTTACGGGTAGTTTGTTTGCCGAGTTCCTTAAACCTCTTTCTCTCGCTCGCCTTAGTATTCTCTACCAACCCACCTGTGTCGGTTTGCGGTACGGCTTGCTTTAAATCTCACTGCGAGTCTTTTCTTGCAAACTGAATGCGTTGGAATCGCCCCCATCTCTGAAGGCTTTGTATCACTGCTCGGTTAAATCGTTTCAGCGGATTTCCCAACTGACCCTACCTTGCAGCTTACAGTTGCCATATTCATTGGCAACCTCCAAACATCCAATTCGGTCAACCCCCAGCTAATAACGATTTAAAGCAAGTACTGGAATCTTAACCAGTTCTTCCATCGACTACTCCCGATTAATCGGGACTTGCCTTAGGTACCGACTTACCCGTCGTGGACGAACCTCGCGACGGAAACCTTGGGTTTTCGGCGTTCCGAATTCTCATCGGAATCGTACGCTACTCATACCGGCATTCTCACTTCCAACAACTCCAGCAAACCTTACGATTCACCTTCACTGTCATTGGAACGCTCCCCTACCCCCCGATTAAATCGGGGCTCCGGCTTCGGTATTTAGCTTATCCTCGATAAATCTTCGGCGCCTTCTTCCATCGACCAGTGAGCTGTTACGCTTTCTTTAAAGGATGGCTGCTTCTAAGCCAACCTCCTGGCTGTTTAGGGAAAAAGACTTCCTTTTAAACTTAGCTAAAATTTAGAGACCTTAGCCGAGAGTCGTGGGTTCTTTCCCTCTCGTCACATCAGCTTAGCCCGATGTGGCTGTCTACCCCACACAAATGTTAGTATTCTGAGTTTGGTTGAAATATCTCGGTTGCCCTTGATATCCCATCCAGTATCTTTACCCCTAACATATTTTGGCGGGGCGCGGTGCCTATACACCTTTCGGGGAGAGCCAGCTATCTCCGGGCTCGGTTGGCATATTACCCCTAGCCACAGCTCATCCCATGGTATTGCAACACCAACGGGTTCGGGCGTCCTCCCGAGTTTCCTCGGGATTCCCCCTGTCCATGGCTAGATCGCCCGGTTTCGGGTCTCCCGCCATTTCCTTGGGCGCTATTCACACCCATCCTTTAGGAATTTGGTTTCCCTTCGCTTTCACCCGTACAGGGCTTAAACTAGGAAATCGGCGGGAACTCGCCGGTTCATTCTTCAATAGGCACGGTATCATCCCGACTAAGTCGGGACTCTACCGGTTTGTCTGCAAACAGTTTCAGGTTCTATTTCACTGGGTGTCTCACCCTTCTTTTCGCCTTTCCCTCACGGTACTGGTTCACTATCGGTCCTTGTCACATATTTAGCCTTGGAGGATGGTTCCCCCAGCTTCCCACAATGTATTTGCATCGTGGTACTCAGGTGCTTACTAGGCTGATATCGGGTTTCGTGTACAAGGCTTTCACTTTCTTTGGCGGCCCATTCCAGAGCCTTCCACTACCCTTTATCAATGCCATATTGTAAGTCCTACAACCCCCTCACACGCTGCGCGTGAAATTCCTAATTACTAATTTCTAATCACTAATCAAATTTCAATACCCAAGTCCTAAAAATCTAAAATAATTAGAAATTTAGGAATTGGCCAATTAGTAATTTGTTTAGTTATTAGGTTAATTAGAACAATTAGAAATTCCTCGTGCAGCGCACGAGGGTTTGGGCTCTTGCCTTTTCGCTCGCCGCTACTGGGGCAATCTTTATTAATTTCTTTTCCTCGGGGTACTAAGATGTTTCAGTTCCCCCGGTTCCCTCACTGCAGTTAGTATCCCGATAAAATCGGGAATTTGGCCGCAGCGTAGCCGAGGATAAACTCGGCTAGGTTTCCCCATTCGGACACCGCCGGATCAAAGCTTCGTGACAGCTCCCCGACGACTTTCGTGGTCATGTACGTCCTTCATCGGTGGACAAGACCTAGGCATCCACTGTCTGCATTGCGTGATGACTTAATACAACCTGCATGTTGTATTGGCCTTTTCCTTCAGTTTTCAAAGTGCAAGTGGACCCGGAGGGAATCGAACCCTCTACCTCGTCATTGCAAATGACGCGTTCAAACCGGGTAAACTTCGGGCCCTAGAAAAAAATTTACCGGCCTTTTGAGCCGGTTACCCTAAATTTCAGAAAAATTCCTACTTTTTTAGACAGATTCACCGCTTCCGGTGTAATTTATTATTAGATAGGATTTTCTCATTAGGTTTCCGACCCAAAAGATAAAGCTATTATACAAAGCAATTCCCCTGCGTGTCAACACCTCGAATTGTGTGGGCAACCATGGAGTCGAACCATGCACCTCTTACTTATCAGGTAAGCGTTCTAACCGATGAACTAGTTGCCCAAGCTCTAATTTACCACAAATGAGCTTCTAACTCAATGGTTTGTACTATATAATAGTACTATGACAGAGTTGACCACTCTAGTACTCAAACTTCCCCGTGATACCGAAGTTACCCCCGAGGCCGCCCAGACTTTCTTAGCAGCCTTAACAGAAATCAACAGCGTCTCTTTTCTGCAAAAACTTGCGGGCAAGAAACCAAAAGCTTTTGCACTTGAAATTATTCTTCTAAACCAAAAAGTGCACTTTGTCATTACCTGTGAGAACTCTTTAATGTCTTTTATCGAAACCCAGATAAAATCAAATTATCCTCTGGTGGTTTTGGAGAAAATTAAAGACCCCCTTGCCAGCCAAACTAATTTGGAAATTGTGAACTTAAAACTAAGGCAGGGCAATTATCATCCAATTGCCGTTTATTCCAGTTTTCAGGAAGTGGACCCTCTTTCTTCAATTCTTTCTGTCCTCTCAAAATCAACCCCAGACCAGATAAGTATAATACAGTTTGCACTTGAGTCTATTTCTTTATCATGGAGACAAAAAGGCCAAAAAATGATAGAGGGTGGAATAAAAAATAAAGATGGCACTTTTAGCCCTCTTCCTGATGAAAGTCTCATAAAAGAGAAAATTTCTTACCCGGGATTTGCAACCTCAATTAGAATCGCTTCAAACAAGAAGGAAACCCTAAATGAATTAGTCAGCGCCTTCGGAGTTTTTACCAGAGCCGAATCCAACTCCCTTGTTGTCAAAAAGCCGGGGTTTTTGGCCGGCAAAAAAACCCAGCTGAAAAAACTCAAGGAAAGAATTGTTTCAGATTTTGTGATTTTGAATATTGCCGAGCTTGCAACTCTCTGGCATTTGCCCAGCGAGAAAATCAAAACTCCTGGAGTTGCCTGGGGTGTTTCTGTTTTATACGAACCACCTGATAATTTGCCTGTTGCTATTGGTAAAACCGATGATGAGAAAAAAAGTATAAATTTTTTTGCCAAAAC
>Ga0209102_1000327_pt1 | contig 32510 bp, 25 predicted proteins | sample ConPoolayeHmetaG_FD_185483 | JGI IMG/M metagenome (GOLD analysis project Ga0209102, IMG submission 185483) | Hot spring microbial mat communities from California, USA to study Microbial Dark Matter (Phase II) - Cone Pool mat layer H metaG... ...
GAGAGGGTCGAGCCATCCTTGCCGTGGGGACGACGGTAGTCCGGGCCCTCGAAAGCGCGGCCGAAGGTGGCAGGGTTACACCTGGCGCCCGCTCGACTTCCCTTTTTATCTATCCAGGTTTCCGCTTCCAGGTCGTGGACCGGCTCTTGACCAACTTCCATCTCCCACGCTCCACCCTTCTCATGCTGGTCTGCGCTTTCGCCGGCCGCGACCTCATCCTCAAAGCTTATGCCGAGGCTGTCCAGCAAAAATACCGCTTCTATAGCTACGGCGATTGCATGCTCATCCTTTGAGAGTGGCCGCCTGTCAAGTCATCTAAAAATCTAACCATGATGGCTCACCACCAAATCAACACTATTTGAGGGGTCTATCCATGACTTTAATGCCCAGTGCCTTAGAGAGCTCTTTTACGGCTTGCTGTTCGGCCGAGGCTTCAATTTATTTTTATTTGCAATTCGTGGAGGCAAGAAAGAGCACATAACCAGCCCGAGAATTTTAATGCTTGACTTCCAAAATAATCGGGCTAAAATAGAACTATGATTAAAAGATACATGCTCGATGAACTTAAAGAGCATCTTTCAAAGAAAGAAATCAGTTTTATTGTTGGCCCAAGGCAGGCAGGGAAGACGACCCTTATGCTCATGCTTAAGGAATATCTGGAAAGAAAAGGTGAAAAAACTCTCTTTCTCAACTTAGATATCGAACACGATAAAGAGTTCTTCAGTTCTCAGGCACGACTGATAAAGAAAATTGAATTAGAGCTGGGGAAACAAAAGGGATTTGTTTTTATTGATGAAATCCAGCGCAAGGAAGACGCAGGCCTCTTTCTAAAAGGGGTTTACGATATGGACTTACCCTATAAATTTATTGTCTCCGGCTCAGGCAGTGTTGAGTTGAAAGAAAAGATCCATGAATCACTTGTCGGACGGAAAAGAATTTTCGAGCTGCCCACTTTATCATTTGAAGAGTTTATAAACTTCAAAACAGAATACCGCTATGAAGACCGGCTGGCTGAATTTTTTTCTCTTGAAACAGAAAAGACACACGAGCTTCTCGAAGAATATCTGAATTTTGGTGGCTATCCTCGTATCGTCCTGGAAGAAAAGCTTGATGAGAAGCTAAAATTAATCAATGAAATCTATCAGAGTTACATCGAAAGAGATATTTCGTATTTATTGAAAATTCACAAAACTGAGGCCTTTAGTAACCTGGTAAAGATATTAGCAGCCCAGATTGGCCATCTTACCAACCTTTCTGAACTGTCCTCAACTTTGGGGATAACAGTTAAAACATTGAAAGAATATCTCTGGTATCTCGAAAAGACTTTTATCATTCGTAGGGTTTCTCCTTATTTTAGAAACATTCGCAAGGAAATAACTAAATCTTCGATTTTCTACTTCTATGACCTCGGTTTAAGAAATTTTGCTTTCGGAACTTTCGGAAGCCTTAAAGAAATGGGCTTTATTTTTCAGAATTTTGTTCTTAATATCCTCAAAGAGAAGACCGTAATTAGCTCAACAGGAATATATTTCTGGAGAACCAAGGAGAAAGCCGAAATCGACTTTGTAATGGATTCAGGTAGATATCTTATGCCAGTCGAAGTAAAATACAAGAAGCTGGCAAAACCGGAAATACCCAGGTCATTAAGAAGTTTCGCCGAAAGATATAAACCAGAAAAAGCTTTAGTCGTAAATCTTGCACTCAATACATCCGTAAGCATGAACCAAACCCAAATTTTCTTTATTCCCTTCTACAGAATTCTGGAAAAGAACTTTTTTGAATTAGTGACAAAAAATTGAGGTTGAAATCGGAACATTCTATCCACGAGAGCACTATAACTCCGGACACATGATTCTCAAATTAGCGGAACATTATCTTGATCAAGGGAAAAGGATGGCAGTGCTTAGAGACATTTACAAAACTCATCTTGACCCGAGAATTGGGAAGTATCTCACCTGGGTTCAGAATTCGGCGCTGGAGGGGGAGATCACGGAGGCGAAATTTGAGAAGTTGAAGCTCGAACTCAAGAAAGTCATTAAAGGGCTCTACCGGCCAGATGGCAAGATGATTTCGTGTCGATTTTCTCATGAGGCAACGCATCAATTTCATATAGATTTTAAATGAGGCAATTCGTGGTGTTGACTTTTGGCCACCGCTAAAGATAAGCTAATCTCCCATGGGTGCGTCCAAAGCTGAAGATAAGGAAACCGAAGAAAAGCTTCGCGACATCCTCTACCCCAGCCCTAAGGCGAAGGAATTCAAAATTACCCTCGTTTTCGGCCACAAACTTTCCCCGAACTATGAGAAAGCGGTGGAATTGGCCAAGAAAAACCCCGCTTACAAGGAAGAAGGAAGCGGCGAATGGGTCCGTCACAGCGCCACCTACACCCCGACCGAGGTGGACGACCTCTTCGCTCTCTTCAACCTCGTTCACGAATGGGACACAACCGAAGTCCTCGTTAACCACAAGCGCATCCCCTATGCACACCAGCTCTGGCTTCCCCTGATGTGGTTCTACCGCATCCGATAGGCTTCCCTTTTGCAACGCCAAGCCTCTCCTAAGCATCCCTCTGCATCCATTCTTTTCATTTTCCGCTAAGACTATCCTATTCACTCCAACTGGAGATTTATTTCAAGTGCCACGGCCAATGAACTTGCGCTCGTCCTGGATTGTAACTTCGAGCCGCATCTCATTCGAAAGGGGTGCGGGGCGAGGATGAGCGACGAGAAGTCCGTAAGAGCGACGAGCGGGCATCGTTCCTCTCGGTTCGGCGAGAGGAGAGCGAAGGTCGAAGCACGTCGCCTTGATTTCCTTTCTTCGTTCTCATAAAATAAAAGGCCCGTTTTTCCCAGAAAAAGGTTTCTCGAGACCATTGCCATCGTCCCGGCAAAGGCCTTACCGCTAAGAAAGGAGGAAAACAAAGAATGAAGCCTGACGTACTCGAGAAGATCATCGAAACCCATAACCCAAGGGTCAAGAGGGACTTAAAAATAGGCCGAGCGGAGTACGCGAAGCGCTGGGCAAGAGTCCAGAAAAGGATGCAGGAGAAGGGCTATGACATCGCTTACGCTTGCGGCAGCGAGCTTGACCGCTCGGACGTGGCCTGGGTGGCGGGCGTTTTCGACCCCATCATCGAACGCTACGGCATCCTCATTCCGGCCCGGGGAAAGCCGGTCGTTGTCGCAGGTTCAGAAGGCGGGCATGTGATCGAGGAATCTGTAGCCGCTTCGGGCGCAGGAATTGCGCTCCTTCGCGAATACCAGATCTCCGATGAAGATTACCGCTTCGCCAAGTTTGGCCGCCTCGAGGACGTCGTCTACAGGCTCGTTCCCTATCGGCCTGGAAAGCCAGTGAAGGTGGCAATCCTTTCGAGCGGCCAGTTTATCCCTTACGACCATGTGACACTTTTCCAGGGAAGGTTTGGAGCCGATAACGTCACCTTCGACCTCGAGCTTTTGCGCCTGCTCAAGTATGAAAAAAGCCTGACCGAGCTTTCCATCTGTGCCGTCGCCAACCGGATCGCCGACGCCGCCTTCCTGGGCATGCTGGCCGTCCTTCACCCCGGCGTCAGAGAGCTCGACGTCGCCGCAGTGGCCGACTACATCATGAAACGGCTCGGAGCGGGGCGGACGGGCTTCCCGACGATCGTCACCTCAGGACCAAGGGGCAAGACCGTGATCGGGCCGGCCACCAACCGCATCATCAAGAAAGGGGAATTCGTCAGCCTCGGTCTGAGCCCGACTTTCAATGGCTACCACGGCATCATGCGCCGCACGGTCAAGGTCGGGGCGGAGTGGACGAGAGAGGAGAATGCCTTCCTCAAAGCCCTGGAGGGTCTTTATCATACGGTGATGCAAGCGACTGCTCAAGCTGCCCGAAAGGACCTCCCCTCCAACTTTATTGACAAACAGGGGAAGAAGTACCTCGATGGAACAAAAATCAAGGACAAGTATGGCCGGCCGAGAACACCGCGCGAGCCCTACACGTTTATCCACAACACCGGTTGCTCTGAGTGCCAAGAGGGATACGGAGCTGTCACTCCCTACACGGAAAACCGCCTGGCCAGGAATGTCGCGTTGATGATCGATGTCGCCTTCACCGGGTTCGATGAAAAGGGGGAGCTCGTTTTCCCCGTCGAATACGCTGTCATCGAGGATGCCTTTTGGAAAAAGGGAAAAGAAATCGGGGTTTATAACCGTATTCCCCTGGCTGTCCAGGACTTTGTCGGAAAAGGGTTCGTCGACGTGCCCGACCATCGGACGAACCCCTACTACAAACCCCTCTTGAGGGAATAGAAAAATGAGAAAAAAGGGAATTTATCTCGTCTGGCTTTGTCTTGTCAGCCATGCCGGCGCAACATCTCTCATTTTCCAGGCCCCAACCCTGAACGAGCCCTATTACCGGATCTCCTTTCCCTTCGAAGTCAAAGAAGGAAAAGTGTTGATCCAGGATCTTCTCCTCAATGAGAGCAAGGTGGGGTTGTTTCTGGTCTTCCAGGGTGGAAAAAACATCCCTTCCTCTTCGCCCCTGGAAAGGGGTCAGTACAATATCGTTTTAGACTACGCTTGGGCTTCTGGAAAAGCATACAAGATAAAGCTGCTCTGGACGCAGGAAAATTCAAAAAAACAGAGGCAGCTTGAAGTCAGAGGCCAATCGCCGCAGGAAGGAGGGATCCCGGGTGCGGAAGAGGGCTTTTATCGAACCTACAGGATAGAAGAACCCATCGGCATCGAGAGGAGAGGCGAAATCTGTTTATTGACCGTCACCGCCCCTCGCTCTGAAATCGAAACAGCCGATTTTGTCCTCTTCGAGGGAAGGAGGGAAATCCCCTATCAGGTTTTAGAAAAAAAAGAGTGTATCCCTCCCGAAAAAGCATCCGCCAACCATCCCGTCACCCTAACTTGTCAACTGGCTGTGCCGATGGATGCCGGGCCAAAGGAAAAAAAGGTCATTCTCCTTCTCCGAGGACAAAAAAGGGTGCAGTCCGAAAAGGCATTTCTCCTGACGGGCGAGGGCTTGGGAAAGACGGTCAAGAACAACCATGTCCAGCTATCCTTCCATCCCCAGAGCGGACAGATTAACACGATCGACTATTCTGCCGAGAACATTCACCTCTTCAACAAAGCGGGCGTCATCCACTGGAACCCCGATGTCTTCATTCCCGGTCAAGCCTGGGACCATTCCTTCGACTGGAATCCGCCAGCCCATTTTGAAGAAAGGACGGGAGAGTACGTCTACATAAACCTGCGCCGGGGGCCCTTTCCCCGCATCCCTGATGTCTCGCTCGAAGTCAAGTACACCCTCGAAATCGATGCTCCATATTTTCTATCGGAGACTCGCTTGACCTTTGGAGCGGATAAGGGAGTTATCGCTGTCCGGAATGATGAAATGGTCCTCTATAAGGAGCTCTTCGACTCTCTCCTCTATCCAACGAAGGAAGGAAAGACCGTCCAGATGCCGCTGAGGGAAAAAGAGGGGCTCCCCTTCGGCCTCGTCCACATCGCTCCCCAAGACGCCGAGTGGGTGGGGCTCCTCAACACCAAGGAGAATTTTGGGTTCTTCAGCCTGAGAGTGAGCGCCCTCAACGCCTGCCTGGAAGCGGCCGGCGAATTCCTCCTTCGGCCCGGAACTTATTTTTACGCCCCTGCGGATGGAAATTATGTCTACTGGGTTAGACCCCTCATTTACACGTGGGCCGATTACACAACGAATAACCACCTGACCTTTGTTCCCCAGGGAAGCTTTTTCTATGAGAAGAATGCCTACCTTGTCCTGCGACTCGGCGAGGATGTGCCCGAGAAAATCCAAGACCTCCACCGTCGGCTCCGGAATCCCCTGCGGGTTTTTTGATGACTCAGGCTGGATGGTGGGGCCTCTTTTTCAAGCTTGAAGAATCATCAGGCGGTCTTTTCTTTTCTCGGAGCATCCTCCGCCGGACGGACAAAAGGAGGAAAAGATGTATGCGGTCGGGATAGATTCAGGTACACAGGGAACCAAAGTCCTCCTTGTCGATTTCAAGGGAAAGGTGATCGGCCGCGGCTACGGCCGGCACCGGTTCTCCCCTGGCCTCAAGCCCGGCGAAAGCGAGCAGTCACCGCGCGTGTGGGTAGAAGCACTCGAGAAAGCGCTGGCTGAAGCCCTCGCTGTCGCCAAAATTAACGCCAAGGACATCGTTTCTCTCGGCATCTCTGGTCAACAACACGGTTTCGTAGCCCTCGATAGGCGGGGTCTTCCGATTCGACCGGCCAAGCTTTGGAATGACACGTCGACGGTAGAAGAAACAGAAATCATCCTCGACAAGTTGGGCGGAAAGAAGAGGTTTATCCAAAAACTGGGGATCAGCCTTGCCGTTGGTTACACCGCCTCGAAAATCCTCTGGCTGAAAAGAAAGGAGCCAAAAAACTATGCCCGGCTGGCGACTGTCCATCTACCTCACAACTATTTAAACTTCTGGCTGTCGGGAGAATCGACGATGGAATACGGCGATGCCTCGGGAACTGGCCTCATGGACATCCGCCGCCGCTGCTGGCATCGAGAGGCCATAGCCGCCATCGACCCCGAGCTGGAGGAAAAGCTACCCCCCTTGCGCCATCCGGCTGAGCCAGTTGGCTATCTGAAGAGGAACGTGGCTGAGCGTTTTGGAATGGGTCGGGTGCTCGTTTCGAGTGGTGGCGGGGATAATATGATGGGTGCTATCGGCACGGGCAATGTCGTGCCCGGCGTTTGTACCCTCAGCTTGGGAACGTCAGGAACCGTTTATTCCTACTTCAGCCAACCATTTATCGACCCGAAAGGCGAGGTGGCTGCTTTCTGCGACAGCACGGGGGGATGGCTTCCCCTCCTTTGCACGATGAACGTCACCAACACGACAGAATATTTCAAGGCTCTCCTCCACCTCTCCAACGTTAAGCTGGAAAGGCTTGCTTCTCAAGCTCCTCCGGGATCGGAAGGCTTGCTTTTCCTTCCCTTCCTCGACGGGGAGCGAGTTCCTGTCCTTCCCCTCTCGAGCGGTGTTTTTTTCGGCCTCCACCGGCGGAACTTCAACGCCCCCTGCTTGGCCAGGGCGATCATGGAAGGGACAATCCTCAATCTTGGCTATGGGTTTGCCCGGATGCGTCAGCTCGGGCTTGAGCCTTCACAGGTCCGGGCGACGGGCGGTGGCGCCAAGAGCCGGTTGTGGCTTCAGATCGTCGCCGATATCTTCAAGACCCCTGTCGTCACCCTGGCCGAGGAAGAGGCTGCCGCCTACGGAGCCGCCCTCCAATCCATCTGGACATATGAACGAGAGAAGGGAGCGAAAATGGGTATTGCCTCAATCGTAGGGCCGAGAGTGAGGCTGGGGAAATTGATTGTCGAACCCAAGAAAACAAACCTCGCCCTCTACGATGACCTTCAGGCGAGGTTCAATTCCCTCTGGAAAACCTTGACCGAAGAGTTCAAGAGTCATCGCGCCCTTGTGGGCTAACCCAAAAAGCCATCGGCGAGAAAAGGTCAGAAGAGCCAAGCGAATTAGGTCCAGCCGTATGCGTAACCCGCTTCGTACATGGCCAGGATGTTCTCGACCGGCGTGATGGGCTGAATGTTGTGGCAGGGTGCCAGGATGTAGCCGCCTCCCCGGCCTAAGATTTCCAGGTTGTCGAGAACCTCCCGGCGCACGTCCTCGGGTGTACCGAAGGGCAATGTCTGCTGATTGTCCATGCCGCCATGGAAGATAACCTTATCCCCGAATTCCCTTTTCAATTCTTGGCGGTCCATCCCCGTCGTCCGCCACTGGATGGGGTTAAGGATATCGATTCCAGCTTCGACCATATCCGGGATGATGCGCCGACAATTGCCGTCGTTGTGATGCAAGACAAAGGCTCCAGCCTGATGGGCGAGGTCGATCATCCGCTTCATCCCCGGGAGCAGAAACTCCCGGACGTGCGCCGGCGAAAAGAGCAAGTCGGTCTGACCGCCCATATCCTCAGCCACATAGGTGAGCAGCACCTGGCCCGGGATCTGTTCATAGATGCGCACGGTGTTCTCATAGGCCAAATCAAAAAGCTTGCCCAGGCAATAGTGGACAATGTCAGGGTTGTCGATCAAATCGATAAAAGCTTGCTCGTCGCCTCTCAATTTCTTGTAGACGAGAAAGGGCTCGGACCCGCCACCGCGGATGGGATAAGCCGCGTATGGCTTGATCTGGCGCGCGATGTCGCCATAATCCCACCAATCAGGGTTCGGCCATTGATAATGGGCTTCGACCTCCTCGACAGACCGAAAAGCAGCCAGGGGATGGCTGACGCACTCTTCATAAGTGCCCGCGCCGTAGTGAGCTATTCGGTGCCGGCAACCAAAGACATCCGTATGCCGGGCCAGCTTGGGCCCGACATAGCGCGGTTCCACCTGGACGACAAAATCCACGTGGAGCTTGGCTAAGGCTTCCCTTTTTGTCCGGCAGCCGAGATGTTTCCTCAAGAGAGCCGTCGTTTCCTCTGTCCCCCAATAATCCATCGGCACCCGGTCGGGTTTCTGTCGACGGAGCACGGCCAGCCAGCGCTCTCGCGGCGTCATCGTTTCTTTCGGCATCTCTTGAGCCAAGCCTCGTCAATGTCGGTGCAGATCCTTGTGCATGATTTTCCTTGTCTCGTGGAGGCGGTCATCAGCGGGCAAATCGGCCAGCTTCTCGTTCATCCGCTCGTCGTCTTCAGCCTGAAGAAGCCGGGCCATGTAGTCGATGACACTCGGCGGAAAAACTCCGTCCCTCTCGTAGAGGTCGCGTTTGGACAGAAGGAGACGGCTCGATTCGACACAGCTCTTGGGCAAAGAAGGAAGCCTCATGAGGAGCGTTTCGTCCGTGAACACATTCCCCGTGACGCAGAGCTTCTCCGCCAGCTCAAGGGGGAGGCTATCCTTGAACAGGGAAGCGTCGTCGCGAAAAGCCCAGTCGGCCGCCATGACGATTCCCGCCAGGAGGAGATGGACGACGGCGCTTCCATCCGGGCTCCGGAGTTCAACAGTTTGGCGGCTTTCTCGGTCGTCCAAGCCTGCTGTCTCCTGAGGGTTGAGCCGCTTGGCCAAGTGGCGAACGTTTCCCCAGCCCAGGGGAACACGGATCATGGCGCTACGGTTGAATTCACTCCAGCAGATGCGGGTCGGAGCTTCCTGATGGGGGACAAGACGAAGGTAAGCTGAGGAAACGGTGTTGCCAAACGCGGTGAGAGAGTCCGCATAAGCGCAGAGCCCACCGATGAGCTTTCTCGCCTCGACAGAAAGTTTTCCCTTGGCGTCGGCCATGATGTTGTGCCCATCCCGACGGAGCTCGAGATGAAAGTGGAGGCCATTGCCAGCCACGTCCTCTTCAATCTTCGGAGTAAAGGTGGCGACACAGCCATGTTTGTAAGCGATGTTCCGGATCAGCCACCTGCTCAGAACGAGGGCATCAGCCATCTCGATGACGGGCCGGGGCAGGAACTCGACCTCAAGCTGTTCAGCCTGTTTGCCGCGAATCTCCTTAAGGTCGCTGCGGACACTCTCGACGAATCCGACCTCGCTGTGGGCGTACTTGACAGCGCCCGTGATCTGAGTAATGTGGCGCACCATTTCGTTCAGGATTTGACCGCTCTTGATGAAGGGGGCGGAGCCATGGTAGCCATGCTGTTTTTGGACCGGGTAAAGGGCGGGGCTTGGCTCGAGGAGAAGGAAAAATTCGAGCTCGCCAAGAGCGTAGAGTTCAAGCCCCGAATTCTTCCGAAACAAGCTATCGGCTCGCATGAGGATGCTGTCAGGGGCAAAGGGGGCAAGGTCGCCGTCCTGGGTCAGGTAGCGACAGATGAAATCGAGGCTCCCTTCATCAAAGGGGTTGAGAAAGGCCGTCGAGTAGAGCGGGACGACATAAAGGTCAGACAGGGCAGCGTCGACCATCCCTCGAAAGAGGGCCGAGCCGTCGACACGCTCGCCCTCAGCCAGGATGATCTCGGCCTGGTCGGAGCTGGCTACCGGAAGCTTGAGCTCCTTGAGTTTTCCGTCGAGCGCCGTGTAATGGAAGGTGATTCGCTCAATGTGCTTCTCTTCGATGACACGAAGGAGGTCAGCCCGGGTAAAATCCTCTGGCTTCTTGTCCAGAAGAACGGAAATGGGGTTACTCAGGGCATATCGATAATGGGGATTGGACATGATAGCATCTCCTTATTTTATAAAATTCTTTATATTAGCGATTTGGTAGATTTAATACAAGAGAAAGGGCTGCCGCATCTTCGCAAATAGCTCGAGGCCTTCCCCAAACTTCCGCAAGATTTCCTCAACCGGCATCCTCCTCTCCAACGCTTCTCGAACCCATGAATTGCCCATTATCCGATCGAAATAATCAGGATAAAAAATGAACTTCTCGGGGTACATATTCCGGATGGTGCAAAGGACGTGAAGGGAGGTAGCCAACGGACGGAAGAGCCTCCTGTCCAACACATGGACCTGGGCACCGCCGCACCTTTCGCCCGCGTACTTGGAAAAAGTCGGCGTGAACCAGGCTTCCCGAAACGTCACGCCGGGAAGACGAAGGTTGCGCAGTCTCTGGACAAGTTCGTAGCCATCTATCCATGGGGCGCCGAAAAGCTCGAAGGGGCGAGTCGTGCCCCGCCCCTCGCTGACGTTCGTCCCCTCAAGCAAAACCTGCCCTGGATAAACAACAGCCGTTTCCAATGTCGGCATGTTGGGCGAGGGCATGACCCAGGGAAGCCCTGTCTCGTCAAACCACAGACTCCTCTTCCAACCTTTCATCGGCACAACGGTCAATTTGGCTTTCGGTTCAATAAAGTTCCCGTTGAACAACTGCGCCAGCTCCCCCGCCGTCATGCCGTGGCGGAGAGGGATCGGATAAACCCCGACAAACGAGCTGAACGCAGGGTATTCCAGAATGGGGCCTTCCATGTCCAGGCCATTGACCGGGTTAGGCCTGTCGAGCACGATGAAATCGATTCCCACCTTGGCCGCAGCCGCCATGGCGTAGGCCATCGTGGCCATGTAGGTATAGACCCGGGTGCCCACGTCCTGGATGTCAAAGACAAGCACATCCACGTCCTCGACCATCGGCGCCTCCAGCAGCTTGCCGGCATCGCTCGTGTCAAAAGAACGCATATAACTATCGATGTTCCGGAGCATGGCCGGGTCAAGTTTAAAGGACTGGCCGTAAAGGCTGAAGACAGGAACTTTGAATTTTTCATCGAAATAGAAGGGAACATATTCGCCCGCCTGGGCATTCCCCCGCACTCCATGTTCTGGCCCGTAAAGGGCCACCAACCGGATGTTTCCGTTTTGGGCCAAGAGCTCAGCTGTGCTCAAGAGCTTGCGGTCGACGCCGCTGGGGTTGGTAATCAGCCCGACCCTTTTTCCCTGGACCAAGTGGAGATTCTCTTCGAGGAAGACCTCGAGGCCGGGCTTGACGACCATCCCTTGGGTAGGCCGCGCCACCTCCCCTTCTCGGCATCCGACCTGGTAGACGAGCCCAACCATAGCTCCCAAGACAAGCGCCAAGTTCTTCATCCTCTCCTCTTTTGTTTATTCGTCGGACAAAGCTCTCCGCCTTGCCACAAACGATTGGTCAATATGGTTCAGGAAAAGAATGTTGCTCCAATAAAATCAGGCTGTCCTCTTGACAACGATAAGGGTCATGTCATCGAACGGTGGAACACCAGCGGAGAAAGAAGCAAGCTCGGCGCACAGTTTTTCCATGATCTTGACAGCCGGCTGCTTGATGTTCTTCTTCAAGAAACTGATCAACCTCTCTTCGCCAAATTCCTGGTTGGCCCTGTTCCGGATTTCCGTGATGCCGTCGGTGAAAAAGACGGCGCAATCTCCTGGGTTAAAACAGGACTCCCTGATTTCATACGGAACGGAAGGGAACATCCCCAGGCAAAAACCACAGCTGGCCAGCCTTTCGACTTGGCCGTTCTTCTTGAGGAAAACGGGTGGATTATGGCCGGCGTTGACGTATCGGAAATGGCCCGTCTCCAGGTCGATTTCGCCCAGAAAGAAAGTGATGAACATGTTGACGGCCGAGCTGCGGTGGACAAAATTGTTGAGCTTGGTGGCCAGGTTGCAGAGGTCAGCCTGAGGATGGAGCTCAGAATAAAGAGCCGCCCTCAAGGAAGCCATGAGCAGGGCGGCGCTGATTCCCTTTCCCGAGACATCGGCAACAGTCATGGCCAGCTTATTCTGGCCGAGGGAGATAAAATCGTAATAGTCGCCGCCCACCTGATAACAGGGAATGTTCGTCCCCGCAATCTCGAACTTCTCGCAGGTCGGGTTCTCCCGGGGGAGGAAATCCTTCTGGATGCGAGCCGCCAAGGCCAGCTCTTTCTCCATCTTCTCCTGTTCGATGGCCTTGTCGATGAGCCGGGAGTTCTCAATTTTAACGGCCGCCAGGTTGGAAAGCAGAGTCAAAAGCCTCAGGTCCTCTTTCGTGAATTGGTCGAGGAGGGAGATCCTATCGGCATAGATGACGCCGATGATTTCCCGGTTGTTCCAAAGCGGCACGCACATGGCCGAATGGATACTCGATTTGATGACGCTCTCCTTCATCATGAACCTCGGGTCGGCCAATGCGTCCGTCGTCAAAACCGAGGAATGCTTGTCCAAAACAAGGTTGATGATGCTCTGGCTGACCTGGATTTTCTTTTTGGCCAGGCTTTTATTGTTGATGCGGATGACCTTGGGAATGAGCTGGGGAGGATTGCCCTCCTTGACCATCAGGATTCCTCGGTCCATCGGGACATACTCTGAAATGAGCTCCATGATGCGCTCGAGAAGCTCTTCGAGCGGCTGATGGAGGATGAGGGCCCGGCTCACTTCGTTGAGAACAGCCATGGATTTATAATCCGACTTGATCCTCATCACATCCGAGGCAGTGGCAATTCCCTGCAAGGTGGTGTCGATGTCCTGTTTCTTGAGGACCTCCCCGAGCTCGAGGACGGTATGGACGCTATGGGTAGGAGAGACAACCTCCGTCATTTCGACGTGACTCGAAAGTTCTTTGTCGAAGATGAGCCGGGTGGAGCCGATGAGGATTTCATCGCCTTTCTTGAGCTCCACTTCCCCCCGTATCTTCTCGCCGTTGAGGAAGGTGCCGTTCTTGCTGCCGTTATCACGGATGAAGAACTTGCCTTCGGAAAAATAAATGAGCGCATGATGGCTGGAAGAGAATGGGTCGGGAAGGACAATCTCGTTATCTTCCGCCCGGCCGAGGGAAATCCTCTCTGGCTTGAGGTTGAAGCAGAGAGTATCACCCTTCTTGGGATAAATAAAAAGCTTTGGCATCGAACTTTCTTTTTCATTATAAGCCGAAGACAGAGAAAGCTTCAAGTGGATTCTTTCTTGGAGAAGGCCTTGAGCATCCGCCGGCTGAACCGCACCTTGTCCTCGAAAGGCCTGTCTTCGACCAAGGGAAGCAACATCTCCTTGATATCCTTGCGGAGGATATTCTCGAGGAGTTCAATGGAATAATCCACGGATTTTTTTGTTCCCAGCTGAAGATTCTGATAAGCCCGGATGATATCCTCCTGAGGCAAGATAAGGCCGAGAAGCTCAAAAATATGTTTCATCGCTCGGGCCAGATTCCCTTCCAATTCCCGGGCCAGGATTTCTTTTTTCTTATCCGAGCGGAGGTCATGAATCTGGATAAACAGCAGGTAGCATTTTTGGATCAGGGAGGTGACGCGAGCGAGGATAGCTTTTTCGTCGAAAGGGAGCGCCGGGCGGTTGGAACGCATTCGGTGGAGGGCTTCGATGAGTTCATTTTCAACGGCTGGATCATCTTTTTTGAGCACTGAGGTCAAGGCCATGACCGCCTTCTCCGAAGAGGTGCGGGCTAAGATATCAGGGATGGCCCGGCGGATCGGCAAGCTTTCTTCCCCATCCCTCAGGACATCGGAGAGGGTGCCGATAATGCTTTCTCCATAAGCCTCGAGCGCCTGCTTGGCCACTTCCTGGGTCGCCGCACGGCCCAAGAGGCGGACGAGATAGGGAACAAGCTCCTTTCTCTTCAGGCGTCCGGCGCTTTCCGCCGCATAGCGGGCAACTTCAGCCGATTCATCCTCAAGAAGCTTCCTCAATTGTCGGACGAGGGGCGAATCGGAGGGCATCATCCCCATGGCCTTGGCCGCTTCCATTCTCGTCACTTCCGCCTCCGCCCCTTTTTCCCTTACCGCTTTCTCCACCCGCTCCCCTATCAGTTGCTGATAGACATCGAGGGACATGATTTCCTGGATTTGCGCATCCAGGTCGCGGGGATCCAGCGAATCATCGATTTCCGGCAGCAGCGGTTCCCCTTCCATGTCCAGCAACGTATCGAGAGACCTGGCGCGAAGCTCGCTCTCCCTGGCCGCCAGGATTCTTTTCAGGGAGGGGCTCAACTTTTCCTTCTTGATCAAGTCAAAAAGGTTCATAGCATAGAGGACGGAACTCCGCTCGCGGCTCTGCAGGGCGTCAAAGACGAGCCGGGTCATGTCCATGTCGATTCTCTCCGAAACTATCTTGTCAGCGTCTGGCCATTTGATTTGCAAGTTGCGCTTGACGATGTTCACGTATTCCCGGGTGATCTGGAAATTGAGAGCCATCCAGGCAACAAGAAAAACAATGGCCAGAAGGCTCACTTCCCAGGGGCTAAGTTTCAGGAAAGCCGAAAAAGCGATGAGGACGAGCCCGGTCACACCGTCGGCAAACTTATTCAGCAACATGTCGACGACGACCTTAGCCCGGTATTTGATTTCCTGGGGAAGAGGAATGTAGAGGATTTCCCTTACCGATTGGTTCAAGGAGTGGGTGAGGCTCTTATCGGTCCCCTTCATGGCAATGACCCAGATAAGGAGCGCACCGGCCGGAATGAAGAAAACAGCCAGGGAGCCAAGGAACAGGAAAACAGGTGGGATGAGGAGAGTGACGCGCATGCCGAATTTCTTGAGAATCCGACTGGCCAGCAGGGCAGAGACGAAGAAAGAAAAAACGAGCAGGCCCAGGTTGAAGACGGCAAAAAACGAGGCTGTCGCATCCTTATCAGGGAAAAAAGCCTTGCCCAGAGCTTTGAACTGAAAGTCCACCAAGTTGGAGACGATGATGGCCACGACCATCATGCTGCTCAAGTAGAGCATATAGCGGTTTTGGCGAAGGAGAGAAAGGCCACTCAGAAGACCAACTTGGGCTTGGGCGGGACGGCCAAAACCTCCCCTTACTTCCTCCCCCCGCCCTTCGCGGCGAGCCTTTCGCCAGATAAGAGAGATGAGGCCCAAGGCCAAAGTGAGAATGGCCGGACAGAAGAGGACAAGGTTTTCTGCGCCCACCCGCCCCGGCCGGAGATAGACAAGGAGCGACCCGGCGATTCCACCCAAGAGACCTCCGCTCACAAAAAAGCCGATGCGGCGTTTCGCTTCCCTCGGCTGAAAAAGATCGTTGACCATAATCCAGAACTGGGTGATGGTCGTCGCGAGGAGGATGTCGGCCCACGACCAGAAGAGGAGAAATGTCCAGGGCCACGGCCTCGGTTGCTGGATGAACACCCAAAAGATAAGGCCGGTCAAGATAAAGAAGCCAAGGGTGCAAAAGACAAGGATAGGACGACGCAGCCGCTCGATGAGCCGGGAATTGACCGCCGCAGCTACTCCCATCAAGATGGCCGTCAAAAGAAAAGCGTAGGGAAGTTTTGGCTTCCCCAGCGCTTCCATAAATAGGGATTCTTTGGCTGGCTTGACAACATAAATGGAGAACGTAATCAGAAAAAAGTAGCTAAAAAGTAGCGGGGAAAAGGTCCCCTCTCGAATCCTCAACGCTTTTCCTCTCCTTCCTTACTTTCCGCCTGGAGAGCGGTGAGGCTCTCCAGCAGAGCCCGGCAACGTCTCATCCTCTCCTCGGCAGAAAGGTCCTCCACCAACGGAAAAATGAGGTCCCTTGTTTCTTTTTCGAGGACATTATCCAGAAGCTCCAGGGCATATGCAACAGAATCCTTGGTGCCCGTTTTCAAATTCTGGTAAGCTTTGGTCATGTCCTCATGAGAATAGAGAAGCCCCAGGAGCTTGAAGATGTTAGAGCTGCTTTTTTGGCTCAACGGAGGTTTGGGCTGCCGGAGGAACTCTGAGCAAAGGGTCAAGACTTCACGCTTTAGTTTGGAGCGAAGGCGATACTCTGGGAACGAAAGCTCGGGGTGTTCTCCTTTCAGCTGGTCAAGACTGTCGATGATCGCTGCGGCCAGCTCGCCCTCAGCGCTGGCGAGCTCCCAAGCGAGAAAATCGACAGCCTCTTGGGTTCCCAGCCTTCCCAAGATCGCCGCCACAGCCAGACGGACGCTCATATCCTCCGTCGGATCACCCAAGTAATCAGCCAGGGTCCCAATGATTTTGGGCCCGAAACGCACGAGAGAAGCCGATGCGTCATCCCTGAGCACCGGGTTTTTGAGCTGGCGTACGAGCAACGGAATATCCTCTCGCCGCTTCAAGACTGCGGCGCTTTCCATGGCATAGCGGACAACGTCTGGAGAATCGTCTTCAAGGAGGCTGGCCAGCTTCTCAACTGCCGGGGCCCGGGGAGCCATGAGGCCAACGGCCTTGGCCGCCTCCATGCGGGCGACGACACCCGCTTCACTCTTGTCCTCAAGGGTTTTTTCAAGGTAATTCTTAATTACCTCCTGGTAGACATCCAGGGCCATGATTTCGGCCACGTCTTTTTCCAGGTCTTCCGGGATTAGCTCCTCCTCGCTTGTCGGACCCAAACCTGTTTCCGTTTGCTCGAAGAGTATCCCCAGGGAAGAAGCCCGAACTTCGTCGGTTTTATAGCTTATCAGCTTCCTCACTTCGGGCGTCAGTCTATCCTGGCGGATGAGGTCGAAGAGATGGAGAGCGTAGAGAACAGAACTTCGGTTACGGCTCTCCAGCGTGTCGAAAACCAGCTTAGCGAAATCCACATCCACCTTCTCGGCAACCAGCTTGTCGCCGCGTTCCCACTTGAGCTCCAGCTTTTCTTTGACTAAGGTAGCGTATTCGCGGCCAACCCGAACGTTGAGATAGGCCCAGAGGAGGATGGCTCCTACCGCCACCAAGCTCACGGCTCGGATAGCGGCGGATTTGGGGAAAATGAGGAGGAGAATCCATAGGATCACCGCGCCCACGCCTTTGGCGAACCTGTTGACAAACATGTCGATGAAGGTTTTCGACTTCGATTTCTCCTCGGGCACTATGGGGATATAGAGAAGCTCCCGAACAGACTGGTTTAACGAGTAGGCGAGGCTCTTGTCGCTGGCTTTGATGAGGACAGCGGGAATAATGCTGGCGTAGGCAATGATTCCCATGCCGGCCGAGCCGAAGAGGAGGATGAGGGGGTAGATGAGAAGGCTGAGCCGAATCCCGAAGCGTCGGATAAGGGGCGAGGTGAGGAGAAGCTGGAACAAGAAGGCAAACGCCATTGTTCCCGCGTTGAAATAGCCAAAAAAGGAAGCGAGGGAGCTTCCCCCGGCTACCCGATTTTTGACGACGCTGTTGAACTGCCAATCGACGAGCGTCGACACGATGAGCGTGGCGAGCATGATTCCAGCCAGGAGGCGGAGATAGAGGTTTTTTCGGGTCGTTTCCAGAGCATCACGGAAGCCCACTTTTGTCGCCGCTGGCGATGGTTCTCTTAGCCGGGGGGCTTCCCTCGCCTCGGCTAATGAGCGGCTCTTCTGCCAGTTGAAAATCCGAAGGACGGCCAGGATGGCCAGGAAGAGTAAAGCGGCAGCGACGAGAAGAAGCGCGGTAAAAGCTTTTGTCCTGGCCAAGACCCCGACCAGGAGGCTGCCCAAGATAGCGCCGAGCTGACCGCCACTCCCGATGAACCCGATCAGCCTTTTGGCCTCGCGGGGGTTGAAAACATCGTTCACCAGCAGCCAGAACTGCGTTACGAGCACGATAGCGAAGATATTAGCCCAGACCCAGAAAATAACAGGCACCCACGTCCAGCGCTGTTGGAAGAGCCACCAAAAGAGACAAATGTTCGAGAAAAAGAAAAGGAAGGTCGAAACAACCAAGGAAATCCTTCTCAGACGAGCACCCCATCGCGAATGGAAGTTGACGATAAAGCCCATCAACACGGCTGTCAGAAAATAAGCCAGGGGAAGCCGCTCATCTCCAAGCTGGTCGAGGTAACTCGAGTTACGAATGGGCTTGATGATGTAATAGGGAGCGGTAATGAGGAAAAAAGAGAGGAAGAAGAAAAAGGCTATTCCCGCCTCGCCGGGCTTAAACGCGACGATACGGGAGAGGATGGACCGCCGGCCCTGCTTGGCCATCAGAAAACTCTTTCGGGGAAGAAACCGAGTCAGTCCTCAAAGAAAGCTCTTCAGGGCTGACTCCTCGTCTTCGAAGATATCCAGGACCTTGGTCAGCATCGTCACTTGAAAGATGAGGTAGAGCTTCTTGGAAATCCTGATGAGCTTCAGTTTTCCCCCCAAGTTGTGCGTCGAAATGTAGCTGGCCAGAATCTCACCGACCCCAAAGCTGTCGATGAACTCCACCCGGTCGAAGTTGAGGAGAATCTTCCTCCGTCCTGCCTCGAGCTGTTCCTTGACCAGTTGATGGAGAGTGACGTCCGTAATGTCAGACCGCTTGATCTCTCCCTCGATGTCGAAAATAACGATGTCGTTCTTAAACCTGGGTTGAATTTTCATCATGAGCGCGCCTCGCACCATCCCGCTGACCGGCTCGCCGACCCGGCTAAGGGACAAGAAAGCTATTATCAGAATGGAGGGGTGAAGTCAACTCCGGAATTAACCCGAAAAAAAGAAAAATGGGCGGTTGATTTTTTCGGATGGATTTGGCAGAATGAAAAAAAGTTCTTATCCAAGACCCATGAAACGAAGTCATCTTCCCCTGGATTTCAAGGCTCAGCCCCCCGACGAGAGCCTGGAATATGAGGAAGACCTGGAGAAGCTCTCGAGCCTCCTCGGACCCCGCGCCAAGTTCATCCTCAAGCCTCACGCTGCCCGGGCCGAGGTCCTTTCTCCTGAGGAAACAGCTCCGGCGGCCGACCCGGTCAAACTCTACCTGCGGGACATGGGGAGCATCTCCCTTCTGACAAGAGAAGGAGAAATCGCTCTGGCCAAAGAAATCGAAAGGGGCCAGAAAACCATCCTTAAGGCTCTCGCCCGGACGAAGCTGCTGATGAAAGAAATCCAGTCTTTCGAGGAACGGATCAAGCAAGACCCGAGCGCGATCCCGGACATTTTCGACTGCGGCGAGGACATGGACGAAGAAAAACTGGAGAAAAAAAGAAAAACCATTTTGGAAACTTTCCAAAAAATAAGGACTCTTTATTCGCGCCTGGAAAAAATGTCCGTCCGCAAGAAATCGGCTTTGGCCAGGGGTCGTCTCCTCGTCCAGATGATCCATCTCTTCAGGACCCTGAGCATCAACCCGACCATGTGGGAAAAGGTCATCAACAACCTTTACCTCAAGCTCCAGGTCACCTGCGAATTAGCCGAAGCCAAAGAGGAGCTCCTCCACTCTCTCAAGAGAATCAGGGACGAAGCGAAAAAGAGCGAAATCAGAAAAAAAATCACGGCCATCAACGCCCAACTGCGGAAAAGCCGGGAAGAATCGGGGCTCGACTGCCGGCAGGCCCGGGAAGTCCTTCGCCTGGTGAGCTTGGGCAAGCAGACCTCGGACCGGGCCAAGAAAGACCTGGTCGAGGCCAACTTGAGGCTGGTCGTATCCATCGCCAAGAAGTACACCCACCGCGGGCTCGGCTTTCTCGACCTCATCCAGGAGGGGAATATCGGGTTGATGCGGGCCGTGGAAAAGTTTGATTTTCGGCGGGGCTATAAATTCTCCACGTACGCAACGTGGTGGATCAAGCAGGCGATCACGCGCTCGATCGCTGACCAGGCCCGAACCATTCGAATCCCCGTCCACATGGTCGAGACCATCAACCGGATTAAGAAAATTACCCAGGCTTTCGTCCAGGAAAAAGGACGCGAGCCGACGCACGAGGAGCTGGCCAAGAAGATGGGTTTGTCCGTGTCCAAAATTCGGGAAATCATCAAAGTCGCCCAGGAGTCCGTTTCTCTGGACACGCCGGTGGGAGACGAGGAGGAGAGTCGACTCGGCGAATTCATCGAGGACAAGACAAGCCCCTCGCCCGAGGATTCCGTTATCCAGCGCAACCTCCGCGAGCAGATAGAATTGGCCCTCGATAGCCTGACCGAAAGAGAGGCTGAAGTGTTGAAGCTCCGGTTTGGCCTCATGGACGGAAAAGAGCATACCCTGGAGGAAGTTGGCGATATCTTCAAGGTAACGCGAGAAAGAATCCGTCAAATTGAAGCGAAAGCTCTAAGGAAGCTCGAAAGTCTGGGCAAGGGCGGCAAGCTGGGATCCTTCCTCTCGGAATCCTGACGATTCCCTCTTCAATCGCTGGGCAAGCTTCTCTTGGCGGCAACGGCAACTTCATAGCCTTCGCGGATGGGTGGGGTCTTAAGAATATTAATAAACTTGATCAGCTGCTCCTGGTAGTAGAGGTTACGCTCATTGGCCAAGGCATCCTCTTCGCTTCTCCAAAAAGTCAAAGCAATCCCCTTGCCCGTTTTTCGGTCCGAGAGAAGATAAGCCCCCAAAAACCCCTTTTGCTTGCGCGCCTCCGGCACGACGCTTTTCTCGTAGATTGAAATGGCTTCTTCGATTTTGTCTTCCCAGACATTGACTGTCGTTAGCCTGGCAAACATATCCTCTCCCTCCTTTTTCCTGCGTTTCTCCGGCCAAGAGAAGGATACCAATGGAACAATCTATAGTCAACAAGGCGACGTCAAGCCGGGCCCGAGCGCTCACTGCTTCCCCTTGACATACTTATCGAACCATTCGAACATCTCGGCGAGGACATGAAGCACAGATTCCCTGGCCACATAGCCATGGCTCTCGAAGGGAAGGAGGACGAGCCGAGCTGTCGCGCCGTGGCCCCGGAGAGCGTGAAAGAGGCGTTCGGATTGGATGGGGAATGTCCCGGCATTGTTGTCCGCTTCGCCGTGGATGAGAAGGATTGGCTCGTTGATTTTATGGGCATACATAAAGGGAGAGACCTTGAGATAGAGCTCGGGCGCTTCCCAGAGCGTCCGGCGTTCACTCTGGAACCCGAACGGCGTCAGCGTTCGGTTATAAGCGCCGCTGCGGGCAATGCCGGCGGCGAAGAGGTCCGAATGAGCGAGCAGGTTGGCCGTCATGAAGGCACCATAACTATGACCACCCACACCCACCCGGCGCGGGTCGGCGACACCCAGAGCGACAAGGGTATCGATAGCGGCCTTGGCGTTGGCCACGACCTGGTCGATAAAAGTATCGTTAACTGTCTTGGGATCCCCGACGACTGGCATCTGAGCGTTATCAAGAACCACATAACCCTGGGTGAGGAAGAAGAGTTGGGACGTGCCGCGAAAGAAAGTAAAACGGTGCGGGGAACCCCTCACCTGGCCGGCCACTCTTGGGTCGGCGTATTCCAGGGGATAGGCCCAGACGACAGCCGGCAACTTCTCTCCCGGCTTATAGCCTGGCGGGAGGTAGAGAGTGCCAGAGAGCTCGACGCCGTCCGGCCTCTTGTACTTGATGAGCTCTTTCTTCATCCCCGTGAGCTCGGGCGCAGGGTCTTTAAAACTGGTGAGGGCCAGCCGCCTTCCCGATTTGAGGTGGAGAAGATAATAGTTCGGGGGCTCAGTCTTGGATTCTGAGCTGATGAGGATTTTGTCCCTTGAATTGAGGGCAAAATCAACGAATTCCTCGTAGCGGCCAGCAGGGCAGTGGAAGAGCCGCGTCTTGGCCAGCGTCTTGATGTTCATCCTGTCCAAAAAGGGACGGTCCCCTTCCGGACTGGCGCCGCTTCCAGCCAGGTAGATCCAGTCCTTGTCCTGAAGGGCGATGCGCTCGCCGGTCGGAGTGACAATCGTAACGGGTCGGCCGGGGTCATGGTACTGGTCGCGAGCGCTCAAATCGAAGATTTTGCGGGCCGGCGTTTCCGGATGGCTCAAATCAAAGAGGAAAGTCGTTCGCCACTGCTTTTTCCAGCTGAAGTCAGTGACCAGGGCTAACCCTTCCTGACCCAACCAGGTTAGGCCGGCAAAGCGCTCCGGTGTCTTCCCGACCTCCCTCGGCTCTCCCTGGAAGGGCGATTCCAAAGCCCACAACCCATCTCGAAACGGAACGTCAACTTCAGGATTTCCCTCGTCCAGGGCTTCCACCCAGATGAGAGTAGCGGGCTGGAGAGGCTGCCAGCGGGCTGACCGCGGACCCTTTTCTACACCGTTGATGGGAACCTCATCAGCCACAGGGAGATCAGCCACAAGGCGAACGAGAGCGCCATCCCTCGTCCAGACCTCGAGCGAACGGGAAAAGCTCCAAAAAGGAACGCTGAACGAGAATGGTCTCTTGAGCCGGAGGATGAGGAGATAATTGCCATCCGGGGAGGGGGAATTTATGAGGAAGAGGCCAGGCTGGCCGATTTTTTTGGTGACGCCCGTCGGAAGGTCAATTTCCGCCAGCTGGGAAGTGACGTAATACTCGAACAGCTCCTCATCGTAAGGATTTTTGAGGAGGTCCTGGTACGTCCAAACCTTGGAAAATTTGCCCGCAGTCTCCTGGATGTTGGGCCCGACAGGGAGAAGAGGCGGCTGGGGTGGATGGCCACGTCCGTCGGGAATAAGGTTAACCAGAAGTCGCTGGCCGTCGGGTAGCCAAGTAAACCCATCGCCCAGCACAGCGTTTATCCTGGCCGGGGTGAGCTGGCGCGCCCGCCCACTTTTCACCTCGAGGGCCCAGAGCTCCGTTCCGTCTTCAAGATAGCGGTTGAAAGCGATCCATTGCCCATCCGGAGACCATTCAGGAAAGCTCATCTTTATGTTCTCGGGTAAAGCAATCCGGCTGGATGAAGCATCCTTGATCGAGACGAGTGTCAACCCCGTATAGAAAGTCGTCTGCTGGCGGCTGTTATTTTGGGGAGTTATCCTTATGCCGGCCAGCCGAAGCAGCGGTTGAGCCAGGTAAGAGAGGGAGGGCATGGTTTCATAATCGACCAGCAGAATCTTATCGCCGGTCGGACTGGTGAGGGCTCTCGGGAAAGGCGGCGCGTCGAGGATGGCCACAACTTCCTGGGGTGGTTTCTTATAGACTTCCTGAGTCTCGCCTGTACTGCCCGAGCCCAAGACAGCCAAGATAATGAACAAGACCACAAACTTTTTCATTTCCTTTTCTCCTCATCGAAGTTCTTCTCCAATATATATAGCCGATATGGCCACCACATTCAATTTTATTCCTATCTTTCGGCGTCCATCGGGAAGCAGCAAATTTTTGGGGGGCGCGAGGAGTGTATCTGAGATCGGACGAGCTGAACCCCCTAAGGTTTTGCTCCTTCGACTCCATTTGACTTTATTGCCTTTTTAGCTACTATGATGGATGAGGTCCGCGACCAAGGAAGGGACAAGAGAGAAAAGAATGAGAAAAGGCGGCTTATTGCTCGCGGCGGCTTTCTTCTCTCTGCTTGTCCCCTCCCTCCTTCCTGCTGCTTCCATCCCCTGCCAGTGGACGGGCGTCGAGAAAATTATCGCTGTGGGCGACATCCACGGCGATTACGAAAATTTCGTTAAAATCCTCAAAGGCACCGGTGTTGTCGACGAAGCTTTGCACTGGCAGGCAGGAAAAGCCCATTTCGTCCAGGTCGGCGACATCCTGGACCGCGGCCCGGACGCCCGCAAAATCTTCGACCTTCTGAAGGAGCTGGAAAAAGAGGCAGAGCGGGTGGGCGGCAAGGTTCATGTTCTTCTCGGCAATCATGAAGAAATGAACATCACGGGCGTTGCCTTCCGCTACCCGGATTATGTCACCGTCGACCAATTCATTTCTTTCCTGCCCCCGACCTACCGCGAGCGGAAGGAAAAAGAACTCCGCAAAATCATCATGGCCGCTCAATCCAGGGCTAACAACGATCAGCCGGAAAGGCTGATCAGCCAGTTCTGGGATGAGCTGCGCCGGGACTCGAGCGCCCAGCGTCAATACCTGTCTAACTTCCGCCGGACCTATGGCTCCTGGCTTCTCCAGAAGAATGCGGTCATCAAGATTAACGGCATCGTTTTCGTTCACGGTGGTATTAGCGAAAAATTTTCCAAATGGAAAATCGAGGACATCAACCAGCAGCTTCGGCTGGAGCTCAGTGATCTCGCCCGGGCTGACGAGATGAGGCAGCTGCCGAACATATCGAGGCCTCAGGTCGTCTATCGGGAGGACGGTCCTCTCTGGTATAGAGAACTTGCCTCAGTCCCCGAAGAAGACATGGCCGAGGAGGTGGACAGGATCCTGGCCAACCTGGGAGCCGAGCATATGGTCATCGCCCACACGCCTCGGATAGCCGCCACGCTGGAATCCATGAGACGCTTCGGCGGCAAGGTCTGGGTTATCGATACGGGAATCTCCCGAGCTTACGGCGGCCCTTTGAGAGCCCTCATCATCGAGGGCGGCGAATTTTTTATTTGGGGGGAAGACCATGAGACTCCGGAAAAGACCTTCGAAAACGCCCATGCTTCTCACCTTAACTGCCGTTGCTTCCTGCTTGGCAAGTGGGCTGGGTTTGAAATTGGCCGGTGGACAATTGAGGGAGCAGGAAGAGCAGGAGATTTTTCTTCGTCAGGCGCGGGTTGTCGAAGTCGACAGGAATCAGGTCGGCGGCCGAACAGCACCCTGGATCATTACCCTTGATGATGGCACGAGGAGGCAGAGAGCCATTTTCAAGCATGTCGACAGCCGCCGTCCCCATCCCACTCCAGACAGTTATAAGTACGAGCTGGCCGCTTATGCAATCGCCAAACTCCTGGGCCTGCAAATGGTCCCGCCCATCGTCGAAAGGGAGGTCAGCGGCCGGAAAGGGTCGCTCCAGCTTTTTCTTGAAAACTGCTTGAAAGAAAAAGACCGGCAGAGGAAGAAAATCGAGCCGCCCGATGCCAAGAGCTTCGCCGATGCGCTGGAAGAAATTCGCGTCTTCGAAAACCTCGTTTACGATGTTTGCCTGGATGCCGATGACATCTGGATCCACACCGAGACCTGGGCCGTCTGGCGAGTGGATTTCTCCGAAGCTTTCGAGCCGTCTCCGGAGCTCCTTCCAGGCTGTGAGATTGAGCGCTGTTCGAAAAAACTTTACCAAGGCCTTGGACAAATAAAGGACGAGACTCTTGCCTCTGCCGTGACGCCCTACCTGAACAAGGCGGAACGCAAAGCTTTTCTCCAGAGGAAAAAGCTCATCCTTGAGAAAATCCAGAAATTGATCGAAGAAAAGGGCGTCGAGGCTGTGCTTTTTTGAAAACCGATTCGTCGCAAGGAGGAAAAATGGCGCAACCCGACCCCCTGTTTCATCGCTTCCTCAGGCTATTTACCGACATCCGGCGGGGGGAGGTAACCAAGGCTTCCCTTCTGTTCCTGAACAGTTTTTTCATCATGTTCGGCTACTATCAAATCAAGCCGGTTCGGGAAGGACTCCTCCTGGCCGCCCATCCCGCCACCATCAAGAGCTATCTGGCTATTCCCCAGGCCATCCTCCTCATCTTTGTCGTCAAGGCGTTCGCCGGAATTGCTTCCCGCTACCCCAGGCACCTTCTCATCACTTACGCGACGCTTTTCTGTATTTCCAACCTGGTTCTCTTCAACATCATGCATTGGGCTGGCGTGAGCGTCGCTGTCATGGGCATCGTTTTTTTTATCTGGATCGGGATGTACAACTGGTTCATTCCCGCTCAGTTCTGGGGCTTTGCCAATGACATCTATTCGGAGGAGGCGGGCAAGCGGCTCTTCCCCATGATTGCCTTCGGCGCGACTCTCGGGGGTGTGGTCGGCCCGATTGTGGCCAGAAGGCTCGTCCCCCACTTTGGCTCTTACGGCATGATGCTCGTCACCTCGACAATTCTTGTCCTCTGCATCCTCCTCACCTGGGCCATTCACAAGAGAGACCTCAAGGAAGCTCGCCAGCTCCTCTTGACGACGGGTCAACAGCCAGAAACAAGAACCAAAGAGCAGCCCCTGGCCAAGAGCGGCGGCTTCCGCCTCGTCTTCCAGAGCCGGTATCTTTTTCTCATCGCCTGCGTCATCGGGCTCTACAATTTTATCAACTCCCTGGGAGAGTACATGTTCAGCGACCTCCAGCGTGGCGCGGCTCTGCGGGCGCTCGGGGCTGTGGCCACGGGAAGCATCGACCTCCAGAACTACATCTCTTCAGCCTTTGCCGGCTATCAGGGCTTGACGAACCTGCTGACCATGCTCATCCAGCTTTTTCTTGTTTCCCGGATTTTCCGCTACGTCGGGATCAGCGGTGCCCTTCTTTTCCTGCCGATGATCGCCCTGGGTGGTTACGGCTACGTTACCTTCGGCGCTTCGCTCCTTTTCCTCAAGTGGATCAAAGCGCTTGAAAATGCCACCGATTATTCGCTCATGCGGACGACTCGGGCAGCTCTTTTCTTGATCACCCGGAGAGACGAAAAGTATAAGGCCCAGATGGCCACCGAGACTTTCTTTGTTCGGGCTGGAGACGCCGTTCAGGCGATTGCAGTCTGGGTGGGAACGACCTTCCTGGCCCTTTCGATCGAGGGGTTTGCCGTGATCAATGTCGCCTGCATCCTCGTCTGGATTTTCCTCACCATCCTCATCATCCGCGAGTACAAAAGAAAAAAAATGCTCATGCCCCAAGGAAAAAGTGCCCCCTAACTCTTGTCCATTCGGTTATTTTGGACACGCCCCTCCTCGACGGGGAAGGAAAGGCGGGGGGATGTAACCGAGGCAGCGGGACGTCAGGGATGTCGGTTTGGGCGGCATCAAGGCCACTCTACGTGGCATCCCTGAACCATTATTGCTTGTATAGTGTCGCCAGGAAATTTCAGCGCTTGCGCAGGTCCTTGACCCTGAGGATTCCGCCCGAATCCTGAGCGATGTATAGGTAGCCTTCCTCATCGAGGCCGATTCCCTCCTGGTTGTCGCCCAGGAAAGCGTATTCTCGGATAAGCTTGCCTTCTAAGGTTATCTCGACAAAGATGTTGTCGGCATCGCTGACAATATTCAGCCGCCCCGTCTTGAAGTCATAGTACATCCCCGCCGGGTCATCCATCCGGAAAGGCAAGACCCGGACAATTTTTGCCTCCGCTTCCTCGCCTTGGGCGGACTGGAGAGGAACGAGGACCTCCATGATGCAGGGTGGATCCCACTGGTTGCCGACATAAAAAGTTCCGCCCTCAGGATGATTTTCGTCCGGGACGAAGGCGATGGATTCGATTCCGTTATCGTAGCTTTCCCTCTGTTTCTGGAGAAAATCGGGGTCGCCGCGGAATTCCCGGTTGATGGGGAATCTCCGCCTCACCTGTCCTTCGTCCGGGTCAAACTCGAGGATGCAGTCATCTCCTTCAACAGCGATGTAGAGGAGCCCCGTCCGGGGATTAACCGTGATTCCTTCCAGATCACCCCTGATTTCCCAGTTCGATTTCGGAGTGCCGTCTCTCTGAATCTCGAAAACAAAACCCTCGTCGCTGACGACAAAGAGCGTTTTCCGCAGCGGATGGTAGCAGAGGCCCGATGGCTCAGGAATCTGCTGCTTGTCGATATCGCCGCCGAAACCCTGGACATCGAGCCACTGGTAAGGAAAGCGGATAGTCGGCTCATGCTTCGACCGGGCACAAAAGGAAAAAAACAGAGTCAGACAAAAACAAGCGATGACCGCGGTTCTTTTCATCTTTTTCCTCTGCTTGGAAAACATTCCTCGGCTTCGGCTCTCTTCCTTTGGCACAAAATATTGAACCCTTTGGCGAAAGGAAAAAAATCATACCCGCCAAAGGAAAAGGGAATTTATCTCAGAACGGGGCGCCTGTCAATCCGACGGCGGTCTGTCATCCTCGAATAGTCGGGGGTCAAATTTTAGTTGATTTTTGCCTCATGCCTGTTTATCATAAAAACCAGAGTTGGAGGGAAGCTCGGAAAAGGATGGATCCCCATGAATAAAAAACTTCTGGATGGACCAATTTTTCTGGCCGCTCTTCTTCTCACTGGCACGGCCCACGCTCAATTCACGGCCGAAGAGATTGCCCAGAGGCCCTTCTGGGAAGAATTCCTCAAGACGGCGGCTATCGTCCGCGCTCAGGAAATAGGCGAGGGCGTAACCAAGCCACTCCGCCTTTATCTCGCCAAAAACGGAACAGAGGCAAGCGGCGTGTGGAAAAACCCCAGCGGCATCATGCATGGTTTTCTCGAAGGTTGGCAGTACGAAATCGCTGCCTACGAGCTCGACAAGCTCATCGGGCTGAACATGATTCCTCCCGTCGTCGAAAGGGAGTATGACGGCAAGAGAGGCGCCCTTTCCCTCTGGGTGACCAGCCAGTACAGCCTGCTCAAAATCATGGACGAGAAGGTCGAAATACCCAAGGAATTCCTCAAGCAGACCGATGACATGAAATACCTGACCAGAGCCTGGGATTCCCTCATCGCCAACGACGACAGGACGCAGCAGAATATCCTCTATACGAAGGATTGGCGGACCATCCTCATCGACCACTCGCGGGCTTTTCGCTCGGCCAAGGAGTACACAGAAAAGCTCATGTTCGGGAAAAACGGCTTGAAGAAGTTTGCCGATGGCCGGCCGCTCCTTTTCCGCCGGCTGCCCCGATCCTTTGTCGAAGCGGTTAAAAAACTCAATTTGGAGAGCATCAGAGCCGCCGTCGGTCCCTATCTAACGGACAAGGAAATCGAGGCCATCCTCAAGCGCAAAGTGCTTCTACTGGCCGAAATCGACGCCATGATCAAGGAAAGCGGGGAAGCTCGTGTTCTCTACTGAACAGAGAGGAGCCGATGACCCCGTTTTTTTCACATACATAAGCCAATAGGGCAAGCTTCGGTGCTACCCTGAGATGAAAAGAAGAGAGGAGGGAAGGATGAAAAAATTCTTTACTATTCCTATCTTTTCTCTAGTTTTACTAAGTTTTGCGGCGCTCTCGACCGCCCAATTCACTCCCGAAGAGCTGGCCGAAAGGCCGAAATGGGAGGAGTTCCTGATGAAGGCCAACGTCATCGGCCAGGAGCAGCTGGGCGGAGCAGAGGCGGTCACGAATCCCTGGAAGCTAACCCTCGAGCTCGACGGCGTCGTCAAAAACGCTCTCTGGAAAAACCCGGAGGGCCGGATGAAAGGCTATATCGAAGGCTGGAAGTACGAAATCGCCGCCTATCTCCTGGATAAATATCTGGGTCTCAACATGGTTCCCCCTACCGTGGAGAAAAGATTCCAGGGCAACCGCGGCTCCTGCCAGCTCTGGGTTGACCACTGGATGAGCCTCAAGAGGGTCAAAGAGAAAAAGATCAAGGTCCCCCCTATCAAGGTGTTCCATTATAACCGTTGCCTCTACCTCCAGCGAGCTTTCGACAACCTCATCGGCAACGAGGACCGGCACCAAAACAACTATCTCTTCACCGAGGACTGGCGGATGATCCTCATCGACCACTCCCGCACCTTCCGGACGGGCAAGAAATGGACAACCAAACTTCTTTACACGGAGAAGCACCCGGAAGGTCCGATGGTCATGCGTGAGCTGCCGCGGGCTTTCTTTGAAAAAATCCAGTCTCTCAATTATGAAACCATTAAGGGCGTTGTCGGGGAATATCTTAACGACGAGGAAATCAACGCAGTGCTTGCCCGCAAAGATTTGATTATCGAGGAAATCAACAAGCTCATCCAGCAGAACGGAGAGGATAAGGTACTCTACTGAAGGCTGCCTTTCTCAGCTGACTGGCGGCCTGGCCCGCTTGTACATCGTCAGGATGTTCTGGTCGTCCTGACGACGGTAGGTAAAACCGTCCATGAGTTTTCGCGCCAGGAAAATCCCCAGCCCCCCCAGGCGCTCCTTGGTCAGGAGGTCTTTGAGGCTCGGCTTCTTTATCTGAGTCGGGTCAAAAGGCACCCCCCGATCACGGATTTCAACATAGAACTTCTCATCCTTGTGCCACGCTTTAAGCTGAATATCCCCCTCCCCGCCGGGATAGCCGTAGCGAATCACGTTCGTGCACATTTCCACCAGGGCCAGTTCGATCTTGAAGAAATCTTCTTCCGAGATGTCCCAACCCTTAAGATAATCGCGCAGAAACTTCCGAACCTTATCCAGCTCGCCGAGCTCGTTGCGGATGGTCAGTCTTTTCAACGCATCTCTCACCCGAAATATCGTTAGCCTTATGCGGGATTTTAGCAGAAAGACAATTCCCGGGAAAGCCCCAACTTTCTTTTCTCCCCCCCGACTCAGACTTTGATCCGGTCAAGGATGGAGACGAGCTTGGGGATGGAGCTCCGCACGAGAAGGATGGATTCCGCCGGGTTGTGGAGGCAGCGGATCTTGATATCCCCTCCCCGGCTAACTTCGACAATCTCATAGACTGGATATTCCCCGACATGGAGGATATCGATGACTCTCTCTCCCTCTATCATGGCGAGTCTCCTCCGTCCCTCGAGTTTTGATGGCTAGAGCGACTTCAGACAGCTCTGGCACTGGTCCAGCTTGCAGCCGCAGCTATTGCACAGCTTCAAGCCTATACTGCTGGTCATTCGGCCACACGCGCTGCATGTTCCGACGGCCATGGGAAAGCCGAGCTTCTGGCAGGAAGAACAAAGATAATCCATGCCCAGGCTTTCTTCGGGGCATCTCTTGGAGCAAGACTGGCCAAGAAAGAAAGCCCCGAGGAGCTTTACCGCCGTCTTGAAGAAACGGCGTCTGCTTTCCTTGCCCATGGTCACTGATTTTTGCCTGGCTGCTTCACCCGCTTCCTCTACTACCTCGTCGAAGGAGATATCTCCTCTCAGAAAACGTCCGCTTGACTGAAGAGCATCAGCTTGATTCCCCCATTCTCTCAGGCAGTCTTGCCTGGCTTTCCCACCCCGCCGATAAAAAGTGAAAGGATGAAGAGAATTCCCGCCATGATGGCGGCAATGGGTAGACTGCTCTGGATGGAACGGCCGACGCTCAGGTTGCCGATGATCTTGGGGACAAAGGTTCCACCAAGCAGACCGACGGCAAAAATGATGCCGAAGATGCTCCCGTAAAGACTCGCCTCAAACTTGGCGAACGTGACGCCGACGATGGTCGGGAATATCGGAGCGAAAACCAGCCCGGTCAGGAGAATGGCCACGATAGCTACGGCCGCGCTCTTGGTGAGAATCATGGCCACGATGGCCAGGACAGAGATGAACGACATCAAGGCAATCACCCTGGCGCCCATGGCGGTCAAGTTTTTCAGCGTCGAGGCGAGAAACCGGCCGAGCATCATGGCCACGCCAAAAAAGCTCAGGACGAGGCCAGCGTTGGAAACGGCGTTGGGGCTTTCGCTCCCCCCGAAAAGCTCGGTCATGAGCGGCTTGACCCAGGTGGCCATGGTGATTTCGAGCGAGATGTAGCAGAAAAGGGCCAGCGCCGCGATGAGGACGGCGGCCTTGCCGAGGAGCTTAATGGCCATGGAAAACTTATAACCCGTCGCCGCTGGCGGGAAGCTCGTGGCCAGAGCGAAGAGGAGAAAAACGATGATGAGAGCAGCAACAATGGACACGGATGTCGAGTAACTTAGGCTCAGCGACTTAAGGAAAAGGACAAAGAGGAGCGGGGTAAGGACATAGCCGAGTCCGAAGAAGGCATTGCCCAGGTTGCTCGCCCGGGCCGGGTCTTTTCCCCCAAAGAGGACAACCGGGATGAGCGTATTGCCCACGGTGTTGAGGCTCATAGCGCCGACGCCGAGGAGGATACAGGCCAGCAACGCCAAGGAAAAGCTCGGGGCAAAGGCAAGCAAGAACATGCTCCCGCTCGTCACCACAAAACCGAGGATGGCGATCGGCTTGTAGCCTAACTTATCCACCAGGGGGCCGATGATGACCTGGACGATGCAACTCGTCAAAAAGAGCCCCATGACCAGAGAGCCAAACTGGCCCTCGTTGATGTTCAGGCTGGCCATGAGCTCGACTGAGATAGCTCCGAGGAGGATAAAACAGATGGCCAGCGAGAACACAGCCATGATGGCCACCACTGCCGTCATCTTGCTCATGTTTCTTTCCCTCCTTTCCATGAAATTCAAGGCCTTTCGAAGGAAAATTTCTCGAAAGGGGAAATGCCGGAGGAGGGAATCGAACCCACACCCCTGTCGCCAGGGACTGGATTTTGAGTCCAGCGCGTCTGCCAGTTCCGCCACTCCGGCCAGGCTCCTTCAATATAAGCAAAACGCGGCCTTTTTTCAATCCATAACGCGGCGCCCCCGAACCACGCCACCCCTCGGGTGCACTCGCTATGGTAATAATTCTTTACAAGATCAAGCACTTTCGCTTGACGATAATTCTCTATCGGCAAATCAGGGGAGCATCGAGACATTTGACCTTTGCGCAGGATTCTGTTAATAGTTTCGGGTTGAAAAGAGAGGAAACGCGTGGCCAAGGGAAAATCCAGCCTCCTCGATGTGGTCGACCGGTTTGCAGGCAAGAGGATTGCTGTCTGGGGGGATTTCATCCT
>Ga0209102_1000328_pt1 | contig 32501 bp, 22 predicted proteins | sample ConPoolayeHmetaG_FD_185483 | JGI IMG/M metagenome (GOLD analysis project Ga0209102, IMG submission 185483) | Hot spring microbial mat communities from California, USA to study Microbial Dark Matter (Phase II) - Cone Pool mat layer H metaG... ...
CGGGACTTTATTCCTACGGAAGCTAAAATTGAACTTTTTCGGCGTCTCGCTGAAAGTGGCTTACGCAAAATAGAAATCACCTCTTTTGTTAATCCCAAAGCTGTGCCCCAATTTCAAGACGCCGCCCAGGTAGCCAGGGAAATATTAAAGATAAAACCAGAGGGAGTGGAGGTTTCCGCTCTCGTTCCCAATCTAAAAGGAGCTGAGTTAGCTCTGCAAAATGGGATACGTCATCTGGGTCTGGTGATATCGGTAAGTGAGTCCCATAATATAAGTAATGTGCGGCGGACTACTGCTGAATCTATAGAAGAGCTCAAAAAAATTTTAGAGCTGAGAGCAAATCATCCTGATTTGCAAATTAAGGTCGGCATGGCCACCGTTTTTGGCTGCCCTTTTGAAGGGAAAATTCCAGCCCAAGTCACTTTAAATTTTGTCCGCAAGTTTTACGAATTAGGTATAAGAGAAATGTCTTTATCAGATACTGTCGGATTTGGCAACCCCAAAGAAGTAAAAGAGACCTGCCGCCTCTGCCTCCGAGAATTTCCAGATGTTATTTTTTCTGTTCACCTCCATAATACCCGCGGACTTGGTTTGGCTAATTCTTTGGCAGCTTATGAAACTGGTATCCGCATTCATGATGGCGCCATCGGAGGATTAGGAGGATGCCCTTTTGCTCCCGGGGCTAAAGGAAATACAGCCACAGAAGATCTGGTATTCATGTTTGAAGAAATGGGCGTATCCACCGGAATCAAAATTTCATCCCTCATAGAAGCTTGTCGGTATTTACAAGGAATAAAGAAGGATGTGGCCTGGGCTAGTAGTATTTTAGAAGTTGGAGTCCCTACTCCCCGTGGTCCGATAACTAAAGAGGGTTTTGAACAGAAATGGACTATTTAGTTATTGCTTTTGCTCCGGGGATCTCGCGCCTCCCATCGGCCGGCATCTACCGCCGTGATAAAATCTAACACCGAGCGATTAAATCGATCAGGTTCTTCCAGGTTTACCGTATGCCCGCTGCGCGGATAAATTTCTAATCCGGCACGCGGGATATTCCTCTTTAAGAATAAGCTCCCTTCCAGACCGCGCTCATCTTCATCCCCCAGAATAATCAGGACAGGCAATTCCATCTTCGCCAACTGCTCACCTAAATCAATGAGCGAAGGCCTTCTCCCCTGGACTCTCAAGAAAGTGTAGGCTGACCCTTTAGGGGAATGTTCTTCGAACTGGCGGCGAAACTCCGCCCAGGCCCGCGGGTTCTTATTTTGCAACTGGACGCGGGCCGGCCCCTGGGTATAACTTTCAGAGATCGCCTTCATTCCTCCCTTGAGCATCTTCTCGGCCCGTTCAGCTACCTCCTTATGAAACTCTTCCCTTCCTGCGCCACTGCCATAACCTGAGCCGGCGATAGTCAGCGAACGGGCTCTCTGCGGATATTTTAGGCCGAACAATAAAGTAGTATAGCTGCCCATGGAAAGTCCGCAGATATGGGCGCGATCAATATTTAACGCATCAAGCAATCCTTTTAAATCTTCTATCTGGGCTTCTTGCGAGTAGGCATCTATATCATCAGGAATATCAGAAGGATAATATCCGCGGGCCGAAAAAGTAATCGCTCGATAGCGCGCCGCGAAAAAACGCATTTGGGGCTCCCAGCTGCGCCAATCCCCAGCAAACTCGTGCACAAAAACTATAGGAATTCCGCACCCGGCTTCTTCATAATAAATATTTAGGCCATTAACCAGAACCTTGGGCATAGCTTCCCCCTTTCTATTTAATTTGCCCTCTCCATAATTTATTTATTTCCTTCTCCTCCATAGTAAAATAATGTTCTTTGGCCGGGAATTTTCCTTCTTCCACCTCTTTCTTGAACTCTCCCAAAACGCGGGTAATTTCTTCGGCTAAATTTAGGTATTTTTTGGCAAAACGGGGAACCACACCCAGGGAGAGACCAAGGATATCATAAAGGTTAAGGGACTGGCCATCTAAATAAGGACCAGATCCTGCTCCCAAAGTGGGAATTTTTAATCTCTGGGTAATTAGTTTAGCAGCCTCGGCCGTCACGCTCTCCAAGACAATGCCAAAAGCTCCTGCTTCCTCAATGGCTAAAGCGTCTTTAAGTATTTGCTTGGCTGATTGCGCATCCCGGCCTTGGACGCGATATTTACCTATTAAAGATACTCTTTGCGGCATTAAGCCGATATGGCCCATGACCGGAATTCCTGCCGCCACAATAGCTTTTACTTTTTCTTTTATTTCAGCTCCTCCCTCCAATTTTACGGCATCAACCCCCGTCTCCTTCAAAATTCGCCCGGCATTTTTTACAGCTTCCTCTATGCTGGTCTGGTAAGACATAAAAGGCATATCGCAAACTACTAAACAATGGCCTGCGCCCCGGGCCACGGCTTTGGCATGGTGGATCATTTCTTCCATGGTGACGGGGATAGTATTCTGATACCCGAGTACAACCATGCCGATAGAATCGCCGATCATCACAATATCTATTCCCGCTCGATCGGCCAAGACCGCCGTGGGATAATCATGTAAGTTTATCTTGGTAATTTTCTTCCCTTCCTTCTTCATCTGCATAATATCCGGAACGGTTATTTTCTTCCTTTCCATCTTTCTTGCCTCCTCTTTTAATTCCATTTAGCCAACTCTCTTCTAAATTTTCGGGGAGCGGCCACCCAGAAAAAGATGCTCATCAAAATAAACAAAGGAAAGGCCGTAATGACTGCCCATTGATAGCTCCCTGTTCGATCAAATATCGCTCCTCCGGCCCAGGCGCCTATTCCCTGCCCTATTCCATAGCCGATGTTTATAAAACCCAAGATGGCCCCAAAGCTTTTTCCGCCAAAAATATCAGCAGAACCCGCCCCTATGGCCGGAGAACTTAATCCACCTCCCAAGCCAAAGGTGATAGCAAAAATATAAAGCGGCCATACTTGAGGAGTATTTATTAATATCAAGAGAGAAGTAGCGCTCAGCACAAATAACAAAGTAACTATAGTTAAAGTGACTTCTCGCCCCAAGCGATCCGCCAAAAATCCGCCTAACCGTCCCATGGCGGCCATAATCCCCGCTAAGCTGAAGACGAAAGCCGCCAGAGATTCGCTATGGCCTAAATCTACGGCCAGGGCAACTAAATGGTGCATTATTATTCCGGCGCCCATGCCCAGAGTATAAATCACGCCGAATATCAGCCAGAACCGAAAGTTTTGCATACTCTCTTTTAGAGACCAGTCTTTTTCTATTTCTGTCTTTTTTTCTGCAATAATGGCTGGCTTATCATTATTAAGAAATGCTTCATTTTCTGCGAGTAAGCCATCTGGCCGCAAACCCATATCCTGGGGGCGGGAGCGCATAAAAATAGCAGTTAGCGGCGCAATCAATAACAAAGCAGTTGCCCCTAATACCATAAAGGAAGTCCGCCAGCCCAAACTGGTAATCAAATATTGAATTGGAAAGGCAAGTAAAGGAGGAGAAACATTGCCCACCAGTCCAATTCCTAAGGCCGTCCCCCTTTTTCTGGTAAACCAATTAGAAATAGTAGCGGTCATGGGGACAAAGCCCGTGCAAATCACCCCTAAGCCCATGAAAATGCCGTAAGCCGCGTAAAAATGCCACTTTTCTGCGGCCAAGGAATTAATCCAACAACCTAAGGCAATGAGCAAACCGGCAATCGGTAGAAGTCGCCGGGGACCAAAACGGTCCACTAAAATTCCCGCCAAAAGAGAACCAAAACCGTAAACGACTGAGCCTAAAGTAAAGATAGATGCTGTGCTCGCCCGACTCCAGCCAAATTCGTTCAGGATGTGGACATAAAAGACCGGAAAAGACCACCAAATACCATAGGCTATGAGCATCGCTATCAAGGAGATAGCCACAATTACCCAGCCATAAAAAAATGGAAATTTAAGCGTAAAGTCTTTATTCATAGAACCTCATCTGTAGTCCACCCTGGCGCGTTACTTTGGCAAAATATGCTTAAATTTATAGTGCCCCATATAAAAAGTCAACGCACCTATTTTCCGACCGTCTATCAGTTTTTAAATTCCAGCTTAATACAGGCGGAAGGGAGAGAGGCTCATTAAAATGAGGCACATATTCTTTCATAGGTACGGGCGGGGAGATAGTCATTTATTTTAAAAGAAGGAAGCTATTATTTAAGTTTATCTGGTATAGACAAGTATGTCCCCGTCGTTCTTAATTTCGCCTCCCCACCTCCCGCCTGTTTCCTGCTGGCCAGAAATATCAAAACTGTTAGACGGTCAGGCCTATTTTTCCCAAAAGAGTATTCCCCTCTTTCCTTTTGTTGGAAAGAAGAAAAATATTGGAAGATTGCATTTTAATCAGGATTTTATCCAGGAGGCAGCTACGAAGGCCCCGGTATTTAAATTTTTCCGTTGTCCTTCTTCCTCAATGAAACGAGCTCTATGAGGATCTTCATTTTTTTGGAAATGGATGGCCGTGCGCGCCAGTCCTTTAACCGGGGCAAGAGCCAAAAGTTCCTCTGGTGATCTAAAGATAGCATTTGCAAAAACAGAACCTTCTTCGGCTTCGGCTTTGCGGCGCTGAGCCCAGGGACTCAAACTGTTAAGCGTAGCCACCACAATGACTCCACCTTTCTTAGTCACCCGAAACATTTCCCGAACGGCCTTCTTCCCATCGCTAATGAACTCCAAAGTGGTTATAGAAATTAAACGATCGAAAATTCCTTCGGGAAAAGGTAAATGCAGTATATCTGCTAAAACTGCTTGAAATTTAGTCCCCCGCATTTTGTCTTTAGCCTTTTTGATCATGGGTAAAGAAATATCCACTCCGATTACCTTCGTCTCTTTGGCCAAAATATCTAAAGTAAAAACACCTGTCCCACAACCAGCATCTAAGATTAATTCCCCAGGGACTGGCTGCAAAAAATCCATTATGAGCTGGCTTTCGTAATCTCTTATTAAAGTGCCTAAAGGAGTAGAAAACCAGCGGTCATACTTTTCCGGCCATTCATCGAATAATTGCTTCCTCTTTTTTTCTGGCAAAAGTCCCTCTTTTAAAAACTCTAATGCCCTTCAACTTAACCTGTTTATTATTTAAAAGCAACCTATTCTTTCACGAATTGAAGAGAGGATAGGGCTTCTTGAGGACGCCAATTCCAGAATTTCTGCAAAAGGAATGTTATGCCAAATAAAGTATAACCAATGAGATCAGTAGTGAAACGCGAATCGATTAAAGCTATGGCCGTAGCAAAGAGCAAGACCCTCTCGACAATATTAGCAGGCCTGATCAAATATCCTATCATTGCTCCTGCCAAAGCCACCACCCCTATACAGGCCGAGAAAAAAGCAACCAGCACCCATAATATTGGTCCTTTGCCGAGCAAGGGTGGATTATAGACAAACATAAAAGGAACTAAGAATCCAGCGAAACCAATTCGGCAAGCAGTTAAGGCGGTTTTCATCCAATGTGCTCCCGCAATTGCTGCGCCCACATACGCTCCCAGGGCCACGGGAGGTGTTACTCCTGCTAAGACTCCGTAATAGAATATAAAAAGATGGGCAGACATCAATTCAATACCTACATTAATAAAAGCTCCGGCGACAATGGAGACTCCCAAAATATAGGCGGCCACAGTAGGCACGCCCATACCTAAAATAATCGTAACGATCATTCCTAAAATTAAAGCAATCATCAGGGATTGCCCACTTAAGGCAATAATCACAGAAGAAAACTTTACGGCCAAGCCAGTCATACCCACTACGGCTACTATGAATTGAACGACGCCAGCCATGGAAGCTACAAAGGCAGCCGTATAAGCTCCCGCTTCTAATGCCTTCATCACTCTTTGCAGGGCATTCCCAAGATCTTTTTTGTTCTTCTGAGATAAAAGATATAAAATCAAAGCCGCTGTAAAAGACCAAAAAGCACAAGTTGTGGGCGTATACATCAAAACCAACAATACAATCAAAAGGATCAGGGGAATAAAAAGAGTATGGCTTCCGGCCAACATTTCTCTAAGGGGCATCTTCCCCGCTTGAGGATCAGCCGGAATTCCTAAGCGTTTTGCTTCAAATTGCACGGCCATCCAGCATCCCAAATAATAAAGGATAGCCGGAATTAAGGCGGCCGCAGCGATCTTGAAATAGGATATGCCCAAAATATCCGCCATAATAAAAGCGGCGGCCCCCATGATAGGCGGCATAATCTGCCCCCCCGAGGAAGCAGCTGCTTCTACAGCCCCAGCGAAGTAGGGTTTATACCCTTTAGACTTCATTAAAGGAATGGTGAAAACCCCAGTGGTAGCTACATTAGCTGCTGTGGACCCGCTAATCATGCCAAAGAGCATACTGGAAATTACCGAGACCTTAGGAGGACCTCCGGTTAATCGGCCAGTTAAGGCATAGGCCAAACGAATAAAAACATCTCCCCCTCCGGTTTGCACTAATAATCCTCCAAAGATGACAAAAATAGCAATCACATTAGCCGAAACTCGCATGATGGCCCCGTAGATGCCTAATTCCCCAAGGTAAAGACTGGCGATTATGTCTTTCACACCAAAGCCAGGATGTGCCCATTTCCCCGGGAAATAAGGACCAAAATAAGCATAAAGCAGGGCAACTGCAGCGATAATTGGCAGGACAAATCCTACCGTACGCCTCGCTGCTTCCAATACAATTATGATCATTATGGCGCCAAAGAAGATATCTAAAGGAGTAGGAGCAAGATATCCCAGGTCATAGAGAATGCGCTGGAAATTGAGCAGGTAATATAGGTTTCCTAAAATTCCTAAAATAGCTAAAACCACATCCCAGATTTGCACTACATTGCGCTGGGGGCTTCTTTTCCGAGGAGGGTAGGTAATGAAGATAAGCGTTAAAGAAAAAAGAAAGTGGATAGCATTTTGCAGAACCCAGGCTCCCGTCCCCGCAGTATAAATATGGAAGAGGGCCATCGTAACGGCGATGGCCCTCATGGCATACATCCAAAAGCCCAGGAGATTACGCTTTGGTGTCTCTTCTTTCTCTATCGCTTTAATCTGTGCTTTTGTTAATTCTAAACGATCCGCTTTTTCAATATGCTGAACCATTTTGTATTATGAACGATTCTGTCAGTCTGCTCAACTGCCCTGCCCCAGTTTTTAAAGCTCCTCCCTTTTCTAAAAAAGCTTGCTCACAGAGGTGGGAAGGTGCGGAGGAGTCATCATCGGCACCACCTCTCAGCTTCCCTGACCCGAATCCAAAATCTAAAAAAACTGGGGGGCAAAGATCAACTGCCGGTCATTGAGCTTCTGGGGGAACAGCCTCTTTAGGAATCTTAAGCCCCAACTCTTTATAGTATTTTAGAGCTCCTTTGTGCAGGGGAGCGGTGGCGTTCATGGTGGTTTCTTCAGGCTTAGCATTGGCCACTAATGGAAACCCTTTAGCTATCTCAGGCAGATTTTTCCAGTATGTCTTTACTACTTCATAGATGACGTCATCTGGAACTTCTTTATTAGCGCATACATTTAAATAGAGACCCACAGTAACTGCTTCCGGAACATTCTTATAAGTATTGGCGGGAATTAATTTCCTAACTAAAAATGGATAAGCCTCCGAAACTTTCTTTGCTTGATCTTCTTTCAACGAAAGAAGACGGATCGGCCTGAAAGAATGGACCTCCACAAAAATTGGAATCGGCAAAGTGCCATTATAACTGAAGCCAACTATGCGACCATCTTTAACCGCTTCGGCGGCATCGGCAAGTTTTGCTCGATAAAATTTTGGTTTAAAGCCTAATAATGAGAAAACTTTCTCCGTAATATACTCTCCCCCTCCGCCTATGGTACTGGGGTTAAAAAGTTTTCCCTCTAATTCCTCAAAAGTCTTTATCCCGCTATCCTGGGTTACTGCCCAATGCATGTAGGTGGTTGCTACATTCCAAAGAAGACGGTGGTTAGGGATAGCTTTATCTTTAAATCTGCCGATGCCTCTATAAGCTTCATAGGACACTAAAGCTTCACTAATCCCCATTTCCAGTTCGTTTTTGCTCATGCGGATGGTATTCTCCCTGGTCCCACCGGTTTCTCTTACACTAATCTCTAAAATTGGCTGCTTTTGCGATATTACCGTGGCAGTTTGGGAAGCATAAAAATACCACCCACTACCACTGGGCACCGCCCCCATTCTCAACAAGGTTTTTTTCTCCTGCGCCTGGGAATTTTCCATTCCCCCAAAGAAAAAAAGGTAAATTAAAAACAGCACTAAAATAAAAGAAAAATTGGTTTTTATTCGCCAAAACTTCTGCATGTGTTTCTCCTCCTTTTGGGGTTATTTCAAAAGGTATAAAATTTTATTCCATAACTTCAAATATCAAGATTATGATCAGCGGCAATTGAGCATGAAAATCTTCTTTTCTAAATAATTGAGGATAATATCCTCATTATCTATATTTGTCAATTCCAAGACCCAAGTTTATCCCCTCCTAACCATCTCCCTAGGCCAAAAAAATCTTGCTTTTTCATCTCAAAGAATATTATTAATGGGAGCATAAAATAAACGCCATCTTAAGGCGTGGTTCGGCAAGCCCCAAAGGCTTGTCCTACGAGAAATTTAAAAAACCTCAAATGTAGGGCAAGGGCTTGTCCCTTGCCGCATTTGGTTTTATTTCTTATGTATAATTACGAAAAATTCATTTGGGAAACTCCATAAAGCCAGACCACGGAGTAAGATAAGAGTGATAACTGTAAATATTTAATTGCTCCGATTAATAACCAAATATATTTTGTTAGCAGCCTCCAGAGAGACTGGCCACGATCACCAAATCGCCCGAACTTTTTTTATTAAATCTTGATCCGTCCAATCCCCCAAAAAATTTTATTTCTTTGAACCCAATTTGTTGAAGTAAAATTTGGAGGTCTTTTTTAAGGAGGGGCTTTTGCCAAGTACTATTTACTTCCACCGACCAGGTAACTTGCCTCGGATTACTTTTTTCTATTTTCTTTTCAAATAAGGCCGTATGAAAGGTAATAAATTTAGATCCATAATCGGCAAAACGCCAAACCAAAGTATTTTCATCGCCATGCACCGCAAAGAATCTGGGCTTCTTTTTTAGGCGCAGGTCGTAATTTAAATTCTGTAGTAATAATATTCCTCCTGGATCAAGGCATAAGCGCATTTGGCGCAAGGCTTCTCTAAGTTCTTTTTGCGTGAGCAGATGAGGAAGAGAATTCCCCAGGCAAAGCACAGCATCAAACTTATCTTTTAATTTATTTAATTCGTTAAAGGAAGCAACAACAAAGGAAACATCCACTCCTTCTTGGTCGGCATTGGCTCGGGCCCGAGCGATCATTTCTGGGCTGGCATCACAACCGACCGTATAATAACCCCTTTGGGCTAAGGAAATGGCATGCCAACCCGTTCCACAGGCCGTATCCAGGACCCTCTTGGCGCCATGCTCTTCCAAGACTTTTTGCAGAAAAGGCATCTCCTGGGCCAGCCGCTTGGGCCAATCAGTCATCACATCAAAGGCTCTGGCCAAGCGATTGTAAAAATTTTCACTGGTTAATATACTTGGCAACGATGGATCTCTTCTGGGTAAAGTTTAGCTAAAAAGGAACATCCATGCCCAGGGATATTGCTAAAGATTTAAGTTCTTTTATTGTATTTGCCGCCAAAGGAATCCCTTCTTTCAAAAATTTTTGCTCCGTACGGTATTCAGGTTCTCCCGGAACCAGAATTTCGTCCACTCCTGGTGCCTTCGCGCTCTCTTTAATACTTTTAATATAAGCATCCATATTCTTCTTAAATTCTTCTCGCCCTATAAACCATTCTGGATCAAGAGCCATGAAAGAATGGCAAGTCCCTTGGATCCCGCTCGGATCCTCTTCATAGAGACTCTTGATATACCTGGTCCATTTTCCTCCCGTCAAGACCGCTGTAAGCATTTCATGAATTAGAACTAATCCGTACCCTTTATGCCCGCCCACTGGAGCCAAAGAACCTCCCCCTTCGTATCCGGCGAAGGGATCATCCGTGGGCAGACCATTTTTATCAAAAGCCCAGCCCAGAGGGATTTTTTCTCCTTTTTTACGGCACAGGATTAATTTCCCAGAAGAGACAACACTGAGAGAGAAATCAAGGACTATAGGCTGATATTCTTTAGTTGGCAGCGCATAGGCTAAAGGATTGTTACCAATAATTCTTTCTCGCCCACCCCAAGGGAACATCATGGGGGCTGAGTTGGAACAAACATAGCCAATAAAATCTTTTTTTAAAGCCAACATCGGAAATAAGCCGGCCACCCCAAAATGGCCGCTGTCTTTTACCGAAACCCAGCCAAGGCCATGCTCTTCAGCTTTCACCATAGCCTTTTCCATGGCGCGGTAGGCAGCTATATGCCCCATAGAGCCATGGGCATTCAAGAAGGCCGTCGCCCCTTTTTCTTTCACGACTGTTATTTGACTGACCTTACGCACATAGCCCTTTTGCAACCGCTGGATGTAAATGGGCAGACGGGTCACCCCGTGGGTTTCCACTCCCCGCAGATCAGAACGCACTAAAAGATCAGCCACAATCTCCGCTTCTTCCGCAGGCACCCCTACTTTCATATAAGCTTGCTGGCAAAAATTCTTTAATTTTTCAAATGATACCCTTTGTCCTTCCTCAGCCATCTGCCCATCCTTTCTTATTCTTCAATCCCCGCTAAGCGTTTGGCTAATTTTTTACGACATTCCAGATCAGATTCGCGCATGATGGTGAGCCGGTGAGCCTGGGGAGAGCCACCGCCATGAATATCCGAGATAAAGTCGGCGCTTTCCATGGCTAATTTTTCCACTAAGCGCAACATCTTAAGGCGATGTTCCACGGGATAGCCTGCTGCGCCTTGTAAATATTTCTTGAGCAATCCAGAAATTTCCGGATTTTGGAAGTCGCGATCAGAGGGCAGGTCAGCAACATATCCCCCAGTTATGTCAATGAGTAAGCGAATACATTCGGCCATGTCTCGGCCCTCATGAATCTTGGAAGCATTAGCCAGTACGGAGTTTATAAAATAAGTCCCAGAAGGTTCTTTCTTCCCCTCATATGAGGCAGCCAGACTGCACCCATAAAGGGTCTCGGCTTTGTGGATCATATCCGTTATCTTTTCCCGCAGATGGCTAACTTTGGAAGTACCATTGTAATCCATCATCATCAGCGCCGCTCCTGTCATGACATCAATCTTGCCCGCTTTGCAGCCGCCGTGAGATTGGCGATGGAAAGCTGAAAAACGATTAACCAACTCACCGGAAAATTCTATTTCACCGCACATGAAAACTCGTTCCCAGGGGACAAAGACATTATCGTAGATTACCGTGGGACAATATTTGCTGTAGCGCACATTGCCACAATCGACGCCCTCTAACTCCCGGGTATCAAGAGAATTTCGGCCCACCACGTGGATGACTCCTTTGGTATCTGCCGGAACAGCAAAAGCCACCGCGTAATCTTCATCACCTTTGCCCATAGCTCTGGTCGGTAAAACAATCAGCTCATGAGAACTAAGCGAACCAGTCTGGTGCACTTTAGCTCCCCGCACGATAATGCCGTCTTTTTGCTTTTCCACGACGCGTAAATATAGGTCTTTATCCGGCTGTTCATGGGGGCTCAAACTGCGATCCCCTTTTACATCGGTCACACTGGCATTAGCCGTAAAGTCATTTTTTTGCATATATTTTAAAAATTCCAGAAAACGGGGATAATATTGTGTCCCATGCTTTTTATCAATATCATATGTAACAATGGAGAGTGCACTTAAACAATCCAACCCCGTACATCTTTGGTGACAGGTGCCCACATAACTTCCCAAAAGGCGGTTTATTTTTACCCGGGCCACTAAATCGGTAATAGATTGGGGAGGCAGAGTAAAGCGGTTAATTGGCTCATTGATAAAAGGAGAAACGGTCGTGAGTAGATCACGGTAATTTTCAGAATTAGCCAGTTCATAAGTTGCTCCCGTGGCATTAATCCCTGCTCTGATGCGCGGATTATCAACTACATTTTGAATTTTTTCTCCAAACATATATACCATCGGTTTCATTTTGCGCAAACTTTCCATATATTCCGCCAAAGTTTTGACAGCCATATTCTCCTCCTTTTTTAAAAGACGCAGATTTAGGCAGATAAGCGCAGATAATCAACATCTGCCTTTATCTTACCTGCATCCACATTTAACATTTAATTTCTAATCCTCTTCGGAATGCCTTCAGGTTTAATTCTTTAGCTTTAGCCGGTACATTAGCGGCAATTGCTTTTTCCACCGCTTCCACGGAAAGAATTCCTGTCTTTTTAATTAATTGCCCCAAAAGAATTAAATTAGCCACAATGATATTATTCATTTCCTGGTCAGCTAGGCTAGTCGCTGGTACTCCCAGTAATTGCCAGCTATTCTGCGGAATTTCCTTTACCAAGTCCGCATCATAAATCACCAAGCCTGAGGGTTTGACTTTCTTGATGTGGCGGTTCACGGCGTCTTGGGCTAAGGCCATAAGAATGTCCGGCCGGCGAACTTGCGGATCGCTAATCGGTTCAGATGAAATAATCACTTCCGCGCGCGCCATTCCTCCTCTCTGCTCCGAGCTATAGGCCTGCGTTTGCACAGCTTTTTTTCCATCAAAAAGAGTCGCCGCTACTCCTAAAATAATACCGGCCAAAATAACCCCTTGGCCACCGACTCCGCCGATTAAGATTTCTGTCCGTTTCATTTTTCCTCTCCCTGCGCTCTGGCTTGCATTTTTTTAATCTCCGTCAACATCTCGGGCAATTCTCTATCCACTAATTCACCCACTACAATGCGGTTCTGCAATTCTGCCGGAGAAAGATGGGCGGCATCTTTAACATTGATGGACTTTTCTTTATATTCTTGGAGCATCTGCACCGCACTCCCCGAACCTGTTTTCCGGCCGAACTGCACCGGACACTGCGTAATAACTTCGATGAAGGAAAACCCTTTCTTGTTGATGGCCTTTTTAATGGAAGCAGTTAGTTGGCGCACTTGATAAGTTGTCCACCGCGCTACCAAAGAAGCCCCAGCCGCGATTACTAATTGGGAAATGTCAAAAGGATTCTCATACGTCCCATAAGGAGTGGTGGCAGTTTTTAAACCAAAAGGCGTAGTAGGAGCTGCTTGGCCGCCAGTCATGCCATAAATGCTGTTATTCAGACATATGACTACCATTTCAATATTCCGTCGCGCATTATGGATGAGATGGTTTCCGCCAATAGCCGCTAAATCACCATCCCCACTGGTAACCATAACCTTCTTCCCTGGTAGCCCCATTTTGATACCCAAGGCAAAGGCTATGGGCCGGCCATGGGTAGTATGCAATACATCTACATTGAAAAAAGGGCTGGGAATCCAAGCCGAGCAGCCAATGCCGGTTACAAAAACAAAATCATCGAGGGTCATATTTAGTTCGTCAATGGCCCTCAAGATGGCCTGGGCCACAATTCCATTTCCGCACCCCGGACAGTTGGTCGTCCCTGTTACTCCTGGCCGGATATAGCGATGGAGAGGATGAATAAGCTCACCCATTATAGCACCTCCCTTACTCTGCCCAGAATATATTCCGGATCATGAATCTCCCCGATTACTTGCGGCGGAAGAAAATAAACTTTACTAAAAGGCGCAGCCGCCGCCTTAATATAAGGATAAAGCTGGCCTAAATTATTTTCCAAAACGATTACTTTTTTGACCTGCTGGGCCATCTCGGCCAGCTCTTCTTCGGGAAAAGGCCAGGGCGTAATTAAGCGCAGAATGCCCACAGGGAGCCCTTGCTCGCGGCCAAATTGGACGGCCGTCTTAGCTGCCCGGGAAACCGCGCCATAGGAAACTAATACTATTTCTGCTCCCTGGTAGTCTTTCTCCACCATCACAATATCTTTTTTATGTTTTAAGATTTTATTACTCAGCTTGCGCACAAAATTATTTAAAGCAGTGAGATCGCTTAAATTGCGCCGCCCATATTCATCGTGACAGGAGCTGGTTACATGCGCTCGCAATCCCCGGCCGAAAAGAGGCATGGGAGCCACGTCTTCATCCAAAAAACCTTTTATCTTTAATGGGTCCGTACCAGGTTCTGGGACTTTCCGATAAGCAATAGGAATTTTCTCCGCCTCCGGAATAACAACTTCTTCCCGCATATGCCCGACAAAAGCATCGGCGAGAACAAAAACAGGCACCCGGTACTTTTCCGCCAGATTAAAAGCTATCACCGTATGGTCAAACATTTCTTGGGGAGAAGCCGGACAGAGAGCAATAATTTCGTAATCCCCATGCGACCCGCGCTTGGGCTGCACCATATCTCCGGTTACTCCGGCCGTAGGCATCCCCGTAGTCGGCGCTCCTCTCTGCACATTCACGATTACGCAGGGCGTTTCCACCCCCACGGCGAAACCAATGTTCTCCAACATCAAACTAATTCCCGGTCCCGAGGTAGCCGTCATTACTTTCTTCCCTGTCCAGGAAGCCCCGATTATAGCCGCAATAGAACTTATCTCATCCTCCATTTGCAAGAAAATTCCGCCCACTTGGGGAAGCCTTTCCGCCAGGCGAGTGGCAATCTCGCTGGCTGGAGTTATGGGATAGCCGGCGGCTAATTCGCAACCAGCGGCCAATGCTCCCTCGGCACAGGCAATATTGCCCATCATAAAATACTTTCCGGTTAGCACGCGTTTATTTTTCATGCTTTCTTTTTTCTCCTATCTTTTTCTTTGGCCACAGCAATAGCCATGTCCGGACAGTAGATCATGCAATTCTCACAACCTGTGCATTCCTCCGGGTTAGCTATTTGCGGCGGGCGATATCCCTTTTGATTCAAAATAGGGGCCGGATAGAATAAATGGCGGGGACAGATAAATACGCAAATTCCGCACTCCTCCACTCCCTTGCATAGTTCATTAAAAATTTTTACCTCGGCCAAGTTTCTTCTCCTTTGCTTTTTTCGGGTAATTTTCCGTTCCTTTGAGTTGAGCTAAATAACTGTTTTTAGAATAAGTAAGATGTTTCCCAATTAATCTTTCTAATTCACGCCGGTCTCTTTTTTCAATGGCGCGCAATATCTGCCGGTGTTCTTCTATGGATTGCTCAATCCGATCAGGAATAGACCAGGCATTGTAGCCCACGATGTGCGACTTGGTGCGTAAGGAATCAATAATATCATAAAGAACCCGATTTCCACAGGTTCTAAATACTGCGCGGTGAAATTCGCCATCTTTTTCGATCATCCGTTCGGTTCTTTGGCGCAAATGGGTTTCGGTCTCCTGCGCTACTTTCTTCAACTCTTTAATCTCTTGGGGCCGAATGTTCTTGATCACTAATTTGGCCGCTGCTTTTTCAATCAGGGTGCGCACAAAGTAAATCTGTTCAATCTCCTCAACCGTAAGATCGGCCACTACTGCTCCCCGATAAGGCGTAGTGCGCACCAGTCCTTTTGCTTCCAATTTTTTGAGTGCTTCCCTAATCACGGTGCGGCTGACACCATACCGAGCGATAAGATCCATCTCGATCAGCCGCTCTCGAGGTTTAAAATAACCCGCAAGGATAGCGGCCTCCATTTCTTTGTAGACCTTGCTCGAAATTACTCTTGACATCCGTATTAGATTTGCTTTAAATTAACATCTAATTAGTTTTCTGCCTTTATTAAATACAATATTGTATACATTTTTAAGGGGCTGTCAACTTTTTTATTTGAGATCTCTGGAAAAGCCCCTGGGGATACAACATAGACATCCCTGCGCCGGCAGGAATCCCGTATTTTCAGGGCATTTCTGGACTCGCGCTTTCGCGAGATTGACTAAAAAGTTATTAGAAAGAGCTCTCTAAAAAAGGAGATAATAAACTAAATACTGATAAGGGAGAGCGAAGTCAATAGGTCTCTGGGAGGATGCCGACCAATGGGTGCGGGCTAAGGACTTTGCCCTTATTAATATTCGGTAAGCCACGAGGGCTTACCCTACAAAAAATATCTCTTCTTTCAATTTGTAGGGTAAGGGCTTGTCCCTTACCTCTAGAGACTCATAAAGATTTGACCTACAAATTATTTAAAAAGATTTTTCCGAAATCTCTATTTAGGAGGATGGGGCATGAATTCTTTTCCGGAACTTTTTCGGCCATTTCAAATAAGTACCCTTCGAATACCTAATCGCCTGGTTATGCCGCCCATGGCTACCAATTTTGCCGCAGCTGATGGGACAATTAGTGAGCGGCAAATTGCCTATTACCTGCGGCGGGCCCAAGGTGGCGTAGGTTATATTACTTTTGAGCACACGGGTATTTTACCTCAAGGGAAAGCTTCACCCAATATGGCCCTCATCGATAAAGATGAAAAGATCCCCTTCTTCCAAAAACTTACCTCCGCCATCCATCGAGCCGGCGCCAAAATAGTTATTCAAATTAATCACGCCGGGCGCCAGACTTCTGCTTCTATAACTGGCCTGCCCATAGTGGCCCCCTCACCGCTTCCTTGTCCGGTTCGCCAAGAAATGCCTCATCCTTTGTCTAAAGAAGAGATCCAAAAAATCGTAGTAGCTTTTGCGCAAGCGGCTAAAAGAGTGCAAGCCGCGGGCGCGGATGGAGTGGAAATTCATATGGCCCATGGTTATCTTCTGGCCCAATTTCTCTCTCCTTTTTCCAATCAAAGAAATGATGAGTATGGCGGCAGCTTAGAAAATAGAATGTCCGTTCCTTTGCAGGTCTTGCGGGCCGTGCGCCAAACAGTTGGTCCTCAATTTCCTATCATTTGCCGCTTGAGTGCCGATGAGTATGTGGACGGGGGATTGAAGATTAATGAGTCCAAAGAAATTGCTCAAAATCTGGAAAAAAATGGTGCTGATGCGTTACACATATCTGCCTGTCTGGCCGCTTCGGCATATTTGAACCATCCGCCTTATTATGCGCCGGAAGGGATCTTTGTTCCTTTAGCGCAAGAGATAAAATCCGTAGTTTCAATTCCCGTGATCACCGTGGGGCGCATTCGTACACCTCATCTGGCCAACCAAATCCTCAAAGAAGGAAAAGCTGATTTAGTTTCCATGGGTCGCGCTTTAATAGCTGACCCCGATTTGCCGCAAAAAGCCTGCCATGGAAAGACCGAGGAGATAACGCCCTGTATTTCTTGCAACAGATGCATCTTAGCTATCCGCCGCGGTGCTCTCCAATGTGCCGTTAATCCGGAGGCTGGTCGGGAAAACTCCTTGCTTTTGTCCCAAACAAATTCACCTAAAAGAGTTTGGGTCATTGGCGGTGGCCCAGCGGGCATGAAAGCCGCGGAAATTGCCGCTCGGCGAGGTCATCGCGTCACCCTTTACGAAGCCCAGAAAGAATTAGGCGGGCAATTTCTTTTAGCTGCCCTTCCGCCCCACAAAGCAGTTCTCCGAGAATTTATCACCTACCTCCAGGGCCAGTTGGCCAAATTACCCATAAATATCCTCGTTGAACATGCTTTTTCTCCATCTCTATTGGAAAAAGACAAACCAGATGTAATCATTTTAGCTACTGGTTCTAAACCTCTTCTCCCAGATCTTCCCGGGATTAAAGAAGCCAAAACTTTTTCCGTATGGGAAGCTCTCTCTCAACCTCAGCTCTTGGGATCCAGAATTTTAATAGTTGGCGGAGGGGGCATTGGGGCCGAAGTGGCTGATTATTTATCGGAACGAGGGCAGAAAGTTACCCTAATTGAAATGCGGGAAGGCTTAGCTTTAGATCTGGTATTTCACTTGCAACATTTTCTTAATTTACGCCTCAAGTCCAAGGGTGTCCAAATTTTAACTTCCACTAAAGCCGTGCGCTTCGCGCCCGATGGATTATGGGTAGAAGACCAACAAGGGTTGAAGAAATTGAGCGGGTATGACGCCATCGTTATTGCTATGGGAGCAACGCCCCAAAACGAATTGGCGCCGATTTTAAAAGACAAAATCCCCGAAGTTTACATTATTGGGGATGCCGTTAAGCCAAGGGAGGTGATGGAAGCGATTTTAGAGGCTACCGAAACAGCTTTAAAAATTTAGCTGACCCAAATTCTTTCTTTCTCATTCCCGCCCTCCTATTCTTTCTGCGCCGAAATATTTGATCCGCGGCTGGGGAGCCGGGGGAGTGAAAGGTTAATAGTGAAAGATTAATAAGGACGATAAAAGTCAGCCGTCGATCAATTTATAATTTGAACCTGACCCAGGATGGACAATTCCATCCTTGAGAGATTGATCAGAAAATTTATTAATGGTCAGAAAGCATAGGATAAAGGGGTATCCCTTACCAAAATAGGCAAGCCACACGGGCCTGCTCCATAAACTGAGAAAGCAATTGTAGGTCAAGGGCTTGCCCCTTGCTGCATTTAATTTTGTCCTCTTCCCCTGCCCCTCTGTCTTCTTTGGGCAGAGAAAAGTTAAAACTGTTAGAAGGCCAGGCGATAAATATATTGACATCCTTAAATTAATTTCGTATATTAGTTTAAAGTTTAAAGAGTTCCGGATAAAAGCTAAAAGCTACCTGGCTCTTTAATGCTGGGTAGCTTTTTTATTCAAGAGCTTTCTTTTTCGGAACGAAAAGGAGACAAAGATGAATAAAAATTTATACGTAGGGAATCTCTCTATCGAAGTCACCGAAGAGGACCTAAAAGCCAGTTTCTCAGAAGTTGGTAAAGTGATTGCCGTAAATCTAATCAAGGACAAATATACGGGTCTAAATCGCGGATTTGGCTTCGTGGAGATGGAAACCGAAAAAGAAGCTCAAGAAGCTATCGAAAAATTTAATGGGGGGACTCTGCGCGGTAATGTAATCACGGTTAATGAAGCACGCCCCAAAAAGAAAGACTTTGGACCACGGGGGGGCAGTAATCGCCGAAGCGGCTTCCACGGCGGAAGGAGCGGAGGACGAAGAAGATTTTAATTTTAAAAGTTAAAGATTAAAATTATAGCTAAGGACTTCCGATGAAAATATTAGAACGCCTTTTTAACTCAAAAAAAGCAGCGGCCAAAAAAATAGAATTGGGGCGCAATGATATTTGTTGGTGTGGCAGTGGTAAAAAATATAAGCGTTGCCATCTGGAAAAAGATGCCTACCAAAAAAGAATGAAGGATGATCTGGGGAGAACTAAAAAATAAACCCCCTTTAATAAATATTCATTTATTAATCGGAGCAATTAAATATTTAGCATGATCTGGTTGTATCTACTTTCCCCAATGAGACTGTGTTGTAATTCGAAAAATAAAATCAAATGAGGTTCTGGTCTATTGTCCATCTCATAATTTCATAACTCCCCCTCTTACTTTAAGAGGAGGTTGGGAGGCGTTAAACCCTTACGTTATGAATTATATTTAACAAACGACAAGCCGAACCCGCCTCAAGATGGCATTTATTTTATGCTCCCATTAAAAATTCTTTAACTATTTCAAAGCATTAAGAATTTCAAAAAGGATTAGGGATAATCTCAGGTCCCTGTCTCTTGGGCAGTTCCTTCCCTTCCCAATAGAAATATGCTATACATCTATTATTTACAGGCATATCCTTATTTAATCGCCCAAAAAGCGAAGGCACAGTAATGGAGAAAAGGGGAGCAAATATGTTTTATCCTATCCCATCAGAAAAATTATTAGACATCGTGGGCGTGATGATTATCCTCATTGATCCTGATCAGAAAGTTATATTAGCCAATAGAAAAGCGTGCGAAGTTTTAGGGTACGAAGAAAAAGACATTATTGGTCGAAATTGGTTTGATAATTTTCTTCCCGAAAAAATTAGGGGCGATATTAAAAAGGTTTTCCAAAAAATAATCTCTGGCGAAATTCAACCTTTTGAATATGTAGAAAATCCGGTCTTAACCAAAAAAGGCGAAGAAAGACTCATCGCTTGGCATAATACTATCCTCAAAGACGAAACTGGAAAAATTATAGCCAGCCTGAGTTCAGGGGAAGATATCACGGAACGGAAGAAAGCTGAAGAAGCGCTTCGGCAAGCCGAAGAAAAATATCGGACCATTTTGGAAACAATAGAAGATGGTTATTATGAAGTCGATTTGGCAGGAAATTTCACCTTTTTAAATGATGCCCTTAGCAGAATGGTTGGCTATGCCAAAGAAGAAATGCTGGGTATGAATAACCGGCAATATATGGATAAAGAGACTGCCAAAAGTGTCTTTAAAGTATTTAATCAGGTATATAAAAGCGGAGAGCCTTGTAAACGTTTTGAATGGCAAATCACCAGAAAAGATGGCACCAAAAGGATTCATGAAAGTTCGGTTAGTTTAATGAAAAACGCTCAAGGAGAACCAATCGGTTTCCGCGGAATTGTACGAGATGTAACTGAACGTAAGCAAGCAGAAGAAGCTTTGCGTGAGGCGGAAGAGCAATATCGCCGGCTATTCCAGATTTCCACCGTGGGCATCCTGATTAGAGACCAAAAAGGAGTTATTCGCCTGGCTAACCCCACAGCCATGAAAATGCTTAAGGTTTCGAGGCCTGAAGAAATCATCGGTCGCCCATATCTTGATTTTGTCCACCCAGAAGACCGCCCCGGCTCTTTAGCACGCATTAGCTTGCAAACTAATGCCGCTTTAGGAAAACCGGGAACCGACCCCTCCCAAATAGTAGCTTTACCACGGGAACACCGCCTATTGACCCTTAATGGGGAAACAATTTATGTGGAGTCTACGGGCGTAGCTTTTTTTCATAAAGGGGAAGTATGGATTCAAGGAATATACCAAGATATCACCCAACGGAAACAAAATGAAGAAGCACTGCGGCAAAGTGAAAGGGAAGCCCGGCGATTGGCTGAAGAAAATGCCGTTATGGCTGAGATTGGGAAAATAGTCAGCTCTTCATTAGATATTAAAAAAATTTATGAGCTATTTGTCATGGAACTTCATCGCCTCATTGACTTTGATCGAGTTGCCGTAAATATTATCGACCCGCAAAAATACTCTTTCATCATCCCCTATGTCTGGGGACCAAGAGTTCCTCAGAGATGCCCAGGAGAAGTAGTGGCTATGGCGGAAACCGCCACTGAAGAAATTTTCAAAACTGGCCAAAGCATCCTTGTCCGGGAAGAAAACCGCGCAGAAGTGGCTAAAAAATTTCCCGGCTTGATGCCCATTTTTCAGGCAGGTTTAATTTCAATAATGATGACACCATTAATATATCAAAATAAAGTTATCGGCGTTCTTAATGTGCAATCCACCAAACCCAATGCTTATGTAGAAAAAGACTTAAGATTGGTGGAGAGAGTTAGCAATCAAATTGCCGGCGCTATTGCTAATTCTCTTTTATTTCTTGAGCATGAAAAAGCGGAAGAAGCTTTGAGAGAAAGTGAAGAAAAGCTTCGTAATCTTTTTGCCAATTCCCAAGATGCAGTTTATCTCTCTACGAGAGAAGGGAAATTTATTGATTTTAATCAGGCTACGGTTGATCTTTTTGGATACAGTCGCGATGAATTAATTAACCTAAATATTAGACAATTATACGCCAATCCTGAAGATCGTCCCAGATTCCAGCGCGAGATAGAAAAGAAAGGTGCCTTAAAAGAATACGAGGTTAAATTCCGCCGCCAAGATGGTTCGGAGATCGACTGCCTGCTAACGGCTACTTTGCGTTTTGACAAAGATAAAAATATCATCGGTTATCAGGGCATAATCCGGGATATTACTGCGCGCAAGAAGATGGAAGAAGAAAGGGAGAAGTTGATAAGGGACCTTCAAGAAGCGCTGAACAAGATAAAAACTTTAAGTGGCCTTGTGCCCATTTGTGCCTCCTGCAAAAAAATACGCGATGATAAAGGATATTGGAACCAGTTGGAAAGTTATATCCAAGAACACACCCAAGCAGAATTCAGCCATGGTTTATGCCCTGACTGCCTGAAAAAACTATACCCCGATATTTTCCCCAGCCTGCAAGAAGAAAAAGGAAAATAAACTCCCCTCTCTCCCTTTTCATATCAAGACGAAGGCTTTTTTATCTTGTGAAATTTAAAGATTATTTCTAAATTTGCCGATTAAAATTTTGTAAATATTTTGGGAATATAAGCCTACATCCCACTGGGGGCGGAAAGCGTGGGTAAAGAAATTAAGACCGTTCTTGGTATCACCCTCTTCGGCTTTTTACTTTGGACTGTAGACGCTTTTATTGATTATTCTTTTTCGCTAAGCAAACCATTCGTGGATCACTTTATTTGGGATTTAACCCCCGTGACTGTGTTTAAGAGAGTAGGGTTATTTATATTTTTCATCATCTTAATTACGGCCAGCTTTAGATTTCTCATCACTCGTCAGCAGGCTGAAAAACTTATCGACGAGTCGGAAAAAAGATACCGCCATTTAATCGAAGGCCTCCAAGAAGCGGTCCTCATCCTGCAAGATAATAAAGCCCGCTTTGTCAACCGGAAAGCTCTGGAAATTTCTGGTTTCCCAGAACAAGATCTTCTAACCCGCCCTTTTATAGAATTCATTCACCCGGATGATCGGGAAATGGTTCGGCAAAATTATCAAAAAAGAGTCGCTGGGGAAAAAACTCCCAGTTCTTATCCAATCCGCGTGCTTAAGAAAACGGGAGAGGTGATCTGGGTCGATGCTAAGGATAACTATTTCTCATGGAAGGGGAAACCCGCTCTTTTGTATTGTCTCAGGGACATAACCATCAATAAAAATGCCCAAGAAACAATGGCTCAGCGTCTCGCTCTGGAAAAGTTAGTTGCGGAAATTTCTTCCAGGTTTATTAATCTAAGCCATCAAGAAATTGCCGACGAAATCAAAATTGCTCTGGAAGCTTTGGGTAAATTTTGGGCAGTAGATTACGCCGCTCTTTCCCTTTTAAATCATAATCAAAATGATCTGGAGCAAATTTTTTCATGGACCTCTGCGCTTGAAGAAGAAAGAAAAACCAACTTCGCGGCATTGCCTCTCTCCTCCTTTCCTTGGTTGAGAAATAAATTAATGTCCGGAGAGATCATTAATATACCTCAAATAGCCAATCTTCCTGAGGAAGCAAAAAATGAAAAAGAATTCTGGCAAGCTCAAGCATTCCCCTCCCTGCTTTTTCTACCTTTAATTTTAGGAGACAATCTCATCGGTTTTCTCAGCTTTGCTGCCCAAAATAAACAAATCTTTTGGAAAGAAGAAGATATCAAAATCCTCAAAATGATCGGGGAAATTTTTACAAATGTGATGGCCCGCAAGCGCAACGAAGAAGCCCTCCAGAAAATTCAAGAGTCATTTCAATGGTTGGCTCAAGAGAGCGCTTCTATTGCGGAAATAGGCCGCATAGTAAATTCGACATTGCACATCGAAGAAGTCTATGATGTATTTGCTGCCGAAGCTAAGAAATTAATTCCTTTTGACCGTTTGGCCATAGTTATCATTAACCGAGAAGAAAATACTTTTACTGTCTCCTATGTTTCTGGACCAGAAGTTAATGGCCGAAAAAAGGGAGAAGCTTTTCCTTTGTCGGGTAGCGCTTTAGAAAAAATCATGAACACTCACTCTGGGATAGTTATTTCAGAAGAAAATAAAGAAAAGCTCCGCCAAGAATTCCCCAGCCTGGGACCAATTATGAAAGCTGGTTTCAGTTCCATGATTATGGTCCCTCTGATTTTTAAGAATGAAGTTATTGGGGCCCTTAATCTACAATCTACAAAGCCCGATGCTTATTCCCTAGCCGATGTTAAATTTATCGAAAGAATTGCCGCGCAAATATCCGGAACTATTGCTAACGCTCAACTTCACTCCCGTCAAATGCAGGCTGAAGAAGCTTTGCGCCAAAGTGAAAAACGTTACCGTCTGCTTGTCGAAAATGCTCCTTTGGGAATTCTTTCTATCAATCACCAAGGATTAATAATTGATGCCAATCCTATTTTAATTGATTTACTGGATCTTCCTTCTTGGTCAACTCTCCCGCCCCTCAACATCTTTGATTTTCCCCCTTTCCAGAAGGCCGGCTTTGCGGAAAATTTTCGCCTTTGCCTGCAAACTAATAAGGGAGGAGTTTTTGAGACACCTTATGTGAAAACAAATGGCCAAGAACTATACCTTAGATATCACCTAACCCCCATGTTTAACGAAAATGGTCAGATTAGCGGAGTGCAAGCTATCATGGAAGACATTTCTGAAAGGAAGAAACTGGAAAATCAGTTAATCCAAGCTCAAAAAATGGAAGCCATTGGCACCTTAGCCGGCGGAATAGCTCATGACTTTAATAATATTCTCTCCGCTATTATTGGTTATACAGAATTAGCCAGCTTAGAGCTTCCTTCAGAATCAAAAGCCCTGCTAAACTTGCAATCCGCCCTCAAGGCCAGTCAGCGGGCCAAAGAGCTGATCAAACAGATTCTCACCTTCAGTCGTTATAGCGACCAAAGCAAAAAGCCGGTGCCGATCGCTCCTCTTATCAAAGAGACGGTCAAACTCCTCCGCGCTTCTTTACCGACGACCATTGAAATTCGCCAGTGTATTGAAAATTATCAGGGGATAGTTAACGCTAATCCTACGCAGATACACCAAATATTGATGAATCTTTGCACCAATGCTGCCCATGCCATGAGGTCTAAAGGAGGCATCCTGGAAATATCATTGAATACCCTGAGGGTCAACGAACAAAACCATACCCAGTTTCCTGACTTAACTCCTGGTGCTTATGTTCAGCTCAGTGTCAAGGATGACGGCGAAGGCATGCCCCCTGAAATTTTAGGTAAGATCTTTGACCCTTATTTTACGACCAAAAAGGTAGGTGAAGGAACAGGGCTGGGATTGGCCGTGGTGCATGGCCTAGTTAAAAATCACGGCGGTTCTATCTCCGTTAAAAGCGAACTCGGCCAAGGGAGTGTTTTTAATATATTCTTGCCCCTCCTAAGTGAAGCTGGGGAAATTTCTGATTTTGCTCCTCCCGAACTTCCTCCTTTGGGAGAAAGAGAAAGGATACTCTTAGTTGATGATGAGCAAATGCTGGCCGAAGTAGGGAAGAAAATGCTTGAGCAACTTGGTTACGAGGTAACCATTAGAACGAGCAGCATCGAAGCCTTGGAGCTTTTCCGTAATCAGCCCCATCGATTTCATCTGGTTATCACAGATATGACCATGCCCAACATGACCGGAGATAAGTTAGCTCAGGAAATAATCAATATCCGGCCGGATATACCCATAATTCTTTGCACAGGGTATAGCGAAACAATATCGGAAGCGCGAGCTAAATTCTTGGGTATCCGAGAATTTATCATGAAACCTTTTGGCATTAACGAATTGGGCCGAGCGGTGCGACGCATTTTTAACCATAAAAGTGCCTAATTTCATCGTAACTGAGTTCTCCTTCTGACTGTGAGCATTATCCTCCGCCTCCATTTCTGGTCTCGTTTTCTTCTCAATATGCCCATATCTGAAAAATAGCGAAAATGGAACTTCATTACTCCCTCTCTCCCCTCTTTACTTATTAATCGGAGCAATTAAATATTTACAGTTATCACTCTTATCTTACTCCGTGGTCTGGCTTTATGGAGTTTCCCCAATGAAATTGGGTCGTAATTACACCTAAGAAATAAAACCAAATGCGGCAAGGGACAAGCCCTTGCCCTACATTTGAGGTATTTTTAATTTCTCGTAGGGCCAGCCCTTGGGGCTTGCCGAACCACGCCTTAAGATGTCGTTTATTTTATGCTCCCATTAATAAGAGGGGTTGGGGGAATTAAATCCTTACGTTACGAATTATATTTAATAAGCGAAAAGCCCTTGCCCCGCGAGCAAATAATTTATCTCTGTATGCTCTGAGTCCTCTGTGGCTAAGATTAAAATTTAATCCTCTGCGCCCTCGGCGCTCTTGGCGGTGGAATATTTCAGCATTTATGGCCTACCGCATACGGCAAGGGATAAACCCTTGCCCTACGCCATTCTCTGTTGCCTAATTCCTTGCCTCAGAAGTTATTATTTCCGAATTTGTACCTTAAAAAGTTAAAGCGTCCACCCTTCAGTGAGGTATTATGGCAAGCGATATAATTTTATTGACAGATTTATTTAAATTCTTAAGAATTGAAGCAAAAATGAGAAATAAATATCTAAATATCGTTTGGATTAAGAGGAGGGCGCTCAACAATGCCTGAAAATAAAAAAAGAATAAACCCGCTGGACGTAGCTATGAAGCAGTTGGAAATCGCAGCCGCTCAGTTAAACTTAGATCCAGAGATATGTGAAAAAATGAAGCACACTCGGCGGGAGCTTACTGTTCATTTTCCCGTAAAAATGGATGATGGTCGCATTAAAGTTTTCACCGGATATAGAGTTCAACACAATTTAGCCAGGGGGCCAGCTAAAGGGGGCATTCGTTATCATCCGGATGTTGATCTTGACGAAGTAAAGGCCTTGGCTATGTGGATGACCTGGAAGAGCGCGGTCGTGAATATCCCTTATGGCGGCGCTAAAGGGGGAATTCAATGTGATCCCATGAAAATGTCTAAGTGGGAATTAGAAAATATGACGCGCCGCTTTACCTGGGAAATAGCCATGATTATAGGTCCCGAACAGGATATCCCCGCTCCTGATGTTTACACCAACCCGCAAATCATGGCCTGGATTATGGACACTTATAGCATCTTAAAAGGATATTCTGTCCCGGGCGTGGTCACAGGCAAACCGTTGGAACTTGGTGGTTCGCTTGGCCGCCACGAAGCAACCGGCAAAGGGGTCTTCATTACAGCGCAGGAGGCCGCCTCCCTTTTAAACATTCCCTTACCTGGCGCAAAGGTTGTCGTTCAAGGGTGCGGGAACGTGGGGGGGATAGCGGCTAAGTATTTTGATAAAGCAGGGGCCAAAGTGATAGCTATAAGTGATTACCGAGGGGGAATTTATAACCCTCAGGGATTGAATATTTCATCGGCTATAGATTTCCAGAAAAAATTAATCTCTGACGAGTATAAGGAAGGGGAAAAAATTTCTAACGAAGAACTCTTGCATTTAGAATGCGAAATTCTTGTACCGGCGGCCTTAGAGAATCAGATTACGGAAAAAAATGCTCCGAATATAAAAGCCAAGGTCATCGTCGAAGGAGCTAACGGCCCAACTACTACTGAAGCAGATGAAATCCTTTATGACCGGGGTATCTTTGTCGTTCCTGATATCTTAGCCAATGCGGGCGGTGTAACCGTTTCCTATTTTGAATGGGTGCAGAATTTACAGGAATTACTTTGGAGCGAAGAGGAAGTTTCGGAACGTTTAACCCGCATAATGAAGAGAGCCTTTGCCGAAGTCTTAGATATCTCCCAAAAAAGAAAAGTGAATATGCGCACGGCTGCGCTTATGCTGGCTATTGGTCGGGTGGCTGAGGCCACTAAATTGCGCGGCATATATCCATAAACTTACCTTACTCCATCTCGGCCCTTTAATAGGTTTTATCTCCCAAAGCTGAGCTTTTGACCAGCCCTGGGAGACTTAACCAATTTTTTACATAGGTTCAAGACCCAAAAGGCGAGCTGGATTTTTCCTAGTCATCCAATTAATCTCTTCCTCAGTGATCCCTTTTTTCTTCAAAGCTAAGATGAACTCTTTCATCCCATCCGCTGGCGTAGGGTTTAAATATTGGCCAAGATCAGTAACCATGATGCTACGATCAGCACCTGCAGCTTTGATCGCTTGCGCGAACATCTCCAAAGAAACGTGCCGCCAATTTCTCATCCATCCTAAATGAGCATTAGGCCCCATTAGGTAGGAAAGATAAGCGTGCTCGATAAAAGCACCCATTTCCACGCAGCGCTTTATATCGTCGAGAGACATTTCTCCTGGTGACTGCAAGGCATGGGTTATCAAAATTTTTCTAACCCCTTCCTCTTTGGCGGCTTTTACCGCAGCCAATGCCTCTTGGGGAGAGATATGACCGGTGGCAAAGATTATATCTGCTTTGGCTATGGACTTCAATATTTTGCGCAACTCGGGAATTACGGCTCCTGAACTGTCAATGATCCTTATTCCTCCCGCATCCGGCTTTTTAGCAAAAAATGATTTATGGTGGGCCGCATCATGGGTGCATAACCAAACAATTTTAGCACAACCGCCAGTGAATTTGAGCATGGTATCTACGGCGGCCGGATTAATTCCGCCCACCGGATAATTCAAAGTGACGCCTCCAAAAACTTCGATTCCCGGTACAACCTGCCTCACTAAATAAGCCCGATCATTGGTGATAAATTCATGATTCTTGATCACGATGGCCCGCATTCCCATTTCCCTTGCCTTGAGAGCCAATTCAATATCATGGACACACCGGGAGGACACATCAGGAGCTGAATGTACATGCATATCTATTGTACCTACTAAAGGGTTCTCTGCAATTAAAACGGGCATCTGTGCCATGGCTTTTTGGGCTAAAGCGGCTGTTCCAACCACTCCAGCCACTTCTAAAAACCTTCGCCGACTTATCCCTCTTCCTTCTTCGTCCTTAATTCTTTTTTCCATGATCTGCCCTCCTTTTGTTAATGTAATTTAGGATTTTTTTCTTTAAGGGGGTAAAATTGCTATAATCGCCAAGTCCGAATTGGATAGCGAGTGCCGTCCCTATTCCCTTCGCCCACAAAAAAATATCCATTTTAGACAAAAACTATAGTTTAACTTATTATCAGTATAGTCATTATTAATAAATCGCTCGATTTAATGCAAGGGGAAAATTTATTGGCCCTGATTTATATAAGGGTAAAAAATCTGATTTTCCTCCGCAACCTCTGCATCTCTTTTCTGCGGATCTTTTCCCGGCGAAAGAAAGGCTAAATCTCAGAAATTTCTAAGAGACTTTGCAAAAATCTTCTTAAATAAATTTAGAGGTGGACTTTTCTTTATGAGTTACTGAAATTGAGGTAAGGGACAAGCCCTTACTTTACATTTAATTAGGAGGTATTTTCCGTAGGGTAAGCCCTGGTGGCTTACCGCCTAACCCACGGGGCGGTCTCTGGTCAGTGGCTCTCCCGGACTGGTATGGAGTTTAATCTTTCCTTTTTCAGATCTCTCCTAAAAAAACCTCGGCAAAAGTCCATCAGAAAGCAATTACGCCATTCCTGCGAAGACGGGAATGCAGTATTTTCAAGCCATTTTTGGACTCCCGCTTACTCGGGAGTGAAAGAAAAGTCGGTTTTTCAGAGTCTTTCCAAAAATTATTGACAATCAAATCATGATATATTATTTAGAAAACACTATTTAAAACGCCATTTGAAAAGTAGGACAAAAAAATTTAAGCCCATATAGCAAATTTAAATTATTTTTTTGATTTTATTAATGGGAGCATAAAATAAACGCCATCTTAAGGCGTGGTTCGGCAAGCCCCAAGGGCTTGCCCTACGAGAAATAAAAAAATCTCAAACGTAGGGCAAGGGCTTGTCCCTTGCCGCATTTGGCTTTATTTCTTATGTGGAATTACGATACAGTTTCATTATAGAAAGTCGATAAGACCAGAAAATGAAAGAAGGTAAGGGTGATAACTACAAATATTTAATTACTCCGATTAATAAGATGAAGGGTTTTATCGAAAAGACAGCTATTGGTGCACCCATTTAAGGCGAATATTTTTAAGCCTGGCAAGATCAGAAAATTTTATTGGTCACATAATTAAAAGAACTGCTAAGGCTTTGGCCGCGCTTTTTTAAACCTCGGCAGGGCGAAAAAAGATGCGTGATTTCCCTTCCGCCCAAGGCGGAATCACTTTCAGTCCCGGTGGGACTTCATTCCAGCTCCTCAGGGACTCGCTTCCATTACTCAGCAATAAACATCGTCCAGATAAACTAAAAAAGCGAAAAGTGAATAAATTCAACAAAGTCCCCAGTTTAATTATTTTGGCTTTTTTAATTGTCTACCCTTCTTTAGCCCTGGCCATTTCTTCTATTAATCTTCCTTTAGATCACTGGGCGTATGAGGCGCTTGATAGCCTTGAAGGGTATGGATTGATCGAGAGCGGCTTGTCTTCTACCCGCCCCTACGCTCGCTTAGAAGCTGCCCGTTTGGTTTGGGAGGCAGAAAAAAATTGGGCAGATACCCGGCAAAAAGCGAATTTTAAAGAAATTGAGTTAGTTTCTTCTCTTCTCTCTCGTTTAAAAAAAGAATTCAAGCCTGAGCTTGTTGACTTAAGGTCCATCGAAGGTGTCCCAGTATCCACTTATTTAAAGCCAGTGGACGAATTAATTTTAAAATATCAGTACCAATCAGATAATCCCATAATTCGTCCGCAAAATGCTGCACCTTCGACCCATACAATATACCCCCTTTATAATCAGGATGGCCTTGTTTATCAAAAAGGACATAATTTTGATGCCCAGTTGCAGGGAGAAGGACGATTCTGGAATCATTTTTCCATTTATTATCGTCCCCAATTTACTTCCATGGAAAGCCAGCAGGCGCTCTTTCATCTGGAAAAAGGCTATTTAAAATTTGAACTTTTTAATCTTGAGCTGGAGGTGGGACGAGATTCAATGTGGTGGGGGCCTAGTAAACACGGGGCTTTGATCATTTCCAATAATGCCCGCCCTTTTGATATGATAAAATTTTCTAATCAAAAACCTTTTTCCATTCCGCTTGTTGGCCTTTTCAAGTTTAATCTCTTTTTTTCTCGCCTCGATTATAAAGAACCATACATTGCTGAACCACTCATCTATGGCTTAAGACTGCATTTAAAGCCCCATCCAATATTTGAAATAGGGATTTCCCATATGGCTATATTTGAAGGAGAAGGTCGAAAGGCTTTAAGTTTTAAAGATTACCTTGATATTTTATATGGGAATGCAAACCGAGAATATACTAAACTCGATAGCAATCAGCAAATAGCTATTGATTTTTCCTTACGATGGCCAAACTTTTACAAAGTCTTGCCCATAGCTCGTTCACTGAAACTTTACGGTGAGTATGGAGCTGAAGATACCGGATTTCTTCCTGATCGACGGGCCTTATTATTAGGTTTGGTTTTTTATGATATCTTTCTTTTGGGTAGGGTAGATCTTTTATTAGAATATACCGATACATCACCCGCGAGCGTTCCTGCAGCTTGGTATACCCATTCTTTTTATCCTCCCATTTATCATGAGCGCATCTTTGGCCACCATGCCGGCAGTAATGCAAAAGATTTATTTATTCGTCTTCAGGCTTTTGTTTCTCCAGAAATTAAATTGGGCATCGACTTTGATTATGAATTTAAAGGGAAATGGTTTCCAGAAAAGACATATACTTATCAATTAGGCTTAGACCTGGAATACCTTTTTAAAAATAATGTTCGTCTAAAAGGAAGATACGTGGGGCAAAAATTCGTTGACCCAGCCGGGATTGCCGGCGGAGATAATACCAGCCATCTTTTCGGCCTCGAAATTCGCTTCAAATTTTAGCAATTTATTATTGTCTATTTTTAAATCTCTGCCAAATGAACTATAGAGACATGAGCAATAAAATAGGCCAGATAAACTGAAAAGACCAGAAAAACCATATAAACCAGAAAGACCGGGCTCTTGACTTATCTCCTCTGGCAAGGCTGCTGAATTGGCCGGCATGTCAAGAGCAGAATTCCTTGAAGCCTATGGGCGATATCGAGTGAGTATCTTTAATTATCCACCAGAAGAGTTAGAAAATGAGATAAAAAAGGATTTAGAAACAGCATGAAAGGCCAGTAATAAATGAAGATCATTTCTAATACATCTCCACTAATCGGTCTGTCTTAAATAGACTGTCTTTTGTTCTAAGAGAAATTGCCTTAGAAGCTTTAATTTCTCCTTTGGTTTATAGAGCGCTAATTGGAAAGGTCGGAATCGAGTCAGAGCGCATTGAAAAATCACTCAAGGATTTCATCCCCGTTATCAACCTAAATCTTTCAGATTTATTACTCGGAGCAATTAAATATTTACACCTTTTCCCTCACCCTTCCCCCGTGGTCGGGTGTCAGTATGACAGTGTCGGAACGACAATCGTACCGATTCGTTCCGACTCTTATCGACTCTCCCCATGCTTGGGGAGAGGGTTAGGGTGAGGGGTTGAAAACGGCAGATGTCATCTATTTAATGCTCCCATTAATAAGAGGAACTAATTTTTCTTACTATGTCACGCGCCATCCAGTAATGCGTTGCACTGACCGTCTAACAGTTTTAATATTTCTCGCTTGAATTAATCTGGAATATAAAAAGTGATCGACGGTCAGGAAATTTTTATTGAAATTTTTGTGGCATTTTTTAAAATACCAGATATCAAAAAGTATATTTCGTTTCTTAAAAAGCAAAAGGTTTTAAAGCAGAGAAGAATAGTTTTATAAAAGTGGCCGGGAACGACAGCTCAGCTGTAGATGGCCCCGTGAGCTCGAAATTTTTTATGTAACCATTGTCAACTTAAGGGGGATTTTTATCGCAGCCCAGAAGTTTTCTCTTTGCTTTATAAAGCTTCTCAGCTTTCTTACAAAAGGGAATGCTCGAGAAAAATATAGAAAGGAAAAAGGAACTTATCTCTCCGGATCAGGTCGACTCCCGACTTTGGTATGTCATTCAGACCAAACCCCAGAATGAACATCGCGTAGAAGCCCATCTTTTAA